>OLGY01000054.1_pt1 | contig 112005 bp, 93 predicted proteins | sample 1605951 | NCBI WGS metagenome assembly OLGY01 (sample SAMN03283280) | human gut metagenome | biome: human-associated habitat; material: feces | host: Homo sapiens | place: Peru | collected 2012
CTTTTACGTTGATATGTCCGTCTGGCTTTTTGTGGGAAAGCAGTACTACCGTCTCCACATGTGGTGTCGCTGGAAACATGTCAACCGCACACACTTTCTCCACCCTGTATCCTCTTGCTGTCAGCACCTCTAAATCTCTTGCAAGTGAAGTTGGTTTGCAGGAAATATACACCATTCGGTCTACCCCATAATCAATAATCTTCTCTAAAGCCTTTGGATGTATTCCATCTCTAGGTGGGTCCAACACAATAAGGTCGGGTTTATCCTCAATATCATCGATAACCTTAAGGACATCTCCGGCGATAAATTCACAGTTATCTAAACCATTCAAGGCTGCATTTTCCTTGGCGGCTTCTACGGCTTCCTCCACGATTTCTACTCCTATTACTTTCTTGGCAACAGGTGCAAGCATCTGCGCAATCGTTCCTGTTCCGCTATATAAATCGAAAATCAGCTTGTCCTTTGTTTCTCCTACGAATTCTCTCGCTTTTTCATAAAGTTTTTCTGCACCTAGCGAATTAGTCTGAAAGAATGAAAAAGTAGAAATCTTGAATTTTAATCCTAATATTTCTTCATAGAAGAATTCACTTCCGTATAAAACCTCTGTTCTGTCGCTTCTAACCATATCTGCGAGTCCATCATTATATATATGCATTATTCCAACAATTTTACCACTGACCTTAAGCGCTAAGAGTTCGTCAACTAATTCTTGCAAATCTAATGAAAGTGCTGTCGTTGTTACCAGACTTATCGTGATTTCTCCTGTTTTAACTGCTCTTCTTACTAATAAATGTCTTAAATATCCTTCCTTAGTCATTTTGTGATAAAAAGCAATATTTCTTTCTTTAAAATAAGCTAAAACCGTAGTAAGAATCATATTGTAATCCTGATTAACAATCTTACAATTATCAACAGTCACAATATCATAAAAACTTCCTTTTTTATGCAATCCCAGTGCCAAATCTCCACCTTTACATTCATCACCAAATGAGAATTCCATCTTATTTCTATATCCAAATTCGTCAGGACTTCCTATTATTCCCTGAAATTCATATGGTTCACTGATCACACCATCAATAATCTTCTTAACCATATCACGTTTTAATGCTAATTGATTGTCATAACTTAGATTCTGATATGTACAACCTCCACATACTCCAAAATGTGGACAGGGTGCTGTCCTGTTTTCTAACTCTGACTTCTCTATAACTTCTAATAATCTGCCTTCACATTTACCTGATCGTTTTTTATTTACAAGAAATCTTACTTTCTGCCCTGGAAGAGTTCCTTTTACGATGACTGGAACTATGACCTTATCGCCATCACGTTCTTCCTCATAATGTATTATACCTTTATTTGGAAATGTAATTTCATCAACTACACCTATATATTCCTGACCTTTTTTCATTGTTTACCTCGTTTCTATATCATTTAACATCTAATAATTATATCCTACATTAGAACATAATATCAACCTTTATTTTCACACTTCGACACATATCTGATTATTTCCTGTATATTAAAAATACTGACAAAAGATTTCTCTTCGGTCAGTATTGTATGTATTATCAATTTGTTAAATTTTTCCTACTAATTAAATTTATCATTGATTTAGTCAATTTTATTTTATAAACTCATTTTCTCTACTAATTCAATTTATCATTAATTTCATCAATTTTATTCTTCTTAGATGGTTTATCCTTACCTAAATCAGGTATAAATAAAATTCGAAGTGCTAATGCACCACCACCAAATATTAATACAAGCATTAATACCATTTCATATAATGTTGAAGGTATCCATCTTAATTCAACTGATGAAATAATACCAAATACAATAAATAATGCTCCTAATATTGTTACGAGTTTTCCTGCAAAACTCTTTGGAAAGATTACCCATATAACAATACCTAAGATTAACGGAATAACAACTAGACCACCTGGAATACCTCTTGAACCAAATATTCCAAAGCTTCTATACATTCCACTAAAGTTAAATCCGGTATCTACTCTTACATGTGTTGAAAAAAGATATAATCCACCGCAACACATCAAAATTCCTAATAACAATAATAACAACTGTTTTCCTGCTGAATTTCTTTCATTCATCTTGTTTTCATACCTCCGTAACCTGTAAACTGTTGATTTAAATTTCATTTGTAATCATTATAACTTATCGCTACACATTCAAACAGCTATCGTTTTACACGATAGCCGTTCTATTATATTGCATTATACACAATATAACTTTTATTCCTCATCTTCGTCAAGGAAGTCTTCTTCAAAGTCATCATCTTCAAAATCATCATCAAATTCATCTAAATAATCTGGTTTGAGATGTTTATAAATGCCATATGCTACAGCCGCAAGTGCAATCACCGCACCTATTACTATAAGGATACAACATACCTTTTTCTTCTGCTTCTTCTCTTCTTCCTGTTTGTTGATGAGATTGTTAAGTTTAGACATACTAATAAGATTTTCAAGTTTATCCATAAGTTCACAACCTTTCTTTCGCTCTTACGAACTTTATTGTAATAGTATACCATCTTTAAGTAATTTTTACTACACTTTTTTCAATTTACCTGCAATCTAATCTTATATTACACTTTTTTCAATTTTGCAAATGAAGCAAACATTTTCTTTGTCCCTGCAGTAATGAAATCAACTGTAACCTCGTAATCTCTGCCACCATCAGTTATGTCTATTACCTGACCTACACCGAATTTCATATGTTTAACAGTATCACCAACTGTATATTCAAGTTTTTCCTGCTTTTTAACTGTATATTGTTTCGTTTCAAATGGTTTAGTATTAAATATAGGCTTGGCATTCGATTTTGCAGACGGTTTTACAAACCCATCTTTCGTTGAAAGATTATCCATTGAAACATTTGTATCCATAATTAATTTAGGTATCTCTTTAACGAATCTTGATACTTTTCCATAATATGTTTCGCCTCTTATCATTCTTACCTTGGCACAGGTAATTGTAAGGCTTTCCATTGCTCTTGTTATTGCCACGTAGCATAGACGTCTTTCTTCCTCTAATTCAGTTTTATCATCTGAATTGATTGTCATATAGCTTGGAAATAATCCGTCCTCCATACCACATAAGAATACTTTAGGAAACTCTAATCCTTTTGCACTGTGAACTGTCATCAGAACTACATAATCACTGTTTTCATCTAACCCGTCAATTTCCGCTACAAGTGCAACTTCTTCTAAGAAACCACTTAATGTAGGATTCTCTGTTTTCTCTTCGTAATCAACAATTTTACTGAAGAATTCATTGATATTATCAATCCTTCCTCTTGCTTCATCTGTATCTTCTAATTCTAAATCTCTTACATATCCGGTATCTTCTAAAATAATTTCCATAAGGTCTGATACCTTACCATATTCACTTTCAGCTCTTAATCTCTGTATAAAATCTACAAACGGCTTTACCTTAGAAGCACTTCTTCCTAAAATAGCCATCGCATTCTCATTTTTAAGTGCATCATAAAAGCTCATATCGTTAGCCTCTGCAAATGTCTGGACTTTATCGACTGTTGTTGCGCCTATTCCTCTTTTTGGAACATTTATTATTCTCTTTACAGCGACGTTATCTCGTCCATTGTCAACAGTTTTTAAATATGCTATCAGGTCCTTGATTTCTTTTCGCTGATAGAAATTCTGTCCGCCAAAAATCTTATATGGTATATTCTGTCTTATGAAATTCTCTTCAAGCACACGCGACTGTGCATTAGTTCTATATAAACAAGCTATATCGTTGTAACTAAATCTTCCATCTCTGACATATCCATTAATTTCATCAGCGATATACTCTGCTTCCTCATATTCATTTCCTAATTGCTTGAATATAATCTTGTCCCCTGCTTCTTTATCAGTCCACAATGCCTTACCTTTTCTCGCTGTATTGTTAGCAATTACAGCATTTGCAGCATCTAATACCATCTTAGTCGAACGGTAATTCTGCTCTAATTTTATAACCCTGGCCTCTGGAAAATACTTTTCAAAGTCCAGGATATTGGCAATATTAGCACCTCTGAACTTATATATTGACTGGTCATCATCACCTACAACACATAAGTTTCTATACTTTGAAGCTAGTAATTTGACTAATAGAAACTGTACTGTATTAGTATCCTGGTATTCATCAACCATAATATACCTGAATCTCTCCTGATAATTCTCAAGCACCTCTGGATTAGAACGGAATAACTCAACAGTTTTAACAAGCAGGTCATCAAAGTCTAAGGCATTACTTCTTTTTAATTCTAATTGATATTCCCTGTATGCTTCGATAATATTCTTCTTACTGTAATCTCCTGAATTCTCCAATGCATAATCTTCAGGAAGCAGCATCTCATTCTTAGCCGATGAAATAGCATTCAGAATAGCCTTTTCCTTTGTATATTTTGTATCAATCTTTAATCTCTTACATATAGTCTTTATCACCGTTTTCTGGTCATCTGCATCATATATAGTAAAATTATTATCATAACCTAATCTGTCAATATATCTTCTCAATATTCTTACGCACATAGAATGAAATGTACTTACCCATATACTGTCTGAGCCAAAGCCTCCGAGATTATCTACTCTTTCACGCATCTCACCTGCCGCCTTATTAGTAAATGTAATGGCAAGAATATTCCATGGCTGTACGTGCTTCTCTTCTATAAGATATGCAATTCTGTGTGTAAGTACGCGGGTTTTACCGGAACCCGCACCGGCTAAAACAAGAAGCGGTCCTTCTGTACAGTAAACCGCTTCTTTCTGTCTGTCATTAAGTGAATCGTATATACTCATTTTCTTGTATTTCCATTCCCATACAATATTAACTAAATTAATTTAGTTCCACAATTTGAACAGAATTTTGCTCCTTCTGTCTTAGTTCCACAGTTAGGACAGAACTTAGGTGCAACTCCACCCTCCTGTGGTGCTGCCTGCTGCATCTGCTGGTTTGGCATCTGATTTGGTACCTGACCGTTCATCTGCTGTCCCTGGAAATTAACACCTGACATAGATTGCTGCATATTGTTCATAGGAGCCTGCATTGAATTAACCATCTGCTGTCCCATCATCATACCCATCTGCATACCAGCCATTGTATTAGCCATTCCAGCCATATTGTTAGCTGTTCCGCCTGCATTTCCATTCTTTGACATACTGTCAACCATAGCCATCTGAGTATATCTTCCCATATCTCCGACCATACTCTGTGATGCAACTTTTTCCTGCATTCTCTTAACAGTTTCAGGATAATTAAAGCTCTCAATGTTGAATGCCGTAATTGTAATACCTAATTTGATAATCTCCATATCAAGGTCTTCTTTGATACCGTTACCAATATCTATTGCATTAGCCTGAAGATTAAACATATCTTTACCCTCTTTTGTTATCCACTTCATTAATAATGGATTGAGAGTAGATGTTACTCTTTCTTTAACCTCATCAACTAAGAACTGCTTCTTGATGCCTGCAATCCTCTCAATAAATGTATCATAATCACTTATCTTACAACTGAATGTACCAAATGCACCGATTGGCATACCTCCAGGTAATCCCGGTGCCTGTATATTAATAGGATTCTTTGTACCCCATCTGAGTGTAAATTCCTTTGTATTAATGAATAATACTTCAGCACGTACACCACTGTTAAAACCAAACTTAATTCCTTTTAATGTTGAAAGGAAGGGAATAATCTGTGATTCAATATCAAAGCTTCCCGGATCTCTAAATATACCTTCGACCTTACCATTATACATAAATATGGCATCCTGGCCCGGTCTGATAATTAACTTACTTCCTTTTTTAATCTCGTCATTATTCCACTTCCAAAACATAATGTCGTTTCTCTGCTCTTGCCATTCAACAACATTTGAAAACTGATTTCCAAAAAGTCCCATTCTCTTCCTCTTTCTGCGGCGATAATATTATGTTTTTGTGTCTGCACCGCTGACACTTTATCTGATAATTCAATATATGTATTTCAGAAATATTCTATTGCAAATGCTATTTATCTAATAAGGCATTTACTTAAATACATTTTATCATATCATAACTATATTTTCTATAATTATATTTTTATATATCTCTATAATATTTCGATATCTTCATCAATAACATACTCATAATCTGACATCTCTAAATACTGGCTGTCATCATATGTTCTCTCAATTGAATATCCTGTTTCCATACCATTTCCATAGACTGAATTGTCTGAATTGTTCTCGCCTTTCATATTCAATGCAATAAGAAGTGCTACAATTGCTGCAATTATTGCTACAATTATACCTATCTTAACAGGACTCTTTGGATAACTTCCTTTAATTTTTCCTGTCTGTCCATTAACTAATACAGTATAATTTTTATTTGCATATGTAAATGCTGTAGAATATACAGGAATTAATATGTGCTTATATGTCTCGTCACGATAATCCGGTGCAATTCTTACATTTCTTACTTCATCATAGTGCTTTCTTACATCTTTTCTTGCAAGTTCACGTAATTCAGTCTCCATAATATTATTAGCTTCTCTATGTGCATCATCTAATGAAACTGTATAACATTCTGCACCGTATCCTGATAAATATTCAGGAGAATATGAAACAAGCTGCTTCTTAGTATCATATGGCTCAATTCCTTTTAAAAGTGAATCTTTAAGATTCTTAGAACCTCTTACCTGAACGTCATCAAAGAACTCTTTCACACGTCCATGTGTATTATACCAATCTGTCTCAGTTCTTGTCTCTGTTGTTCCATCATCTTTCTTAACTTCTACTTTGCGGTGTTTACCACCCTCAGCAGAATAATCACATACTACATCAGCATCAAATGTCCAGTATGGTATGTATACACCCTGTATCTTACCACTTTCATACAGGTGTTTGAGTTTACCCGGTGCTAACCATCTTCTGTTAATCCATTTATTAAATGTCTCCTGAACCTTATGTTTATCAACTTTAAAAGGTACTATACCATCAGGAACAATTGCTGCCTCCTGCTTCTCTGCCAAAACATATTTAGCTCCACAATATGGACACTCTGTTGCTGTACAGTCAGGTGCTACTTCAACCTTTGCTCCACAACCTTTACATTCCATTGTAGATGTCTGTTTCTCTTCTACAGCTATAGTTTTCGCTACTCGTTTATTAAATTCATGTTCTATAATCTTCTTTTTATCATTTACAATATTAACCTGTGTGTCACAATTAGGACACTTTAAGGATTGTGTCTTTACGTCAAATTCCATGACCCCGCCACAATTACTGCAATAATAAATGTTCTCCGACATTTTCATATACCTCATTTCTCAGTATTTGGTAGATAAATTTAAAAAAGATGCCTACCACACCACTAATGGTGTGGCATATGTAAGGCACCTTTTTCTATAAAATATTACATTCCCATTTTAGCTTTTAATGCTGCTAATTCATCATCAACGGCTGGTGCAGATGCTGATGTTGAATCATATTTTGCTGCAAGGTCATCAAGGCTATTGTCTTCTGCTGATGAATTTAAGTCTGCCATTGCATTAGCTTTATCAAGCATATTGTCTGCTTTAGCTTCCATTCTGTCAAATGCTGACATACTTCCCTTAACACCTTCAACACTTGCGCCAAGTTTGTTAATCTTCTCCTGTGTCTTAGCTGCTGCAATCTTAGCTTTGATTGAATCTTTACGTGCATTAAGATCTGCAATATCCTTGCATAACTTATCATGCATCTGTCTCATCTTTGTTGCATTAGCTGATGCTACGTCATAAGCCTGCTGTAAATTTGCCTGTTGTGTAGCTAACTGTGCTTTCTTAGCAAGGAACTGTTTAGCATCTTCATCATTACCTGCAAGTACGGCTTTCTCTGCGTACTGCTGATATTTATTCATCTCTGCTGTACATTCATCCAACTGTCTCTTGCATCTCGTCTCTTCAGCCATAACTGCTGCTGTCTCTGCTTTTACTTTGCCAAGATCACTTTCCATATCTCGAAGATATTGATCAATCATCTTCTCTGGATCTTCTGCCTTATCAAGTAATGCATTAATGTTTGCTGACATAATGTCTTTAAATCTAGATATAATTCCCATTTTCATTCCTCCTATGATATGAAAAATTTTTGTCGAATTATTATTCGCCTGTAACACATATTATACAGTATATAAAAATAAAAGTCACTATTAAATATTTAAAAAAATGTCGTTTTAGACTTGTCATCTAGTTTTTAATACTATATAATCTTTATTGTGTAACCTCGTAGACGGTCTTAGATTATAACGTATTTGAAAGGTATGATTTTTACTATGATAGATTCAGAAAAATTGCTAAATGATATCATTTCCAAGCTAAATATTATTGACGACGCAGATATTCCGGCTATAGATTTATATATGGATCAGGTCACAACGTTTATGGATAAACATCTTAAAAACAATAAGCGTTTTGCTGATGACAAGATATTAACTAAAACCATGATTAATAACTATGCCAAAAACGACCTGCTTCCTGCTCCAGTTAAGAAAAGATACTCAAAGCAGCACGTTATACTGCTTATTTTTATATACTACTTTAAGAATATATTATCAATTAATGATATTAAGACTATATTAGGTCCTATTTCGGAGAATTATTTCGACGTTAATTCACCTATTTCTCTTGAAGAGATATATTCAACTGTTAAGAATTTAGAAAACCAGCTTACTTCTGATATAATGAATGATATTCAGAGTAAAATTAATTTATCTGAAGAAACTTTTGCTGACAAATCCGATAAGGATAAAGATTTTCTTCAATTATTCTCATTAATTGTATCACTTAGCTTTGATGTGTATATTAAAAAACAGATGATAGAAAGCATTGTCGATAAGTTAAATGCAGCAAATGAACACACTTCCACAAAACCTAAGAAAGATAAGGATAAAGACAAGAAAGAAATTTAAAAAGCTGGTGCAGTAAATTAACATTCATATGAACCTTGTTAATTTACTGCACCATAATATTTTCTATATAAGATAAGGCAACATTTACCTATCAACATTATTTTTTACACTATTTTTCCATTCGTTCTAGCACAATTGCATATCCGTCATTACCATAATTAAGCGAACGGTTTACCCTGCTTATAGTTGCAGTCGATGCTCCTGTCTCTTTAGCAATTTCCTGATATGTTTTCTTCTCTCTTAACATCTTCGCTACATCAAAACGTTGTACTAAAGACTGTAATTCGTTAATCGTACATATATCCATAAAGAAATTATAACATTCTTCTTCATCTTTAAGAGTTAAAATTGCCTTAAATAAATCGTCCATTTCCTGGTTTCTTATTTTTTCACTCATAATATTCTCCATTCCGCAGACATATTGTGCCGGAGAATTCGCGAACAAAATATCAGATTTAGCCCTGCGATGATGCTAAACGTAGTGCCTGCGGCTCATTTAGCTATGTGAAAATTTAGATTTCAATCTGTATTTTCACACTATTCTCCATTTCCAAGCGACTTTTAATAATCTCTATTTACTTCTTTTATATTTTCCAAGGTATTTTCTCAATTTAGCAATATGAAAATTCATTACAAGTTCATTATCAAAATCTACCTCGTCCATTACATCATACGCACGTTCATTTAATCCGACAATATCTTCTGAATGTGCATCACTTCCAATAACTACAGGTACCTGGTATTTCTTACATAATTCGAGTATGGTCTTGTCATTTTCTCTTGTATTCTTTCGGAAGCCACTTGGGTTCAGGGAATTATTATTAATCTCTAATAATGTACCATATTCTTTTGCAGCCTTAACTACCTGTTCATAATCAAGCGGAATTCTACCGTCATCCGGATGTCCTATTATATCTATTAATGGATTCTTAATGGCTCCTATTATGGACTTTGTATTCTCTTCTATCGTTCCTGGAGTATATCCGATGTCCGCATGTATACTTGCTATAACTACGTCCATCTGTTTAATCAATTCATCACTCATATCTACATTTCCATCATAATCTATGATATTGAGTTCTACACCTAATAATAATTCTAATCCATCACCATAATCTCTTTTGGCATTTCTTAGATTATTAAAGTAAAATTCATGGCATGTTCCCGGCATCGTCATAGAATGTTCTGTAATTCCAAGAATTGAAAGATGCTTTGCCTTAGCTGCATTTACCATCTCGTTAATCGTATTATATGCATGTCCACTTGCAACTGTATGTGTATGCAAATCTGCAAGATAATTAAGTTTCTCCATATACTACTCCATTTCTATATGAAATATTTTGAAATTATTCCTTATCATATTGCTTAATATTGCTTATTAATTAAATTTAGCACTTTAGCAATTTGCATTATAACAGTTTAGCATTATTCATATAAAATTTCAAGTGCAAGGCCCTATATATCCTCTTAAATATGCACAATTTTAACGGGTAATCTTCGTGCAAGTTTAAATTTGACACTCCCTATAAAATATGATATTCTATATGAGGATTATTTTATAATCCAATTAATTATTTCGGAGGTATCACAATGAACAAAGGTACAGTTAAATGGTTTAACAACCAAAAAGGTTACGGATTCATCTCTGATGAAGAAGGTAATGATGTATTCGTTCACTACTCAGGACTTAACATGGATGGCTTCAAGTCTTTAGAAGAAGGCGCTGCTGTTGAATTCGAAGTTGTTAACGGTGCAAAAGGACCTCAGGCAACAAACGTAACAAAATTATAATCAAGAAGTATAAATGGTGTGCCTTTTTCATAATATATAAATTTCGGTTTTTTTATTTTGAATTAGCTCTATTGTTTAACAACATGATTACTAAAAGCTATCCTCTCCGGATAGCTTTTTTGTTCTCTGCTGCTTCATTATCATTACTGATTCAAAATTTCTCATTATTTTTTATATTTCTTTATATTCCCTTATATTTCCATGTATTTTCTTGCATTTTCTTGTATCTTAATTATTTAATTGTATTCAGAATTTCTTGTATCTTGATTATTTAATTGTATTCAGAATTTCTTGTAATTCATCTACACTGAATTTATAATTATGATTACAGAAATGACAGTTCACTTCAATTTCCTTACCATCATCTATCATATCTTTAATCTCTTTCTTACCAAGACTTACTAATACTTTTCTGACTCTTTCCTTATAACAGTCACATTCAAAACCTGTAGGAACTTTGTCTAATATTTCTACGCCGAGTTCTCCTAATACCTTATTTAAGATGTCCTCCGGTGTCATTCCCTGTTCAAGCATTGAAGTTACCGAAGTAATCTTAGATATCTTCTCCTCTAACACTTCTATAATCTTCTCATCAGCAAATGGCATTAACTGGATTATAAAACCACCTGCACTCTTTACAGTATTATTTTTCTCCATTAGTACACCTAAAGCGACTGATGATGGGATCTGCTCAGAAGCTGCGAAATAATATGTCAAATCTTCTGCAACTTCACTTGTAGTAAGTGCTATCTGGCTTGAATATGGCTCTTTCATACCCAAATCCTTAATCACAGTCATTGTACCGTAACCGATGGCTGCACCAACATCTAGTTTGCCTAAATAATTAGGTGGAATAATAACGTTAGGATTACCTGGATAACCTTTAACATATCCTTTAGAATTAGCAGTAACGGTAAGTCCGTTAATAGGTCCGTCACCTTTCATCATAATTGTAAGTACGTCATTTTTACCTTTCATCATTGTTCCCATCATAGCAGCACCGGTTAATAATCTTCCTAATGCTGCTGTCGCTACAGGGCTTGTATTATGTGTCTGTCTTGCGAATTCTACCATTTCCCTTGTAGTTGCAGCAAATGCTCTTATCTGTCCATTTGCTGCTGTGGCTCTAACTATATAATCTTTCATAATAATCTCCATTCCGCAGGCACAACGTGCCGGAGGAATCGCGAGTCAAATTTCAAATTTGGCTCTGCGATAGATGCTATTTGTGGTGCCTGCGACACAAATAGCTGTGTGAAAAATAATCGCATCAGCATTATTTTTCACACTATCTCCATTCTTCTATATTCAACTTACTTTCTTGCCTTTTTCTCTGGCTATCACATATATTCTATCACTGTCTTTTCTCACTGCATTTTTAGTAAATGCATCATAAGACGTTACATATTCCAGACCTGCCTCACTAATTAATTCCTTTATTCTATCCAGACAATATGCCCTTTGTATATGATTTTCCTCATATTTATCATATTTTCCATTTTCATCTTTAATAAATAATGTTAAATCATATTCGTTAATATTTTCATCTTCATAAAATGTATTCTCCCAGATAAAGCTGCCTTCATCTCTATTCTCGGCAATTACCTGTTCACCTATTGTCTCATATTTATGAATAGTATTCAAATCAAATATAAATATACCGCCAATATCTAAATAGTTATTTACTAACTTAAATACATCTCTCAAGTCTTCTTCCGTAGTCATATAATTCATCGAATCGCAAATACTTACAATTGCTCTGACTGTTCCGTATAATTCAAATTCTCTCATATCCTGATTAAGATAGAGAATATTATTTCCGGATTTCTCTTTCTTATCTAAAGCAACATTTAACATCTCTTCAGAATAATCTATGCCAATCATATCATATCCTTTATCTGCAAGTATTTCAGTAATACTTCCTGTTCCACATCCCAAATCGAGAACCAGACCATCTTTAATACCATATTCTTCTAAAAGATTTATAAGATATTTTCCCCATTCTTCATACGGAACATTATCCATAAACATATCATACACTTTTGCAAAACTTGAATATGCTTCCATACTATCTCCATTTCTATTATACAATTAGAATATTATATTCCATAAGAATATACCCTATTTTTTTAATAAAAGCAACCTTGATTATTACACTATATTAACGTATAATCTTATGTAAATATCGTAACATAATTTAAAGAAAGCGAGGGATATTTTTGAAAAAGAATTTCATATATTCACATATTAGAAAAATATGTTTATATAGTTCTGCAATTTCATTATTTGCATTGATAATTATATATATCATATTTGTACGTATTCCATTTTCAGAAGTATTTTCTCCGACTTCCATGTCCTATGCAACCTCTGCATCAACTGTATATAATTCCGGGGTTGAATACGTGGAGGTAACTCTTAACAATGCAAAATATACAGGCTATGACTGTATCAGACTAGGAAAAGTATATGGTTCTTATTACTATTGTCTTGTAAATAACAATTGTACATTTATACTTGTTAAAAACTCATCAAAGAACCCATTGCCCGATACAATCAATGACTACACTATCAAAGCAAGACTTGTACCATTGAATTCTTTATCCAAACAAATGTTTAAAGATTTCGCTAAAGATCTTAACTGGACAAAGGATGGACTAAAGAAAGTCTCTTCTGAAATTATAATTGACGAATTATCTTATCATATTGATGTTTATTTCTATCTTGCTGTTTATTTAGGAATTATGGCTCTTATCCTTGTAAGTTTTATTATTGTGAATATAATTTATATCGTAATGCCGGCTTTTCATCCTGCCTGCTTGAGTTTTAACCGTATTTCCCACGGAAAGCACTCTATTCATCACGTAAACTATGAATTGTCCTCAAGAGTGATTATGAAATCAGGAAATATAACTTTAACAGAAAGCTATATTGTTGCAACAGGACTGTTTAACATTGAAATCGTACCGATAAGTAAAATCGTATGGGCATACGAACATAGTACATGGCATCATTTTTTGTGGTTTAAAATGAAGCTTACTTACACTCTGCACCTTTTATGCGAGCATCATATTTATATCTACTCACCAAGAAATACTAAAGAGGATATCGATGCTGTTATCCAGTATTTGCAGGATAATTATCCTAATATTATATTTAATTATTCAAAGGAGAATAAGAAACTGGCTCTATCAAGAATCAAACGCAGAGCCAGACGTAAATCAAGAAATGTGTAAATCCAGAAAAACTCAAATCAAAACAAATGTAGTATCTATTACCAGCTTATCATCTTCAATATGAGCTTCTATATTTCCATTTAGCTGCTCTGTAAATTCTTTGGCAATAGCAAGTCCTAATCCTGTGCTTCCCTTAGTTCTTGAAATGTCAGTTGTATAAAAATCATCAAAGATTCTGCCGGTATCCAAATCTTTATCAATTATTCTGTTTGTAAAGCTTATCCTTATTACATCTGCATTTTCAGAAATAACCTCAATTGTAAGATTACCTGAACCATATTTTAATGCATTGCTGATAAGGTTTTCAAATATACGGCTTAACATCGTTCTATTAGTGGAGATAGATATCTTATTATTAGAAGTTATGAAATCTACCTCTCTGTTTTCCTTTTTATAATCCTCATAGAAATTTCCTATACATTCTTCTAAAATTCCTATCAGATTAACTGTTTCTAACTCGATTTCCTTATTCGTAGTCAGAATTTTAGAAAACTCGAAAAACGAATCTACAAGTTCAGTCAGTCTCTTTAACCTAGCTTCAACTATCTTCATTTCACTAATTTTCTCATCTTCTGTTAAATCTGAATTCAATATCAGATCAGTATATCCCGCGGCTGAAGTCAAAGGAGTTCGTAAATCGTGTGAAATATTTCGCATCATTACCATAAGATTATTGTTCTTATGCTCTATTTCCGTTTTACGCTTCTGAATCTCCGACAGATACATATTGACAGCACTTACGAATTCCTTTAACTCTTTTGAATTAAATTCTGTATGCAATATCCTGTTTGTATCATTAGACATTATAAAATCAAGTTCTTTTTTAAGCCTCTTAATCTCGGCTTTCTCAAGAAAAACATAGCATAAAATAAATGCTATTAAAATCACCAATACCACTATAATTGTTTTCATATGTTCCTATCCTGTTATCCAAATACTAAATTCTCAAACTTCACACAGACATATTGCAGTTTATATTCATCTATTAAAGTAAATTTGACAGATATAAATATCGAAACACCTTGCAAAAATTGTGTAAATTTGTAAGATATCTTTTTCGGCTCAGATTTTGTGTACATTCAACAGACATACTCCTAAGCCGAGCTGTCCGTCTATGGCATACACTTTCATATTTCCTTAATCTAGTGCGAGTAGATGCCATCCTCAGCAGAGGTTATTACGGTGCAGTAAATCAAACGCACTTCGCTTGAACGGTGATTTACTGCACCGACCTTTTGCTTCAGATGGCATTAACTCGCACACGATACGTCATAAATCAAGTGTATGTCATAGGCGGACACATCGGTTTAGGCGTATGGCATTGAATGAACTCAAATAATCAAAAGAGCCGAAAAAGATATCTACAAATTAGCAATTCTTGCAAAAGTTTCAATATTTATATATGCAAATTTACTTAATACAGATGATTTAATTCTATTATGTCTGTGCAAAGTTTGAGTCCATTATTTTATTTCTGATTTTCTAAATACATTATAGCCTAATATATTGAATACAACAATATATATTATCGCTAATGTAATTGATTTCATAATATACGAAAACGATGTGTCTGTTACCAGATTGGACAACATAAACTGGTACTCGTATTCCATTATATGGTTAGACTTAATGCTAAATAATGCTGAAACTCCCATTATTACTATCTGTGCTGCCATAACAAATGGTATGGATACTGCATTGAATGCCGCTGTCTTTCTTAATAAAAATGCCATACATACTAACAGACTTATTATTCCACACATTATAGGCAGCTGTACTAAAGTATATTTTGTAATCTTCTCAATTCCTGACGAAAATTTTGCACCATTTATTAATCTGTTAAATATATACGTACCATAGTTATTCAACAATACCAGACCTATGCACAGCAGACAACAGGTAAATAATTTGGATAGATAATATTTCTTCTTAGATATTGCAGAGGATAATGTGTTCTTGGCTGTTGAATGAGATAAATCTGTTACAAGCACACCTACAACTATTATAATAAACATATAATAAAGATTAACATTTGTGCCGATTATTGCACTATCAAGTGGATAGCCACCAGTTTCTTTAAGTATTTTTCTGGTTTTACTAATACTATTAGTAGCACTTAGTTCTAATCCTGTCTCATCATCAACCATTGAATCACCGGAAATCGTATCCGATGAAGTAAGCCCGATATATCCCGGCTGCATAACATATATACTTGAGCTTGCCATTATTACCGCTAACAATATAGCAAGATATATTCCTTTACCTCTGAATACTCTGTATAAATCAGCTTTTATCATATTTATCATTATTTAACACCGTCCTTTACAAGATTTTCGAAGTATTCTTCAAGTGAAATTCCAGCCTCATAGATACTTTTAACATCAACATTATTCTCAGCTAATACTTTGTTAACTTTAGCTGAATTATCTAGATAATCATATATTCTTATTTCTTCATCATCAATTACCTTGTAATTATCAACCTTTAAATCTTTCTCAAGCACAGTGGTAGCTTTCTTAACATCAAATACCTTAATTGCAATACATTTGCTACATTCTGCATCTAATTCCTCTTTTGAAATTTCTTTAATTATTCTGCCTTTATCTATAAAGCAGAAATGATTTGCCACAATATAGAGTTCTGATAAAATATGGCTTGAAATCATTATTGTTATTCCGTTTTCTTCATTTAATCTTGTAAATGTATCTCTTAAACTTTTTATTCCCATTGGGTCTAATCCATTTATCGGCTCATCTAATATAATAAAGTCCGGATTATCTAATATTGCAAATGCAATACCTAACCTCTGTTTCATTCCCAATGAAAAGCGTTTGAATTTTTTATTTCTCTGCTCCTCTAAATTAACGGTTTTAAGTGCTTTGTCTATCTGGCTTAAATCTACAATTCCTTTTTGAATTGCATAATATTTTAGATTCTGATAAGCTGTAAGATTCCCAAAAAAAGCAGGATTCTCAATAAGGCATCCAACTCTTCTCTTAGATTCCGTTAATTCAACATCGCTTTTTCCAAACAATTCAAATTTGCCGCTACTTTTCTCAGTAAGCGTGGTTACCGTTTTCATAAGCGTTGTCTTACCTGCACCATTTCTTCCTATAAGTCCATATATGTCACCCTTATAGACCGTAATATTGGCATTGTCCAAGGCTACAAAATTTTTATACTTTTTCGTTAAGTTCTCTGTTTTTAATACTATATCTTTCATAAGTATTTCTTCACCTCCAAGCCATATTATATAAAAGAAGTGTTAATTTACTCTTAAATCAAATCTTAATTAATTCTTAATTCTTCATCTTGTACCCGATTTTCCACACTGTTTCAATATATTCCTCATCAGGATTAGCTTTATTAAGCCGGTTTCTTATTTTACTGATATGGACATTAAGGGTATTATCATCTGCTGAATCTTCGTTATCCCATACACTTTCAATAAGATTATTCTTGGTATGCACATGATTCGGTCTTTCCATAAGTGTCCTAAGAATTTCAAATTCTATCTTAGGTAAAACGATATCTTTACCATTACATTTTATGGTATAATCATCTAAATTAAGTTCTATATCTTTAAATGTCAGGTTTCTGCTCTGCCCTACATTATTCTTCTTTCTTAAATGTACTTTAATTCTGGCAAGTAACTCATTATTATTAAACGGCTTTGTTACATAATCGTCCGCACCTAACTCAAATAAATCTAACTTTTTATCCATATCGTGAATGGCCGTCGTAACAATAATAGGCACTTCACTTTTCGCCTGTAGTTCACCTATTATCTCTTCGCCATTTTTACCAGGAAGCATTAAATCTAAGATAATAAGAGAAATATCCTTATTATGCAATATCACTCCTTCTGTTCCAGAATAAGCACTCATTACTTCATAACCATTTACTTTTAATAATTTCTGAAGCATCTCATTAATGTCTTTATCATCTTCGATAATCAATATTTTCTCCATCATTTCCACCTGCCTTAAACTTTCGTGAATATAAATTATATATATACATAAAATTCTTTGTATGTAATCATATTAATTATATTTTAACAATTTAATCTTATTATAGAATAAAGAATGTCGATTGCGACATTCTCCGCTCCGCGCGGATCGCACTGCGGCGGAGCGTTTTTTACTTACCAGGACAATTTCAACGAATTGTCCTGATAAGTAAAAAGATGTCAACATAACATTGACATCTTTAATATGTTCTTATTAATATTATAAATTAATAGTATTATCTTCCACAACAGAATTTATATTTCTTTCCGCTTCCGCAAGGACAAGGATCATTTCTTCCGATTTTCTTCTCTTTAACTACTGTATGCGAAGATTTCTGCTCTTTATATAATTCTTTTCTTCTGTCTTCTGGAATAAGGTCATTCCATGCTTCAAGTGTATATAGCCACTCAGCTTTAGCTTCAACCATATTCTTATATAATAATTCTTTATCATATCCAAGATTAACAACTGTATCTTCTGTCATTGTATCAATTGGATTCTCTTCTTTCAAGCTATCATTGATTCCATCAAGGAAACCAACCATAATTAATAATTCTACATCGTATTTCTCAGCTAATTCTTTAACTGTTCCCTTTACTACCTCATCAGGATTGGCAAGAATTTTCTCATAAATTCCTTTCTCTAATACAAAGTAGTTTGCCCAGAATCTATCACTTTCCTGTTTAGTTGTCTGTGATGAATAAGCAATTCCTCTCCAAGTCTCTAATAAAGTAAGCTGTTTTTGATCTTCCATTTTAATCCTCCATGTCGGAGCAGTTTTTTCAAGAACAACTGTCATATATTCTGACAGTGATAAAAGAATCCGTGGCTCCGTCACGAATTCTTATAATGTAACATTATATCGCATATGCATATATTTTTCAAGTATAGGATAATTTCTTCACAAAATTTTGACATAATTTCTGATATATAAATATCGGAATATTAATCAACGACATATTCTTTTTAGAATATTTTCAGAGTATATGTTAATACTATAAATGTATTACTAAAGTATAATATAAAATACTTATCCTCCCCTTTTTTAACAGACAGTCTATACGGCTGTCTGTTTTTTTCTATAGTAACTGTTGTGTTACATTATAATATGAAAGATGTATTTCCTATAAATTAAAAACCCTATCAGGCAGAATACACATCTCGCTGAGAGGTGTTTATAGCTTCGCTATCCGCTCGCACTCAAAGCAAAAGCTGTACTATTGCCAGAAGTCAAGTGCAAAGGTACGTGAAGCACACTTTCGTTATTGAAAATATAGGTGTTTTATCTTATAATACCTTATATATTTTAAATCAAGAATAGGAGATAGTGCTAAAATGTGCTGATGCACTTATTTTTCACATAGCTATTTGTTTCTGAGCGAAAGCAAATAGCTTTTATGGCAGATGAGAAATCGCCTGGGCGAATTTCTTATCGCCTCTTCTAGACAAGTTGCTCAGAAATGAGGATTAGTATGGACAAAGTTCTAAAAAAAATAAAACAAATTGCTGCAATTATTGCAATTATAATAATCTTATCGTTATATATTGTTACTCTGGTTTTAGCAATTATGAATAACTCATATACTCACAAATTCTTTTATGCATCGCTATATGCAACATTTTTTGTACCACTAATATTATATGTTTTCATATGGCTTGCAAATGTATTTAGAAGTTATAATCCAAACTTAAACAAAAATGTTTCTGATACCAACAAGCATAATAATATTGATTCTTCAAAAACATCTTCAAATAACAGTAAAAATACTACTAATAAAAACAGTAATTTTACAAACTTTGACAATTCAAAGAATTTAAAGAACATTAATTCGAAATCAGATTCAAAATCAGATAAGTAATTTGCTGGTTCCTAGTCTATCAGCTCCTGCATCTATCATAGCCTCAACGGTCTCTATATCACGTATGCCGCCTGAGGCTTTTACTTTTAATCTGTCTTTAACAACACCCTTCATTAATCTGACATCACTGACTGTTGCACCACCTGTACTAAAACCTGTGGAGGTCTTAACAAAATCCGCATTCGCATTTTCTGCGAGTTCACATGCCTTAACTTTCTCTTCATCGGTTAAGAGACAGGTTTCTATGATTACTTTGAGTGTTTTATCAACGCATTCATTTCTGACAGCTTTAATGTCATTAAGAACGTATTCGTAATCTTTATCCTTTAGAGCTCCCACATTTATTACCATATCGATTTCATCTGCACCATCTTCTATAGCTTTCTTAGTTTCAAATGCTTTAACCTCGCTGCTTACAGCACCAAGTGGAAATCCCACAACTGTACATACTTTTACATCTGTTCCTTTAAGTCTTTCTGCCACCATTTTAGTACGATACTGATTAACACAAACAGAGGCTAATCCTTTTTGGACCGCCTCTGTAATCACTCTGTCAACTTGTGTTATATCAGCATCGGGTTTCAATATGGTGTGGTCAAAATATTTTGCTATATTTTCCATATCTGCCTCCATGCCTAAATATTATCTGTAAATAATCTCATGTCTTCCAGGACCATTTGATACCATCTTAACAGGTACTTCAAGTTCTTTTTCGATAAATTCAACATATTTTCTACAATTTTCAGGTAAATCTTCGTATTTCTTAATTCCACGAATCTCTGATTTCCAACCTGGTAATGTCTCATATACTGGTTTTGCCTTAGCAAGTTCAACTGTTGTAGGGAAATCTTTTGTTACCTTTCCATCAATTTCATAGCCTACGCATACTTTAATCTCATCTAAGTAACCTAATACGTCAATTACTGTAAGTGCTACCTGAGTCGCACCCTGAATCTTACAACCATATCTTGAAGCAACGCAGTCAAGCCAGCCCATACGTCTAGGTCTTCCTGTTGTAGCACCGAACTCGCCGCCATCTCCACCACGACGTCTTAATTCATCTGCTTCATCGCCAAATATTTCACTGACAAATTCACCTGCTCCAACAGCACTTGAATATGCTTTAACTACTGTTACAATATCTTTAATCTCATATGGTGGTATACCTGCTCCAATTGCACCATATGCTGCTAATGTAGATGATGATGTAACCATTGGGTAAATACCGAAATCAGGATCTTTTAATGAACCTAACTGTCCTTCTAATAAGATATTCTTGCCCTCTTTAATTGCATTATGAAGAAATGTTACTGTATCACATACAAATGGTTCAACCATATCTCTGTATTCTCTTAATGTAGCAAGTAATTCCTTTGGATCAATTGTTGGTTTGTGATACATATGCTCTAAAATAACATTTTTCTGTTCACATACTCTATTTACTTTTTCCTCAAGAACTTCATCATCAAATAATTCTGATACCTGAAAACCAATTTTGGCATATTTATCTGAATAAAATGGTGCAATACCTGATTTTGTTGAACCAAAGGATTTCTTTCCTAATCTTTCTTCTTCATATTCATCAAATAAAATATGATAAGGCATAAGTATCTGTGCTCTATTTGAAACTAAAATCTTAGGTCTTGGCACCCCTTTACTTACAAGTTCATTCACTTCTTTTACAAGATAAGGAATATTAAGTGCTACTCCGTTACCAATAATAGATGTTGTATGATTATAAAAAACACCTGATGGTAAAAGATGTAATGCAAATTTACCATAATCATTTATTATTGTATGGCCTGCGTTGCTTCCACCCTGAAATCTAACAATGATGTCGGAATTCTCAGCAAGCATATCTGTAATCTTACCTTTTCCTTCATCGCCCCAACAAGCTCCAACTATTGCTCTTACCATAGTTTCGTCCTCCTTGATATACGCACATGTTTTTAGTCAATTCAAATGTCTTGAATTATAAAAGTGCTATATTAACATTTTTCGTATATGTTTTGACACATATAACGCATACTATGTTAATATAGCACATTTTTTGTCATAAGTAAATTCAATATTATCTATAAGTTTGTTTTATGCCTGATTCGAATTACTATTAGTTACTTTGTTATTACTATTATTCTGTGTATTTTCCGTATTTCCCACATTTCCTGTATTGCCTGTATTGTCATTAGTTTCTGAATTCTTTCCCGGTCTGCCACCCTGCATACCACCTGGTTTTCCACCACCCATTCCTGATGATACATTTCCAACAGTTGTTGTTATATCTGAAACAGTGAATGTTCCCTCCTGTGTATCTCCTGCATATATGGTGTATGTTTCGCCCGATTTAAGTTTGTCTGTTGAAAATACAAATGATTGGAAATTCTTAGCAGGTGTGTAAGTAAGCACTTCATTACCTGATGAATCCTTCACCGTAACTTTTGTTTCTCCATTATATGTCTTAGAAAATGCTGCATTTACCGAATACTGTGTTGAACCTGACGTTGGTGCTGTAGCCATTCCAATACTTCCTGTTGCAACTAATATACCTCCATTAATCTCACAGGTATCAGCATAATCTAAAGCTCCATCTCCGCCTGAAGTAGGACCGTCTACATAGATTTCGCCTCCATTTATAGTAATTGTACCATTAGAATCTATACCATCACCGCCTGCATTTACATGAACTATTCCACCATTTATAACAAGTTCGCTTCCATCACTTTCATTAAAGCCTCCCTGACCGCCACCTGGCATCATTCGACTATTGTTACCTAAGGTATTTTCACTGTTCTCATTTGCTGGCATTTCTGATCTGTTTCCTGCATTGGTATCCACTTCACCATTCTCATTCGCTGGCATTTCCGGTCTGTTTCCTGCATTGGTACCCACTTCACCATTCTCATTCGCTGGCATTTCCGGTCTGTTTCCTACTTCCGGTGCATTTCCACTATCTAATGTAGTACTTGAACCACTTGATGCATTAATTCCGTCATCACTAGTTGTTATGTCAATATTTCCGTCATTTATGGTAATATATTTTGCTTCTAATCCCTCATCTGACTCACTTACCTTAATATCTCCATTATTAATAGTAAGTTCCGTATCTGCATGTACTCCGTCATCTTTGGAAGCTATATTCACTGTACCTGCATTTACTGTTATGCTATTATTTGAATGTATACCATCATCTTCACTGTCTATGGTATATTCGCCGTTTTCTATAGTAATATCTACGCCCGCTTTCATACCTTTTCTGCTATAGTCAGTAGAAGTGTCCGAATTACTTTGGCTATTCTCATTAGTTTCACCTGTTTCAATATTATACTTACCATCTTTTACATACAAACAGGTAACTGCCTGAATGCCATCCTTCTTAGCTTTTATAGTTATTTCGGGATTATCAAGATAAATATATCCTTTATTTTCTTCAACTTTAGTGGCTTTTATTCCATCTTCCTGCGATTCAATATTTATAACAGCTTCTTTCACAATAACTCCGTCTTTACCAATTATTGAATCACCGTTGGAAATGATATCAATATTTCCACTTATAATTTTAAGTAAATTTTTACTCTGTATTCCATGGTTATAATTAGCATTTATTGTAAGGCTTCCCAAGCCATTTATAACCAAATCATCTTTACTGAATATTGTTCCGTTTGGCTCATTATTGCTCTCATCATCTAATATGTAATTTTCACCATCAGATAAAGTATTTTCTGTTCCATCTACAAGAGTAACAATAGTTTTTTCAGCATTTTTAATATACAATGGTGTTGTAGTGCTATTGCTTATTTCCACACCATTAAATATAAGTCTTACATTTTCTTTATCATCACTATCAACAATGATGTTTCCAGCTGTTAATGTTCCAGATAATAAATATGTACCAGCTTTCTGAATTGTAATCGTACTTCCATCAATATTAACATTCAATGATTTACAACTTATATTATCTCCATTAAGAGTAATTGCAACCACTTCTGCCTCGTCATAATCATAGTCTAATTCATCAGCTGTGTAATCAGGGTCTATCTCAAATTTCGAAATATTACTTGTGTCTGTCTCATCTTCATCTAATGTTGATGTCTGGTTTGATACCTCCGAATTATTCTTTGATGAACTTTTGCTCTGACAACCACTTAACACAACGCTCACACTTAAAACACTTATACATATTATAGAAATTAATTTTTTTCTCATAACTATCTTCCTTTCATTTTGATTATGGATTAATAATAATCAATCCGTCTAATGAAATTTTGACAGTAATGTTAAAAGTATGTGAAAATTCTTAATATGTACAATCCAAATATATTATTTATTTTGCTCTTTTTTAGCCTTCAGGATTACCTCATCTGTTATTTTCATAATTGCATAAATAATTTCTACTGAAAAATATATTACCAGTACTGGCTTGTATGTCTTTCCGTAATCTGATTTCAGAAAATATTTATCCTCATCTTTAACAGAAACATATATTTCTCTATTCTTATCATCTACACTTTGAACGTACTCTCCTGCATTTATCTTGCTCAATCTGCTAAGGTCGCTGCTTACCGTAAATACAGCAATCCACGCCATAACGCAAGTCCATTTTATCGTAAATCTGATAAATCTCTTTAAGTTTGAAGCATTATTTTTAATATTATTTTTTAAAGATTCATTTTCCTTATTATTCTTTATATTAAAACATTCTTTTGCTTCTCTATATGAACCTTTATTTCCTAATATTTTCAAATATTCACAAAACTTTTCATCTTTCTCAAATACTCGTTTTATATAAATATTTTTACGCTCTGTGCCTTTCTTACTTTCCACTTTCGCTGTTAATCTTACAGATTTCTTATTAACAACAACATTGCTTATCTCTGAAAGTTTCTCCATTTTACCCATTGCAATGAAATCTTCATATGTAACATCTTCAGCAGTAGCCATTAAAACTATCTTAATGTTATTTATCATATAGAATAATCTCATTAATCTTCCACCAGTACTTCCTGTCGGATTAATAAGATACATTTTGTCTTTTATCTTATACCAGAAGGTTGATGCCCTGAGTCTGTATAATTCGCCTTTTTCATCAATTATATATACCCGCATCATATTAAATGCCCACAGTATTATGCTCGCAGCCATAATAATTATTAACACGATTGCTGCCGAAAACAGAAGAATTCTATATAAATCATATGAAATCTTTTGTATAAAACACGAAAACAGAGACAAAAACAATGGTATAAACGGAAAGATACCTAAAAAGGTTATAAGGTATCTTCCCGGTCCCATAATGTTGTTTTTGCTCTGCTCAATAGCTGAATAAGTTAAAATTGTACTTGTTTCTTTTTTATTTTCCATTAATTAATTCTAACTAAACCTTTCGTTTTAATCTCCATTACACAATTATTTTTTAGAAAAATAATATTTTCTTATACTATATTTTCTTGTTTTATTTTTTCTTGTGCTATTTTTTACTCTATTTCTTCAAAAGTGATTTTATTGATGGATAATATCTGAATATTGCTTTTGCAATAATTTCTTTCTTCTTAACTGTTCCCCAGACTCTTGAATCGCTTGATTCATCTCTGTTATCTCCCATCATAAAATATTCACCCTTTGGCACTTCGTATTCGGTTCTGCCTTCACTCTTCTCCCAACCATTTCTTACATAATCTTCTTCAAGTTTCTCACCATTTATGTAAACTGTATTATCTTCGATAACTATTTTATCACCTGGTAAACCGATAATTCTCTTAATATAAATAGTATTTTCCTTATCAGGTGCATTAAACATTACGATATCTCCACGTTTAGGATCACTAAACATATATGATAATCTGAAGCCAAGAACTTTATCATTAATATTTATCGTACTAATCATTGAACCTGATGGCACTTTTGCATTTACTATAACAAAATTACTTAAAATGTATGCTACAATAAATGCACCTGCAAAAATCATTATCCAACTGCAAAGTTCTCTAAACCATGATGTTTCTTCTTCATCATCTTTATTCTTTTTCTTAGATTTCTTCTGTTTATCGTCAATTTCTCTGGATTTTACGACTGTTTTAGTATTCTCTGCTACTTCATTATTAATATTTTTTTCTGTAGTTTCACTATCCGATACGTTATCCCTATTAGTTTTCATTTCATCTAATATCTCATCATGATTATAATTCATTCTGCTACCCGCGTATTCTACGCTTACCCTTTCCTTGTATTAAGTAAATACTTGTCTGTTACCTTTCTACTTGCTTGCATTTATAATTTTATCAACTGCCATATCTACAAATGTATTGTCAGCCTCATCAAATCTGCCCTCGTCTGCCAATTTAGCAATTGCCGGAACAATTGGAAGCTTTCCTAATAATTCAACACCTATCTCTGATGCTATCTCATCTATTTTACTTTCTCCGAATACTGCTATCTTCTTACCACAATCAGGACATTCTATATAACTATAATTCTCTACTATTCCCATAACCGGAATATCCATTTTCACAACCATATTATAAGCTTTCTTAACAATAAGTCTTACAAGGTCTTGTGGAGAAGTTACTATAATTGCACCATCTACCGGAATTGACTGAAATACTGTCAATGGTACATCTCCTGTTCCCGGTGGCATATCTATTAACAAATAATCTAATTCTTCCCAGTACACGTCACTCCAGAATTGTTTTACAACACTTGATATGACAGGTCCTCTCCAGATAACTGGCTCTTCCTCATCCTCTAATAGAAGATTAACTGACATCACCTTAATTCCAGAGCTTGTCTCTACAGGATATAAACCATTTCCATCTCCATTAGCTGTTTCATTTAACCCAAACATTTTAGGAATAGATGGTCCCGTAATATCTGCATCAAGAATTCCAACTTTATAGCCTTTCTTCTTAAGTTTAGCAGCTAATGAAGAAGTTACTAATGACTTACCTACGCCACCCTTTCCACTCATAACTGCTATAACTTTATTAATCTGGCTTCTACTATTCATTGGCTCATATCTCATTCTGTTATTTGATGAACAGCCTTCACAACTTTCACTTGTACATTCTGAATTGTTACATTGTCTGTCTGACATAGCTTACTTCCTCACTTTATAAACAAATCTTTCTACATAATACCATATTTTAATACAAATCACAATCTTCTTCAATAATATGAATCTCCAGAAAATCAAAATCTATGCTTTCAACAAAATTATCTGAATTAAATCTTGTCTTTGCTACTTTTTTAAATTCTGAAATATTCGACTCTAACCAGATTGGTTTACTCAAATCAAATTCCGAGCAAACTTCATCTAGTGCTGCAAATATCTTCTTTGTCCTTGTCATATTTATATCAGGATTTTCAACTACCATATCCTTAAGCATACGATTATCTTTATATATTTTAGCCCATAATCTAAACATTGTAATCCTCATTTCTAATCAGTTCTTTTGCGTCATTATAACATAAAACAATATTTATATACAAATTATTTAATTTTTATATTATTTCATCTTGTAGTTTCAAAAACCACATGATATAATATCCACATCTGTTAGGGTTAGTTGATAAACTTTCAGCCATACTTAATTTACATATGAGATTTGTGTCTGTGCGCACTCGACACATTTCATTATAATATATAGAAGTGTGCGCGGAAATGAGGAATATAATGAATTTTCAGATAATCAGCGACGGAGCATGTGATTTACTCCCTGAATATACAACAGAACACAATATAACAATCGTTCCATTCTATGTAACCTTTGATGGCGAACATTATACCAAAGAAGGTGAAGGAATTGACCACGATGCTTTCTATCTCAAGATGATTAATGAACATGCCGTCCCTAAGTCATCGCTTCCTTCAGTACAGGATTATTTAGATAAATTCCAGCCATTTGTTGATGAAGGTATGCCAATAATCTGTATAACCATCACAACTAAATTCAGTGGTTCATATAACAGTGCGTGTACAGCTAAAAATTTAATTCTTGAATCTAATCCCGATGCTAAAATTGCAGTTATCGATTCGACACTCAATACAGCAAGTGAAGGGTTATTCGTAAATGAAGCCGTAAAATTAAGAGATAAAGGCATTTCTTTTGAGGATGCAGTTAACGAATTAGAAAATATAAAATCAACAGGAAGAATCTATTTTACGGTCGGTTCTTTAGAATATTTAGTCAAAAACGGACGTATCGGTAAACTTGCAGTTTTAGCCGGAGATAAACTCGGCATACGCCCTATAATTATTATGAAAGATGGCGATATCTCTCTTGGAGGAATATCCAGAAGCCGCAAGAAATCACTTCAAAGTGTATTAAATTCGATTTCATCGTATTTCAAAGATCCTGCAATCAATATAGCAGATTATAACTTCTCCGTTGCATGTGGTTATGGAATTGAGGAAGCTAAAGAGTTTCAGGCTGAATTCGAAGAATTATTAGGTGTAAAATGTGACCCTGCAGTCAAGATACGAATTGGTACTACTATTGGTTGTCATACTGGCCCATATGCTCTTGGTGTTGGTCTTATTAAAAAATCATCTTTATAAATAATTCCTCTATAAAAATAGTTACCTTCTAAATAAAATATTTAACTTCCAATAAATAAAATAATTAAAGCTGATGTATTACAATTCATAAAATTGTTATGCATCAGCTCTTTATTTTATATATTTTTATATATCAGATATTTTCGCATATTCTACTGCTTATATACCTGTTTGATTATAAATTACTTTTACATATATGCTGTAAGAAATCTATATGCACTCATATCAAATATCACTTCGCCCTGTTCTCTGACATAAGCTATTATCTTCTTGTTGTTGGTTAAATTTGATGAATACTCGATTGCAAGTCTGGTTATCGTCTTAAAATCATTAACGGATAATCTATACTTATCAATTACTAAGCAATACAAATCTTTATTCTTAAGATAATACAACTCGCTTCTGATGGATTTATTAATATTTACTGCTTTACAATAATCTACCAATCCCTGAATCGTTGGCATCGCAACCATAAGCTTAGGATAATCCAGCATATTTTGGTAGTCTCTTCCTACAGTAAAATTCTCTTCAACTAAGTCCTCTTTCTCATCATTAGCTTCTATCTCATCTTCAAAATCTTCTATCATATCATCACCTTGCAGTTCACTATCTACCTCATTCTCGCTGATTATGTCTGCAACTGTTTCCTTGATGTTATTAATCATATCATCGTATCCACCATCTTCTTTCTCCGTGAAAGTAATGGCTATTGAGTTCTGGCTTATCGGCATTATCTGCATTGAAAGAAGTCCCTCTTTAGGTTCATATCCTACTTCCTGCTCTGCCCGTTCCACAACTTCATGTAAAAAATCATGTATTTTACTTTTATTCTTAAAGAAATCTTCTAAAACAATTCCAAATTCCTGCATATCTTCCTTAGATACTATGCATCTTACCGTATCTTCATCAATTCTTCGAAATTTCATAATACCACCTACTTTCTGTGAAATTTCTGATTCATACTCGTCTTTCCTCAATTTTCTACCTTTTGTTTAGAATATAATATCATATATTACTCAATTATGACAGATATTTTTTATCAAAAAAATATAAAATTTTTATTTCATTTTTCGACATAATTATTTCAAAAAGCCATTTACAATTTCTGCTTCTGCCTCTTCTTCAGTAAGACCAAGTGTCATAAGTTTTATAATCTGCTCGCCTGCAATCTTACCAATGGCAGCTTCATGAATCAGTTGTGCCTCTAAATTATTTGCAGTAATTTCAGGTATAGCACTTATCTTAGCATTATCCATTATTATCGCATCACACTCTGAATGTCCGGCACACATATTATTTCCATTAATTTTAGAAACAAATAACTGTTTTGAATCTTCTTTTGCAACAGCTCTTGAGATTACATTTGTACTTGAATTCTTACCATTAAGATTTACTTCAAACTCTGATTTCGCATACTGTTTACCATGAGTCATAAGTTTCTCTTTAATGATAAGTGTTGCATTGTCACCTAATTCAGCTTTAGTTATTCTGTCTGTAGAATCAATTCCCTTTATCTGGACAGTTTCCATCTCCATATATCCACCATTAGCAATATGAACTATCGTTGTTGGATTCATTACATTTTCACCTGAACCATCACCTGCTCCATAATGTTTCTCAACATATTTAAGCTTAGAATTCTCACCAATATAGAATGTATGAATTCCATCATGCTGTGACTTTTTCTCTCCACCATTATGTATTCCACAACCTGCAATTATCGTTACATCGCAATTTTCTCCGATATGGAAATCATTGTATACTAAATCAGTAAGTCCTGTCTGGCTTAAAACAACCGGAATATGCACACTTTCATTCTTCGTATTAGGTTTAATTATAATGTCTATTCCTGGTTTATCTGTTTTAGTAACTATATCAATGTTAGCTGTTGTATTCCTTCCTGCAAGCTGTCCGTTTGCTCTTATATTATATGCTCCCTCCGGTACTCCATGAAGATCTGCAATTTCTTCAAGTAATCCCATTTGTATTCTATCTATTTTATTCTTGTTATCCACAATATTCTCCATTTCTGAGCGTCTTGCCTCGAAGAGGCGATGAGAAATTCGCGCAGGCGATTTCTCATCTGCCATAAATGCTATTTGTTTTCGCTCTAAAACAAATAGCTGTGTAAAAAATAAGTGTATCAGCATTATTTTTTACACTATTCTCCATTTCTTATTGCTATATATTTTATTTATAAAATTTACAACTGCCTGTTCCATCTAATAATTCAGGTAAAATATCTTCTTTCTTACCCTGTGCCTGTATCTCACCATTTGCAAGGACTAATATCTCATCAGCAATATTAAGTATCCTTTCCTGATGGGAAATGATTATTATAGAAGTATCTTTCTCGTTATGCATTTTCTCAAATACATCTATCAGATTTTTAAAACTCCATAAGTCAATTCCTGCTTCCGGCTCATCAAACACACTTAATTTAGTACCTCTGGCAATAATTGTAGCTATCTCGATTCTCTTTAACTCTCCACCTGAAAGACTTCCATCAACATCTCTGTTAATGTAATCTCTGGCACACAGTCCGACTTCTGACAAATAATCACATGCACTTGATACTGACAATGTATTACCTGATGCTAATTTAATCAAATCTTTAACTTTAATACCTTTAAATTTGACAGGCTGCTGAAACGCAAAACTTATTCCTGCTTTTGCTCTGTCAGTAATACTCATATCTGTTATATCCTGACCATCGAAAATTATCTGTCCTTCTGTCGGCCTATAAATGCCTGCAATTATTTTTGCCAATGTAGATTTACCACCGCCATTAGGTCCTGTAATTGCAACAAATTTCTTATCATCTATCTTAACACTAACATTTTTAAGTATACCTTTTTCTCCATCTCCCTGTGGCACGTCAAATGATATATTCTTTAGTTCTAACATATATAAATTCCTTTCCTGATTATACGCTTAACAATTACATGCCATATTGTAACACAATTTAACCAAATTGCACAGTATACACATCATATGATTTTAGTTATATTTTCTCATATTCTTCTCAGACTTTTTCTTTCTTGCCACTATCATTCCACCGATTTTGCCTGATTCCTTAGCAGACAATCCTTTCCAACCCAGTTCTTTGACCTTGTCTAATAATCCTAACTCCTCAGCTATCTCATATTTTAATTTATCATTTTCAGACAGATTATCATAATTACCCATATATACCTCATTTCTGAGCGACTTGTTGCGAAGAGGCGATGAGAAATTCGCATAAGCGATTTCTCATCTGCCATAAAGGCTATTTGCTTTCGCTCTGAAGCAAATAGCTGTGTGAAAAATCAACATATCAATTTGATTTTTCACACTCACTCCATTTCTGCAACATTTTATTCTAATTATATTATGTTTAATTACTCCCCACTTATTCACAAAAACAAAAAACGTAATCTAAATAATTTACACATATTATAATGCAAAATCAATTAGATTACGTTTTATGTTAGAACACGCTATTCTTTAAAATATTATATCCTTATTATCAGCTGCATCATCATTGCTAACTACATTTGTTTCATCTGTAACTTTAACTTCTTTTTTTACATTTGCATCTGTATTAGCAGAATTCTTCTCTGATGAATTAATATCTTTACCCATAAATGTCGGTAATTCCATCCCTGCCTGTTTAAATAATTCATTCATTGGTGGAATTGATTTCATCATTCCTGAAAGAAAATTGGCAGTTGTTGGTGTTCCATCACCATTGCCATTCATAGAATCCCATACTGTAACCTTATCAATTTTAATATTCTTAATAGCATCAACCTGTATCTGCATAAGTTCCTGAAGTTTGTCTGCAACAATAAACTTAACTGCTGCATCTGCATCTCCACCTGCAGCATCAACTAACTGTTTCATACCTGCTGCCTGCTTAGATAACATTTCCTGAACACCTTTTGCCTGTGCTTCCATCTTAGCATAGATGGCATCGGCTTCACCTCGAGCCTTTCTTCTTGCAACTTCTGCTTCAGCTTCTGCTGCAATCTCTGCCTGCTCTTTGGCAATCTGTGCTTTAATAATGATATCTGCCTGCTGTGTTGCTCTCTCAAGTTCTGCACGAGTCTGCTCTGCTTCTTTCTGAGCTACATATGCCTCTTCTTTAGCCTTTGCTGCCTGAACCTGTTCTGCTGCTGTTGCTATCTTTAATGCTTCAGCTTCCTTTTCTCTTCTTGCTGCCTCTGATAAAGCTACCTCTATCTTAGCTTCGTTTTCACCCTTAATAGCTGCTGCATCTGCCGCTGCTACCTGAATACGCTGTTCTCTTCTTGCATTAGCCTGACCGATTTCACCATCTTTATCCTTTTCAGCAACGCTCTTCTTAGCATCATTTATAGCCTTAGCTGCTGCTTCCTTACCTAATGCCTCTATGTAACCTGATTCATCATTAATATCTGTTACGTTAACGTTTATAAGTCTTAAACCTATTTTCTTTAATTCAATTTCCACATTGTTTGAAACTGATATTAAGAATTTATCTCTGTCAGAGTTAATCTCCTCTATCTCCATTGTAGCAATAACTAAACGTAACTGACCAAGAATTATATCCTTAGCTAATTCCTGTATCTCGTTCATCTTAAGGCCTAAAAGTCTCTCTGCTGCATTCTGCATAATTCCCGGTTCAGTTGAAATTCCAACTGTAAATCTTGATGGAACATCTACTCTGATGTTCTGTTTAGATAATGCATTTCTCAAATCAACATTAATGGAAATTGGTGTTAAATCCATATACTGATATGACTGGATAATTGGTACTATAAATGCAGCACCACCATGAATACATTTTGCTGATCTGGCCTGACCATTCTTGTCTGCACCTACTTTACCATAGATAACTAATACCTTATCTGATGGACACTTACGATACCTTGAAAGAATTGCCACTATTAACATAATAATAACAACTGTTGCAACTCCTACGGCAATAATAAATTCGTAACCCATACTTTTTCCTCCTGAAATCTGTATTTGTCTGCACATAACTTTCTTGATTTTTATTTTCAGATTATTAATAATTTCATTAAATGATGCCGTTGACAAAAGCCACCGAATTACATTCATTTACTAAACAATCCTTTATCGTATGTGCTATTTAAAATATATGTAAAAAGTTAAGTAGACATTTTATAATAAATGTCAGACTTCCTTTTCTACCAGAACCACATCATTAATTATATCAATGATTCTAACTGTCTCGCCTGTTGATATAATGGTATCACACTCTGTTATGGCATTAAGTTCTACCATTCGCTCTGATACCATAACATTTACCTTGCCCTGACCGCTCTTAGCTGGTGGTATAGGAAGATAAACCGTTGCATTAACTCCTAAGGTGTCTCTTATATCAAAAGTACCATCCTGCGCTAATCTATATGAATATTTTATAATTACTGCCACAACAAACATTAAGATAAAACCAAGTACAAAACCTATCAGAATCGCAGGTCCCGGTTGCATATCGTTCGCTATCCCTGCTATCGATGCCCAGGAAAACATACAGAAGAAGCCAATAATTCCCTGCATGGTAAATAATCTGAATGATTCAAGATTATCGCCTGCATCATGATGTGTACTTGCATCATCTGCTGAGATATGACTATAATCAAGTTCTCCATGATTCAAATCATTTCCATGAACTCCTGATATGTCATGTCCACAACCTGCTCCATGTATTCCCGATATGTCATGGTCTAATCCGATTCCATGCATTCCTGATATATCGTGATCCAATCCGATTCCATGCATTCCTGATACATCGTGGTCTAATCCAATTCCATGCATTCCTGATATATCGTGATCTAATCCTATTCCATGCATTCCTGACATATCGTGATCTAATCCTATTCCATGCATTCCCGATACGTCGTGGTCAAAATCAATTCCCGAAGTATCACTCGTATCCATTCCATGTCCATGACTTCCGAATATGATAAATAACGCCTGCATTACAAATATAATCGTAGATGGAACTGCAATACAATATAAAACTTTTTCAATTGTCATAAGTGATTCCCACCAAACTGCCATAACATTTCCTCCTGAACCACATATTGCTTAATAGGTGTTCATAAAACTGAATTAATATATATTTATATGTACAATTATGTTACGTAAATAAGATTTACATTGATTATAACATAGCAACTAAATTTGTCAATTATTTTTACATAAAATATGTTGAAAAATATCTAAATATCTGTTATTATCTGATTATGTAAATATTATTTACCTTTATCGTGTAGAAGGAGATATATATATGGATTCTATTGAACTTGGTAAACGTATTCGTGAAGCAAGACTCTCTAAAAAAATGACTCAGAGCGAGGTTGTCGGTACATTTATTACAAGAAATATGCTAAGCCAGATTGAAAGCGGAACTGCCACGCCATCATTTAAAACGCTTGAATATTTGTCGAGTGTTCTAGACATACCGGTTAACCAGCTTATACCCGAACCTGAACAGAATACAGTTACACACTTAACCGATGATGAACAATATTTAAACGGAAAGCAATATTTACTTAAACATAATTATTCTCTTGCAATAACTACATTTGAAAATCTTCTAATAGATGGTAATCCTTTATATGATGAGATATCTGCCCTGCTTGCTAAAGCGTATTACGAAGAAGCTAAGGCATTATCAGGCTCTAAGGGCAGTAATCCACAGGTACTCATCTCTTATTTGAAGAAAGCGGTACAACTTTCATCAAAAGGACTATTTTCCAACCGCGAGCTTAAGACTTCTTCTCTTATCCTCCTTGACAGTCTGTTAGAAGAACAATATAATGAAAAATTATAAGAATTTATTTTATATAAGGAATGGAGATTATTATGGCTAGTGGAATTTCAACAGATACTAATTTTGATGTAACTAATATAATAGAAGATACTAAAAAGGTCGTTTTAGAATTATTAGAAGTGGCTAACTTAGAAGAGGGTGATATCCTTGTAGTCGGCTGTTCTTCAAGCGAGGTGGCAAGTCACCAGATAGGTTCATTTTCAAGTAAAGATATCGGTGCTGCCATATTTAATACTATATATGAGATAACGAATGAAAAGGGATTATATCTTGCAACCCAATGTTGCGAACATCTTAACAGAGCCCTTATTGTAGAAAAAGAATGTGCAAAAGCATATAATCTTCCTATAGTAAATGTAGTACCACAATTAAAAGCAGGCGGTTCGTTTTCTACTGCTGCATATGCCGGTTTCAAAAATGCAGTTGCAGTAGAAAATATCCAGGCTCATGCAGGAATTGATATCGGTGATACATTAATAGGTATGCACCTTAGACCTGTAGCAGTTCCCGTAAGAACTGAGCAAAAGACAATCGGTAATGCTCATATCGTATGTGCAAGAACAAGATATAAATATATTGGCGGTGAACGTGCTGCTTACAATAAACAATAATTAAGCTATATAAATAACGTGTTGATAACAGGAATTAGTTATCAACACGTTTTGTTCTATAAATCAGTATTATATTTAAGTTATTTTTTTTATACTCAATTATTCCATTATATTTTATTCCTATAACCTATACTTAATTGTTCCAACATTTCCTTTATCACACTTTACATTGGCAATCGCCCCATTTATCATTGTCATTCTCGGTCCACGATGTCCGAAATCACAGTCAAATATCACAGGAACATCAAACTTTCCAAGTGCATACATAACAGCCTCTTCATAATCCGTTCCCGTAAAATCCTTATAAAATAATGGTCGTCCAAACATAAAGCCTTTTATATATTTAAACCAGCCTATTTCCCTTAATTTCCATAAGAACATCATAATATTTTCACCACTTATATCAAATGACTCTAAGTACCATATTATTCCATCTTCTTTGTATTTCTCTATAAATTCCTGTGTTCCATCATACTGTGTTCCCTGAAGAAATAATAATACATCAAGACAACCTCCAATAAGTCTTCCACTCATTTCTATGCTGTCACTCTTCTTTGCAGTCCTCTTATCCATCTTCCATTCTACTTTCGTGTCGCACTCATATCCCTCTAAGCCTGTTATTCTGTCCGTCAGTTCGTGCTGATATTTATCATAAGAAGTCTGGGTAATATTTTTACCCTCCAGAATAGCCAAATTATCATTAACACTTTTATGCCAGTCATTCATTCCAAATTCACCAAAATTACTGCCATAAATCGTTGCAACATCATATTTCGTTGTCAATGTATGAACAAGTCCCGTATTATCTGAATATCCCTGAAACCACTTTGGATTACTTACAAATTTTTCGTAATCCACATATTCAAGCATTTCATTTAAGAAATTTCCACCCTTTGCAGCAATTATTCCACTTACTCTGTCATTAGATAAAAGCTCGTTAAATTCTTTACCTCTTACACTGCCTAAACTGCTTCTTCCCTGCGAATCAGCCTTAAATACATTATCTGTAAATATAACGTCATAGCCCTTTTCCTGCAATTTCATCTTAGCATTTTCAAATCTCTTTATATCAAGTTCATCATTAACTCCATCAGAAGTTGCTGTTATACCTATAATGTCACCTTTTTTTATAAATTTTGGATAAATCATGTCCTTGCTCCTTGGGTTAAATATAATAATATTGTTGTCTTGTTTCTGAAAATATCTTATGTAATCAATTTACCGGATTTTTAATCATAACACTACACCTGTTTCCTAATTCCTAATCTTCTAAAATAACAGTGTACATTCTATGTTCTTATTGTGAAAATATTGATAATATTCATAACTTCCATCTGATAAATAGATTCGTTAAACTCATCTACACTCAAAATTCCACTAAAAATACTTTTCTTAACATTTTCAAAGTTCTTCATTCTGAAATTTTGTGTAAAATCATTTCTTATAAAATAAACATATTATATCTATTAGTCAATAATTTATTTGTTATTTTAAGATTTTTATTCAAAATGAGTTGTCAAAAGAACAATTCTCCTTTTAAAAATTTTTTTCGAAATATGCAAGGCTTTTAAAAACATTTTTTGATGTGCAGATTAAAATGTTTATTGTTAGATTAAAAGCAAAGTAGATACAAATAACTGCTGGAATATTTAAAACTACGAAAAATTTGAAAATATAATTAAAATTAACGTTCAGATTTTTTATAATCAATAAAATATTCGAAAATTACGAATATTTTATTGATTATTAAGTAAAATAGGTGTATAGTTCTAACTATAACAATAGAAATGGAGATACGCTTATGTTAATAATGTTTAGAGTTAAAAATTTTGCATCATTTAAGGATGAGGTTATTTTGGATATGCGTGCAATTTCTTATAAAGACATGAAAAATCATGTATTGGAAACTGGTAAGAATAAAGTTGTAAAAACTTTGGCCTTATATGGAAAAAATGCAAGTGGAAAATCAAATCTAATAAGTGCACTCTATTATTTTAAAAGTTTTGTATACAACCAATTTTTTGATGAAGGTAATAGGGATGATGAAGTCGATTTAGGTGATAGAATGCCTAATGTTAGGAGAAGTACCTTCAAATTAAGTGAAGATATAAATAATGATTCGGAATTTGAAATTATATTTAGTCAGAACAATACGACCTATCAATATGGATTTATTATTCATGATATACCACAAGAAAAGAAATATAATATTAAAGAAGAGTGGTTATTGATTGACGACAAGATGGTATTTGACAGACAGCATGATTCAATTTCATTTGGTAAAAAGTATGAAAATGAACTAAAGAATATTAATAAACAAAGGCAAGATAGATTATATATAGGTATTCTGGATTACTTTGCAGTAGGTGAAGTGAAAAATATTGTTGATGAGTTCAAAGCATATTTAAAATATAAATTTAACGTGCATTTTGAGTTAATTCTTGAAGGTAGTGTTAAAGGATTAGTATCTGGAGTGAGTTTTTCAAAAAGAATTGTAGAGGATGACGAATATAGAAAAACTATCGAAAAATTTATAAGAGTTGCTGATGTTGGAATAGTAGGCCTTAGCATAGAAGAGAATAAAGATGAAAACACAAGAGAAAGACATCCTTATGAAATAAAAACAATTCACAATGTATATAATGACGAAGGAAAAGTCATACGTCAGGAAAAGTTTGAACTAAATATGGAATCATCAGGAACAAATAGATATTTTTCTTTTATCCAATATATTTTGAACATTATTGAGGAAGGCGGTGTGTTTATCGCAGACGAGATGTCCTCAAGATTACATCCAATATTGACGAAGTTTATCGTAGATTTGTTTCAAGGTAAAAAGAACAGGGATGCTCAATTGATTTTTACAACACATGATATTTCATTAATGAATAGAAAGCAATTTAGAAGAGATGAAATAGCTTTTGTCGAAAAAAACAAAAAAGGAGAATCTATACTTTATACCTTGGCTGATATCAAAACAAGAGCAGATGCAAGCTTTGCCAAAGACTATATGGCAGGTAAGTATGGGGCTATTCCGGTATTATCGGCTGAGAATGATATATATGCTGAAATGGTAGGTGAATGGTTATGCCAAGATTAGTAAATGGAGAAAGAAAAATCATAACACCTAAGCCTGAAAATGCAGGTAAACTTTTGATATTTTGTGAAGGATATACTGAATATAACTATTTAGATTACTTTAAAAATTATATTAATAATAATTTGCGTATAAAATATTCAGACATAGTTATTGAGCCAATCAATGCAGAAGGAAATGCTATGCATGTATATAATTATGCGGAAGAATTTTTGGAAAGAGCTGAGAATGCAAGTAAATATTTATATTATGAAAAACATTTGGTATTTGATTGTGATGCTCCGGAAAACATTCAGGATGTGATTGCTTTGATGAAAAATTCCGCAAATGATTATATACTGGACTATTCGAATCTACTATTTGAGACATGGCTAGTTATGCATTTTCAAAATTTAGAGCCAAATAAAGATAACAGTAAAAGAGCAATCATAAAGTTAATGAGAGAGTATTTGGATGTAAATAAATATACAAAAAAAATGAAATCTTCCAAAGGAACTATTGGAAAAATCTTAGGCAGTAATGGCAACGAAAAAATAAGAGCTGCAATAGAAAATGCCAAATTGCTTGAAAAACATTGGAAAGATACCGGAAAAGATATAGATAAGGATATTACACAAATGAATCCAGCTGTGGATATTTATAAGCTTATTGAACGTTTATTGGATGAAATTGTATATTTGTGTGGATAAAAAGCCACCTCTTTTCATTTAATGTATGAGTTTCTTTGTATGCAATTCTAACTGTTCCTTAATTGCACTTAGGCATTTTGACCGTGGATAATACTTCTTAAGAATCATAATATTTAATAAGAACTATTATCCACTTTATTTAATTAAATATGTTAGATTTTCATTAATACTTATAAATAACTGTCGTTGTCTAAATCTCATCTTTCTTGAATCCCGAAAAATTAATATGTCCTTCATAGTTTCCGTCAGTCTCTTTGACGTCAATTTTCATAACATTTTTAGTATACTTACCATAATCTGCTTTATCAACATCACAAACTAATTAGTAATTTTCAAATGACTCAACTGTGGAAAATTTTATTAGAACTTATTAGTTTGGTATTAGCATCAATCAGACATTTATTTTATATTTTCTTCTCTTTGCTGTTCCTTTTTAAATTCTTCTTCAATAAAATCTATAAAATCTGCACGCTCCGGATTATCATATCCAATAAATATTACATCATTAATATCGTCGTGATTAAATAGGAAACAAGATTGCGCTCCTATATATCCTTCCGGATAAAGCACTCCTATGTAATCATAGAATTTCTCGGGTTGTTCATCCGTAGCTACTTTTATACCGATAACCATTAATTTTTTCACCCCTCCTTTTAACATGATAACACTTCCACATGGTAATAATTCTTTAATCATTTCTTTAATTCCTTTCTTTTTTAATCATTGCTTAAAAACAATTTGTCATGGTTTGCCATCCATCAGAAATCTTATTTTTTATCCAACTCTGACATTCTTCCACACCATCAATTGCCATTGCATGTACCATTCCTATTCCTGCAATAGCCGAAGCCCCTACTCTAAATACAATATTATTTCTTTCATCATCAGCATAATCCTTAATAAATCCAGTATTTTCAAGATATTCTCGTGAATGCTTATGTGATACCGCAAAATTAGTCCCATCAGTATTAGCAAATTCAATTAATCCATCACTAATATCCTCTGCTTTATCCGATAATCCCACTACATCACTTATGCCACCTGTCAATCCACTTACAACAGACGTCAAACCACGTACCGATCCTGCCACTCCTATTTCCCCTATATCCTTTGAATCCACCACTCCATCAACCGAAACCTTTCCATATCTATCAGCCATTCCTACCCCAGTATCAGCTACAACTCCAACAACTGCTATAATTGTACCAGCCTTATCAACTTTTGCCACATTTTTAGTAGCAGTTCCCCATTGATATTTTGCGTGTATATCTCTTGTCAGAACCTTCTGCCCCCACTTAAGATTAACTATTGATTGGGCAACATCCGTTCCTGATGATGTATTTTTTAATAATGCTGATACCTTTTCATATCCTTCGGATTCTTCATCTATCATTGTCTTAAAAGTTCCGATTGCATCACTAGTGAACCCACACATACTTCCAATCAAAGACGCAATTCCAACATTTGATTGGTATTTCTTTCCAAATCGTGAAGCTTCCATAGTCTTTAGCGATTTCTCTAAATACTTATATACCCCTTTCCACATTGAAGTAGTACTTTTTGTCAATTTAAGTGCTCCTGTAATCATATCAGAAGCATTCTCATAATCTGCAGTGTAAAAAGTATATAAACCTGCAATATATGACATAGCTGAGGATGTTAATTCTAAATCATTTGGCATATTTTTATTCTTTTTACTATCATTCGTTTTGATATTATTCCTTTTACTTATTTGTTCTGATAACATTTTCAATAATTTTGCCTCACCATTAAGAACTTCTTTCATCAGTTCTTCATTTGACTTAAATTTTGATTCATCAACTTTAAATTTGGAAATTACCTGAAGGCTTTGATTCAAAGAATACGATATGTACTCTGCATCAAATAATCCGTTTCCGGGATTTACAATCTGATTTAATTCATCTATATATTTCTGCCAATAAATAAGTAACATTTTTTTTTCAGAAAAAATCCTTTGGTGTAAAATATCAACCTCTTTAACTTTATAAAAAATTGTATTTATCGACGATTGAGTTGCATTATTTTTATCAATAACCTTTTTATGATATTCATTAACATTGTTTATATAGTTTCTAATATTTAATACTCCTATCCATGATTCAAAATCATACCACCTGTCACCAATCCAATCTGTAAAGTTTGATATTTTTTCATTCTCAACTTCAGATACCAACCCCAGTAATTCATTTTTTGACCTATCCGAAAAATCTCTATGCATAATATCAACTCCTTACTTGCCAACTATTTTACTTGCTGCTTTTGTATCACTAGATATATAACTATCCCAAACATTTTGAAGAAATAATATCGTATTATAAATCAAGTCTTCAAAATGTATATTTATCGTCTTATAAACACCTGCAATACTCTCGAGTTCATTGACTGTTTTCCCTCCACCAATCGTTACGGGTGGAGTTGTATTTCTTGAACTACTTTTTGATTGCAATGCCTGCAACCTTGTTATCGCATTATTTATTTCTTCTATTCTAATTTTAATTTCTTCCATGTTAATCACCTTCCTTAAAATAGATATTTGTCTTCTTCGTCAACCCTTTGCAAGAAATATTTAATTTGTGTTTTATTTGATATTGAAATTTTTCCGAACATATTATTTATTTTTTTTACATACTCAATATACACTCCTAAAACATCTGAAACATCCCCCCTCATAATACCTTTGTTCTTCACATCTTGCAGAACGGAGATATATTCAGCAACAAGTTGATCCAATTCCTCACCTTGTTTTTCAAAAAATACTCCCATCGCCTTACAATAATCATCATCAACAATAAGTTCATTGCTTGCCATAATCAATTCCTCCTATCTCAAGTCGCATATCTTAATTGATTTTTCCAATATGTAATTCTTTGTCTACGATAAGCCAAATCGGAATTTGTTCTATTTATCTGGTTTTGACACGAATTGATATCTCGTCTTGCTGAATCAATTTGCCTATTTTGGGAATTTATATTACTATTCAGCTTATCTATTTCCCATTGAACAGATTTAATTTTATTCGAAATAGTATTCATAGCATAACCTAGTCCATCATAAGCATGTTTATATTCACTTCCTACCAAAAGAGAACTCATACCATTGATATACGATAAAATAAATTTGAAATCTGCTTTCTTTGAAAAATTAAGATTAAATCTATTAACTCTCTTTTCCTGCCTACTTGCAAAACCATTTTGTAGATTTTGATATTTATTTTTTAACTGATTAAGCTCATTTATTTGTTCTTTCAATCTGTTAATTTGTGATACTAACTGACTAATCTGATTATTGTATTGATTTATTTGAGAATTTAAATCACTTACTCTTCTATTCAGTCTACTCAGTGTATTCGTGTACTGAATCACTAAGTTTTCGTTGTATTTAATATTATATTGAACAGTTTGTTTGGTCATGTATTTCACCTCCTGTGAAGTAGCGTATTTATATTAACTGCCTTTCAAACAGAGAATTTCCATAATCAATGTTTTTTTATATTAATGAATATAACACTTCGACACCAAAGGATTGAAACCTATCAAAGTGACAATCCCTTGTTGTCTCCATGCCATGTGGTAATAATCTCTTACTACTTTCTGAACTGATTTGCGATGTTTTTGTCGGTTTCCTCAACAATTCTAGCTGTTTCTCTGAGATTGTGTGCTATCTCTCCCAGCAGTTCCTTTGCATTATTAAGAGAAGGTTTGATCTTATTATATCTATCCTCATAACCCTTCACAGCATCGCCTTCCCATTCACCTTTGAGAGTCTGAAGTAACTTGTCCATATAACGGATAACATCTTCTACTGCTTTTTCCTGATTATCAGTTTCTTTTGCTCTTGCTCTCATGGTATCTGGAGTCATTCTAATCTGATTAGCCATTGTATTCACCTCCTTATATTTTCATTTTATAGTAAATCAGTCAAAGACCAATTAACTAACAACAACTCATACTTTGGTAAAATTTGCTTTCGCAATCTTTAATTTTGTGACAATATTATCCAATATGTAATATGCATCTCCTATTTCCAATTTCTTTCGATTAGACCTAATTTCTTCATAAGGGACATCAAATATCTTGAGATTATCAAGATCTTCAAAAAAAATGATATGTTGTTGTTCCTTAATCATTCTTAATGGTTCAGGTGCATCATACGATAAAGATACATTGTTATAATTCGAGAATATAATTGCAAAATTCATTCCTTTAAACCTTGTAATCATCTCATTAAATTTCTCTATCAATTCAAAATTATCACTGATTTTCTTTGCTATGTCATTGTTCTGAACAACCATTAGTAATAATTCATTGTCCTTCTCTGTAGGGTTTTCATCTATAAGGCTACTATATCTCTTTTCAAGAACAGAATGCCAATCCTGAATAATATCAACTATTTGATCAACATCTAATGTATAAGTATCAACTATAGGACTATTTTTTAAGTACTCAAACTTACGCATAATATCATCCAAAATCACAACACGGACAGGACATCGTTCTCTATTCGATTCAAATGTATTAATAATATGCTGCACAAAATTTTTATGACCGGTATTTTCTTTTCCACACAAGCCCATAATTCCCAGCTGTGAAAAATCCAAATAAAATGGATTCACTTCACTATATGTAAGGCCAATTGGTAATTTGTAATTATCTATTACTGCCTTGAAATCTTGTTTTATTGATTCTTCACTCAATACCGCAGGTATACAAGGAATCTTCATTGCCCTCATACCATCACTATTTTTATTGACTTCTGAAATAAACTTTTGCATTTTCTGTACACGTTCTATTTCCTTAGAACCTTCAAATGCTAAATATGTTTGACATTCAAGCATTCGTTTCTCTACTTCAAGTACACATCTTCCTGCAACGTCATCAGGTTGTAAAGATGGGTGGTCAAATATATTTGTGTATTCAGTGCTATCATTACAATAGAAAGCAATTTTATTTGCAAAATTAGATAAATACTTATATCCTATACCTGCTGTCTGCGAGTTAGCAATGATTGTAGAAATACCCACCGAAATACCTTCACGAACAATACTTAACAAACTATCATCATCTTGAAGATATAATTCTATAAGTGCCGTTAAATTATCTATTATAAGATAAATATGAGGTAGGTCATTATAACCTGCTTCCATGTATGATGAATATGAACTTACACCTACAGTAACTAGTTTTTCCTTTCTCGAGGCTATCTCAGAAAATAAGAGTTTAAAAAGATTTTTCAGTTTCTCATCTTCATAAGAACAAACTACACCACCAACATGATTTAAATTTTCAAAGTTCTTTAACACCATTGATCCAAAATCAAGAATATATATATTCGCTTCATTTGGTGTTGTTGATGTTGCAATTGTTCTAATAAAACTTTGCAACACATTTGTTTTTCCATATTGAGCAGAACCGATAATAAGCGTGTTCTTATTGTCTAAGTCAATAGATGCTTCCTCTTGAACCTGATTGTCAGGATCATCATAAATACCAATTTTTACCATTGATCCATTTTTTGAAAGTAGTTCAGGATACTCTATTATCATAGGCAATGGTGGTAAACAAATATTTGAAAGTCTTTTAATCTTCTTTTCATTACAGAATTTACTAACGTACTCAACAATAGCCTCTAACTGAGTTTGATTTGAACCAGATGTCTTTTTTTTCTTTTGAATATATATGGGATTCCTTTTTCCCGATTCATTTACCTCACACAATGTGAATTCCTTGATGTTTGTATCAATCATCTTTTCAGCTGCACCGCTATAAGCAGATTGAAAAAGTTCAAATACTTCATTATTACCAACCTGTAAATATGCACGACCTGGTTCTTTAATCTCTGCTGCCAATGGAGATTTTAACACTTCGTTACTATCTTCTTGACTTTGAACTTTGAGACAAAGTTTAAATCTTGAGTTGCTCCAAATTTGATCATCAACCTGACCTGACGGCTTCTGTGTTGCAAGTATTAGATGAACTCCCAAGCTACGGCCAATTCGAGCCGTGGAAATCAATTCTTTCATAAATTCAGGTTGCTCTGCTCTAAGTTCTGCAAATTCATCAACTATCAGAATTAAATGTGGAATTGGTATAGATAACTTTCCGGTCTTATACTTCTGAATATACTTGTCAATATGATTTACTTCAGCCTCCGCAAATAGTCTTTGTCTTTTTTGAATCTCAGCTTTAATTGATTTAAGAGAACGATCAATCTCTTTACCATCAATATTTGTAATTGCACCTAATAAATGTGGAAGGTTCTTAAATTGATTAACCATTCCACCACCTTTAAAATCAATAATTACAAATGATACTTCATATGGATGAAAAATAGTTGCCATAGATAAAATATAAGTTTGTAAAACCTCAGATTTACCTGACCCCGTAGTTCCTGCAACCAAACCATGTGGTCCATGAGCTTTGTCATGTAAATCCAAATAAATAACTCCTGTCTTCGTCACTCCTATTGGTGCAGCCATTGATTGAAATACACGTGACTCTTCCCATTTTTTTCCCAAATTCAAATCATCAACATCAAATATGTTGAGCATTTCAAATAAAGATATATTTTTTGTTAAAGTACTTTCCAATGAAATTTCTTCTGTATATACAGGGGCCAGTAGATTTACTATCTGTTGGGCTGACTTATCATCAATACTATTATAAGTAAATTCTATTTTTTCATCCTGATTTGATGAATTAACAAGTTTTCCTGTTGATAAAGAATCAATCCAAATCAATGATGAACATCCCTGTGGAATATCCCCCTTTGTATCGGCCATAAAAACAAAGGTAACTGATAGTTCTTTCAACTTGTTTGAAAATTTTGAAATAGGATGTGTTTGAAACCCGCACTCATCATAAAAGAAGACAACTATATGTTTTCCTTTTTTTCCTTGAGTACGCTGTGAAAGCTCCTTAAAAAGAAAATCAAAAACAATATTTTTACTTTCATCATCGCATACGATATTTCGAAAATTTGTTGCTTCATTTGATACATGTGGCAAAAATCTCAACCATCTAACTTTATTACTATGTTCCTCAGAAGCAATAAAAAACAATTGTACATCCGCATAATATTGTCTTGCACAAATATCAATTATGATGTTTTTCATTATTGAAAAACGATTTTCTTCATTACCAATAATTCCAATCGAATTACTATCTTTAAAATTACATATTACCGGTGCATTAGTCAAAACGGAAAACTCATCAGAAATTTTTTCTGGAATCAATTGAAGGTCATCTTCTAACTCCAATCGCTCCTGTTTTTTGTATTCAATATTTCGAGATGGCTTGATATTCCCTAATCCTAAACGAACCAGTAGAAAATCATCATCTTGCATTTGTCGATCAAATAAATCACTTGAAAAATTCGTAAACAATGATTGCTCCGTAGATAAATCTAAATAAATTTTCTCAAGTGTATCTCTTTCTTCATTTCGATACTTAGTTATTTCTAACCTTTTATTATCAGCATATTTCTGATATTTTTCAATTCTATCTTTACATTCTTTTTTGAAATCTTCATTATTTTGAATAGCAGTCAATACAGCAGTAACTATTGCCATACCACCGGAAATAAGACTAAAAACTATCATACTTCCACCCATAGATGCCATCAACCCTGATGTTACAAGCATGCCAATAGACGGGAAAAGACTCAACAAAAGATTAGACTTTATTTTTTGTGGTTTTGCCGGTGGGGCAAGAACCTCAATTTTATCTTTGTTTAAAACAGTTCTAACTCTTGTATTGCGAATAAACTTTGGATAATTATTGGGATTAGGATAGTCAGTAAAAGACAAACCATTAACTGTCAATCCATCTCTTATTTCGGTCCACAAAATACCAGTTTTATAATAAAAAATGAAATCAGAAACTGAAAAAAAATCTCCATTTTTTAATCTACATACATCACTAACTTTTGAACCATTATGATAAACGCCATAAGTTGTTTGTTTAATCCGCAACTCATAGTCTTTCTCTGAGTATTGAAGTTCAATTAAATCATTCTTTATATAGGGACTATTTATTTTAATATGATTGGAAACATCCGAACCAATTCTAATATTTGAACTTTCTGAAATATCAATTGCTCTTTCATATCTTCTTTCGTTCTTATCAAAATCAATTACAAATTCGACCACAAAAACCTCACTGTCAGATTTATGATACTTCACTGAAAAAATGTCACCATGCTTCAATGAAATAGTCATAAGCTTACGACTATCTCCTACAGAAACATAAACGTTATCAGAGCAGAATAGTGACCAATTCTCTGCTTCTTTCACAAAATTGAGTTCTACCTGTTCAAATAATAAATCTCTATGTAATCTAAAATCACAACCAACAGTTGTTCCTACTCTAACTTCTCGTCTATCATTAGGAAACTCAAACTCTTTATACAAATTTTTGTTTGATATAATAATCTTATATCCATTTTCCATCGTTTAAACCTCCTATTCTGTATAATTTATAATGCTTCCATTGTGAATACCAAACTGAGCTAATGTTTTATTACCTCTTAAAAGTGCAATAGGATTTTCAGCTTTTAAATAGCAATTCTTGATATCTGACATATCTATTCCCAGATTATATGCTACATTTAAACCCACAATTAATTCATTCGCCGTAATATTAAGTGGAATCTCTATGTCTACAGCAGTATTCAATTTGACATTGTTAAAAATAATTATTGCTTTATCTCTAATCATAATCACACCTCTCATAAAATCAAAAACGCAATCTTTTGAATATCATTGTTTTCTGCTAAATCATTCGCTTTTAATTGATCATAATTAGATAAGTGACCAACATAATCATCAGTAACAAACTTATTAACAACGTCTGATGAAATTAGAACATTGGTGTTATCTTCATCAAAATCATTACAAATAAATATATATTTATCACTATTAGCACCATTTATATTTGATACAAGAACATTCGTGGCATATACCGAAGCCCTATTTTGCTTTGTTACTATGATGACTTTGTCAGCTATATCTATCAGCCTTGCTTTATCTTCATCAAAAACCGCATCAGCATCAATTACAATATATTCATAATCTTCGGTACTTTTTACGGAAACAGCAATTTTTTCAAAAATTGAATATTGTATTCCTATCGACATTAAAGCAGCTCTAAATGATGGAATATAACTAAAGCCTTCATTTCGTATTATATGTCTAATATCAGAGTATATATCATTTTTTTTAGATGCCATTTTTACATATACATCGGAATCTGTGATTGGACTCATATTTGAAAACATTGTCTGAAATGACTGCAATCGAGCAGCATTAATGTATAAAACCTTTTTATAGTTTTTATTCAAACAAGCACTAATTCCAAGAGCGATTGTTGTCTTTCCAACCCCTCCACATGCTGAACAAACCAAAATAATTTGTGTTTCTTTTCTTGTAGCATTTGACATGCTCAAGGAAGCTGTACTTTTACCAATAATTTCATTGAAAATTTCTTTTATACTCGTATACTTATATATTTGATTAATATTAGTTTCATTCTTTTGATTATCAGTGCATTGTTCAGACATCAAGAAAACACTTCCAATATTGTGTCGTCGAAGTTCGTAAGTGTAAAGTTTCTCAGACACAATTAATATATCAATCTTCTGTGGAGACGAAAAAAATTCATTAAAATAATTTAACTCGGTTATTATTTCTATATCTATCTTTTCAAAATATTCCTCAATAAATTTTTGTTGTAGAGGAATAATATAACTAATATCTGTATCCGCAATTATTACTCTAGGCTTCGACATCTATATCACTCCTTCTTATCCAATATTAACTTGAAATTCAACATTTGCCAGTCGCAACATATCTCCATTCCTAACTTGACATGGTTGTCCTGGTTGTAAACGCACTTTATTCACATATGTGCCATTTGCACTATTTAGATCAATAACAGCAAATTGATTATCTTTACTAATAATCTTACAATGAGAACGACCTATCATTCTACTGAATGAAACGACACCATCCACTAACTCCTGCTTCCTTCCAATAATAAAATCGTTTTTTGTTATTAAAATCTCAAACGGAACAGGTGTATTCATAGCAATAAGTTTCATACTTCCATTGACAGATACGGCATCTCTAAGAACTCCAGATGTTACCTTCCTTTCGGATATTGTCGTTTTCTTAATTTTCAAACATATATTTTCTATCGTGAACATACCATCAGTTAAATCAGTTATAAGTTGCATCGTTTCATTTGAAGATAATGAAGGAAAATCGTTAATAATCTTAATCAGATTTGTTCTTAGTTCATTTTCAAAAGCTGAAATATCATTAAATATTCTTTTTCCAATCGGCAAATATACCAAACTAACTTTATATGTAAAAGGATCAATAAAGATATGCTCAGTAGCAATATCAATATTTTGACATGACAAGAACCCATTATTTTTTACATCAATGACAGCTGATAATAAATTAGTAACTATTGTCATAAATTTTTTTGAATCAATCAAAGGAATAATACTCATTAAAGTTTTATACCCGTTTGTCAAATAATATAGCTGTATTTTTCCGTTATAAAGAAGTTTCATACATTTTACAAATAAACCTTCTCCCTGACTCTGCAACACTTTATACTCTGTAGAAAGAAAATCATTATTGTCATTCACAATATATGCAAAATCATTTCCACATATAATTTCATTTATTGAACCATTTTCCAGCAAAACATTCACTTCATTTTCCACCTTTCATCCGAGTATTTTATTTATCACAAGTTATACTATGAATTCAGTCATTGCATAACTTCTAATAAATAATTTCTCGGTCTTTCGTGCATATCATTCTGCACGAAAGTTACCGAAAAATTTTCTTTTTTCTATCCAGACTTGTTATTCAATAGTTTCTCCAGTATGAATAAATATAACATCATCTAGTAAGATAAGTCTTTCATCCTTTATTTTATTACTATATTGATTACACTTAAAAGCCATAACGAACACAAATAGTGCAATAACAAACAATATTCCGGATAAAACAAATGCACATATGCTAATATTGGATATTTCACTCATTCTTTCTTATTCCTTACTTCCGTACCGTGTTATACTCTGCCATGTCCATTAATATATTTTCTCTGCTTATAACTTAAATTAGCTGTAATTATAAGTCCAAAGAGTGAAGCAACCAAAAGAATAATCCATAAGATAATGTTATTATCATCACCTGTTTTAGGCATTATTACATTATTTTCTCCAATATAAATGCTTTCAATATCTTTTTTAATATTTACCGCTGGTGCTTTATTGCCTTCTTCTACATTTAAAAATGTTAATTTATCGTTATCTAATTGCATTTTGATTGTAAATATAGAACCGTTTTCAGTAATTACATCATTACCTTTTAATGAAAGAGGCGAGCCTTGTATAATATTGAATTCTCTTTGAGCTATTATGTTGCCATTATCATCTTTAATAAAAATGATATGCTTACCAAATTCAACACTATTAAATTGGAAGCTACCATTTTCATCAGTTCGTCCAGTCTGAACAACAGAATGAATTTCGACAATCCTATCTACTAATGCTTTTCCATCTTCATCTACTAAAATACCAACAAAAGTAATTGACTTAATTTCCTTATAGTTGTCATTTTCAATCTTGGCAATTATAACTTCTGCGTCAATAAGAGTTTTGTAATTAATTACAATCTTTTTCTGATTTTCATTAAGTGCATTATAAGCATTCCTTGCAGTTTCAACTATTGCTTTGTCATCGAGTGTTATATCAGACGGAATAGCATTAATAAGATTGATTACTTCATCCGCTGCTACCTGATCTTTCTTGTTTGCTACTTCATAATCTTCAAGTGCCTTGATGACCGCTTCAGCCTCAGTTAAATCACCATAATTGGTTACAAGTTTCTTCTGTTTATTAGTAAGTTTCTCATAAGCAACTCTTGCTGCTTCAATTGTTGATTTATCTGCAAGATTAGTTTCTTTAGGAAGTTCATTAATCAATTCAATTACTTCTTGAGCGGCAGCCCTATCCGCCTTGCTTGCATTTTCCTGGGCTTCCAGTGCATCAATAGTGTTTTCAGCTTTTTTTAATTTATCAATATTGACAACCTTTTTTTTCTGCAAATCAGTTAAAGTGTTATAGGCTGTTCTTGCTGCTTCAACTATCGATTTATCACCCAGTGTTAAATTCTCTGGAATTGAATCAATAGCAGAAATGACAGCATTAATTTTTGCCTGTTCACGTCCTTTAGCTTCCAATTCTAAAATTCTTTTTTCCGCTTTCTGCAACTTATCATAGTTTATTACATACTCCTTTTGTGAAGCAGAGAGTATATTATAAGCATTTCTAGCGGTTATTACAGCATCCTTACTATCAATTGTTATCGAATTTGGAAGATTATTTATTAAATTTACGACTTCATTAGCTGCAGAACGATCTTTTTCATTCTGCTCTAATTGTATAATTGCTGATTCTGCTCTAGTCAATCTGCTAAAATTTGTCACAAGTTTTCTCTGATCTTCCGATAAATCATCATAAGCTTTTCTTGCCTTACTGATTTGCTGTTTATCTTCTAATGTAATTGAATCCGGAATATTACTAATAAGATTCTTAACATCATCTATTTTTTTCTTATCATTCTCAATTTTTTCCAATTTATTTATAGTTTCCTCAGCATCTGTTAATTTTTTTATATTAGATACTTTAGTCTGATCTGAAGGACTTAATGAGTCAAATGCCTTTCTTACAGATTGAACGATTTCTTTATCTGTAAGCTTAATATCTGATGGTAGCGCATTAATTTTTTTTATCACATTATCCACATCTGTTTCTGTCCTAATACTGAAATTTTGTGATGTTCTCATCATTTTAGCGCCGCTATCACCTTTACCATCGCCATCTGTGTCTTTACGGAATTCCATGGCAATTGTATTATTTTCGCCAGGTTTAGTTCTGCCCTCCATTGTTTGTTTTTTTATCGTAATTATTGTACTTCCCGATTCTGAATCATAGTCTTTGTCCTTTTCCAGTTTTTCTCCATTTAGATAAAGTCCAACAAATTCACCATATTCACCATTTGATGTAAATATTGTTTTATCATTAACACTATCCAACTCATATGAATATTCACCTATCTTAGTACCAATAGGTCGCTTGATAGAATATCCACTGTCAGATGCTAAATATACATTTTTATCAGTATTAGGTTTTACTGTCAAGGTAAACTCTTTACGCGAAGGCTCAAAATAACCCTCTTGTCCATCAACCAAATACCTTGCCTCAACCGTAAACTTATATGTGATTTCTTCGTTTTCTTTCGTTCCGGTAGGTATACCATAAATTTCTCCAGTATCCTCATTCAATTCAAGGCCTTCTGGTAAAAAACCATCTACTTTACTAAATTTGGTCGTAATCCAATCGTGAATATTATTCGTTGCAATAATTTGCTGATAAGGAACGTATTTAACTGCATCACTAAGTTTTTCATTGATAATATCTGGTTTTTGTGCCGTACCATTAAGTCTTATCAAAACCGGTTTTTGTCCCTGTGCTGATATCTTAAGTGTTCCTTTTACCTCTCCGTCACCATCAGGAAGCAAACGTATTTTTGCTATATTGGGTAATTCTCCATATTTTGCATCAGATGACGTAGTAGTAAAGGGAGCAAGGGTATTATTTCCATTACCACCAACATTCCAATAAGGATCAAGTTTTACATTTTCAGCATCAAGAAGTTCCACACTAATATCTTCAAGTGGAGCATTTCCAATATTTGCAATAAGTATGTCATGTTTAAACTCAAAATATTCATCAAGTATTACTTCTCTCTCGCTTGGTCCATATACATAAAGCTCAGGACCACTTTTATTTAATTTTTTAAATGTAATCCAATAATTTCGTTCATTTTCTTTATTATTGTCAATAATAACTCCAGTGTATTGCTGATTTTCATTCTTGAAATCTCTTGTATGGTTTTCATCCACTCTATTACCAGAATCTTTTGAAATAGCATATACTCTGTCAGTATTTGCATACCAAAACTCTGGTTTGATACTAGACAAATCAACATCTTCATCTTCATTTTTATCCTTGATGAAAATTGTTTGATAACCATATCCATAATACGTATCCATATTGCAATTCTTGCCATTTTCAATTGCATAGGTATCGTATTTTCTTCCATTACAATCTGTAGCCCCTGTCACTCTAAGCCAAGGATCAGCCTCACCTATAATAGGTTTTTCTGTAAATTCTCGAATATCATCTTGAAATTCCACTGTAGATATCGTAAACTTTTTGACATCTCCATCTGAAAAAGTTCCCTCTGGAAAAAACACTGTAAAATCAACACCATCACCACTATAATCTGATTTATATCCAATATCAGTTAAGAGCCTATCCTTTATATCTTCTTTATTACTTGCCCCTTCCAAAGAATCATAATGACCTACAACTGCTTTTTCGGCAATAGAATTATAATTTTTATTAATTTTTCCTGCACCATGTATTTCTAATTTAAAATTATATTGCTCACTAACTGAATATCCGTCTTTTAGTTCATATGTCATCTTCCAAACTCTGCTGTCAGAACTATGAAACACATTATTTGTAACATTTACAAAAGAGTCATTTTTTTCTAAATACATTCCACCATCATAGGCAATATATCCCGCAGCTAATTGAAGTCCTAAAACTTTTGCATCAAACAATGCATCATCTAAATAATATAATACTACAAATATAAGTGAATCTGAGTTTTTTGCTCTTAAGTCACTACAAGGCATCCCTGCATTTTGTGAAGACATATCTTGATTTAACACTTTGTCAGTTATAGGTGGAAATACTTCATAACCTAACATTAAATTTACATTATAATCATTCCACTCCCAAACTTTAGCAGTAATATTCGGATGATTTACGCGTTCAGATGTTATATTCAAATATGCATTATTCACATTTATAGGTTCTTTTAAAATTTGACCATATATTATTTTTTCCGCATTTATGTATGAACCATCAATTGTTAATAGCTTATATTCGCCTGTTGAAAAATCAGTACGAACAGGATTAACTATTGTTTTATATCCACTTTCATTATTATATAATTCAAAATTTAAATTTTCACTATAACTATCTGAGACATAAACTTTTATAATATATCTGATATTCTTTTTATTAAGTTGTCCGTCTTTGCCTACAATTAATTCCATTTCATAAGATGTAACACCATCATGATACGAAAGATTTATTTTTTCATCATTTCCAATTGTGTATTCATAGTATGTTTCGATATCATCAATATCATCTTTTACATATTGCCATACTGTTGTCGCATCATCTGCAATTTCAATAGAATTTCCATCAGAATCTTTAAGCATACTCAGCATAGAGTCTATCGACATTCTTTCTAATTCTTCATTTGTATATCCATTTAGAACTAAATAAGCCTTTACTTCTTTCAAAGGAAGTAAAGAAGCTTTTACAATCATATTTGTAGACAACAACGTTGTGCACAACAATGTTATTGTTAATATGATTGACATCCATTTTTTTAATTTATTCATTTTAGTTTCCTCCTTTTAATTCATCATTTGCCATTTCAATCAATTTCTTTATATTATAGATTTGGGTTTTTCTCACATCTCCCGTAGGATAGTCAAAATATAGTTCATTCTCGACTACGTCGCTTAAATACGGTAACTTAGCAAGTGTTTCGCATTTATTGTTTAACAGAACTCCATAGTAATAATCATCGCCTGTAACATACTGAGCGACTATATAATCTTTAACTTGGGTTACATAAGTAAGATAACCTTCTTGATTTAATTCACAAATTAATTTACCTGATTTTTTATCATACACTGCCGGTAACCCATGAAGTGGAGATTCTATCCTTAATGAATCTGTATAAAATTCTTCATCCAAAGACAAATCCGGTTTTTCGATTTTTTCTTCCGAAATCAGATTTCCATCTCTAGCATTATATTTTAAAAGCCTTCCATCATTATATGTAACTTCCAAATATGATTCACCATCATTTCTTATAAATTGCTGATCATAAACCTGACTCGCATCAGGAATATCTACTTTTTTTATTAAATCTCCGCTAATATCAAATATACAAAATTGCTTATACGAGAAAAGCATCATTGTTTTTCTGTCACCACTTATCCTCGCTTCATCGTGTTCATAAGCGGTATCATATTTAAACACTTCTGATTGAGGATGATTCTCATATTTCATTATTTTTATTTTAGGAGAATCAAGGCTTCCTATTAATGCCACACTATCTGTCAACTGAACAAAATCTCCCGTCTGTTTCTCATCAAAACTAGTAATTAAATTTAATTTTGAGTCAAAAAACATAATATGTTCTTTCGATGTAACCATTGTATATGATTTTCCAACATCAAAATGTAAAATTGTTTCAGAAGTTGTTACTAAAGGTGTCTGTTCTCCGGAAACCGGATGAATTTTAACTAAAATATTCTTCATTTGAACATAGATACCATTTTCGTCCGTATCAACACCAAAATAATCACCAGAATCAAATCCACCTGTTTGAATTTTTTCAACCGTATCAATTATCGCAAATGTAGATTCACTAGAATTAGATGCAGAAAATGCAAAATACTGTTCATAAAATCCCCCTTCAAAGTGACTGTATCCTGACATATTATCAAATATTTCAATATCATTGTTAGAATCCGATAAATCATATATTTTCAATGAACCATCTGAAAAACTTACTCCCAACAACGTTCCATCCGAATTCATTTCAAAGAGATTATTATTTGGATTAGCAAAAATATCATTCACTGTCACACTTTGTGATTTTCCATTAAAATTCACTTCACACTTTACATTACCTGTTACAGAATCATAAATTGTAGCAACGCTTTCATCTTTATATATTGTCGCAACAGTTTTTCTATCCTGAGATATACAAATTCCTGTACATTTTTTTCCTGTCCATAAAACATTTTCACTTGCAATACTATAACATTGAACACCATCGACTCCTGCATAAATAATTGTTTCATTATTTAAATATTCAACTTCTGATAATGCTGATTTATTGACAGGCAAAGTTACAAGTATATTGGCAGTTTCAGTATCAAAAACAGCTATATATCCAGAATACATACACGCTGCAGTTTCTCCACTCGGAGAAATTACCATATATAAAGGATTACTTGGTAGTTCAACAACTTTATGATTTTTAAATCCATCTGCCAGATTGTAAACACCTAATGCTTCTGTTAAAGCCTTCTGAGCTTCAGGAATATAACGAGGAGCAAAGATGTTGTTATCAATTTGCAAAGCTTTCAAAGCATAATCAAGTGCTAATACCGAATCACCATCCGATAATGCTGTTTGAGAATATTCAGCAAATTTAAGCCAACTTTCCACCAATTGCATCCTTTTTAATCCGATAAATGCCATAGATATTCCTACTGCAAATAATCCTGCTATAGTAACACCAGCTACACGATTATTACGTTTTAATCGCTTAGTCCTGATATCATTTTCGCGTAGATGAGATAAATCTTCTAACATTTCATCTGCACTTTGATATCGCATGTCAGGATTAGGGTTCATAGCCTTTGAAATAATCTTTACAATTTGAGTACTAAACTCATTGTTTGAAAGAGGTATAACCTCCATTGCGTTTTTTGCTGGTCGTTGTCCACTTAATAAGTGATACAACGTCGCACCAACGCTGTAAATATCTGACCGAACATCCGGAACAATTCTTTTAGTGTTTGAACTTGAATTCACATCCGACAAAGTCATTGTTACAGTCTCGTCTGATACAGTAACAGTTTCATCACTATCCATAGTAATCGTATCATTACCAAACGACGAAAAATCCAATCCATAATGTTCAGGAGAAGCATAGCCGGCACTACTTCCAATCACATTTTTTTCACCGAGTGCAAGAGCAATATTAAAGTCAATCAAGCAAATATCATCTGATGGTGTCCGCATTATGTTGGCCGGCTTTATATCACTATGAACATACCCTTTTGGTGGATTTCCATGTGTTGGACTATGTAAATACGAAAGAGCATCCAATAATTGCTTTGCCCATTTAATCACTTGAGGTTGTGGAAATTTTTCTCCTCTTTTCAATGGCTTGTCAAGGCTTTCTCCCTTTATATAATCCATGGCCGTATAAACAATTTCATCCTCAATAAAGAAATCATATACACGTGGAATATATGGATGATTTAATTCTTTTAACACATCCACTTCACGACGCAATAATTCAGGTCGTGCTGTAATTTTACGTTTATCTGCTTTCAATACGATTTTTTTACCCAAACGTTGATGAAATGCTAAATAAACATTGCCACCTCCACCAGAACCAATTTTCTTTTCCAATTCATATGTTGACGCTATAACTTTTGTCATAAAACACTTCCTCTGTTTTTGCTTTCACACTAAACTAATTTTTTCCATATTCACTATCCAACTGTGCCTTTAATTTTACGGTTTTAACTTTAGAAACACAAAAGTATGTTATTCCGAGTACTAAAGAAATTCCAATTAAGCCAATTCCACCATAAAATAATGCTTCATTTGTGAGCCAATCCATATCTACTTCCTCCATAATTTTTAATATTAGATTTTGATAATTCCACATATTAGCAGCAAAACACTCATAATTAACAAAATTACGATTAATAATAATTTACCTTTTTGTATAAAAAAAATTTTTTCTCTTAATCCAATTTTATTTTTTTGAAAAGACTTAATCGTAATTACCGAAATATTATCTTTTTCTTTTCTCTGTTTAATCAGACTTATTAATTTTCTACTTTGAATATGCATTTTATGCTTATTCTTTAGATGTTTGAAATCTAGAAAATTGCAAATTTCACTATCTGTAACTTTATGTCTAAATCCATCCGAGCAAAGAATATAAACGCCCTGTTTTATTTCACCACAAATGACTTGTGGTTCGATAGTTTTAGATGCACCCACACATTGTAGAAGCGTATTACGTCGTTTATCAGTCATAGCTTGCTCCAATGTAATTTTTCCTCGTTTAACTTCTCTCGCAACATAGGTATGATCATCCGTCAGTTGCTTCAACGATGTATCAATATAGTACATTCGAGTATCTCCTATATGTACTATTACAAATTTATTGTCAACAAATAAAGTCCCTGTAAATGTAGTTCCTAACCGTTCTCTGGATTTATGACCATATTTCTGAATTTTAATATTTAATTCTTTTAATAGAAGCGACCATTTTCCACCTATTACATTCATGTCAATATTTTTCAGTTCAGGTAACAGTTCCTTTGAGAACCATTTATCGAATTCACGTACAACTGTAGCACTAGCAATTTCGCCTTTTGAAAGTCCACCCATTCCATCACAGACAATAGCCATTAACACTTCATTGTTTTTACATTGAGCATGTTTAATCAAGATGCTATCCTGATTTATTTTCTTATCAATTCCTATATCTGTTTCAGCCACAGCTATATATCGCATTCTCATCACTCAAACTTTCTTTTCATAATTTACACCTGAAATAAAAACTCTTCATTTGCAATTTTTAATACATCTCCATTAAATATTTCCACTTCATGTTCAGCCGGTAAAACTCTATTATTAATATATGTCCTATTTTTTGAACGCAAGTCGTAAACATAATATCTTCCATCACGACTAATAATATCCGCATGATTTCGACTAACTGCAATGTTATTTGTCACAATATAATCAACGCAGTTTTCTTCCTTTCCTATTCGAAATACGGGTTTGTCTATTCTAATAACTTCCTCAGTAAGTGTTCTAATTAACACTGGAATCTTATATGATATTTCATTCACAGCACACTCATCATTCAGAAAAAGTTCTGTTGACTCATCAGCGAATAAGCATGTGCTTTCATCATCTTCACACATCAACTCTGTTTGTTCATCATCTGGCATAAGCTCTGTTAATTCATCATTAATTACTTTAGTACTTTCAGCATCTATCAATTTATTTTCAACTTTTGTTCTGTTTGCATTATTATTTTCCACAAAATTCACATTATTGATAATTTTTACAATATTATCATTAATATTATATATATATTTCTCAACTTTCTCAGTGCTAAACTCACCATTCTTTTTTACAAAAAAGCTAAAATCTGACAAGTATTTCGAATTTGTTTCAAGTGGAATTACTGTGTATATAATCTGCTCTACAAATGCTAAAACATCGGTACTTATATGCGGAGTAGCAATCGGCAAATAAATGAATGCTAATTCCTTTGTTGACTCATTTAAAAAAACATATTTCAAATCAAGAACAAGGTTATTACGCGACAATCCTATCTGTTCAATTTTTCTTGTGATATCAACAATTTGTTCTACAAAAAAGAAAAAATCATATTCATTAATTGGTTTTTTTAGTCTATCATATAAGCTTATTCCATTTGGGCGAACAAACACTAATTTATCCTTTTTCACATAATTTAACTCTAAAAATCCATATTTATATTTTTGTGATAAAAGTTCATACTGTTTAATGTTTATAATAAGATTAGGCGAAATTTTCACCTTAATTATTTTCTGGTATTTCTTATTTTTTACCTTGATTTTTTCTTTCATTTCTCTGCCATCTTTCCTCGAATTATGGTAATATAAATTTTATTCATTTTATTATTTATTTCACGATTTTTCAGATAATTTTTAACAATTTCTCAATTAATAACCATCAATTAAGCATCATACACAGTTTTAAGTATGTAAAGTTATTACCATGTTATTTTTCTTTATAGACTCCATACTCATCTACCTTATCTATGTGTAGCAAATACTTATTTTTATATAATAAAATAACGTATAGCAAATTAATTTTATCTTTCGTTTAGAACTTTAAGTTCTATTTAAATACACTTACAGTTTATCACTTCTTATATTTAAAATCAAGTATGTAAAATTATTTTATGGAAAAACTATCATTACAAAATTATATTTTAGTTTTACAACTTTAAGTTTTTATCCAAAACTCTCACAGTTTAACATTTTAACCTGATATTACATTAATATAAGTCTTGTATGTAAAACTTTCTTAAAGATTTACAATTAAATATATAAAGGAGATTTCACAATGGAACTTAACATGTTGGAGATTGGGAATAGGATAAGATTAAGAAGGGAAGAACTACACATGACAAGAAATCAACTATCTGAAATCTTAGATGTTACACCAAAGTTTTGTTCTGATATTGAAATTGGTGCCAGAGGAATGTCTCTAAAGACCTTGGTTACTATTTCTAAAGTTCTTTATATGTCTACAGACTACATTTTATTTGGCACTAAAACTGAAACCGACAAAACTCCTTTTGCATTATTTGCCGAAAATATTCCATATGAAGAATCTAAATATTATCTAAGAATTTGTCGTGAAATTAAGGATTTATCTTCTTTAGATAAAGAAGATAAAGAACATTAAAATGTTAAAACACCATATGGTATTACATATAATGGTATATGTATATCATATGGTGTTTTATTATTTCTATATTATTATTTATATATCTAATTGCTGCCTATCTGATTTTATGGCATTTATACTAAACTCATTATATAAAATTTAGCCTTTTTAATATATATTTACTTTAAAAAGTACTTTCTCACGTCTCAATTTCACCCGACAATTCAACCGAGTACAATATTTTCTCTTTAACTTTCATTCCCGTTATCTGTTCCACCGCCTGTTCATATAATTCAAGCTGTACATAATAATGGTCTTTCAATTCCTGTAGTTTCTTTACTCTGTCGGTTTTATAATCAGCTATTACGACATTTCCATCTTCTATAAAGTAAACGTCAATAATACCCTGAATTAAAATAGTATCGCCGTCTCCAGCTTTACTAATATCTTCCGGTTTTAGAAATACCTTTTCTTCCCTGACTTTTCTGGCGATTTCCTTAAATTCTTCGACTTTTGCCTCTGAGATTCCCATAACAAACTGTGCTTCTCTATATAGTTCACCTCGCAGATATGCTGCTTTCATACGTCTGCCAAGTGAAGAACCGGCAAATTTAATTATATCATCAATGTTTATGGCTTTTTTCTCTTCTTCTGATAATCTGCCTGATTTTCTGATATTTTCAAGCATTTTCTCAATATTTTCCCTTGTCGGCTCTATGTTAAAGTCAAATAGTTCAAATACAGTATGGTACGCCGTACCTCTTGCTGCACCTGTAAGTTTACTGCCTTTATCTATGAATTCAGGTACAACCGCACTTCTATTCTCACTTATTTCATCAAGTGATTTGAAGAGATTTTCTGCGCTTAAGCTTTCCTCTGTATCGTCTGCTTCTGCTTCGTAGCTTATTTTCTTAATCTCAGAAACGCTCATCTTCGCATTACTTTTAACTTCTTTCTCATATAAATATCTATAATTAATCTTCTTTTCTAATTCATCTCTTATATTTTCTGAAAATACCTGCTCGGTAGGAAGATTAAGCAAGGCGTCCGCATTAACTTTTTCGTTTACTTTATCTTTAATGATTCCCTCAAAAATGTTCTTAAACTCAACAAATTTAACATCTACATTACTTTCAACATTAAACTGCTTATTCTCCATAGGTACTTCAAATGTCAGATTATTCTTATAAATATCTGTAAATGCTTTATTTCTGCCAAGTCCATAGGATATCATATCAAGAAAGCTGTTGCATTTAACCACGACACCGTAGCCTAAATATTCGTCATCTTTCATTCTCTTAGAAGTCATTTTCTCTAATTTTCTGTCATTAATTCCACCTGCAGTCAGAATCAGCTTCTCTTTTGCCCTTGTACACGCAACATAGAAAAGTCGAATTTCCTCCTCTATACAGTCAATTGCAATTCGGATATTTATTGCAGAACGCATAATGTTTCTTGTCTTAATTCTTGTGTTATCGTCAATATATTCCATTCCTATTCCCATATCTGAATGTATTACCGATTTCATTCTGCTATCCATCATATTGAATTTCTTCTGCATATTTGCAACGAATACGATTGGAAATTCCAGACCTTTACTCTTATGAATTGTCATAATTCGAACCGCATTATCATTTTCTGAAATTATTGATGCTTCGCCCATATCTATTTCATACTTATTCATTTTCTCAATATATCTGATGAAATTAAATAGTCCTTTATAACTTCCGCTTTCATATGCTGCCGCTTTCTCTTTTAACATATCTACGTTAGCTTTTCTTCTTTCTCCGGCAGGCATTGCCTTTACGAAATTATAATATCCGGTTCTTTCTAACATTTCACATAATAAATCATATATAGACATATAAGTGATTTTCACTCGGAAATCATTAAGCATATCATTAAATTGCTTTAAACGTTCGAATAACTCAGCTTTATACCATTCTGTCTCTTTAGATTTTTCTTCATTCAGATAATCGCAGATATTTTCATAGAGGGTACTGTCCTCTCCACCATTAAGTCTTATAAGAGCTAATTCTTCATCATTTATTCCTACTATCGGTGATTTTAAGACAGCTGCCAAAGCTATATCCTGTAGTGGATTATCTATTATTTTAAGATAATTTAATATTGTTCTTATCTCTAATGTTTTGAAATATCCTGATTTTGCCTCCATATAGCAGGGAATTCCCGAACTCATAAGTTCATTATTAATAACTTCTGCTATTCCTGATGTACTTCTAAGAAGTATGACTATATCTGAATATTTTGCCGGGCGGTATTTAGATGTCTCTTTATCAAGAACTACCATTCCATGTTCAGTATCGACAAGTTCCTTAATCCTTGCAGCTATTGCCTTAGCCTCTAACTCGTTAGCTGTTGTCGGAACATCATCTTCACCACTATCTGCTTCGCCTTCATCACTAAATGCTGACATTTCCTCGGACATCTCTTCAGAATTATCATTACCTACCAGATATAATTCTGTCTTATCATCAATTCTTCCAGCGTATTCTTCGTTGTCACATTCTTTAAATATTGCACCATAATTCAGTCGGTTTTCCTCATCATAATTAATTCCGCCTAATGCTTCATTCATTATCTGCCTGAAGAAGAAGTTAGTACTTGTAAGTACACCCTCCCTGCTTCTGAAATTCTTATCAAGAACTATTTTATAATTCTTCGCATCTTTATTCTTACTGTCATAAGTATTATATTTCTCAATAAATATATCAGGTTTGGCACCTCTGAAACCATATATGCTCTGCTTGACATCACCCACCATAAAGCGGTTATATATGCCCATTCTTTCTTTAGAAACGCTTGATAAAATAGTTTCCTGCACTATATTACTGTCCTGATATTCATCAACCATAACTTCATCAAAGCTGTCTGCTAACTCATCAGCCACAGCAGTAGGAATAATCTTATCGCCATCTTTTTTAACCAGTATGTCAATCGCATAATGCTCGAAATCATTAAAATCAATTACATTTCTGTCTCGTTTCTTCTCATTGAATTTAATTATAAATGCCTTTGCAAGCTTCACATACATTTCTACAATCTGTCTGCACTTTTTCATTTCTTCAAGCGCTTCACTTAGTGTCTGAAAATAGAATTTCTCTCTTATTTTCTTAAAACTGTCCTTTATCTCATTTCTGTAGTCCACAACTACTTGTTTTAATTCAGCATCACACGAATCAGCTTTACATCTTGGAAGTGTCTGGAATTTATAATTTAATTTGACTTTTCTTCTGTCGAAATCTTCTTCCTCAATGATTCTTTTTATTTCTTCTCTTTCTGCAGTCAATAATTCTTCATATACAATTGGTCCACCTGTCGAACATATCTTAAGCATTAATCCATATTGTTCATACATTTCACTTAATAGTCCGTTTGTATATGTAGTAATTAATTTCACATATTCACTTTCTGCTAACTCACTCTCGTTACTACAATTATATTTCTCTACACAGGTATCTAACCATTCTTCAGGCCATGGATAATCCATTGCTTTTCTGTAAAGTGACAATATCATATTCTCTAAATATGCATCACTGTTCTTACTTTCAAATTGTGCTACAAAGCGGTGAAATTCCTCGCTTCCCTCTTCATAGAAATCTTCTAATACTTCTTTTGCCACATCTGAACGAAGTAATGCCATTTCACCCTCATCTGCTACTTTCACACCCGGGTCTAAATCTACATCATTAAAATGCTCTTTTACAAGTCCTAAGCAAAAGCTGTGTATCGTTGTAATATTTGCATTATTAATAAATGCCTGCTGCCTTTGCAAATGTACATTCTCCGGATTATTATTAAGCTCATTTTCAATTGCTCTTAGAATTCGCTCTCTCATCTCTGCCGCTGCCGCATTTGTAAATGTAACAACAAGCAATCTGTCTATATCTAACGGATTCTCCTCGTCCGTAATTCGTTTAATAATTCGCTCAACTAAGACCGCTGTCTTACCTGAACCTGCTGCAGCCGAAACTAAGATATTTCTATCTCTTGTATCTATAACTTTCTGCTGCTCATTAGTCCAATTCGCCACTGTTTTCACCTCCTTTTTTTCTACCTTTATCTATTTCTTTGTTTTCATCTGTTATATTTCTATCCGCCAGATTATCTTTAACCTTTTCGTCTGCTAATTCCTCTGATATATCTTCACCGGCGTAGACTTCCTGTCTTAATAATTTCCAGACTTCTTCGTCTTTCTTTTTGACTAATTTACGATATTCATATCCACTTACTTTTCCATCAAAGCCACACACATCATTGTATTCACAATATGCACATGGTGTTTTTCCATTATTAAGACCTCCACTGGAGCTTACCTTAATATACGGATTAATGTCTATCTCGCCATCTAGAATATGCTGTCCTAATTCTCCCACTTTATTGTGTACAAATGTGACTAATTTCTCCATATCATATTCTGACACAACACCTGATTTTGCCTTAAAATCTCCACTTTTATTGTAGCCTAAAGGAATTACTGATGATTCACCGCCATTACTTTTGAGTTCATCAGCATTTTTATCCATTGCTCTGATTGATTTACTGTTGTTACTGATGAAGCCCTCAACTTTCTGATGGTCTAATGTCATCTTTAAAGCACAATCCTTGATTATATCTTCTCTATCTTCTGCCGTTGCTTTTATTACTCTTGAATCTTTAAATATTCTGTCGCCATCTAACACCGGATTATCGATATTATAATAGAATAAAGCTGCCGGAATTATATTCTTATCAGGATATCTCTTCTTTGCAAATTCTACTGCCGCCTCCATATATAAAACTAACTGCAGCTGCAGCCCATTATATATATCATTTATTTCTAATTTCTTATTACCTGATTTATAATCAACGATTTTAACATATATGTCATCACCATCGTTATAATAATCTACTCTGTCGATTATTCCACTTATATTCATAGTCGTTCCGTCATCATATTCATACTTTAACGCATCTAATCCTTTTTCAGACGAAAATCTTAACTCAAAATCCTGTGGAATGAATTCACCCGCTATAATCTGCTGCTGTAATACCCATGCCGTCTTTTGAGCCATTTTTCTTATTCGGTTGACTATAAATTTATTTCTTGCACTATCCTCAAATACATCATTTCCGTTTTTGATAACTGCCTCGCTTACACATTCATTAATAAGCTCATTTCTTCGGTTATCATCAATGTCTTTCCACGATATCTTCTCATCTCTTATTTTCTTTGAGAATAATTCTATTGTACTATGGTAAATGCTTCCTATATCCGCACTATTAACTTCGAATTCACGTCTTGGCTGCAGATTTAATCCATAATTCATAAAATGCTCATATGCACAGGCTGCAAACTTCTCTAATCTTGATACGGAATTATGCAGATTATCGCCATAAACAGATTTAGCAACCGCCTTGTCTAACTTAGTAGGTGTATTTTCATATGTTGCCGCCTTAACTAACTCGTCTAAATTCACATCATATCTTTGGCATATTGCATATAATTCCCTAAAAAATGTCTCCTCGTCCTTATCATATTCTTCTCGTAAATATCCTCCAATCAAATCTGAAACGTATGATTTGGCTGATTTGATATTAGTTATCTTATTTACAATTGCACTGCCTTTTACATTTTCTTCATCATACACCTTAATACCTTTAAACATTTTCATTAAATTATTGATAAGATATGATGGCCTTGCCGAACTTCCGTCACCGTTCATTCTCTTAAATGATATATAAAGTTTTCCACTCATTTTCGTAAGCATAAGGTATAAATAATATTTCTGTATAAATACATTTTCCCTTGCACCTGGTGATAATTCGATATCATTTTCTTCAAGGAAACTGCGTTCTCCCTGCGTAAGCACCCCACCTTTTACCTCACTCTTTGGAATTAAGCCGTCATTTACGCCTATGAAGAACAATGCCTTAACATTATTTAATCTGGTTCTCTCTATATCTCCGACTACGACTCTGTCTAAGGTCGTTGGGATTATTCCGACTTTGATATCCTCAAAGCCTGAATCTAAGATAGCTGCTAATTCTTTGGCATTAACCATTTCATCACCAATTAAGAATACTGTTTTATCGAAAAGCTTCATTACTTTTTCATATGTCTGGGCATACTCTTTAGCCATCGAAAGATTATTATTTTCTCTAAAATATCTCTCCATGGCTGCTAATTTGCCGTCCATATTAAGTCTTACCACAAATTCATAAAGTGCCGTAACAGCTTCTCTTACCGTAATTCTGGTATTCTTCTTAAATGCCTTATATAAATTATCTGTATCATCTATGAATTTCTGTCTTGCTATGTTAATATCTTCGTCAATCTCTTCATTTGGACTTACAAATTCATTAGAATATCTCTTATACCCTCTTATTCCATAACGAATTACATAATTCTCCAGCTTATCAATCTCTTTTCGCTCTAATGATGACATACCGCATTTAAGAAGTCGGAATACTGACTCATACGAATATCCCTCTGAAATGATTTCTAAAACTGCTCTCAGACTTTCCACCATTGGATTGGCAATCACGCTTCTTTTATAATCAATGAAGCAGGGAACATCATGTTTTTGGAACACTTCTGTTATTACTCTGTGATATGTAGAAATATCCGCAGTAACCACAGCTATATCCTTATATCTATAGCCTTTTGTATTAACTAATTCTTTAATATTATATGCCACATAATCTGCTTCCGTTTCTGCATTTGCACAGACATGAACACTTATACGTTCACTATCCTTAACCTCAAATGGTTTCTTGCCATATAAGAATATATTTTCTTCTAAATATCTGAACTCACTACATTCTTTAAATCTGTAATTCTCTTTAAGTATAATGTCGCTATATATTTCAACATTTTCATCACTGGCAATTCTCTTTAATTTATTGACTGTCTTAACAGTAATTCCAAATGTATCTAATCCGTCACCAGCTTTTGCATAATCGATTTCATCAGCATCTCTTACTGTAAGTGCAACATTTATGTCACCGGCATATTTTAATAACATTCTTATAACTTCGTACTGGACAGGCGAGAAACCTGTATATTCATCAAATGTTATATAGCTGTTTTTAACTATTTCAGATTCAGGAATAAGTTCGCATACTCTTCTAAGTATCTCTTCATTCATTATGAATTTATCTTCAAGATATTTCTTTAATTCTACCATTATAAGTCTTATATCCTCAAGTTTTGCATATAATAATGGCTTCTTAGTGCTTTTAACAAGCATCTCATCTAGTTCTTTCTCGCCTATTCCATATTGGTAAAGTTCTGACACAAGTGATTTCATTTCATCAATGAAACCTGACATCTTCACTTTTGAACCGAATACCGTAAGCCTGTTCTTGTTTTCTTCTATTATCTTCCTGATAATAAGACATTTTCCGGTATCATCTAACACTTCTAGTGTATTCATTCCTGCCTCATCGAATATTCTCTTAGCAAGTCTGTCAAAACTTAAAATATCTATATCCATTGTTCCATGTCCCGGTGACAATTCTACCATGATTTTCTGTGTCTCCATAGTAAACTGTTCCGGCACAACAGCTAAATATTTTCTATCTTTATCAATGCTGCTTTTCTTAAGCATAGCATTGTACATTTTCGTAGTTTTACCTGTTCCACTACTTCCTAAAATAAGTTGTAATCCCATAAGTTCTCCTATTTATAATATCTGCCTATCACTTCTGCCGCTGTGCCTGTCAGATTTCGCTTCGCTCTATCTGACTGACGGGTTTTCGCCCTATCACTGCTGCCGCTGTGTCAGTCAGATTTCGCTTCGCTCTATCTGACTGACGGGCTTTCGCCCTATCACATTCCGTTATGTCATTTTAGCTCGCGAATTCGTGCTTTCGCACTTTTTCACTTGCTTCGCAAGTGATTCGCTCGCTAATGGCGTAAGAAAAACAAATGTCTGCTTCGCAGCCGCTTGTTTTTCGCACTATCTCTACTTTCGCTGTGCCAGTCAGATTTCGCTTCGCTCTATCTGACTGACGGGCTTTCGCCCTATCACCTCATAAAAATATAAAATATATTCTGCAAGCAGATATATTTTATATTTTTATGAGGTGGCACAGCTCAATGCTAAATCATATTATAACATATTTCTGGTATATTATCATAGGTTTGATAATATATTAGAATATAATTTATTCGGGAGAAATAATATATGAGTAACAATCCTCACATTGTCGTTTTTAAATTAAAAGAACTAATATATACAGGCATTTTTGTTGTACTTGGCATTCTTCTGATTGTTCTGTTTATTAATATGTTTAAATCGGATAAGAAGAAGCCATCTGCATCTTCAGGCGAAGTAAATGCTGCTAACAATGATGTTTCTAAAAGAGAAAGTAATTCTTCTGAATTAACGGATAGTACAAATTCCACCAAAAATCAGGACACTCAAGGTAATACTGATTTAGCTAATTCTACTAACATTTCCGGTTCATCTGAAACGCAAAATACTTCTGATAAGTCTAACTCTAAAAATACTGCATCTGATAGTGAAACTACTTATAATCCCGGTGTGTATACATCTTCACTTATGCTTAACAACAGTTCTTTAGAAATTGAAGTATGTATGGACTCGCACCGAATCAATTCGATATCTGTGAAAAATATGGACGAAGCAATTACTACTATGTATCCGCTTATGAAGAATTCTATTAACGATTTATCTAACCAGATTATTAATTCACAGTCACTTGAAAATATAACTTATACAGACGATTGCAAATATACATATATGATTCTCTTAGATGCTATTAGTACAACACTTGATAAGGCACGTAAATAAGGCTGAAAAGGGCAAAATATATGAAAAAAAATAAAAAGGCTGTACTTTTAACGCTAAAATCGTTTAAGTACAGCCTTTTTTTAGTTCTGATATTTCAATATCTACTTTATCCTAAAATAGATATTCTATTCGATTTACTTACATAATCATCATATTTTTCTACATTCTCTTATTAAATTTCCCCTATTAAATCTCCTCTAATTCCTTAAGCCAGATAGTCGCACACGCATCACTTGGCATTCTCAAATCTCCTCTTGGTGAAACAGCCACTGTACCGACTTTTGGTCCGTCAGGCAGGCACGAACGTTTAAACTGCTGTGCAAAGAATCTTCTATAGAATGTCTTTAACCATTTAAGAATTGTTTCATCATCATATATTCCCTCAAATGCATTTCTTGCAAGATAATAAATCTTCTTTGGTGTATAGCCTAATCTCAACATATAGTACATAAAGAAATCATGTAATTCATATGGTCCTACAAGGTCCTCTGTCTTTTGCGCAATTTCTCCGTTGTCCTGTGGTGGTAATAATTCAGGACTTACCGGAGTATCTAATACGTCCATTAACACTTTATTAAGTTCTATGTCATCACAAGTGTCTGCATAATATCTTACAAGATGTCTTACTAAGGTCTTAGGTATTGAAGCATTAACGCCATACATTGACATATGGTCTCCATTATATGTTGCCCATCCTAACGCAAGCTCTGATAAATCACCCGTTCCAACTACAAAACCATTATATTGATTTGCAAGATTCATAAGATACAATGTTCTCTGTCTGGCCTGTACATTTTCATAAGTTACATCATGAATACTGCTGTCGTGTCCTATTGCTTTAAAATGTTCATTTGCTGCATCAGAAATATTGATTTCTATAAATGTTGTTCCTAATTTCTCAATCATTTTAAGTGCATTATCATATGTTCTGTCAGTCGTACCAAAGCCCGGCATCGTAACTGCTACAATTCCTTTTCTGTCTCTTCCTAACATATCAAATGCCCTGACAGTTACTAATAGTGCCAGCGTAGAATCTAAACCGCCTGAGATACCTATAACAGCCGATTTTGCATTAGTATGCTCTAGTCTCTTCTTAAGTCCCATTGCCTGAATTGTAAGAATTTCCTCACATCTTTCATTACGCTTTGCAATATCTCCGGGAACAAATGGCATATTATTAATCTTAGCGGATAATTCATTATTATCCATATTCATTTCAAATGTAACAACTGTATAATCTTCTTCATCTTTACTGTCGTATGTAGTCATTTTTCTGCGTTCATTCTTAATTCTGTCTAAATCAATATCACCATACACAGTCTGATTAATAAAACGCTTTGCTTCAGCAAGCATTCTTCCATTCTCTGCTATCATATTGTGAGCTGAGTACACCAGGTCTGTAGATGATTCACCCTCTCCTGCATCTGCATATATATAACCACATATGAGTCTGGCTGACTGCCCCGCTACCAAATCTCTTCTATATATAGATTTTCCTGTAACTTCATCACTTGCTGAAAGATTGGCAATTATTGTGGCGCCTGCCATGGTATGTCTGATACTTGGTGGATTTGGAACCCATAAGTCCTCACATATTTCTACACCGATTACCATATCTGGTCTGTTCTCGCATTTGAATAAAATATTCATTCCCATTGGAACTTTCTGACCTGCAAAATCTACTGTTACAACCTTTTCAAAACCTTTTGTAAAATGTCTTGCTTCATAGAATTCTGAATAATTTGGCAAATGCTTTTTAGTAACCATACCTAATATCTTACCTTTATGAAGCACAACTCCGACATTATATAACTTGCCATTATGTTCATATGGAATACCAATCATAATTAACATATCATAATCTTTTGAATATCTAGCAATCTCAATGGTCTTTTCCTTTACTTTCTCAAGCATCAATGACTGCCAGAACAGGTCACTACAAGTATATCCCGTAAGACATAATTCTGGAAATACAAGCACTTTTGCACCATTTTTAGCCGCCTCATCAATCTGATTACAGATAAGTTCTGTATTATAATCTACATCTGCTACTTTTATTTTAGGAGTCGCTGCCGCAACTTTTATAAAACCATAATCCATTTTGCCATCTTCCTTTCAGACTTTATTAGAGAACATTCTAACACAAAAAACCAGGCAAGTCCACATAGACCTACCCTGATTTATTAACCACATATTCATATTGTCTTATCTTTTAATATTCTTATTTATATAAAATATATATCATATTTTTCTCTTTACTTACCACTTTTTTTACACCTTATTTATTAAATTCAATTAAGTTATTGGTTCTAAGCATTTCAAAAAACATCACAGTTCTTTTAGTTACAAGCACCCTTTCCTCCTCAAAAGTTTCAACAATATTATCGATTATATCCTGTATGGTATTTACACCGTCTATCTGCTGCCACACAAAACTGCCGTAACGGTCTAATTCTATTTCTTTTTCAGGCTCTTTATTAAGATATTTTATTGCAAATGCATTAACTATACCTTTATTTCGAACCTTAATTATTACCTTATTTGTCCAATCAAATTCCCATGTATTTTCACTATTTATAATAGGAATTAAGTCAATATAATTTTTCACACTACCTCCAATCCGCAGGCACATTGTGCCGGAGGTATCGCGAGCAAAATTTCAGATTTTGCTCTGTGATAGTAAATAAATGTGGCGCCTGCGACACATTTATCTGTGCGAAAAAATATCGCATCGGCGTATTTTTTCACACTACCTCTAACCTTTAGCGACTTGTCGCAAAGGGGCAGTCAGAAATTCGCGTAGGCGATTTCTGACTTGCCATAAGGGCTATTTGCTTTCGTTACGAAACAAATAGCTGTGCGAAAAAATATCGCATCGGCGTATTTTTTCACACTACCTCCAATATAGCCAGAATTATTCCAACAAGCCCCTCTCCTGCAATCATTCCCGAAGAAACTAATATTCCTTTTTCTGACACTTTATCTGCAAATTTATCTATTAAGAATCTCACGACTCCACCAAGCATAATTCCCGCACTCAGATATATCGGAAGATACATTCCTACAGCAAACGGTAGTGCTGGAACTCCCATAATTTCTACAGCTATTGCAACAGCTGCACCAATCATTATAAGATTCCAAGGAAGATTTCCCTCCATAACACCCTCAACAACTATTTTCATCAATGTCGCCTGTGGCGCAGGTAATTCACTTGAACCAAAGCCCCATGCATTATTTAACAAATATAAGACACCACTTATGGCTAACGAAGAGGCCACTACACCTATTATCTCGCCTATCTGCTGCTTCATAGGTGTTGCACCTAATATATAGCCTGTTTTCAAATCCTGTGACGTATCGCCCGATATAGCTGCTACTATACAGATTACAGAGCCGACTACTATTGTACCTGTAAGTGCATTATTAGTTTTTATTCCTGATGAACTAAGTATTACACCTGTAATAATAAGTGTTGCAATTGCCATTCCTGATACCGGATTATTACTGCTTCCTACAAGTCCAACCATTCTAGATGATACTGTTGCAAAAAAGAAACCAAATATAACTATCAGAATTGCTCCCGGAAAATTAATTGGAAATATCGGACTCAGCCATAGAAATAATACAATTACCACAATGCCCGTCCAGATAAGTTTATTATCAATATTTTTATTCAAACGTGTTACATTCTCTTCATTTTCTCCCTTTCTTCTTAATGTCTTAGAAAATGATGAAAATATAATAGGCAGCGTCTTAACAAGACTTATTATTCCAGCTGCTGCCACCGCACCTGCGCCAATGTATCTTATATAATTACTCCATAATTCACCAGAACTCATAAGATTAATAGCTTTATCTCCTGGAAACATTATAATATTGTCTCCAAACATATTAATAAGAGGCATCAATCCTATCCACGAAATTAGTCCACCCGCAAACATATATCCTGCTATCTTTGGTCCACAGATATACCCGACAGATAAAAGTGCCGGAAGAATATCTATTCCTATCGCCGCACCTTTAAGTCTTTTTATATCATAATGTACTTCACTGCTAAATAGCTTTAAGCCATCTGCCATAAATTTATAAATAGCTGCGATTCCTAAGCCTGCAAATACCAGATTTGCATCTGATTTATTATTTTCACCGGCCATTAACACCTTAGCACACGCGGTTCCCTCTGGATAAGGCAGTTTATAATGTTCTTTTACAATTAATACTTTTCTCAATGGAATCATAAATAATATTCCTAATATACTTGCCGCACCACAAATCAAAGTTATCTCGGCATACTTCGGATAGTCTGCCTTACCCTCGTTAAACCACATAAATAACACCGGAAGTGTAAATATCGCACCTGCTGCCACCGATTCTCCTGCTGAACCAATCGTCTGCACAATATTATTTTCAAGAATTGAATTTCTCTTTAATATTATTCTTATAATTCCCATCGATACAACTGCCGCTGGAATAGATGCTGATACTGTCATCCCTACTCTTAACCCTAAGTAAGCATTTGCACCTCCAAAAATCACAGCAAGTATTATTCCTAAAATAACTGATGTTATGCTGAGCTCAGACATAACCTTATCTGCCGGAATATATGGTTTAAAATCCTTATTATCTTCTATATTTTTCACACTGCCTCTCCATTTCTGAGCGATTTATTACGAAGAGGCAGTCAGAAATTCGCAACGGCGATTTCTGACTTGCCATAAAAGCTATTTGCTTTCACTCCAAAGCAAATAGCTGTGTGAAAAATCGACATATCAATTTGATTTTTCACACCATCTCCATTTCATTAACCCTGCATTTTAGATTTAAATATAAGTGATGCAATAAAGCCTGCAATTAAAGCGCCTGATATCCCCACAGCACTCGCCTTAAAGCCACCCATAAATATACCTAATAATCCATGCTCATCAACTGCTTCTTTTACACCTTTAAACAATGTATTACCAAAACCGAGCAAAGGTACACTTGCACCTGCTCCTGCAAAATCTATAAATGACTGATATATTCCAATAGCACCCAGAATACTTCCAAGCACAACCAGGCCAACCATTATTCTTCCCGGAGTAAGTTTTGTTTTATCTATAAATATCTGCACAACTGCACAGATTATTCCTCCAATTATAAATGCTTTAATTACATCCACCACCATTGACATTACTCCACCTCCACATTTTGAATAATTACACCATGTGCAATTCCCGGTACTGTCTGTCCCTCATTAAAACTGACTGTCGATAGTAATGCACCTGTTGGTACAAATAGCACTTTTTTCCAAACTCCTGTTTTAATATTATTAAGTATATAACCACACAATACAGAGGCCGAACAGCCACAACCACTTCCACCTGCGTGTGTATCCTGTTTCTCGCTGTCAAATATCTCTATTCCGCAATCCATATGATTTTCACTAATATCAATTCCCTTTTCCTTAAGAAGCGAAATAAGGATTGTCTGACCTATATATCCTAAGTCTCCTGTAATTATTTTATCGTACTCATCAGGTCTGTAATTGAAATCTTTGAGATTATTCTCAATAACGTCGGCTGCTGCTGGAGCCATACATGCTCCCATATTCATTGAATCTCTTACACCATAATCAATAATTTTACCTGTTGTAACACCCTTTATTGCTGCCTTTGCCATTGTACAATCTACTTTTTTCCTATCTACAATTGTAACCGCACCACACCCTGTTACTGTCCAGGTTGCAGAATATGGTCGCTGGTTACCATATTCTAACGGAAATCTAAATGTTTTTTCAGCACTTGCAAAATGACTTGATGCCAACGCAATTATCTTATCAGCATAACCGCCTGCAACTGTCATTGCTCCAAGACTTATCGCTTCACCCATTGTAGAACATGCACCATACAGTCCGAAAAGTGGAATTTCAAAATTCATTAATCCAAATGTTGATGCAATTAGCTGTCCCATTAAATCACCTGCAAAGATATATCTTATATCCTTTTTATCAAGAGATGATTTTGCCATAAGTAATTTAACAGTTTTCTCCTGCAATGCACTTTCAGCCTTTTCCCATGTATCGCATCCAAACATATCATCACTGACAAATGTATCAAACGTATCTTTCAATGGACCTTCGCCCTCTTTACTGCCACAGATACACGCACTTTCCATAATATATGGCATCTCTGCAAATTCAATACTCTGCATACCTTTCATCTGATTAACCCTGCCACTCAATCTATTTACCTCCTTTATCCATTTTATTAAAATAATGTAGTTATCCAATAGATAATACCTAACAGCCAACTGCTTAAAGTTCCATATAGAATAACCGGACCTGCAATTGTAAATATCTTGCAGCCTAATCCCATTACCATTCCCTCGGCCCTAAACTCTATTGCGGGAGCAGCTACAGAATTAGCAAATCCCGTTATTGGTACAAGTGCTCCTGCTCCACCTAATTTACCAATCTTCGGATAAATATTTAATCCTGTCAGAAATGCTGATAAAAAAATCAATATCAATAAAGTAATACTGTTAGCGTGTTCTTCTCCAACACCATAATTTTTTAATATATCACCTATCATTTGTCCGATTGAACATATTATTCCACCGACAATGAAAGCCCATAACATATCTATCCACATATTATTTTCTTTTGTAACAGATTTAACGAATTCATTATATTTTTTACTCAATTCCTTATCGTCTTTTACCTGCATCTTTACCTCCATTTCTAATCAATTGCAAAATATATTATATTTCCAATAAATTTACCTACTGCAACAGCAAGCAGAACATATTTCGTATGATTTCTTATATTAAATTTTCTAAAAATAATTGTAGACACATCTAATGCCTCTGCTAATGATAATGCAAGGCATCCAACAAAAATCCCAAAAAATATACCTATTATACCTAGGATTATGACATTTAATATCCATAATGATGCTAAGCCAATTCTATAAATATAAATGAAATTTGCAAGTGTAGTTCCTATAAAAACGCAATATTCATATACCCTGACTTTATCCTGTGTCTTTGTTCTCCATGCAAGTCTTGTTATGACACCTAAGGAAGTCAGTAATCCGCATACACCGCTTGCAACAATATTTCCCATACATAAACCCCAGAAAGCTAAAAGTAGTGTTCGCATTTTATATCCCTTCTCTAACTTTTTTTCTTACTCTGTAAATAAGTCTGAACATCATCATCATATTGCTGCATTTTAAGTTCTATCGGAGTAGGCTCACTATTTTTCTTCTTTTTATTAAAACAATTAAAAAATACGGTTATTCCAATGGCTATTCCTATTCCATATGTTAATTCTAATATACCAAAACCTGTATGTTCCCTGCCCTCTACCAATTTATATATCTTTTGAAACAAATCACCTACTCCTACGTCCTCATTAAATGACATAATTGCAAAAGCAGAACCAAATAATACAATAATACATATCAGCACCGTTTTTATGTTCTCTTTAAAACTAGAATTCATATTATTTCACTATCTCCATTCCATTTTTCTTAATTAATATTTTGTATCATTTTCTATAAATTATACTAATAATCCCACAAGAAGTAATTTTTAGAATAAAGGATGTCGCTTGCGACATTCTCCGCCTGCGGTGGATTGCTATAGTAACATTTTCTGCTCCGCCACAGTGCGATCCTCGCGGAGCGTTTTTTACTTACCAGAACAATTTCAACGAAATTTCCTGGTAAGCAAAAAAAGAAGTCTTTGCAAATCAAAACATAATCCACTGTCCCGGATAGTTTTATTGCAAAAACTTCTCTTTATTCTTTTATTAATTTATTATTTTTTATCAGTTGGTAGTTTTAAACATTCAAATCCTAGTCAATTCATCATAATATCAATTAATCTTCTGAGTTAACTTCTTCTGAATCTGCCTCTTCAAAGCCTGCTTCTTCCATATTAACTTCTTCTGAATCAATTTCTTCTAAATTCGCCTCTTCTAAAGCGACTTTCTCTGAATCAGCTTCTTCCAGACTTACTTCATCTGAATTTACATCGTCAGAATTAACTTCCTCTGGCTTAACTTCTTCTGAATTTATTTCCTCTAGAGCAGACTCTTCTTCCTTAGGTTCTTCCTGGTTTATTTCACTTTCAAGATATTCTCCGACCTTGAAAATACTTACTGATTCATCAAGTTCTGTAGAATTAGTATTTAACTGCTTAACTGCACCATATAATACCTCAACAGCTTTCAACTGTTTATCAGCATTTCGGCTAAGTTCTGTAGATGCTGCTTCTGTTTCATTAGATGTTGCAGATATACTTGATATTGCCTCTAATGTATCATTCTTAGCCATCTCAATACCTTTAACATTTATTGAAATTGTATCCAAATCATGAGCAAGTGTTGTTACATGACCTTTTATATCCTGGAATACATTAACTGTAGTTCCAAGAGCTTCAGCCTGATAAGATACAATATCATCTGCCTTTCTGGCTGTCTCAATGGTTTTGCCCATTCTTTCCTGTATTCTGCTTACGATTTCACCAATCTGTCTACCTGCTTCACTTGACTGCTCAGCAAGTTTTCTTATCTCATCTGATACAACTGCAAATCCTCTGCCTGCTTCACCTGCCCTTGCTGCTTCAATACTTGCATTAAGAGAAAGAAGATTGGTTTCATCTGCAATCTCATTAATTGCTGCAATAATTGTATTAATCGCTTTAGATTCTCTCTCTAATTCATTAATATCATTAATAATATCTTTTGTTATCTTCGTTGTATCCTGAACCCTGTTGCCTAACTCTGATACAATAACCATTCCATCATCTACGGTATCCTGTGTCTGACTGGCTATTCTCTCTATTTCATTAGTATTTTCGTATACAACTGAAATCTTATCTGCCAAATCTGACATCTGATGCAAACAATTCTCTGTATCTTCTGACTGTTGTATTAATCCAGCTTCAATATAACCTATGGATTCAGTAATGTCCTTTGTGGCATTATAAAGTACTTCTGAATTATCACTAACCTGACCTGCTGATTGCTGAACCTGCTCACTCACTTTTGTCATCTTGATGATAAGATGTTTAATACTCTTAATCATATTACCGATGTTCCCTGACAACAGATGGAATTCATCTTTACGCTTCATAGTGATTGTTCCTGTCAGATCACCCTCGGCTGTCTGTTTCATTACAGCATTAATCTTATTTATTGCTTTAGCTATTCCCATAGCAAGAAGTGAACCAACAATTACAGCTATTATACAGCATGCAATTATTGTAACAATTGTATATATCTTTATATCATTTGCCTTTTCAATAATTACATTCTTAGGAACCATTGCACAAACATAGCCATCACCGGTTGCTACTTTGTCATATAAGAATAAATATGACTCACCTTTATATTTGACATATGTATATCCGCCTTTTTCCTTTTCTTTAATCTTCTTAAAGAAGCTCTTATCGCTGAATGTAAAACTTTCTTTACCACTTATGACTTCATTTCCATCGCTTGTGATAAAACCTTTAATACTCTTATCACCAACTTTAGCATTGTCTAATATATCCTGGATAAATGATTTCTTAACATCAATTATCATATAACCAACAGGTTTATTATTGCTGTCATTAATCTTCTTTACAAGTGCAAGTGCGTAATCATCCTGACTGTAATTCATCAATTCATCAATTTCAGGGTGACTGCTGATCCAGCACATATTATTCTCCATATTGGCTTCTACATATTTGCCTGTTTCTGAATTAACAAATGCATTGTATAAATCCTTCTTCTTCACAACACCCGTATTAGATATTGAATTCTTCTGATTTTTACTAAATGCAATAATACTCTGGATATATTTATCAGCTACAGCCTCATTTACTACCGCACCTTTTGCTTCAATTTCGTAATTTGAATCATACATTCCACCGAAATGTGAACTAATTGCACTATTTACTGAAATACGTGTAGATGTCAATTCAATACTTTCAAATCCTAATTCGAAATACTCCTTTAACATATCAACACTGGTATATGTTAATGATTCAGCATTATCTTTAAGTCCCTGCTCTGACTTAGAATAAATAATAATGCCGACAATAATGAACAAGCAGACAGGTAATAAAAACGCTCCTATCAACTTACTCTGTATTCCTCTTAATCTCGATATTTTCTTTATTTCCTCTAATCCGGCCACTTTATCTGTATTCTTATTACTATTCCTAACCTTTTTCTCCCTAGGAACTTTAGGTTCTTTTACCTTCTTCTCCTTTGGAATCTTCAGCTCTTTTACTTTTTTCTCCTTTGGGAGTCTTGGTTCTTTCGCCTTCTTCTCCTTTAGAATCTTCGGCTCTTTTACTTTTTTCTCCTTTGGGAGTCTTGGCTCTTTTGCCTTCTTCTCCTTCGGTTCTCTTACTTTCTTTTCCTTTTTAGGCTTTGGTTCTTTTATCTTATTTTTTGATGTTCTCTTATTATCCGCAGGGTTAAGCTCAGCATCTTCCATTTTCTCCAAAACCTCTATATTATCGGCGCTATTATCTACACCTTCTATATCTGTAGTGCCTTTATTCATTTCTTCCATCTTCCGCACACCTGCCTTTTTATCAGTATGCATCTATTATACAATAATATATACAAAATCTCTAGTCTTTTTGACGTTTTTTATGCTAATTTGTCTAATTTTAACAAAACTCTATGCTAAAATTTTCTTTTTCAGATTAAATAATATCTTTTTCTCCATTCGCGAAACCTGAACCTGGCTTATTCCCAATTTTTTAGCTATTTCTGACTGTGTTTTATCCTGAAAATATCTCATTATAATAATATTACGCTCAATTTCATCAAGCTCATTAAGTACCTGCTCCACAACCATGTTGTTTATAATTCTATCTACACTTTCTCCGCTGCTTTCTAAAGCCTTAATTCTATCGATTAAATATATCTCACTTCCATCATTCTGATATACTGACTTATATATACTTTCCACATCACTTATAGCCTCCATCGCCTGAACAATATCCTCGGTATTAAGACCTGTCTCTTTAGAAATCTCTTCAATCGTGGCTTCTCTTCCTAATCTCTGGGCTAACTCCTGTGATGCTCTCTTAATCTTCCAATTATTCTCCTTAATTGTTCTCGAAATCTTAACCAATCCATCATCTCTTATAAACCTTTTAATTTCACCCATAATCAACGGAACTGCATATGTCGAAAACTGCACTTCAAATGAATTGTCGAATTTATCAACTGCTTTAATCAATCCGATACAGCCAATCTGAAACAAATCTTCTAACTCAAAACCTCTGTTGCCAAATCTTTTGACAATGCTCCACACTAATCCTATGTTTTCCTGAACCAATATATCTCTGGCTCTTTTATCACCTTTATGTGCCATTTCAATCAGTGTTTTATTCTCCATAGGACACCACCTAATCCGGTTTTCTCAGATTTTTCTTCATTAAAACCGTAGTTCCATTGCCAGGTGCTGAATCTACTTCTAAACTATCCATAAATATTTCCATAAATGAAAATCCCATTCCTGAACGCTCTTCTTCAGGTTTACTTGTATATAGTGGCTGCATAGCCTGTTCAACATTAGCTATTCCCACGCCTTTATCTTTAATCTTGATAGTAACTTCTCTTCCTTTTAACACACATTCCATCTCTATAATACCTTCATCTGTACCATAACCATGAATAATCGAATTAGTAACAGCCTCTGATACTGCTGTCTTTATATCCTCTATCTCTTCTAAGGTCGGGTCCAGCCTTGTAACAAATGCCGCTGCAACTATCCTTGCAAATGATTCATTTTCTGATTTACTGCTGAATTCAACACACATTCTGTTATAATTAGTATTTTTCCCATTTATTTTGTCAATATTTTTCATTATCATTAATCTTCTCCTCCATTCAAATCAGCTATGGCATTTTCCATAGAATCATACTTTTTTATAATTTTATTAAGTCCTGAAAATAACAATATTTTCTCAACATTTCTCCCTACATTTATCACAGCTACCTTTCCCCCAAGACTATGTACCATTTTATAACGCCCCATAATAACACCTATACCAGAGCTATCCATAAATTCTGTTTTATCAAAATCAAATAAAATGTTTCTGATACCATTATCATATATTTTCTTGTCCGCCATTTTCCTTATCGCAACCGCATTATGATGGTCTAATTCTCCATTAACGTGGATTATCAGCGTTTTTAAATCAATTTCGTACTCACTTTCATCATATTCCTGATTAATAAATTCTTCTTTATATCTCATTTCTTTCTCCCTCCCGATAAAATATTTTTGATACAGATTAGGTTGTCAAAAATTAAGCATTTAGTTCAACTCACTTTTTAATTTCCTAATTCTATATGGTTTCCACAAAATCTCTGATATTTGATTAAAATTTTGTGCATTTTTCTAAATAAAAAGAAGGACAACTCTTCATAAGCTATCCTTCTTGTGTACTTTAAATTCCATTATATTATATGGATTATGATTATTTATCAGTAATGGCTACAATTCTTGCCTGTACATTCTCAGTTGCTTTCGCATCAAGTCCCTCTGTCTTAGCAAAGGTGTCATTGATAAGACTTGATAAATTCTTAAGTGCTCTTTCCTTGTAGCCTGCTGCCGCTGCTACATCCTGACCTAATGCTAACGTATACTGCTTCTCATATGCCTCACCAAGCTTGTCTGCTGCTGAAACATAATCAATAGAAGTAAAATTATATAAGAAGCATTTTGTTAAATCTTCTATTGCCTTATCATAAGCCTCTAATGTATTAGCTGAAGCTAACTCATTTCTGCCATTATTATAATAATTAGCTGCTGCCTGATTATATACTTCTGGCTGAATCGAATTATATAATGTGGTAAATATCTCGGAACGTGCATTATTAGTTATCTTCTGTAATGAATCTGCACAATTAATATAGTCTTTTGCATTAAAATAATTAATTGCAGTTATAAGGTTATCATAATCCGCAAGAATCTGTGTGTTTTCATTTCCTTTAGAATCAAGCTGTCCTGATAAATCTGTCTTTTCACCCTCTAATGATGCTATCTTACTCTCTAACTCTTTCTTACCATTATTAAGTGTTTCTATCTGAGAATTTAACTTTAATACTTCTTTATTATGACTATCTTTAAGAGTTTTCTCCTTAGTAGGAACTAATAAGAAAAATGTCATTGCAACACCGATAATCAGACCTATTACAACGTTAATAACTGTAATCATTCCTGAATTAGATTCCCTGTATACACTACGTCTTTTAGGTATAATCACATCATATCCATTTCGTAATTCCTTTTCGGTCTGTTCCTTATCATAATCACGTATTTTATCTTTCTTGATTTCTTTACCGATATCAATTCTCTTGGTATCTGTTTCAATATTTATCTCTTTCAGATATTTTTTAGCTAACGGATTATTTGTATCAATCTTTAAGGCTTTCATAATAGGCTTTCTGGCTCTATCATAATCGCCTTTCTTCATATACAATAATGCAAGTAATAAATGCCCCTTAATCAGGTTAGGATTAGTATTTAATACTTTCTTAAGCTGGATTACAGCCAAATCATCGCTTCCCTGCTTAGCATAATTTAAAGCATAATTGTATTTCTTAATTGTCTGGTTAATTGTATCTAATCTCACAGGATTAGACTGTAATCTCTTTATGTAATCATCTGCAATATTCTTATCCGGCTGGAAATTCTTACTTATAATCCATTCTGAAAAAGCCTGTACTGCCTCTCCCATTTCGAAATATACCAGTCCTAATAAATTTCTTGCATTTGTATTCTTCTTATCAAGTCTTACACTTCTTCTAAGTAACTCACATGCACCTGTCAAGTCTCTAATCTGGGCTTTTGCAAGTCCCATATTATAATATGCATTTGACAATCTTACAATCTTCTTATATACAGCCACATCTGCTCCACAACTGTTACAGAAATCGTTACTTGAAAGTACGCTGTTACATCTATAGCATCTCATCTTAATTTTAATCTCCATTCTGCAGATATTTTAGTCATTATTCTTCATTTCTTTTAACATTTCAAGCACAACATCTGTTATATCTTTGATATTACTATTGTATATTGCATCTTCTGTCTCATCTACTTCAAGACTTGGACTGAATTTCTTTATTTCTTCATCATAATTAATCATAGGATTACCCTTTCTTTCTAAATAAATATTATCTGTATATCTTAAATCTATCTGCAAATACTATTAATTCTGCAAATTATTTTTATCCTGTTAATTTTTTAGGTATGCATATGTCTTAATCCGGCGAATTAACTTTAATTCTGCAGGCTTTTTTTAATCTCACCAACTAAATATAGTGAGCCTACGCAGAAAAGCACATCTTCTTCTTTTTTCGCATCTACAGCCTGCCGGAATGCCTGACTTACATCTTCATTTACTGAAATGTTCGCATCACAACCGTATTTTCTGAAATCTTCATAGATTTTATCTGTCTCTAAGCCTCTGTCCGAATCTATTCGTGTTATATATACATTCTTTACTTCCGTTTCTGATAACTTAGAAACCATATATTCATAATCTTTATCCTTAACTACTGAAAACAAAATGTTCTTATCACCGGTACATTCATATTCATTAAATGTTTTTATGAACTCATCTATCCCCGGGCCATTATGCGCACCATCTAATATGATACCCGGCATAATCATTTCCATTCTGCCCTCCCAGTGTACATTTGCAATTCCTGACTTAACTAAATCTTTCATATTCCTTATCTCCGGCATACACTCAATTGTCTTAATAGCGACAGCCGCATTCTGTACCTGATACTCAGATATAAAAGGAACTGAGAATATATCATTTAAATAATACTCACTAACTATTGAAAAATCAACACTTTTATTCGTTTTTTTGATTATTTTATAATTATCTGCCAGAACTTTTACTGTTTTCGCCTGCATTTTTTCTGCAGCACCACTAATCACATCTGATACTCTCTCATCTGCTCCCCAATATATTACGGGAACATATTTTTTAATAATTCCCGCTTTTTCAACAGCAATCTTCTCTATCGTGTCACCCAAATATTCCATATGGTCCATTCCGATTGAAGTAATAACTGTAAGATATGGTGACAGCATAGAATTAGTTGCATCAAGTCGTCCGCCAAGTCCCGTCTCTAAGACTACATATTCCACAGCTTCTTTATTAAATTTCCACATTGCCATAAGAAATAAGAATTCAAAATATGATGGATGTGGATAATCCTCTTGTTTCATCTTATCCACTACATTTTTTACCTCATTGAATGCCTGTACAAACTCTTCATCACTTATTTCTTTGTTATTTATTCGTATTCTTTCATTAATATGTACAAGGTGTGGCGAAATAAAAAGTCCTGTTTTCTTCCCACAATTGACAAGTACATTAGATAATATTGCACATACTGTACCTTTTCCGTTAGTACCTGCAACATGTATAATCTTCATCTTGTTACTCTCGTCTTGTTTTATTCCTAACTCCTCTAGGAATCTTCTTGTATGTTCAAGAGAATTCTTACTTGTGAACTTCGGAATATTATCTATGTATTCTACAACATCTTCGTATTTCATACTAATCCTCATTTCTGAGTGGTTTATCTCCATTCAATTGTTTAACAACGATTATAGGAATTATTTTATGATTTTGCAAGCAAATGTTATCACGTAATTTCGACAATTAGCTAATTAGCCTAATCTATTTTTAGATTTTTCTCGCCAAATGCATCAAACTCATTAAAAAAATCTATTACCATACCAGCCCAAATAAATAGCTGTATGAAAAATCACATGCAAAATTTGATTTTCCATACAGCTAAAAATAAATTATCCTTATTTCATAAGATGAGCAAGTTGTGTCTTAACCTGTTCCATCATCTGCATATATTTAGCCTGCTTTGCTTTCTCTTCTTCAATCTTAGCAGCAGGGGCTTTGCTTACGAATTTCTCATTAGAAAGCATTCCATTAGAACGTGCAAGTTCTTTAGAAAGCTTCTCTTCCTCTTTCTTAAGTCTTTCTATTTCTTTTTCAATATCTACTAATTCAGCGAATGGCATATAAATTGTAGCTTCAGGAATAACAGTTGATACTGCATCTTCACCGATTCCATTCTTGTCTGCCTGTATAATAACTTCACTTGCATATGCTAAAGTCTGGAAGAACACTCTGCCCTCTTCAAATATACCTGCAACCTTATTGCTTTCTGTTACAACATATACCTGTGCTTTCTTAGATGGTGGAACATTCATTCCTGCTCTTACATTTCTGATATTGTAAACAGCCTGTTTGATTAATTCAACATCCTCTTCTTCTTTCTCGAAGTTAAATTCGTCCTTATATTCAGGCCACTTTGCTATCATAAGTGATTCTGCATCTTCATTTAATGTACAATAAATCTCTTCTGTAACGAATGGCATATATGGATGAAGTAACTTAAGTGATGTTTCAAGAACTGTCTTAAGTGTGTAAAGCGCTGCATCTTTTGTTGTGTTGTCTTCACTGTATAATCTTGGTTTAACCATTTCAATATACCAGTCACAGAACTCTTCCCAGATAAAGTTATAAAGCTTATCTGCAGCAACTCCTAATTCATATTTATCGATATTTTCTGTCACATCTTTAATAAGTTTATTTGCCTTTGATAATATCCATTTATCAGCATCTGTAAGTGTGCTTACAGGAACTTCCTTAATACCACCTTCAGGCATATTCATCATTATAAATCTTGATGCATTCCATACTTTATTAGCGAAGTTTCTGCTTGCTTCAACTCTTTCATAATAGAAACGCATATCGTTACCAGGTGCATTTCCCGTAATAAGTGTAAATCTCAATGCATCAGCACCGTATTTATCTATAACCTCAAGTGGATCAATACCATTTCCAAGAGATTTACTCATCTTACGACCCTGTGAATCTCTTACAAGTCCATGGATTAAAACAGTGTTAAATGGTACCTTTCCTGTATGTTCAAGTCCTGAAAACATCATTCTGATTACCCAGAAGAAAATGATATCATATCCTGTTACAAGTACACTTGTTGGATAGAAATAATCTAACTCTTCTGTCTTATCAGGCCAGCCAAGTGTTGAGAATGGCCATAATGCTGAACTGAACCATGTATCAAGTGTGTCAGGGTCCTGTCGCATCTTCTTACCACATTTTGGACAACATACTTCATTTTCTTTACTTACCACCATTTCGCCACAGTCGTCACAGTAAAATGCTGGAATTCTGTGTCCCCACCATAACTGTCTTGAAATACACCAGTCACGAATTCCCTCTAACCAATGATAATATGTCTTATCAAAATGAGGAGGAACGAACTTGGTATCACCATTTTTAACGGCTTCAATTGCAGGTTTAGCAAGCTCTTTCATACTTACAAACCACTGTTTTGAAACTCTTGGTTCAACTGTAGTATGGCAGCGGTAACATGTACCAACGTTATGCTCATGGTCTTCTACTTTAACTAAATATCCACCTGCCTCCAGGTCTGCTACGATAGCCTTTCTTGCCTCGTATCTATCCATTCCTGCATATTTAGGATATTCGTCAACAATCTTTGCATCTTCAGTCATTACATTTAATACTGGAAGATTATGTCTTAAACCAACCTCGAAATCGTTAGGGTCATGTGCCGGAGTAATCTTAACTACACCTGTACCAAAATCTATACCAACATAATCATCTGCTACAACCGGAATCTCTCTTCCTACTAATGGAAGAATTAAGGTTTTGCCAACTGCGTCTTTATATCTTTCATCATCAGGGTTAACTGCTACTGCTGTATCACCTAATAATGTCTCAGGTCTGGTTGTTGCGAGTTCAAGATATCCTGAACCATCTTTAAATGGATATCTTAAATGCCAGAAATGTCCTGCCTGATCCTCATATTCAACCTCAGCATCTGAAATAGATGTAAGACAATGAGGACACCAGTTAATAATTCTTTCTCCTCTATAAATAAGTCCTTTATTATAGAGATTTACAAATACTTCTTTTACAGCCTTGTTACAACCATCATCCATTGTAAATCTTTCTCTGTCCCAGTCACATGAAGAACCTATCTTCTTTAACTGTGCAACAATTCTTCCGCCATACTGTTTCTTCCATTCCCAGGCTCTTTCTAAGAACTTATCTCTTCCGATTTCTTCCTTAGTTATGCCCTCTTCACGCATTTTTTCAACAATTTTAGCTTCTGTTGCAATTGAGGCGTGGTCAGTTCCTGGTACCCATAATGCTTCATATCCCTGCATTCTCTTTGTTCTGATTAAGATATCCTGAATTGTATTATCTAATGCATGTCCCATATGGAGCTGTCCTGTAATATTTGGAGGTGGCATAACGATAGTAAATGGTTTCTTACTTCTGTCTACCTCTGCATGAAAATATTTCTTATTTGTCCATTTGTCATAAAGTCTCTGCTCAATATCAGCAGGATTATAATTCTTCTCTAATTCTTTTGCCATTATTGACTTCCTTTCTAATGTTATTTTAATAATATTTCCTAATAAGTAAAAACGCCCTCTTTGAAACATATCAGCTACATTCCAAAAAGGGCGTATATCACGCGGTACCACCTTTATTTACGACTATCATCGTGTCTCATCTTATCCTATAACGTGGACGGTTCCGTTATGACCTACTGATTATATAAAATATGCTGATGCTCTTTACTATTACAAATCAATCTATAATTTCAAATCAAACATCTGCTTATTCTAATCTTCTATAAAATGTTCAGCCATACTGCTTAAAAGCTACCTTCAAAGGTCACTGCCTTAGTAATCTTTCAGCCTGCGAATTACTTTCTCTTTAAGGGTTAACCTTTTACTCCTCTTTATCACTGCATTTATAATATTAACTTTTTTAATGATAAAGGTTTTAAAAATATTTGTCAAGATAAAACCTCTAATAAACGCTAATTTTTATAAACCAATATTGCACATACAGATTGAAGAAAATCATCTTTGTACAGGCATTTGCATATATAAATATTGAAACGTTTGTATGAATTGCTAATTTGGCGGTATCATTTTCCGGCTCTTTTGATTATTTATGTTCATTCAACATCCAGAACATTTAAACCAAGAAGTCCGTCTATGCCACACACTTGATTTATGACGTATCGTGTGGGTGAGTTATATGCCGTCAGAAGCAAAAGGTCGGTGCAGTTAATCACCGTTCAAGCGAAGCGCGTTTGATTGGCTGCACCGTAATAAACTTTGCTGATGACGGCATTTACTCACACCAGATAAAGGAATTATGAAAGTGTGTGTCATAGACGGACACCTTGGCTTAATTGTCTGTCTGGTGAATGTACACAAAATCCGAGCCGAAAAATGATACCTGACAAATTTACGCAATTCCCACAAGTTGTTCCAATATTTATATATCAAATCGCCTGTACATATGATTATTAAATATATCTGTATGTGCAACAGGTTTATAAAAAAATCAGCGTTTATTAGAGTTTTTCTTCGTAGGCATCAAGTATTCCCATTAATTCAGTGCTGTTCTCTTTATCATTCATAATTATATTTTTAACCTCTTCTCTTGCATTGCCTATAACTTCTGTATTATAATCCAGCGATTTTTTGAGACTGTTTCTTCTATTCATCAAATGATTCTTTATTTCATTCATATCACTTGGATTAATAATTGCATATGCCTGACTTATCCATACATTCTGGTCTTTGACATTCATATTTTTTAATAACTGCACTAGTTCATCTTCCGCATCAGCCAGTCTGCTCGATGCCTTATTATAGACTTCGTGTTCTTTTTTTAGTGTCAAATATGCACCCCATATTTTATTTAATTGATAGGCACTTTTTACACCATGTTTTTCGTATGAATATGTAAGCCGTCCCGCAATATTTACATATTTTAACTTGATTTTATTAAGCAATCCGATTGCCCTGTTATATTTTATCTCACTTAATCTAAGTTCATTTATTGTCTGATTATGGAGGTAAAATATTCCGGCTGCAAATATGGCTGTGATTCCAATCAGCAAATATATTAACAGGCTGGTATCTTTATTAAATGCATAATTGACTATAAGAAATAATAAGAACAACACTGCAAATGCTATTATTCCTATCTTTGAGGCACCATTTATAAGATAAAGTCTGTTCTTGTATTCCTGTATCTCCATCTTTAATCCGGCTTTTTCACCCTCTAAATATTTCATATCCGTCTTGACTGTCTGGCAATAACTTTCATCTTCTGACATCTGCTTTAAAATGTCTTTTATATCATCTTCACATTCTTTCATATGACTGAACTGCTTTTCAGATAATTTTGCCATAGAACGTCCAAAGTCTCTTCTATCTTTATCTAATACCACGACTTTTTTCGCAATGTTTTTCAATCTTTCTTCCTGTGTATCAGGTAACTCTTCTATTATCTGTATATCAGTAAGATAAGAATTTACTGTCTGATACTCAACCTTTAACTCTGCAATTCTTGAATTAGCACCCATTATTCTGTCACAACAATTCTCTATTGTCTGCTTCTTCTGTTCTAATGTCTCCGCCTGCATAGCCTCGGGTTTAATATAAACTGCCTCGTTATCTTCACTTGTTACCTCTAATTCGTCAAGATAATCCGTTTCTTCCGTTTTATTTCTTCTGAACAATCTCATCTCTATAGTGTCTCCTAACCTATATTACTTCTATAATCATTCTTCCACTCATCAAGAACTTCCTGAACATTCACATAATAATCATCAAGGTTATGTCTGCCATCATATATAAATGTCTGAGATAAATTCTCATATTCAGTTCCATTGTTAATCTGTTCCCAGATATCCTTAACCTCTTCACTGCATTTAAGAACCAGTTCAGAATTAATCTCATTCTCTTTAGTAAAATCAATGTCCTCTTTAATGCCAGAATATTTCATCGCAAATTTGACATTAATAATCTCCTTTAAGGCTTCATCAGATGATTTTAATTCGTACGAATGTTTGAATTTTTCTAATGCTTCTTCTAAATAAAACATTCTGCCCTCTATTTTACCGATTCCTAAGTATACCCCTGCATAGAATTCATTGCTTTCTCTTTTATATATATTGTTATTCAGAATATTTTCATATGTCTTTAACGCACTTCCAAGCTTGCCATTTTCAAACAGCATATCAGCTCTTGTTTTCATTCGCTCTAACATTCCTTTTGAACTGATAGTCTTTAATTCTTTTTCAAATGCTTTGATTTCTGTTTCGCTGTAATAACGGGAAGATTTTATAATTATCATAACAAGCTCTGCGAAATTCATTCTCTGTCCCATTGCATACATAAGCTTTTGTGCAACCTTTGGCAGATTAAGATTGTTTTCAATATAATCGCAAAGTCCCTCATTAAAGAAACCATCATCTACAAAATATGCGTTATTGTACAGATAGTATGCAAATTCTTCAATAGAATATATATTTAAGTCTGCATCGGCTATCCTGTATGGAACATCTGCTTTTCTACTGCATAAAATCAATCCACTCATACACTTCTCCATTTCTTACAGATAATCTTCTATATCAATTACCCTTTTCACCATTTCTTCGCTTGACTTAAAGAAATCACCAAAGCCTAAATCTTTCACCACCACTATGCATTGTCTGTCATTCCTATAAGCTAACACAATCTCAATTCGTGTTGTCTTATTAGGGCGTGGTGGAAAGCCTCGTAAATCTATCACTATTTCTTTCTCACTCTTGCTAAGTGAGGATACTATTTTAAGTCTTAATTCTTTAGAATCATCTAATATTCCCTCTGCTCTTGCGCCTGCTTCGTACCAGTTGGTTCCTGCTTTTGACAATATGACTGGTATATTCTTGTCATCTTTTTCGACTTCTACTTCGATATTAACTAATGTTCTTCCCGAACATACAAACTGATAACTGTCAGCATTACCTATACCAATCTGACTAAGATTAGCGTAGCCTGCACCCTTAACAAACAGGTTATATCCCTGGAATACTCTTCGTTTACTGCATAAGAACCTTATCGAATCTTCCATCCATTTCTCATAGAAGCCGACACCTGTCAGGAATACTGCTGACACAATATGTTTACTACATAACTTCTTAAGAAGCTCTAAGAATTTCGTATCCATTTCTAGTCTGCCCTGTTCAGTCTGTAAATCACTCACTTTGAACTTCTGTGTCATATCCATCTCTTCGACTACAATCGGCTGTGGTACTCTTGCTCTTACAGTTGTGAGTAATCTTACCAGAAACTGATGCTTTGTAAAATCAAATATCAGCACATCATTTACCCATATTTCCTTTTTCTGTGAAATCATATAATATATAATGCTTTCTGAATGACCGATAATTTTTACGTGTTCCCTGTCATAGCCCATATCATTTAAAACATTTCTAATAAGGTTAACAAGAATACGGTCCGGATATTCAACTGTTACAGATATATAATCAGGCTGCACAATGTGATAATTGCTTTTAAGTATTTTAAACAATCCCTCGAAGAAATGCTTTAATATCTCATATCCCGTATAAGTATTGTTACTTACAACTATACTTTTCTCAGATAAAATTGTCTTAAGGATATCATCAGCTAATATAGCCTCGCCATTCTTTTCCCTAAGCAATGCATCATCACCTATGCACCATTCATCACTATTATTTAATTTTCCTATTTCCGTTGGAATAAGATATTTCTGTTCGCCTGCAATTGTACTTACTGAATCCGGCTCTGCCATATTTCCCATACAATACGCAATCTGCGTGTAATCTCTACACAAATCTATCGAAACGGATATTAAGTTGTTCGCTGTCTTTGTACTCAACTTAGTTCCTCCATATTTTAACATCAAAAGACATCTGTGCTACCTGAACAAATGCTTCACAAGTTCATTATTTACATAATATTTTCCGGCAAGTTCGCTTATCATTCCCTCTTGTTTCATCTCCATACACATAAGTATATCATTTAACATTCCATATCTTGACTGACTTGCCTCAACATTTCTGTCATCAAGCTGGTGGTCTTTACTCTCTGTCACGCGGCTTTCACCATCTGAAATCTCTGTTATATAATAATTTAACTTTTCTCCATAGAATAACGTAAAAGACTTTGTATACATTCCCGTAAAGCAACACTTCATCTCTTCAGTCGTGTACTCTTTCTCCTCATTATTACCTGTTTCAAGATAATAACTAATAAGAACCTTATCCTGTGGCTCTGCTCTGTATACTATCGTTGTCTTATCTAGTATTCTGTCCGGCACTGCAAACCATTTAGTGAACTGTTTATAGAAATCAAATATTATAGTCTTCTTATCTAAATATTTCATACAATCCATGCATATTTCCTTATTAGTATCAGAAATAGTCTTCTTATCAGACTGGTATTTAAGGTATGCACATTTGCATATATCCATAATATTTTTGTCAAATACCAGCTCATCACCTAAGTGTTTGAAAAACATATCATCTACTGGATTCTCCCTGATGAAATATTCGTGCGACATAAAGAATAAATATGCATATCTTATTACTTCGCTTGCACCTTTTTTATAATAAGAATCATAGATTGTAACCACACTTGAAATAAATGTCCTTGAAAATAACATCTGTGCAATAAGTCTTTCCTCTAAGTCCCTGCTTTCAAATTCAAATTCCTTAGAGACACGCCATATCTCCATCATTTCCTTAGTCGTTCCATAATAATATCTGCACAGATAATCTAAAATAATTTCATTGTATTTTCCCTTAGAAAATGCATAATTACAATATTCTAATAATTGCTTATCTTCTTCTATCTCCTTATCTTCCTTAAGTCTCCTTGAGCAATATTTAAGTATCTTACGTGGGTCTATATCGCTATAACCATATTCTATAAGATATTTTTCCGCATAATCATATAAGCCACGCATAATCATAAGTTCTATAACACTCACTCTTGACTTTCTCTTAAGTCTGCTTACGTCTATGCTCATTAGATATTCATCTAATTCTTCGCCATCATAATTATTAGAATAATATTCTATAATGTCCTGTATGATATAATCTTTGTAAACTTCTTCAAAATCATCACTTATCATAACTTCTTTAAAGAGACTTACACCTGATGGAATACTCTTATGATATTTTAGTGTCTGCTCACATTCTTTCGCCATCAGATAAATATTTTCCGGATTTCTTTCTAATGCAATCTTATTTAATCCTTTATCATCATATAATTTTGTCAATGTATAATTAATTGTGTTATGATAAATATTTCCATTAATATCCTTTAATAACACAACTGCGTCATCCGTATAAATATTTATATATGCAATTCCTTTATTAATAACAAATGTCTGCTCATTCACAATCTCTTTATGTCTGACAATAACTTCCTTAATTCTATCATTGTCACATTCAAGCTTCCATGTGTTAAGAATTTTCACAAGATTCTTCTCATTCTCCTCAGTAATCATCTCTTCTGTAAGTACATCTGCATATACTACAGAAATAAATCTGTCTATTTCTCCATTTCGCAATTTATCTAATGCAAAATGCTCCATATTTCTTCTATAATTCTTGTATACATTTGGCTGCTTATCCTTATTTCTTATAATCAGACCATAGAAAAATGCTTCTCTGTTCATAAGCTGGTTACCATTGTATACATAGTACATAAGCACAGTATTAGGAACTATACCATCATAATCCTCTGGCATCGAGTATACATAATATTCATACAATCTTGTGACCTGTATGTCAGCAGTTACACCCTTAGCATACCATTTGAAATACTTCTCATCTGTCTTATTACCTCTGATTAACAGACTTATAATTGCAGTTAAGATTATTTTATTCTCAAATTTATCATAGAGTTTAACAAGAATATTGAACAAAAGAGGTCTGAAATTCTTCTCAAGCATTGCAAGTTCAGATATCTGGACTGCAAGTCTTAAATCTATCGCATCATATTTACTTCCGAAATTAAGCACCTGTAACTCAAATGAATTAATAACTCTTAACAATGCCGGCTGTTTGTTTAATACATACAATGCCTCATAGTACATAAGCGTACTTCTGCAGCCTATCTTATACTGTTCTTTAATTCTTGTTAATTTAAGACTTTTATTATTCTCAAATGATGTATCAATATATAGAAGTATCCATAGCAGCTGCCATTTATCATATCCATTTTCATAGTATTTTCTAATAATATCCGTAGCAATAATTGTCTGCTCTAACTTTCTCTTCTGCAAAGTTCTTACATAGAGATAGTAACAATATAATACTACGTTTTCCTCTTTCTTATCTAATATCTCCTCTGCTACACTGTCTATAAGCCATTTTGCTTCTTCATCTCTTCTTCTCGAAATATACATCTGTGCCTGTAGAAGTTTTAAAAATGGCATATCATCTCTGAAACCTCTGGCTCTCTCAATTAAAACATTCGAATTCTCTGCCCATGTATCAATACTGCTCTTTCTCATTCTGAAATTGAGATATTGCTCATTAAGGCTTGCAATACACTTCTTAATCTCATGATTTGCCGAATCTATTTCTCCTGTATTATCAATAGAAATCTCACATTCTAAACACTGGTTCATCGTATAAAATTTGATTTTTCCATAATTCATTCCACTATGCAATTTGGAAATATCTATAAGATATCTGAATTCATAATTATTTCCCGCAAAATCATCCTCAGTAATATTCTTCTTATATTCCGTTATAAAATCTCCGTCCACATCTACCTTAATATCTATGTATCCCCATGTATTTCTGGTAAGAGTAAGAATATCTCCATATGATTCTTCTAACATATCATACTCTCTTAATGTATCTGAAAGCTCTATCTTTACTTCCTGCTTCTTATTAATAGCAAGCATAAATTCCTCTAAAGCACGCTTTTTACTATAACTGTTGATAAGTCCATTATAAAGGCTCTTATCAGCCACATTATCTTTAAGTATAATTCTCTCGAAATCTTTCGACAGAAACATCTTAAGTCCCTCGTCATATTCCTGCTTAACAAGGTTAATGAAATGAAACAGATTCGATATATCGCCTATGGAAGATGGAATACTCTCTTCCTTAACAGCAATAGTATATGGTATAAAAAGTTCCCCACCATTGCTTACAATATTCACACGGCCTTTTATAACATCTCCGATTTCACTATTTTTGCCATCTATTACATACTCTATCTTATTATTTCTGCCAACAAACTGGTCATTAATTATCTTGAATTTCTCGCACGTAGAATAAACTATCCCTTTTAGTTCATTGTCATCTTTACTAAAAATCTCAAATGAGCCATGGTATAGTTCTCCTGCTTCTATTGATTTATCAATATCTGTAACCGATACTTCAACCTCCGGAAGATTATATTCAATTATGCCTCTTGATAACTTCCCAATTAGTTCTTTCAAAAAAATACCTCTTTCTGTATATCTGTCAAAATTCTTATCTGAATTTTATCACAAATGTCGTTCTATTACTAGTATGCATTGTAGAATTAATATCTCTGAATGTCTAGTCTGCTTTGAAGAATTTAACGTCTTTTATCTCGTCTGGTAAATACTGTTGTTCCACATAATGTCCCTCGTAATCGTGAGGGTATTTGTAGCCAATCCCATGGCCTAATTCTTTCGCTCCACCGTAATGTGCATCTTTTAAATATGCCGGTATCTGATATGCAGGCTCTCTTTTTACAAAATCAAGTGCTTTGTCAATTGCCATATATGCAGCATTTCCCTTAGGTGCATTTGCAATATATAAGACTGCCTCTGCTAAAGGTATCCTTGCCTCCGGCATTCCTAACTGATGCACTGCTTCTGCTGCCGATACAGCAACGACTAGTGCCTGTGGGTCTGCAAGACCTACATCCTCTGCTGCACATATCATAATTCTTCTCGCAATAAAAGTAACACTTTCTCCTGCATTTAACATTCTCGCCAGATAATATATGGCAGCATCGGGGTCAGAGCCTCTCATACTCTTTATAAATGCTGATATCGTATCATAATGATTATTCCCTGACTTATCATAACGAGGATTTCTCTGCTGTACACATTCCTCTATGGTATCAATATCGATATGAATAACTCCATCCGCCCTTCTGTCCGTTGTAAGAACTGCTAATTCTACTGCATTCAATGCTGTTCTTGCATCTCCATTGGCAATATCTGCAAGGAAATCAATGGCATCTTCACTCATTTTTGCACCATAAGCCCCCATTCCCTTAACTTCATCAGATATTGCCCTGTTAATAAGAATCTTTATATCCTCTTTATTTAATTCCTTTAATTCAAATATGGTAGACCTCGATATAAGTGCACTATTTACTTCAAAATATGGATTCTCTGTTGTAGCACCTATTAAAATAATTGTACCATCTTCGACAAATGGCAGTAAATAATCCTGCTGTCCTTTATTAAATCTGTGAATCTCATCCACAAACAAAATTGTACGTTTTCCATACATACCGAGACTATCCTTAGCTGCGTTTACGACTTCCTCCATGTCTTTCTTACCCGCAACCGTCGCATTAATCTGGCGGAATTCAGAATCAGAAGTATTAGCAATAACCTTTGCAAGTGTGGTCTTGCCAGTTCCCGGTGGTCCATAGAAGATGACCGAGCTTAACTTATCAGCCTTAATTGCTCTGTATAATAGCTTATTCTCACCAAGAATATGCTTCTGCCCTACTATTTCTTCAAGTTTCTCCGGTCTCATTCTTGAAGCAAGTGGTGATTCCTTACTCTTAGCATTATTTCTCATATATTCAAATAAATCCATTTTAATCTCCATTTCACATAAATCTCTAATAATTTTACCACTATTCCAGCTCTTTAACAATCATATTAAGTTTTATAAATTCTATTAAGTTTTTCTAAATTCTGTTGTTAGTGCATTTGTTTTATGGTAAAATAAAGTTTATTACGGAAAAAGGGGGTTTTCATTTGACTGAAAACAGTTATTCAACAATTACACCGGAAATAACTAATCTTTCTAAGCTATGTTTGGATAATAGTTCAATCGACCCATCGTTATATGGTAAATATGATGTAAAACGTGGACTTAGAGATATTAACGGAAAAGGCGTACTTACTGGTTTAACAGAAATCGCAGAAGTTCGCTCGTATATCACAGTTGACAGCGAAATGATTCCTTGTGAGGGTAAGTTGTTTTACCGTGGTTTAGATATCGAAGATATCGTAAACGGTTTTGTTTCCGAGAAAAGATTTGGTTTTGAAGAAACCACATATTTATTATTATTTGGTAAGCTTCCAACAAAGGAAGAATTAGATTCATTTAATGCATTGCTTGGACATTATCGTTCATTGCCTACAAGTTTTGTGCGAGACATAATCATGAAGGCACCAAGTCACGATATGATGAATACATTAGCAAGAAGTGTGCTTACACTCTATTCATATGATGATGCTGCTGATGACATTTCAATTCCTAACGTCCTAAGGCAATGCTTACAGCTCATAGCTTTATTTCCACAACTATCTGTTTATGGCTATCAGGCTTACAAGCATTATCACGATGGTCAGAGCTTATTCATTCATTCGCCTGATCCTAATCTGTCTACAGCAGAGAATATTCTTCATCTGTTAAGACCAGACAGCAAATATACTGAATTAGAAGCGCGTATCTTAGATATCGCATTAGTTATCCATGCCGACCATGGCGGTGGTAACAATTCTACTTTCACAACTCACGTAGTATCATCATCAGGAACTGATACATATTCAACAATTGCCGCGTCTTTGGGTTCTCTTAAGGGTCCTAAACATGGTGGTGCAAATATCAAGGTTATCCAGATGTTTGACGACATGATGGAACATGTATCCGACTGGACAGACGAAGATGAGATAAAGGCTTATCTTTCTGACTTACTTAACAAGAAAGCATTTGATAAGGCCGGATTAATCTACGGCATGGGGCATGCTGTTTATTCTATATCAGACCCAAGAGCAAGAATCTTTAAAGGTTATGTTGAAAAGCTTTCTAAAGCAAAAGGGCTTGATAAAGAATTCGCATTATATTCAGCAGTAGAACGTCTTGCTCCTGAAGTAATTGCTAAGGAACGCCAGATTTATAAAGGTGTAAGCGCTAACGTTGACTTCTATAGTGGTTTTGTATATAGAATGTTAGGACTTCCTATGGAACTCTACACGCCTATATTTGCAATCGCAAGAATTTCAGGTTGGAGTGCTCACCGTATTGAGGAATTAATTAATGCTGGTAAAATCATTCGTCCTGCTTATAAGAATGTAGCAAAACACATTGACTACGTTCCAATGTCTGACAGAGGCTAATTTTTTAAGAGGATAATATTGATACAATTATTTTCTGATGAATATATCAACAAAAGACTAACTGGTTAACTTTAGCCTGTTAGTCTTTTTAATATTTTCTTATCAATTTTCTTAGCAATTGTTTTACCAATACTTTTTACAGTTACTTTTATTTCACATTTTAATAGCAGTTTTTGTAAATTTCAAGCTGAATTATTTACAAACTATCTTCTCTGCTGTTAACTAATATTTCTATATCTTTCATCGTCTCATTAACCATGTCCTTAACCTGGTATCTGTCAATGAGCTTTATTATTGTATTCGACATATCGCTCAACTTTGATACATCTGATTCTTCCAATATTTCATTAAATTTTTCTTTAATCTTACCCGGCTCATCTATTCCTTCGAAATTCATCTTCACTCCAAGTTCCCCTAATACAATTCCCATACCTGCTGCCATTTCCACATTTCCGATAAATATATTAGGCGGATTAGTTGTGGTTTTCTTTTTAACAGCATCATAAATAATATTATAAATCATAGTGCATTACTCCTTTCTAATTTTCAATGTCACATCTACTGGCTATTATCATATCTTATATTATAAAACAGAATATAAATATTGGAGTAGTATGAAAACTCAAAATAATATTGCCATTATAGGCGGTGACACAAGGCAGAAATTCTTATATTATGAACTTAGGAATCAGGGATATAACATTTATCCATTTTATATTGAAGATGTTAATGATACACATTCTATCTCTGAACGCCTGCCACTATGTAATCTTATACTATTTCCTATTCCATTTTCCAAGGATAAAATAAATCTATATTCTAAAATTTCTACCCATATAAATATAGACTATCTCCTTACACTTATCAATCCCTGCTCTGTAATATGCGGAGGCTGTTTCAATAACGATTTTATCAGTAAATGTAATAACCTAAACATTGTAACAAAGGATTTAATGGATATTCCATCTTTCGAGTTATATAATTCCATAGCAACAGCTGAGGGAACTGTTGCAGAAGCAATCTGCACAAGTCCGATAAATATCCATAAATCACATTCTCTTGTGTTAGGCTACGGTAAATGCGGTATAGCGCTCGCAGCAAGACTTAAAGCATTAAATGCCATAACATACGTTGCCGCAAGAAATCCGGTTCAATTGTCTATGGCATACGAACAAGGGCACAATCCTATTCCACTAAATGAATTAACAAGACATATTAATAAATTCGACTTTATTTTCAATACCATACCATCTTTAATTCTTAATCGCAACATATTAAGTAATGCAAATACAGAAGCAACCATAATAGATATTGCCTCTAATCCGGGTGGTACCGACTTTGAAGCTTGTAAGCACTTCGGCATAACCGCCAGACTTTGTCTGTCACTTCCCGGCAAATATTCACCAAAAGCCTCGGCACAGATAATCAGCAGATGCATTGTCTCTATGCTGAATTAATATATAATAAATTGCTCAGAAATGGAGGTATAAAATGAAACTTGCAAATAAGACCGTAGGTTTTGCAATTACCGGCTCTTTTTGTACATTTGCCAGAATCAAAACCGAACTTATTCATCTGACCAGGGAAGGCGTAAACGTCATTCCTATTTTTTCATATAATGCTTATACAACTGACTGTCGTTTTGGTAAAGCAAGCGACTTTGTTAAATTTGTCGAGGATACAACCCAGAACAAATCTGTTGTCACTATAGCCGAAGCCGAAAAATTCGGTCCAAACAAAATACTTGATATCCTTATAATTGCTCCTTGCACCGGAAACACACTTGCTAAACTTAATAACGGAATAACTGACACACCTGTTCTAATGGCTGCTAAAGGTCATCTACGAACAGGCAGACCTCTTGTCATCTCCTTATCTACTAACGATGCCCTCGGGATGAATTTTAAAAATGTCGGTTCACTGTTAAACTGTAAAAATATATATTTCGTTCCATTCGGTCAGGATAATTGTGTTGCAAAACCTAATTCGATGATTGCACACACAGAATTAATTATTCCTACCCTGGAAAACGCCTTAGATTCTAAGCAGATACAACCGATATTAGTTTAAATTTATAAGATACAACCGATATTAGTTTGAATTTATAAGATATAACAAATGCCGCTATAATCAGCGGCATACATATACATATTTATATTTAATTCTAGCTTTGTAAGAAATCCTTAATCTTCTTGCTTCTTACAGGATTACGAAGCTTTCTAAGGGCTTTCGCCTCAATCTGACGAATTCTTTCTCTTGTTACATTGAATTCCTTACCAACTTCTTCAAGTGTTCTTGGATGTCCGTCTTCTAGTCCAAATCTCAGAACAATAACCTGCCTCTCTCTTTCTTTCAGATCCATTAACAACTGGTCTATATGTTCTCTAAGCATAACTGCCTCTACATTTGCCTCAGGTGTTACCGTATTATTATCAGCCACGAAATCTCCTAAGTTAGAATCATCTTCTTCACCAATAGGTGTCTCTAATGAAGCCGGTTCTCTCGCTATCTGCATTATCTCTAACACTTTACTCTCTGTCATATCAAGAGCCTCTGCAAGTTCGGCTGCTGATGGCTCATAACCAAGTTCAAGAGTAAGTTTTCTCTGCATTTTAGACATTCTGTTAATAGTCTCAACCATATGAACAGGGACACGAATTGTTCTCGCCTGGTCTGCTAATGCACGAGTAACCGACTGGCGAATCCACCAAGTAGCATATGTACTTAGTTTAAATCCCTTATCATAATTGAATTTCTCTACGCCCTTAATAAGTCCAAGATTACCCTCCTGAACTAAATCCAGAAAACTCATTCCTCTTCCTGTATATCTCTTAGCAATACTTACTACAAGTCGTAAGTTTGCTTCAATTAATCTATCCTTAGCATGCTGGTCACCCTCAGCTTTTTTCTTGGCAAGACGCAATTCCTCTTCCGCACTAAGCAATGGAACTGTACCTATCTCTTTAAGATACATTCTTACAGGATCTTCAGTACCAACACCCTCTAATAAATCTATTGCGTCTAAATCTATATTCTCTTCTTCTTCTTCAAGCTCTTCATCTGTAGGCTCAAGTAATAATGCATCTGGTTCAACAAGTTTACCATCTTTAGTAAACTCCGGCTCCATTTCCTCTGTCTGTGAGACCTCTATCTTATTATCTTCTAAATATTGATATACCATATCCATCTGATCGCCAGTTAACTTTGCATCTTTACAGAATTTGTTAATCGCGCCAAACTCTATTGTATTATTTTTTCCTTTTGCTTCTTCTACTAATTTTCTTAATTTACCTAAGAATTCTTCTTCAACCACCAAAATCGGTCCTTTCTCTTCATCTAATTACATTATCTCTTGTACGTTGCAACATTATACACAAAAAAATAGCTGATGTAAACCAGCTATTTTGAATTTTCTGAAATTTGTTAAAAAATATGATTTTTTGTCACTTTTATTCGAAAAAATCATCTATTTTTTTGAAATTCCAGACATAATCTTTATAGCTTTATTATGGTTAACTACTTTTACTCTCTTTGGCGAACCACCATATTCACCATCTAATACCCAAGGCACCTTTTCATCAGCATCAAAAATAATCTTAGATGCCTTAAATGAAATAACACTGTCTGTCTTGATGTCCATTCCTAATAGTGCGCCAAGAATAAGTTGTAAATCTAACGGACTCTTTGGTTGCTTAATCAACATAACTTCAAACAGTCCATCATCTATTACAACATTTTTGCCTGTTATACCTTTAAAACCACCTACTGAAATAGAATTCGTAACCATTCCATACAAAAATTCTCCCTCAACATTGCCATTTTCATAACTTACGCTCATATGATATGTCCTAAGTGAAGTAAGTTTAGTAACAGCTTCTATAATATATGCCGGATGCCCTAATATATTCTTCATCTCTTGTGGTGTCATATATGAAACGTCTGTAAATGCACCAAAGGCTGCAATGTATACAAACTTCTTCTTACCAAATCCTCCGATATCAACCGATATCTGCATACCATTAACAGCAACTGATGCAGCTTCAATCATTGATTTAGGCAATCTTATACCTTGTGCAAAATCATTCGTGGAGCCTGCCGGTATATAACCTAAAACAGGTCTTTCCGGTAATTCCATAAGCCCACTTATAACCTCATTAAGTGTGCCATCACCACCACTACATACAATCATATCATATTGATATGCAAAATGTATTACTTTTTCCTTTGCATCAAGCCTCTGTTGTGTAGGATAAACTTCTACCTGATATCCATGCTTAACGAAACAGTCTACAATATCTGACAGATTTTCTTTAATCATACCCTTACCGGAATATGGATTATATATAAATAGTAAATTTTTCATTTTGATCCTCATTTCTGAACAATATATTTGCAAAATATAATTGTGTATCAAAAATTCTTTCTTCACTTTTTCGTTTCATTGTAACACATTTACGACAATTTTACCACACTTTCACGCAAAAAAGAAGAAGTCAGTACTGACTTCTTCTAAAAGTTTATTATTTGTTCGTTATTTCTTAAGATTAAGCATTAGCTTTTTTCTTAGAAGCAACATATGCAACTGCTGCTAATAAACCAAACATAACTACTGAAACTGCTACTGTATCGCCTGTCTTAGGTGCATTTGTGTTTGAAGATGTACCTGTTCCTTTAGATGTGCTATTAGCTGTTCCTGCTGCATTGTTATCTGTTCCTGCTGCTGGAGTGCTTTCTGCTTTAATTGCTGATGTGTAGCTTTCTGGAGCTGTTGCTGAGTATTCTGCTTTTGTTCCATCATATGTTACATAAACATCAGTAACTGCGCCACCAAATTTGTTAGCGATAGTTTTCTTGTTAAGTAATATATTATCTGTCTGTGCCTTAGTAGCTGTATCTGTTGTTGCAATACCAGAATTTCTGACTGCCTCTAAGTCAATGTCTCTTGTTGTATCATTTATTGTTGTATCACCAACGTAGTTGTTGAAGATTACTGCAATACCATCTGCTGTGTATGAATCAGTGAATGTAGCTGTGATTGTCTTCCAACCTGTAGCTTTGTCATCATCCATTTTAGCACCTGGCCAAACAATTTTATCACCTGTTTCTTCTTTAGTAATTACTGCACATTTATCCTTAGGTGATACGTTTGTGTCAAATGCGATACCCTGATAAATCCAAGCTCCTACTGTATCCCAGTTAGCTCCATTCTGGAAATGAAATGTTACCTGCTGATCTGCAAATGCCATAACACTTGCTGACATTGTCATTGCTGCTGTTAATAAAACTGCAACTGCTTTTTTAAGTTTTCTCATTTTTTTCTTCTCCTTTTTTATTTCTTATTTTTGAACGAGCTAAGCCCGTTTCAATTATCGTAATTATATACCAGTTTATTTCATTTTGCAATACTTTATTGTTAATATTTTTAATTTTTTATTAATTTACTTTCTTTTTTTGTACATATTTCACACATAGCTATCATACTATGAAGATAATTATCATTCTGCCTATATCATACACTGATTTCATGGTGCGTTTTTACTCTATAGAAGATGTCTCATTCATATTTTAATACAGTATAGTTTTACTTATAAATGAATAAAGAATGTCGCTTGCGACATTCTCCGCCTGCGTCGGAGCGTTTTTTGCCTACCAGGACAATTTCAAGGAAATTTCCTGGTAAACAAAAAAGGTCACTGCCTTTTAGCAATGACCTTTTATTATCTCTTAATATCTGTTAGTCAGAAATTAGTTCTTTTTCTTTTTAGAAAAAGCTACGATTGCACCGATTACTGCAACTACTACAACTACGATAACTACGATAACTACTGGAGAAACACCATCTTTTTCATCGTCTTTTGATTCTTTCTTTGATGTCTCTGGTTTAGCTTCATCTTTTGTTTCATCTTTCTTAGAATCATCTGTTGTTACAGTTTCATCTTTCTTATTATCGCCTGTGCTGTTAGCTGGTTCATATGTACCGCCTTCTTTTTCAACACATTCTTTAATAAATGCTTCATATGCTGCATCATCAAGTGCTACATCTGAATATCCATCAGCTTCGATAGCTGCCTTGTTAGTCTCTACAAAGTTAGATGAATCCTCGTCTTTTGAATGATATCTAACTACTGTAGGAAGTGCTTTCTGATTCTGGATAACTACTACAAAACCATTAGCTGGTTTAACATATACTTTATATTCGCCTGTCTCAAATGTACTTCTGAACTGTGACTGGTTGTCTGCCCAAGCTGCATCTGGATTACCAAGACACATCTGGAAGTTCCATGCAAAATCTACAGCATCCTTAACAACTTTGTATTCTTTATCACCAGCTACAACACAGTTACCTGTATATGTGTATACACCTTCCATACCGTCAACTGGTTTCATAATCTGATCTTCATTTGTTGGTACCCAACCTACTGTTTTGTCACCTTCATCTGTACATCCAAAGATGTGTGGATTACCCATAAATGAGTATGTTGAATCTTCGTCTGCAAATGCAGTAATTCCCATTGCAGCAATCATTGTTGCTGTTGCAACTACTGTTGCAATTTTCTTAATGATTTTTCTCATAATAAAAAATTCTCCTTTCAAATATCTGTTACATTTTCTTGTAACTTATGTCTTAAACATTATATCTCAAAATAATTATATTTGCAATCTCTTTTAAACATTTTTTATACATTTCGTTTATTTTTTTTTTATAAACTGTGAATTATATACAAATAATGGCAAATATCATCTTGTTATTCTTAGGTGTTTTAATATCCAAACCATATTATTATGTAAAAAGGAAGTGCAACTTAATTGCACTTCCTCATAACTTTTAGCTTAAATCATTATAATCAATAGATTGTCCTATCTAATTAAGCTTCTTTCTTCTTTGCAACTACTGCAACTGTTGCAACTGCTGCGAATAATACTACCATTAATGCTACTGGTGCAACATCACCTGTCTTTGTAGCCTGGTTAGCTGCTGTTGTAGCTGCTGCTGTTGTAGCTGCTGCTGTTGTAGGAGCTGCTGTTGTTGTAGCTTCTTCTTTTGTAGCTGGTTCTGTTGGCACTTCTTCAGCTTTTACATAATCTGTACCAGTTTTGATGTAGTTAGCTAAACCTTCAACATTTGCTTTGTATGTTCCATCAAATAAAGAATATGTTAATTTTGTGTTTTCTGCAACTGCTGCAAGATCTTTCTGTCTGTCTGCTGAAAGCTGAGCTTTGAAATCATCTACTTTCATAGTTGCAAGTTCATCTACTGTGTAGTATTTCTCATCACGATCGTTTGTTACCCAACCAACTGTGTAATCTACTGCTTTGCCTTCTGCATCTTCGATGTAAACTGTAGCAGTTCTTGTATCATAATAAACTGTTACATCTGTATCTTTTTCAAGATTATCAATTGCAATAGTTGATAAGCATGTAAATTTATCGTTAGCTTTGTAATTAGGCTCGCCTAATAACATTCTTGACCATCCGCCCTGTACATAAGCATCTCCATCAGAATAGTTACCTAAGATGCAGAATCTTCTCATCCATTCGTTATTATCTTTTCCTTCTTCATCTTGTGTTGGTGCTGGAGCAGTAAGCTTGAATGAAACTACGCCTTTTTTGTCTGTTTCAGCAAAAACTGAATCTGGGTTTTTTGTTTTCCATCCTGTAGCATTACCTGCTAATAAGTAGATGTATTCACCGTCTTCAAGGTCTGTAATCTGGTTCTCTTTATAAGTTGTACCATCATCATTCTTTACTTCTACTTCTTCAACTGTGTAACCAAAAGCTGTTGTAAATGTTCCGAATACCATTGTTGCTGCTAACATTGTAGCTGCGATTTTCTTAATAGATTTTCTCATTTTTAAATCCATCCCTTCCTATATTTTTGTTTGTATTCTTTTGACACTTTTGTCAATATCGACATTATAATATATTTCTTTCTGTCTTGCAAGCAATTTTGTAATTTTTTTTCAAAAATAATTAATAATTTATTCAAAATTTATGCACATTTACTTTAATATGCACAAATTTCATTATATATACAACTCTTTTTATAAAATATTTACTTGTTTATGCATATTCCGTATGTTAAAATACCCTCTATGATTAGACATATTTAACAAAACGAGAATCTAAAATATAGACTAATATGAATATGAAAGGACTAAATTGTAATGAGTGCAAATGACAATATTAATAATCCGGATACCAAACCAGATATAAACAACTCAATCGATGACGAAGTTAAGAAAACCAGATTGGACAAGGATTCTGAAATCTACAATAAGAACCGTTCAGAAACTCTTAATAAGGAAGAATTCAATAAATTATCCCGTCGTGAGAAATTCCTATATTATAAAGAATATTATGTTCCGTATATTCTTATTGTACTTGCAATCGTAGTTGCAATGACATATGTAGTGGTTTCCATACATAAAACCGACAGTCAGAAAGAGTCTTTCTATTGTGGTATGATGACAGGTGTACAGTTTGACGAAGAAACGATGGATGAAATGCCGGATAAATTCACTGAGTATCTTAAAACCAAGACAGACTATAAAGGATATATAAATGCTGACAGAACTTACTTCGAAGTATTCTATGCTACTTTCACCGATGATGTCCGTTTAGATGGCTTCTTTGATAAGAATATGTTCGATATATTTATTACCCGTGAAGATACCTTTAAGAATTACATAGGTAATGGTACAATTAAGGACCTGTCAAAGGTTCTTCCAGATGATTTATTTAAGAAGGTTGAAGATAAGCTTGTATATGCAACCAAAGGTGATTCTTCTGAATCAATTCCTTATGGTATATTACTTGATGATATAGATTATAAGTTTTACGATGGGGCAGGGAATCCTGTCGATCCCCCAATTCTCTCTATTCCTATTAATACAACAAGATTAGAAGTTGCCATTCATTTTATAGAATTCTTGTTCCAGTAATTTTTCTTTCAATAATTTTTTCAATCCAGCATACAAACGGACTTATTGCAGTTGCAATCAATGCTCCTGCAATAACATCTGACAGATAATGAACGCCTACATATAATCTTGAAAATGATATTAAGAATGCAAGTATTAGTGCAGGTATACCATATTTCTTTGGTAAATTTCTAAGCATTATAATAGCCGCTACAAACGAACTTGCTGTATGACCTGACGGAAATGAATAATCTCTTTGTATTCCGACAAGTGAAGTAAGTCCGGCAATCATATCATAAGGCCTTGTTCTTGCTACAAGATTTTTCAAGATTATATTATTAATTATAAGTGACAACAATAATCCTGATATTACCATAATGCCTGTTTTCCTTGTCTTCTTAGGTATCAGTAATCCCATAGCCATTATTATCCATATTGCACCACCATTTCCAAGTGACGTTATAAATATCATAATATGATTCAATATATCATTTCGCATATTATTCTGAATCCACAATAATATATTTTGTTCTGCAATCATTAAATGTTCTATCATAATAATCCTCATTTCCAGGCGACTCTCCACTTTTATATAAATATGGAATATTTTAATATAGATTATTTTCTTTTGCAACGTGATGTTTATTTCTTCCTATGTATATGAATCTCAGGCATCGCTACAGTATCATATGTAATATTATCATTTACATCATTACTGTTTTCTGATTCAGCCAGTTCTTCACATTCATCTTCTTTCTTCGCCACACTAGTTGTATGGATCTCAGGTACAGCAAGATAATCATAGTCCATCCTATACTTTTTCTTCTCTTTAATATCCTTAATCTTGAAATATTTTTCTCTTTTCTTTCTTTTAAAAAACATCTTCACAACCTCCATTACAGAATATTAATAAATAATGTTATTACAAGACTGTTTATAAAATCTGCAAATAAACTGCCAATCAACGGAATTAACAGATAAGCCTTAACTGATGGTGCATATTTTTCACATAATACCTGCATATTAGCCATTGCATTAGGCGTAGCTCCCATTCCAAAGCCACAGGTTCCTGCTGCTAATATTGCCGCATCATAATCCCGGCCCATTATGTTAAACACTACATATCTGGCAAATACATATATCAACACTACCTGTATCATCAACAATACTACAAGTGGCAATGCCAGATCTGATAACTGCCAGAGTTTCAATGTAATCATCGCAATACCCAGGAATAATGACAGACTTATACCACCCACATCATTAATTTCGCCCATGTGTATATTGAATTTTCCTGTATATTCATCAATATTTCTTATAAGTGCTGCAGCAATCATGGCCCCAATGTATACTGGAAATGTCATACCGGTAAGTGTCAGAAGTTTTGAAAATATCGTACCTATACCTACTGCAATAATTAACTGGAATACTGCTATCGCGTACATATTGGTATGTCTTTCATGCTTTTTCTCATCTTCAACTAAAAGGCTGTCATCTTCCGGTACAACTGTTGACAAGAGATTTTTCTTTTCAATAAGTTTTCTTCCAATAGGACCTCCGATAAGACTTCCTGCCACAAGTCCAAACGTGGCTGCTGCCGTACAAATCGTTGTTGCTCCCGATATATTAAAATCTTCTAAAACTGGTCCAAATGCACCTGCTGTTCCGTGTCCACCGACCATAGGTATGGAACCTGTACACATTCCTATTAATTTATTAAGTCCTAACACAGAGGCAACACCAGCTGCTAAAAAGTTCTGTGCAAATATCAGAACTACCACCAATAATACAAATACTATTAATGATTTTCCCCCTTTTTTTAAGACCTTAAGATTGGCCTGAAAGCCAACCGAAGTAAAGAAAAATACCATACACACTTCTCTTAACGTATCATCAAAATCAAACTCTGCTATCCCTGTCACATAACATACGCAAGTAAAAATTGCAAAAATAAGTCCACCGACAACTGGTGCCGGAACACAGAATTTTTCCAAAAAATTTATTTTCATTTTCAAAAATTGACCTAGCATCAGAACAACTACTGCAATAGCCAGAGTCTGATACATATCTAAATGTATAATCATTATTTTCCTCATTTCCGAATAATTTACTATGATGCAATATTGAAAAATTATTGATTATTTTCAACATCTATTCCATTCTTTTTATAATATTTTGTCGCACCTTTATGAAATTTAATCGTAATTCCCTGCGTCACGGTATCTTGTGTCAACTCTAAATCTGTCATACTATTAAATTGTAGTTCTTTACCATGTTCAAACAGGCACTTTGTTATCTTATAGACGATATCTTCATCTAATTTATCACTTGCAAGAAGAACTGACTCTACACCAATAGTCTGTATATCCTTAGTCTGACCCTCATAAGTATTAGCAGGTATATTATATTCCATAATGAAATCATATGTTGATGTAATTTTTTCCATCTGATTATCGTCTATACTTAACAAACGTATCTTACTTCTGCCTGCAAGTTCATCAATAATTTCTGTTTTAATACCTGCCGTACAGAATAATGCATCTATTTCACCATTTTCCAACTTATTTACGGCTGTTTTATAATCATAATTCTTCATTTCAACAAGTGTATCATTATATCCATACGCCTGTAATATCTGCTTTGCATTTCTTTCTGTTCCTGATTCATATTCTCCAATACTTACCTTTCTACCTTGTAAATCATCAATAGATAAAATATCCGAATCATTCATCACGACAATCTGGCATGCTTCAGTATAAAGTCCTGCTATTGCTGAATATCCTTTATAAGTACTATCTATAAATTCTCCTGTCCCATTATATGCATCATCAATTAAATCCGCCTGCGCAATTCCAAGTTCGATATAATTCTTAGAGAGTAACCTAAGGTTTGCTGCAGAACCTGCAGTTTCTTTTACCTTAACCTTTAAATTTTCTTCCGATGATATCTTATTAGAAAATTCTCTTCCAAAAGAATAGTACATACCACCCTCTCCCGCCGTTCCAATTCTTATATCATATTTTTTCATACCACAGCCGCCAAACGATATCATTATTGTAAATGATATAGCAACTACAAGTATGGTACTTAGAATCTTTATTCTCATAAACTTTACTCCTTTTCATAGTGTCGTATGTTTTTACTATGTCATTACAACTTCATCAAGCGACAGTTTTCGATTCCTGCATCCCAGAATTTCTCAACCGGAATATTCTTCACCTGACATAAAATGCTTGAATTCATGGCTCCATGTCCGACTATAAGTATATCTCTACCCTCTGCCAGCTGAGGCTTTACTACTTTTTCCAGGAAATCACCAGTTCTTGCATATAACTGTTCAAGACTTTCACCGCCTTCTACTCCTTTATAATTAGCAGGATCTTTAAATAATACTCTCACCGGACAATTCAGGTCTCTTATACAATTTGCTGTCCCTTCATATATTCCGAAACTCATCTCCTTTAACCTGTCATCAGGTATTATATCTATATTTCTGCCCTCAAGAAATATCTTAGCTGTCTCTCTTGCCCTTACAAGTGGCGAACAATAACATATGTCAAAATTGATATCCTTATATTTTTCCCTTGCCTCCCTTGCCATCTCTCTTCCCTCGTCATTTAACGGAATATCGGTACGACCCTGCAGCTTATGAAGTTCATTCCAATCTGTTTTTCCATGTCTCATAATATATAACATATAATTTTCTCCATTTTTTCTATAAAATCTGTTATTAGTTATCTTATAACAATCTTGTATTTTAGTAAACGTCTGATTACAGACCATAGACATTATTTACCCTAAAGGACTAAAGAATATCGCTTTCGACATTCTCCGCCTGCGGCGGGTTGCTATAGCAACATTTTCTGCTCC
>OLGY01000055.1_pt1 | contig 109562 bp, 96 predicted proteins | sample 1605951 | NCBI WGS metagenome assembly OLGY01 (sample SAMN03283280) | human gut metagenome | biome: human-associated habitat; material: feces | host: Homo sapiens | place: Peru | collected 2012
CGTGAGCTGTGTTAATTGTGATACCACGCTCTCTCTCTTCAGGAGCCTTATCGATATCAGCATAGTCCTCGAACTGAGCGAAGCCCTTGTTTGCGAGGTACTTTGTGATAGCAGCTGTAAGAGTGGTCTTACCGTGGTCAACGTGACCGATTGTACCAATGTTTACATGTGGCTTGGTACGATTAAAATGTTCTTTTGCCATTGGAATTTCCTCCCTAAAATTTTCAATAAAAATTTTGTTACTGATATTCTAACAAAATAAAGTATAAATATCAAGTGTTTTTATAAATATTATTAGTCTTTCTTTGCTCTGTCGCTGATAATAGATTCAGAAATTGACTTAGGTACCTGATCGTAGCCGTCCGGCTCCATGGTGTACTGTCCACGACCCTGAGTCTTTGAACGAAGGTCGTTTACATAACCGAACATTTCTGAAAGAGGAACTCTTGCGTTAATCTGCTTAGCGCCTGTTCTGTCTTCCATGCCCTGAATCTGTCCACGGCGAGAGTTAAGGTCGCCGATAACATCGCCCATGTATTCCTCGGGAACAATTACTGTAACCTTCATCATAGGCTCAAGAATTACAGGCTTTGCCTTCTTAGCAGCATCCTTGAATGCCATAGAACCGGCAATCTTAAATGCCATTTCGGAAGAGTCAACCTCATGGTAGGAGCCGTCATAAAGCTCTACTCTGACATCTACAACAGGATAACCTGCAAGGATACCACTCTTCATAGCAGCCTGAATACCTGCGTCAACAGCCGGAATGTATTCCTTAGGAATAGCACCGCCGACGATTTGGTTATCAAACTCATAGCCCTTACCTACGCCGTTTTCGTCGAGGTTAGGGAACATACGAATCTTACAGTGACCGTACTGACCGCTACCGCCTGACTGCTTCTTGTACTTCATATCAGACATAGATTCTGTTGTGATAGTTTCCTTATAAGCAACCTGAGGTGCGCCTACATTTGCCTCAACCTTAAATTCACGAAGCAAACGGTCTACGATAATTTCAAGGTGAAGCTCACCCATACCTGCGATGATGGTTTGTCCTGTTTCTTCATCGGTGTAAGCCTTGAATGTAGGATCCTCTTCAGCAAGCTTAGCAAGAGCAATACCCATCTTTTCCTGACCTGCCTTTGTCTTAGGCTCGATAGCAACACGGATAACCGGGTCAGGGAAGTTCATTGATTCAAGAATGATTGGGTGGCTCTCATCACAAAGAGTATCACCTGTTGTAGTATTCTTGAGACCTACCGCAGCAGCAATATCACCTGCATAGCATACAGGAATATCCTCTCTGTGGTTAGCGTGCATCTGAAGAATTCTACCCATTCTTTCCTTATTACCCTTTACAGAGTTGTAGCAAGGAGTACCTGCTTCGATTGTACCTGAGTACACTCTGAAGTAGCAAATCTTACCTACAAACGGGTCAGTTGCAATCTTAAATGCAAGTGCAGCGAACGGCTCATCGTCTGAAGAATGACGATACTCCTCCTCGTCTGTTTCAGGGTTTACACCCTTGATTGATTCGATGTCGGTCGGAGCCGGCATAAAGTCAACGATAGCATCGAGAAGTGGCTGTACGCCCATATTTCTGTAAGCCGTACCACAGCATACAGGTACCATTTCACCTGAAATAGTGCATTTACGAATAATTTTTTTCATATCTTCGATAGAGATAGCGTCTTCGCCCTCTTCGAAGTATTTTTCCATCAAATCATCATCCTGTGAAGCGATGAATTCGATGAGGTTAGTTCTGTATTCAGCAGCCTTGTCAGCAAGTTCAGGACGAATCTCTCTCTCCTCGAAAACGCTACCTGCGTTCTTGCCCGGATCAATGTAAACGATTTCCTTGTTGTTGATAAGGTCTACGATACCTTCAAATGTATCCTCGCTGCCGATAGGAAGCTGGATAGGAAGTGCATTACACTTAAAACGTTCCAGTACCATATCGAGAACATTATAGAAGTTTGCACCCATAATATCCATCTTATTAACGAAAATCATACGAGGTACTTTATAATCGTCAGCCTGACGCCATACGGTTTCAGACTGTGGCTCAACACCGCCCTTAGCACAAAGAACGGTTACGGAGCCGTCAAGTACACGGAGTGAACGCTGAACCTCTACTGTGAAGTCAACGTGACCCGGTGTATCAATGATATTAATTCTGTGGCCCTTCCAGAAGCATGTTGTTGCAGCAGAGGTGATTGTAATACCTCTCTCCTGCTCCTGCTCCATCCAGTCCATAGTAGCGCCACCCTCGTGGGTTTCACCAAGCTTGTGATTGATACCGGTGTAGTAAAGAATACGCTCAGTAGTTGTAGTCTTACCTGCATCAATATGCGCCATAATACCAATATTTCTTGTTTCTTCAAGAGCAACTTTTCTTGGCATAATATCCTCCTGTTGAGCAGATTAGTATCTGAAGTGAGCAAACGCCTTGTTTGCTTCTGCCATCTTGTGTGTATCTTCACACTTCTTAACAGCACCGCCTGTCTTGTTTGCAGCATCCATAAGCTCTGCTGCAAGGCGCTCCTTCATTGTTCTTTCACTTCTCTGTCTTGAATACATAGTGATCCATCTAAGACCTAAGGTCTGTCTTCTTTCAGGACGAACCTCAAGTGGAACCTGATATGTTGCACCGCCGACACGACGAGCCTTTACTTCTAATACAGGCATAACATTTTCCATAGCAGCTTCAAAAGTTTCTAATGGATCGTTACCTGTCTTTTCTTGGATGATTTCGAAAGCACCGTACACAATCTTCTGTGCTACGCCCTTCTTACCATCGAGCATAATGTTGTTGATCAAACGAGTTACAACCTTTGAGTTGTAAAGCGGATCAGGTAATACATCACGCTTAGCGATCTGGCCTCTTCTTGGCATCTTCGCTTCCCTCCTTCATTAAATTATAATATGAGTTCATAGGTACTCGGTTTTTCCGTGGAGCCAACAAAAGCCTTTATATGAATAAATAAACTATTGTCGGGTTTCCTCGATTTTGGCTAATTACTTCTTAGCCTTTGGCTTCTTTGCACCGTACTTTGAACGGCTCTGCATTCTGCCGTTTACGCCCTGAGTATCAAGTGTACCACGGATAATGTGATAACGAACACCAGGGAGGTCCTTAACTCTTCCGCCACGAACCATAACAACAGAGTGCTCCTGAAGGTTATGGCCTACGCCCGGGATGTATGCAGAAACTTCCATACCGTTTGTAAGACGAACTCTGGCAATCTTACGAAGAGCTGAGTTAGGCTTCTTAGGTGTAGCTGTTTTAACTGCTGTACATACGCCACGCTTTTGTGGAGAAGCGTTATCTGTCATAACGTTCTTCTTAGTGTTGAGACCCTTAATAAGAGCAGGAGTCTTTGACTTCTTCTCAAGTGATTTACGTCCGGTTCTAACTAATTGGTTAAAGGTAGGCAATAGTTTATTCTCCTTTCATTTATTTATGCACCGTTGCACAAAGCAATATGCACATATCATACAGCTATACATTATATAATAGACAATGAACGGCTGCATCAAATGCAAATATTGCTGTTCACGCCCGACGAAGCATACACTCCGTCGGACGATTTTAACAAATTAAAGCGTTGAATTTTGTGCAAATACACAAAAGTGTTCACACGCAGTTAGATATTATAGCTTAGTTATTGCTATTTGTCAAGAGCTGTTGAAGCTGTTCTAAATCTTTAATTTCCATACCGCCCTCGGTAGAGAAATAACTCGGAACAACATCTACATCTCTGAACACGCTCATACCTGTACCGGCAGGAACAAGCTTACCGATAAGAACATTCTCCTTGAGTCCGAGAAGCGGATCGCTCTTTCCTCTGATAGCAGCATCTGTAAGAACTCTTGTTGTTTCCTGGAACGATGCGGCTGAAAGGAATGAGTCGGTTGCAAGAGAAGCCTTGGTAATGCCAAGAAGAAGCGGAATGTAGGTAGCCTTCTTGAGGTTTTCCTCGCCTGCTGCAATTCTTGCGTCAATCTTATCATTAGCCTCTGCAACAGCTGCAACATCAACATTTGTACCTGAGATGAGGTCGGTATCGCCTGCCTCGTCAACGATGCACTTTTTAAGCATCTGACGAACGATAACCTCAATGTGCTTATCGTTGATGTCAACACCCTGTGTACGGTATGCGTACTGTACCTCTTTAATAAGGTAGTTATAAACAGCCTCTTCGCCGAGAATAGCAAGTACATCGTGTGGATTCTTAGAACCGATAGTAAGCTCTGTACCCTTTTCGATATAAGCGCCGTCTACGATACCCTCGCAAAGTCTGAAGCCGTAAGGAATAAGATACTTCTTCTCCTCGCCTGTTTCCTTATTAAATACGATTACATGACGAGCCTTCTTAATTTCCTCGATTCTAACTTCACCGTCAATTTCGGAAAGCATAGCAAGCTGCTTCGGCTTTCTTGCCTCGAACAATTCCTCGACTCTCGGAAGACCTTGTGTAATATCCTCACCGCCGGCTACACCACCGGTATGGAAGGTTCTCATTGTAAGCTGAGTACCAGGCTCACCGATTGACTGAGCAGCGATGATACCAACAGCCTCACCAACCTGAACAGGCTCGTTGAACGCAAGGTTTGAACCGTAGCACTTACGGCAAACGCCGTGGCGTGATTTACAAGTAATGAGCGAACGAATCTTAACGGAAGTGATGCCTGCGTCGGTAATTTTCTTTGCATCGTCCTCGTTCATAATTCTGTCGGTATCCATAAGAACCTCACCGGTTTCAGGATGAACAACAGGCTCTGCAACATATCTGCCGACAAGTCTTTCTTCAAGAGACTCAAGCACACGGTTTCCGTCCATAATAGCATAAACATCAATACCGTCGTGGCATCCGCAATCGTCATCACGAATGATAACATCCTGCGATACATCAACAAGTCTTCTTGTAAGGTAACCCGAGTCAGCGGTACGAAGAGCAGTATCTGTAAGACCCTTACGAGCGCCACGAGAGGAAATGAAGTATTCCAAAATGTTAAGACCTTCACGGTAGTTAGCACGAATAGGAATTTCGATAGTAGCACCCGATGTATTGGCGATAAGACCTCTCATTCCGGCAAGCTGACGAAGCTGAGATGTACTACCACGAGCGCCCGAATCTACCATCATATGAATCGGGTTATGAGTACCGTCAAAGTTATTTGTAAGCTCATCGGATACCTTATTTGTACATTCCTCCCAAGCCTTAACGACCTGTGAGTAACGCTCATCGTTAGTAATCAAACCATAGTTATAGTTATTGGTGATTTCATCAACCTTAGCCTCAGCCTCAGCAAGAAATTCCTTCTTCTTTTCAGGAATCAATGCGTCGATAACAGCTACGGTTGTACCTGATACTGTTGAATACTTATATCCCTGATTCTTAATATCATCAAGAACCTTAGAAGCAACAGAAACACCGTGTGTGCGGATACAAGCGTCGGCAATCTTACCAAGTCCGCCCTTCTTAACAACAAAGCTGATTTCAGGAACAAACTCGTTGCCCGGAACAGTTCTGTCTACAAAGCCCAAATCCTGAGGAATAGGGTTATTAAAGATTACACGGCCGATTGTTGTAAGGACGATTGACGACTTCTGCTCGCCGTTAATCTCGCCGGTAAAGCGAATCTTACATTCTGTATGAAGACCGAGTGAGCCTTCCTGATAAGCCATCATAGCCTCATCAACATCACGGAAAATTCTGTAATGCTTAACCTCTTCGCCGTCGATAATTTCGGTTGTAGCCTCGCCCGGCTCGCCTTCCTTAATCATTGTAAGGTAGTAAGAACCGATAACCATATCCTGTGACGGAACGGCAACAGGCTTACCGTCTGACGGTTTAAGAAGGTTGTTAGAAGCAAGCATAAGCATACGAGCCTCTGCCTGAGCCTCTGCTGAAAGAGGAACATGGACAGCCATTTGGTCACCGTCGAAGTCAGCATTAAACGCAGTACAAGCAAGCGGATGAAGCTTAATAGCTCTACCCTCAACGAGTACCGGCTCAAATGCCTGAATACCAAGTCTGTGAAGTGTGGGGGCACGGTTAAGCATAACCGGATGGTCCTTAATTACAACTTCAAGAGCGTCCCAAACCTCACTGCGGTTGGCCTTTTCAACCATTTTTCTTGCCTGCTTAATGTTAGAAGCAATGTTTGTTTCAACCAAACGCTTCATAACGAAAGGCTTAAACAGCTCGATAGCCATTTCCTTAGGAAGACCGCACTGATAAATTTTAAGTTCAGGGCCAACAACGATAACGCTACGACCCGAATAGTCAACACGCTTACCGAGAAGGTTCTGACGGAAGCGTCCCTGCTTACCTTTGAGCATATCCGAAAGAGATTTAAGCGGTCTGTTATTAGGACCGGTTACAGGTCTGCCTCTTCTGCCGTTATCAATAAGAGCATCGACAGATTCCTGAAGCATTCTCTTTTCGTTTCTGATAATGATGTCAGGTGCGTGAAGCTCCATCAATCTCTTCAATCTGTTATTTCTGTTAATAACACGACGATAAAGGTCGTTAAGGTCTGATGTGGCAAATCTGCCGCCGTCAAGCTGTACCATAGGACGAATATCCGGAGGAATTACAGGAATAACATCAAGAATCATCCATTCAAGCTTGTTTCCGCTGTTTACGAAAGCGTCAACAACATCAAGTCTCTTGAGCAGCTTTGCTCTTTTCTGACCTGTTGCACCCTCGAGTTCTGCGGTAAGCTCGTCACGAAGCTCCTTAGCATCAATTTCGGAGAGAAGCTCTTTAACAGCCTCTGCACCCATTCCTGCCTTAAAGTCATCCTCGTACTTCTCACGCATATCCTGATACTCTTTTTCAGTAAGAGTTTGCTTTTTCTGAAGCGGAGTATCGCCGGGGTCGGTTACGATATAAAGTGCGAAATAAAGCACCTTTTCAAGATTTCTTTGGTTAATGTCGAGAACCTGACCGATACGGCTCGGGATACCCTTAAAGTACCAAATATGTGATACAGGGGCAGCAAGCTCGATATGTCCCATTCTCTCTCTACGAACCTTTGAGCGTGTAATCTCAACGCCGCAACGCTCGCAAACCTTGCCCTTATAGCGAACTCTCTTATACTTACCGCAATGACATTCCCAGTCCTTCATAGGACCGAAAATTCTTTCGCAGAAAAGTCCGCCGGTTTCAGGCTTTAATGTTCTGTAATTTATAGTTTCAGGCTTAGTTACCTCTCCGTAAGACCATTCACGAATGGCCTCGGGAGAAGCAAGCCCGATTTTAATTGAACTGAATTCATTTGTTGAATTATTATCCATAACGGAAGCACTCCTTTACATTTTATAGTGGAAAGTTAATCAGAATTTACAGATAGGATCAGTCCTCATAATCCTCATTGTCTGCACTGCTGTCGGCAAACAAATCATCATATTCGTCATCCTGATTTGCTTCCTCGATTTCCTCGCCGTTTTCGTCAAGAAGACCGTAGCCCTCTTGACCGTCAAAGTCATTTACTTCTGTAAATGCCTTATCGTCGCTGACTGTCGGAATTCCGTCATCATCAAGATCCTGCTTGAGAATTACCTCGTTACCGTCGTCGTCATAAAGTCTGGTATCGAGACCGAGAGCCTGAAGCTCCTTAAAGAGTACCTTGAATGCCTCAGGAGTACCTGCAGGCGGAATGTTCTCACCCTTAACGATTGCCTCGTAGGTCTTAACTCTGCCCACAACATCGTCCGACTTAACAGTGATAATTTCCTGAAGGGTGTAAGCAGCACCGTAAGCCTCGAGCGCCCAAACCTCCATCTCACCGAATCTTTGACCGCCGAACTGAGCCTTACCGCCAAGCGGCTGCTGAGTTACAAGGCTGTAAGGACCGGTTGAACGAGCGTGAATCTTATCATCAACGAGGTGATGGAGCTTGAGGTAATACATATAACCTACTGTTACACGGTTATCAAACTTCTCACCTGTTCTGCCGTCTGTAAGCTGAACCTTACCGTCATAAACCTTATTACCGTTTTCGTCTACATAGTAGCCCACATCTGCAAGCTTGAGACATTCTCTGATGTCGTCCTCGTGAGCGCCGTCAAATACAGGGGTCATCATCTTCCAGCCGAGAGCCATAGCCGCATAGCCGAGATGAACCTCGAGAACCTGACCGATGTTCATACGAGAAGGTACGCCGAGAGGATTAAGAACAATGTCAAGCGGTCTGCCGTCAGGAAGGAATGGCATATCCTCCTGTGGAAGTACACGGGAAACGACACCCTTGTTACCGTGACGACCTGCCATCTTGTCACCGGCTTGAATCTTTCTCTTTTGAGCAATATATACTCTTACTACCTTATTAACGCCCGGATTAAGCTCGTCGTGATTAGCTCTTGTGAACACCTTAACATCAACAACGATACCGTACTCACCGTGAGGCACCTTCATTGAGGTATCTCTAACCTCTCTTGCCTTTTCGCCGAAGATAGCACGAAGCAATCTTTCTTCACTTGTAAGCTCTGTTTCTCCTTTAGGAGTTACCTTACCTACAAGAATATCACCTGAGTGTACCTCTGCACCGACACGAATAATACCGTACTCGTCCAAATCCTTGAGAGCGTCCTCGCCGACATTAGGAATGTCACGGGTAATGTCCTCTGCACCGAGCTTAGTATCACGAGCCTCAACCTCATGCTCTACAATATGAATAGATGTATAAACATCATCACGAACTATTTTTTCATTAATAAGAACAGCGTCCTCGTAGTTATAACCTTCCCAGGTCATAAATCCGATAAGAGCGTTCTTACCGATTGAAATTTCACCGTTGCAGGTTGCAGGACCGTCGGCGATAACCTGTCCGTCCTCAATATGCTGATGAAGCGAAACAATCGGCTTTTGGTTGATACAAGTACCCTGGTTTGAGCCTTGATACTTAATCAATTCATATTTATCGATTTCACCGCTTGCGGTCTTGATTTCGATAGTCTTAGCGTCGAGTGAAACAACCTCACCGCCACGCTTAGCAATAACAACTACGCCTGAGTCATAAGCTGCCTTATACTCCATACCTGTGCCGACAACCGGAGCTTCTGTCTTGAGAAGCGGAACTGCCTGACGCTGCATGTTAGCACCCATAAGAGCACGGTTTGCGTCGTCGTTTTCGAGGAACGGAATCATTGCGGTTGCAACAGAAACTACCATTTTAGGAGATACGTCCATATAGTCTACCTTTTCAGGTGCAACAGTAAGGAATTCGTCTCTGTAACGGCAGGTAACTCTTGTGTTTGCAAACTTACCGTCATCGGTAAGAGGCTCGTTAGCCTGAGCAACAACAAAATCGTCCTCGACATCTGCTGTCATATAAACAACCTCGTCGGTAACAACGCCTGTTTCCTTATCAACCTTACGATACGGAGCCTCGATGAAGCCGTATTCGTTAAGTCGGCTGTAACAAGCAAGGTAAGAAATCAAGCCGATGTTAGGACCTTCAGGGGTCTCGATAGGACACATACGACCGTAGTGGGTATAGTGAACATCTCGAACCTCGAAGCCTGCACGGTCTCTTGAAAGACCGCCCGGACCGAGTGCAGAAAGTCTTCTCTTATGAGTAAGCTCTGCAAGCGGGTTGTTTTGGTCCATAAATTGTGAAAGAGGTGATGAACCGAAGAACTCACGGATAGCGGCATTTACAGGTCTGGTGTTAATAATAGCCTGAGGTGTAATTGCGTCTGCGTCATCCTGAGACTGAACGTTCATACGCTCCTTGATAACTCTTTCCATACGGGTAAAGCCGATACGGAACTGGTTTTGCAAAAGCTCGCCTACTGCACGGATACGACGGTTTCCGAGGTGGTCAATATCGTCTGTTGCACCTACGCCGTTAGCGAGGTTGAGAAGATATGAAACTGTTGCAAAAATATCATCAACAATGATGTGGTTAGGAATAAGGTCATCGTGGTGAAGCTTAATCTCTGCTTCGAGAGCCTCTTTGTCGTCGCCGACCTTATCCAAAATTTCGCTGAGAACACGGTATGAAACCTTCTCGTTGATAGCGAGAGCCTTCTTGTCAATATCAACATACTTGTCAATATCAACCATTCCGTTGCCGATAACCTTGACTACCTTGCCGCTTTCAAGCTCGACAAATGCAGACATAACACCCGCATCCTCGATTTCCTGAGCCTTCTGCTTAGTAATCTTTTCACCTGCGTCTGCAAGAATTTCACCGAGAGGAGAAATTACAGGCTCTGCAAGAATCTGACCGGTAAGTCTTTCAACCATACCGAGCTTCTTGTTGTACTTATATCTTCCGACTCTTGAAAGGTCGTATCTTCTCGGATCGAAGAACAAGCCCTCAAGATGAGCCTTTGCAGTATCAACCGTAGGCGGCTCGCCCGGACGAAGCTTCTTATAAACTTCGAGAAGAGCCTCCTCAACATTCTTTGTGAGGTCCTTTTCGATAGTAGCTTCAAGTCTCTCGTCCTCGCCGAAATACTCTCTGAGCTCCTCGTCACTGCCTAAGCCGAGTGAGCGAAGGAAGGTTGTGATATAGATTTTTCTGTTCTTATCGATACGAACATAGAAAATGTCGTTAGCGTCTGTCTCATATTCAAGCCAAGCACCTCTGTTAGGAATAACAGTATTGGTGTAAAGCTCCTTACCGGTCTTATCGTGGTCCATAGCGTAATAAACGCCCGGAGAACGAACGAGCTGAGATACGATACATCTCTCCGCACCGTTGATTACAAAGGTGCCTGAGTCTGTCATTAACGGCAAATCTCCGCAATAAATGGTACTCTCCTTAACCTCGCCTGTCTCTGTGTTTCTGAGACGAGCCTGAAGCTTGAGTGCCTTTGAGTATGTTACATCCCTGGCTTTACACTCTGCGATTGTGTACTTCGGGTCATCGTCCATGCTGTAATCAATAAAATCGAGAATAAGCTTCTCGCTGTTATCGGTTATCGAGCCGATGTCACGAAATACTTCCTTGAGTCCTTCGTCCAGGAACCATTGGTAAGACTTCTTTTGCACTTCAATCAAGTTAGGCATTTTCATAACCTCATTGATTTTGGCAAAGCTTTTTCGTGTGGTAGTGCCGAGCTGCACGTCCTTCACATTTACCATAAAAGGTTTCACTCCGTTTCGTTTGTTATTTGCAATGATAGACTGAAAGCCTAAGCGATATATTACTTATAAGTAAGGCTTATTTATATGCGCCTACATAAGCACACACTCCCAGTTTACAATCGTGGTAATATATTACACACTTTATATTACAAAGTCAAGAAAAATTTATAAAAATTAGTAAATAATTCAAAATTGGGGATTTTCAGAGATTTATTGTTTGTTGAAAATATTTTATCAACGCTACCGTGTGTTCACAAAATATGTGGTTAAATCCTCTGTCAAAAAAATGACAAAGAAAAAGTGGCATTTGATATTGAATTAATGTAATTAATTTGATATAATAATTTTTATTAATTGAGTAAGGAAAAACAGATGAAGAAATATATATCTATATTTTTAGCTTTTATCTTAATAATCGGTGCTTTTGTAGGCTGCTCAAAAAGCGAAGAGGAATACGATTTCATTTACCCCTTTGAGGCTGATGTACGCAGCTATGACCCGCAGGTTGCCTCCACCTCTGACGAATTTCTTATTATTGAGAACACCTTTGAGGGATTAATCAGAGTAAACGACGACGGCGAGGTTGTTGCGGGAGTTGCCGACAAGTGGGAGGTCAGCAACGACGGTCTGACCTACACATTCCATATCCCCGAGGGGATAAAGTGGAACATAAATACGGAAAAATACACAGAGGGTGACAACAAGGGCGAGTACAAGGACGAGCGTTTGAAAATGATGGGCAAGGAGTTTAACCCCGACATCACGGCAGACGACTTTGTTTTTGCTCTTCAAAGGGCGGCGTCCAAGGTAACGGACTGTCCTACATTTTCATCAATCTCGTGCATAAAAAACGCAAATGCCGTACATTCGGGCAGTGCGCCTGAATCGTCGCTGGGAGTTGTGGCGCAAAACAAAAATGTTTTGGTAATCACGCTGGAGCATAAAGACGAGGCATTTATGCAAACGCTGTCAAGTGCCGTTGCAATGCCGTGCAACGAGGAGTTTTTCAACGCAACCAAAGGCAGATACGGTCTTGACACCAAATATACTCTTTTCAACGGTCAATTTTATTTAAGCCAAATTCTTGAAAGCTCATATCTTTTGAAGAAAAACAAGCATTACACGGGGCCGTCGCCGACAAAGGCAAAGGAGCTTACGCTGAAAATCCCGTCAGATGACGAAAAAACAAAGATTTTGTCAAAGCTGGAAAGCGGATATTATGACGCCGCATTTATCAGCGGTCACGAAAGCGACGACATAAAAAAGAGCAGCGGTGTGACCTACACCGAATACTGTGACACTACCTGGGCAATGATATTTAACACAAATGACGAGGCGTTTCAGTCGAAAAATCTGAGAAAAGCCTTTTGTCAAGGCTTCAGCCACCCCGAATCATTCGGCTCACAGTATATTACAAATGCAACAAACCTTATTCCCTCCTCCTGCAAAGTAAGTTCTAACGACGCTTGCGCCGCAATAGGCAAAACGGCAATAGCGCAAAGCCAAGACGAAAGCATTGCGGATTGGAAAAAAGCTTTAGCCGTTCTTAAAACAACAAAGGTTGAGGCTGTAATTATAACTCCGGATTATATGCAGGACTATGTAAAACAGCTTATTCAGGGAATACAAAGCGGACTCGGTGCTTCGCTCAAGGACAGTAAGGGCAACAACATAACCTTTACTCTAAAGGTTGAGGCTATGAGCGAGGACGACATAAAGACAGCCATTGCCATGAACGAATACGACATTGCTTTTCTTCCGTTCAAGGCGAGCAACGACAACGCAATAGGCTTCATCTCCGCCGTCAACAAAAGCGGATACGGTGAATACGACAACGACAAGGTTGACGACCTGCTTGCTTCTGCACAAAACGCAGGCGAGTTAAACAAAACCGCAGAATATTTAAGAGCTGCGGAAAATGAAATCATTTCATCCTACTCACTTTGCCCTGTAATATACGAAAGCAGTTACTATGCCTGTGCAAAGGGTGTAAGCGACATACAGTTCCACATAGGAAGCGGAAGGGTGAGCTTTGTAAATGCAAAAAGGAAATAAGCAAAAAGCGTTCACGGTAATATCCTGGCTTCTTTGTGTGCTTTGTATGGGAACTATATTTTGGTTTTCGTCACGAGAGGCAGGGCAATCGGCACACCAGAGCGAAATCATATTAAAAATCGCACGGGCAATATTCGGCGAAAATGCGTTCAGCGACTTCATTGTTCGCAAAACGGCTCATTTTTGCGAATTTGCTCTGCTTGCGTTTTTGTTTAATATCGCATTGCTGTGTTCTAACGGTAAAAGGAACGCTGTTCTTGCAACGGCGCTCACCTCGATTTATGCCGTAAGCGACGAAATTCACCAATTATTCGTACCGGGGCGAAGCTGTCAGATAAGCGACTGGCTTCTTGACACCTGCGGAGGAATTGCAGGAGCATTATTATTCACGGTTATTTTTTTGATAATAAGATATATAAAAAACGAAAGGGAAATAAAAAATGAACATTCTCACATTTGACACAGAAGAACAGATAGGAATTGCAGCCGGATACTATATGTGCGGTCAAGTTTTGCAAAAGCCTGACAGCGTGCTTGGATTAGCAACAGGCTCAACACCAATCAAAGCGTATCAGCAAATGATTGAATTATTCAAAAAGGGTGCGGTAGACTTTTCTCAGGTTACTTCATTTAATCTTGACGAATATGTGCATCTTGATGTTAAGGACAAGAACAGCTACCACACATTTATGCACGAAAACCTTTTTGATTACATAAACATTCCCGAAGAAAACATCAACTTCCTTGACGGAAACGCATCCGATTTAGAGCAGGAATGTAAGAATTACGAAAAGAAAATCAAAGCCTGCGGCGGAATTGACATTCAGCTTCTCGGAATCGGCTCAAACGGTCACATTGCATTTAACGAACCTGCGGATTCATTCCAGCGTTGGAGCCATGTTGTCGAGCTTAAAGAAAGCACAATAAAAGACAATTCAAGATTTTTTGACTCAATCGACGAGGTTCCTACCCGTGCGGTAACAATGGGTATCGGCTCAATTATGCAGGCAAAGCGTATACTTATTATAGCAATCGGCGAGAACAAGGCTAAGGCTATCAAACAGCTTATCGACGGAAATGTAACACCGTGGTGTCCGGCAAGCGTGCTTCAATTCCACACAGATGTTACTCTTATGCTCGACAAGGGTGCTGCATCATTAATTTAACAGGGTGGTAATAAAGTGAAATCGGAATTAAGTAAGAAAAAGAAGATAATCATTACGGCGGTTGTAATTATACTTGTTGCCGCAATAGCGACGGCAATCGGCGTGGCATGCTCAAAAAAGCCAAGCGACATGGACGATTCGCAATCGCAGACAATAATGGTAGAAGTGACTGATGAAAACGGCGAAGCAGTCACAAATGCTGACGGCGAAATTGTTACGAAAGCCGAAGAAGTCAAGAACAAGTCAAACGGCGACAAAAAGTCACCGACCGACAACAAGGACAATAAAACCAACGACGGCAAGAACAACAATAACTCCGGTAATAACAATTCAAACAAAAAGGACGAATCAACGACAGAGCCTTTAACAGAATATACAACAATCAATTCTGATGGAAAAATAGAACTTCCCGATGTTTCTTTAGACGGACTTGTTACTGCTTCATATGCCCTTCTTACACTGCAGGAATACTATGGAGATGCCTATGTTGTTAACTATGATTTGCCCAACAACAGCGGAACAAAAATGGCGTTTGCGATTTTTAAAGCAGGTAAAGATAAAACCAACATTGTATACACTGTAACGGTTGACGAAGAAACAGGAGAAACTATTCAAACCGACAAAAAAGGGAATAAAACAGATATTACAAATAAAGTAGATTACGGACAGGAGAAGCAATAATGGAAAACAAAGGAAAATTTTACATCACTACGGCTATTGCCTATACATCAAGAAAACCGCATATAGGAAACAGCTATGAAATCGTTTTAACCGACGCTATCGCAAGATACAAAAGGCTTCAGGGCTACGATGTATTTATGCTCACGGGAACAGACGAACACGGACAAAAAATCGAGGAATATGCCGAGACTGCCGGTGTAACTCCGAAAGAATATGTTGACAAGGTTTCGGGCGAAATCAGAAGTATCTGCGATTTGCTCAACACCAAGTACGACAAGTTCATTCGTACCACCGACGACTATCACGAAAAAGCAGTACAAAAAATATTCAAAAAGCTCTATGACCAGGGTGATATTTATAAAGGACATTACGAGGGCTTGTATTGTACTCCTTGCGAAAGCTTTTGGACAGAAAGTCAGCTCGTTGACGGAAAATGCCCCGACTGCGGCAGAGAGGTTAAGCCAGCAAAAGAAGAGGCTTATTTTCTCAAACTGTCAAAATATCAAAAGCAACTTGAGGATTTCATCGAGAAAAACGAAAACTTCATTTATCCCGAGGCAAGAAAAAAGGAAATGCTCAATAACTTCATCAAACCCGGACTTCAGGATCTCTGCGTTTCCCGTACCTCGTTTAAGTGGGGTATCCCTGTTTCATTTGACGACAAGCATGTAATCTATGTTTGGATTGACGCACTTTCAAACTATATTACCGCATTGGGCTATGATCCTGACGGCTCGTCTGACCTTTATAAGAAATATTGGCCTGCCGATGTCCATATTATAGGAAAGGACATCGTTCGCTTCCACACAATTTACTGGCCGATTATGCTTATGGCTCTCGGTGAACCGCTTCCAAAGCAGGTGTTCGGTCATCCGTGGCTTTTGTTCGGCGAGGATAAGATGAGCAAATCAAGAGGCAATGTAATCTATGCGGACGACCTCGTTGAGCTTCTCGGGGTTGACGCAGTAAGATACTATCTTGTATCCGAAATGCCTTATGCTAGCGACGGCTCAATAACATACGAAACAATAATCGAAAGATATAATTCCGACCTTGCAAACACATTCGGCAATCTTGTAAACAGAACCGTTGCAATGCAAAACAAATATTTTGACGGTATAATTCAAGAGCCTACCGCCCCACAGGCAATCGACGACAAGTTAAAAACATTTGCGCTTGACACGGTTGCAAAGGTTGAAAAATGCTTTGAAACATACAGGGTTGCAGATGCCGTTGAGGCAGTGCTTAACCTTGCAAAGCGTTCAAACAAGTACATTGACGAGACTGCTCCTTGGGCTTTGGCAAAGGACGAGGCACAAAAGGAAAGACTCGGCACCGTACTTTATAACTTACTTGAGGCAATCAGATATATCGCAATACTTCTTTCTCCGTTTATGCCTGAAACAAGCGAAAAAATTCTTTCTCAGATAAACTGCGACATTAAAGACTACGCTTCACTTTCAAACTTCGGTGCGCTTAAAGCCGGCACTAAAGTAAACAAGGCTGAGGCTTTGTTTGCAAGAATCGATGCAGAAAAGATGCTCGAGGAAATAGCAGAAAAGCAGAAGGCTGCCGCAAAGGCTGAGGAGAAAGCAAAGCCGAAAGAAATCGAAGGTCTTGCACAAATTCAAATCGACGACTTTGCAAAAGTTGAACTCCGTGTTGCTAAAATCAATGCGTGCGAGCCGATAAAGAGAGCAAAAAAGCTACTTAAATTATCGGTAGACGACGGCACAGATACCCCACGCCAAATCGTTTCCGGTATCGCTCCATGGTACAAGCCGGAGGATTTAATCGGCAAAAATGTAATCATTGTAGCAAACCTTAAACCCGCAAAGCTGTGCGGCGAAATGAGCAACGGTATGCTTCTCGCCGGTGATGTGAGCGATGATGATGTTAAGGTTGTCTTTGTAGATATGCCGGCAGGTACAAAAATCAGATAATATGAAAAATATTCATATTAAGGCGGTCGTCATAGGCGCAGTCCTTAACATTCTGCTCTTTTTCGTAAAATTGTATGTGGGAATAAGCTCAAACAGTCTTTCCGTCTACTGCGATGCCATAAACAATCTGGGCGACACATTTGCCTGCCTGATTGCACTGCTCGGCTTTGTCATTGCAAAGAAAACGGGCGAAAAAAAGCAACTGAAAATACAAAGCCTTTGCACCTTTGTAATCAGTATGATAATTTGCGTTACCGGTACATACTTTATATATAACGGACTCGAACGACTGATGTATCCGCTTCAAATCAGTTATTCAAATCAATATGCAATCATTATCACCGTAACGGTTTTCGTGAAAATATTGATGGGCTTTATGTATATGGCTTTCAATAAAAAGAAGCCGTCTCCCGTTATTAAAGCACTGATAACAGACAGTTTTTTGGACTGTGCGGTAACGGTATTTGCGCTTATGGGATTATTCTTAATAACCAGGGTTAAATTTGCCGTAGACGGTATGTTCGCCATAGTCATAGGTACTGCGATAACAGTCGAGGCGTTTAAGAGCATAATCGAACAGGCAAAATTTTTAGTAAATGATTGACAAAGGAGAATTGCTATGCCAACCAAAGAGGGAACTAAAAAAACACCAAAGCAAAAAGGTATTAAATTCTTAAAGGTACTTCTTGCCGTTGTTATAATAATCGCTGTTATTGCGGCATTTATTGCTGCGGCAAATCTTATTTGTCTTAAATCGAGCGAGAACTTTATTTCATCGATAAATACGGTTGATACCGACGGACTTACCCCCGAACTCGACAGCGACGGATATTACACCTTTACAACAGATAAGGATTTTAAGGTTGTGCAACTTACCGATGTACATATCGGCGCAGGCTTTTTGAGTTCAAAAAAAGACTCTATGAGTATCAATGCGGTAGAGGCAATGGTAAGAGCGGAAAAGCCCGACTTGGTAATAGTTACGGGCGATATAGCCTTTCCGGTGCCTTATAAGGCAGGTACGCTCAATAATAAAAACCCCTCAAAAATATTTGCGGATCTTATGGAGCAAATGGGCGTTTACTGGTGCGTTGCTTTCGGCAATCACGACACCGAGACATACAGTTATTATGACAGAGAGCAGATAGGCAACTTTTACAGCAATAAGGAAAAATATCCTCACTGCCTGTTCCAAAAAGGTCCCGAGGATGTAGACGGAGTCGGAAACTATCTCATCAAGGTTAAAAACTCAAAAGGCGAAATTACAAACAGTTTTGTAATGCTCGACTCCGGTTCATATGTTGACGGAGATGTGTTCGGCATTTTATGGAAATACGACTGTGTGCATAAAAATCAGGTTGACTGGTACGAGAGTCAAACAAATCTTCTCACCGAAGAAAATAACGGCACCGTGCCGCCCTCTCTTATGTTTTTCCACATTCCGCCGCTTGAAATGAAAGATGCATACTACGCATATAAGGACAACGGCTTTAACGATACCGACAAAGTACAATATCTCTACGGTAAGGCAGGCGAAAAAGGTGCCGCTATCTGCACGAGCGAGTACAACTACGGACTTTTCGACAAAGTTAAGGAACTTGGCTCTACAAAGGCTGTTTATATGGGTCACGACCACTTAAATAACTTTACCCTTATGTATGACGGAATTCAGTTGTCATACGGATATTCAATCGACTACCTTGCTTACTCGGGAATTTCCAAATACGGTGCACAAAGAGGATGTAATATAATCACCTGCAAGCCGGACGGAACATTTACCACCGAACTCCAAAACTATTATCAGGATAAGTATCAGTCCCAACGCACAAAGGAAAATGTAGATATGGGAGACCGTTTTACCGAGGAAGAAATGCAGGAAGCCGCCTCTGAAAACGAATCAAAATACCACGAACAAAAAGAGAAAAACGAACAGTAAATCCTATATAAAGTAAAACAATAAACCGTCTTGAGATTTCATATCCCGAGACGGTTTTTATGTATTATCCTATTCTGCTTTTTATCTCATTTACGATTTTATTAAGCGTTCTTTTCGTGGTATAGCCGAGCGTTATCGTAACGCTTGTGCCGTCGTCAAGTTCTATAATCACAAGCGAAAATCGCTCGACAACAGTTTTTCTAAAGCTTGCCGAAGTGTCCTTATAGCTCTGCACGCTCTTTATATGCGAATACTCAAAGCAATTATCGTCGTCAAGTCCCGTAAACTCTGCCCTGTCGTCATAAAATCTGACGCCCTCAGAAAAAGTCTGCTTTATCAAAAACAAACCCAGCACAATGCTGAATATGCTCACGCCGTAAAACACGACTGCATATATGTCGGCTCTGCCGTGCAACTCTCTTATGGCATATACTAAAAATGAAATTCCAACAGCCTCAATCATAAATGACACTATCACATTTATGGGCAAAACGCATCTAATAAATTTATCTTTCATCAATATGCTCTCTTTTCAAATTTATTCAGCACGGGACAGTTTTTGCTCACGAACTCCCTGCCGTTAAGATACTGCAATGCTCCCGCATCATCATTAAAGCTAAATCTCAGTTTGTATGAATAAAGCTCCTGCTTAAACCTGCCGTGAACCGTTCCGTACTTACCGTCATTCAACAGCGGATGACCTATCGAGGCAAGGTGCGCCCTAATTTGGTGAGTTCTGCCTGTCAAAAGTTCAATTTCCACAAGGCTCTTATTATCATAGGAATCAAGAACGGTATACCTTGTCCTGATACGCTTTGCACCGTCTGTCATTTTAGGCAGTACCTTAACCATATTTTTTCTCTCGTCTTTTACGAGATAGCCGTCAAGCACATCGCTTTTCTTATCGAACAAGCCCTCGCACACGGTAAGATAATACTTATCAATTTCCCTGCTCTTAATCTTTTCGTTAAGGATTTTGAGCGATTGATAATTCTTTGCACCGATTACTATACCGCCTGTGTTACGGTCAATGCGGTTGGCAAGCGACGGAGTAAAGGAGTTTTCGTCCTCAGGCTTATACTCGCCTTTTTCATAAAGATAACGCTTCATAGAAGCAACGAGAGTGTTTACATATTCCCTGCCGTCGGGGTGACACAGCACTCCCTGAGGCTTATCCATAAGAATAATATTCTCGTCTTCATAAATAATGCACAGCTCCTTAGGTGCAGACATAAAATCATAATGCACCTTTCGCTCATTGAGCATATCATCAGGTAAATAAAGCTCGATAACATCACCGTCGTTAATAATCTGCTCGGGTGTGCAACGCTTACGATTAAGTTTAATATTCTTTTTTCTTATCTGCTTAAACATCATAGACTTAGGCAACGACTCAAAATGCTTCAATAGAAACTTATCAAGTCTCTGCCCTGCGTCATTTGAATTAACCTTAACACTTTTCATAGGTGTATTATATTCTATTTGCAAACCACAGTCAAATATGAATTTAGATTTGATTTACTCCAGTTCTATTTTGAAGCAAAGCGGCATTGAATAATCCGCATTACCGTTTGGCTTGAATTGCATATACCGTTTGTTTCTTTCAAACGAGAACTCCTCGCCCGTTGAAACAAGAGTTACACGGCTGACAATAACATCATGGTCAACCTTTTTGAACGCTTTTATTCTTACAGGCCTTGACGCATTGGGTTTCATCCAAAAAGCGTATACCGAACCATTTTTGTATGTAAACCGAAAATCACTGCTCTTGTACGGCTTTGTTTTGTTGTCTTGAAAGAATCCGTCCTTTGCATTAACCTTGCCCTCGCCAAATATTTCCCAAGCAGTCGTGCCATAAATTCCTTCTCCGTTTTTTCGCAACCATTCTCCAATCGAACGTAGTGTTTTCACTTCGTCATCTGTTATTGTTCCGTCAGGCTTTGGGCCGACATTAAGAAGCATATTGCCGTTTTTGCTGACAATATCAATAAGATCGGTAACAATATGATAAGGAGTTTTGAACTCATTATTTTCAGTATAACCCCACGAATTTTTACCTATAGCCGTGCAAGTTTGCCAATGCTCGGGTGAAATATCGGTGAGCGCTCCACGCTCAACATCTCGAGTTGCAATACCCGGTGCAAATGCGGTGTGCTTGTAGTTCACCGTGACATCTTTGCCCCACTCCAAAGCACGATTATAATAATACGCCGTGAATTTTTTAAGATACGGCTTGAACGCCTTGTTATGAATCCACCAATCAAAATATACAACTAATGGCTTATATTTGTCGATAAACTCACAATTCCGCACTAACCAATCTTGCAAGAACTCCTCGCTCGGAGCAGTACCCCAAACATCATGGGCCGTTTTAACCATCTGCAACGTTCCGAGTTCTTTGCAGTAATGCGCAGGTGCATAAAAATCCGCACAATCAGGGTCGTCAATATCGCTGTCAATCGTTCTGCCCATATTCATAAAAAAGAAATGCTCTGCTCTGTGATTTGAAGCACAGAAAGTCAAACCCTGCTGTTCGCAAGACGATTTAATCTCAGCAATAACATCTCGTTTTGGACCCATATCAACAGCGTTCCACCTGTTAAACTCGGTACCGTACATTGCAAATCCGTCGTGATGTTCCGCAACAGGCATAACATATTTTGCTCCGCTTTCCTTAAAGAGGGTCACCCACTCGTCAGCAGAAAAGTTTTCGCCCTTAAACATCGGTATAAAATCCTTATATCCAAACTCTTTTTGAGTGCCATATGTTTTTATGTGATGGCGATAAGCAGGCTTTGTTTTGTCGTACATCTCTCTGCTGTACCATTCGTTTGAATATCCCGGAACGCTGTAAACTCCCCAATGAATGAATATGCCAAACTTTGCATTATTGTACCATTCAGGCGGTGTATGAGTGCAAAGAGAAGCGTTGTTGTCCTTAAATTTTCCATTTGCAATAACAGAGTCAATTTGAAGTAAATACTCGTTTTTTGTCATCATTCTCTCCTAAAAAAAGCCGTGAAATGAATCACGGCTTTAAGTTTTTTATTTATTATGCCATAAAGGAGCGAATGATTGCTTCGCATTCCTGAGCGTTCATAATCTTTGGAACAGGATAAAGCGGGTTACCCTCTTTAAGCGCACGCTTAACGAGTGTAGGCATATCCTCCTCCTTAATCATATCGAACTTTTCAGGGATATTCATAGCAGCGTTCATTCTGCGTACCTCGGCAATAAATGCCTTACCCTTATCCGCTGTTGACATATCGGCAGTTGTGATACCGATAATATCAGCAAGCTTAGCGAGCTGCGGATAAGCAGCGTCAGCGTAAAAATCAAGAACATAAGGCAAAATAACTGCGTTAGCAAGACCGTGAGGAGTGCCGTAAAGGCCGCCGAGATTATGCGCAATAGCGTGAACATAGCCAACATAAGCGTGGGTAAATGCACGACCTGCATAATACGAGCCTTTGAGCATATTTCCTCTTGCCTCTAAATCCTTTCCGTCGTTATAAACCTTTTCAAGATTTTCATGGATAAGCTTAGTAGCAATTTCTGCTTCTCTGATAGTATCCTTTGTGTTACTGTGACCGATATAAGCCTCAACTGCGTGAGTGAGAGCATCCATACCTGTTGTCGAAGTGATGTGTGGTGGCAGACCTACGGTAAGTTCCGGGTCAAGCACAGCATACTTAGGACGAATACAAGTATCGTTGATTGCATTCTTCTCATGAGTTTCGGGATCGGTTACGACAGCAGCAACTGTTGTTTCTGAGCCTGTACCTGCTGTTGTTGGAACAGCAAAGAATGGCGGAAGCTTTTTATGTACTTTAAGCTGTCCACGCATATCACGAACGGATTGATTAGGCTTAACCACTCTTGCACCGGCAGCCTTTGCACAGTCCATTGCAGAACCGCCGCCGAAAGCGATAATACCCTGACATCCGTTTTGATTATACATATCCTTACAATCCTCAATGTTAGGGATAGTCGGATTCGGCTGAACGCCGTCATAAACGACATACTCAACCCCAACCTCATCGAGCTTTGCAAACATAGGGTCGAGAAGATGAAGATTCATAAGTCCCTTATCGGTAACAACAAGAACCTTATCTATACCCTTATTCTTGATAAACTGCGGCAGTCTTAAAACAGAACCGGCACCCTCAAGAAGCTCAGGCTCGGACCAATCCATAAAGCACATAGCAAACTTAAAGACATTTTGGTAAATTCTGTACCAAATTTTCTTCAAAGTCCAGAGCATTCCATTACCTCCTTTTTAATTTATTCATATCTATTTTAACTAATTTTACCGTACAATGCAAGCATAAACTAAAAATATATTAGACAATTATACAAATCATTTTTCGGCATTATTGACAAAGGCAACAAACGCTTGATATAATCAAATAGGTGATTATATGACACAGATTCAAAAAAGACTGTTTGAAATTCAAGACGAGGGTTATGCAAATTTTCATTCAAAATTAGTCCCTACCGTAAACAGGCAAAAGATTATAGGCGTGAGAGTTCCCGATTGTCGCAAACTCGCAAAAGAAGTGAAAAACAGCGACGAGGTAGGTAAATTTTTAACATCTCTGCCACACGAATATTATGACGAGGATATTTTGCACGCTTTGCTCTTATCGCAAATAAACGACATTAACGAATGTATAAAAGCCGTTGATGATTTTCTTCCATTTATTGACAACTGGGCGGTCTGCGATATTCTCACGCCAAAAATTTTCAAGAAGTACCCCGAACTTGTGCTGACAAAAATCAAAGAATGGTCAAACAGCAAAGAGACCTATACCTGTCGCTTTGGGCTTAAAATACTGATGACATACTTTCTTGACGAAAACTTCAAGGCAAAATATTTAGAAATCCCCGCCCGAATAAAGAGCGAGGAATATTATGTCAATATGATGATTGCGTGGTTTTTCGCAACAGCGCTTGCAAAGCAATGGAACGACACCGTCAAATATTTTCAGTCACCCGTTTTAGATAAATGGACTCACAATAAAGCAATCCAAAAGGCACGGGAAAGCTATCGCATAACCCCCGAGCAAAAGGAATACCTTAAAACGCTGAAAATATAATCATCCGTTATTCTCTTCATCATAGTCCGGCATTTCGACTATAATCGGCTTATGATTGGCAGCAGGCAAAAACTTCTCGATTATATCCTTTGTCATAAACTTTAGGCTTGAGGTGCAAACGCACGGATGACAGCCGAGGGTTTCGCTTTCTATTACAGGGCGGTCGATAACAAGTTGAACTCTGTTGTTTTTATCATTCATCAGTCCCATAACCGAAACTGCGCCCGGCTTAATATCAAGAAATTCAAGCATAAAATCGGGAGTTGCAAAGGAAAGTCGTGAACAACCGAGTTGCTTTGTAATATCCTTAGTCTTAAACGGCTTATCGCCCGGCATCATCAATAAATAGAAATCCGTTTTTTGACGATTGCAGAGAAAAAGATTTTTGCAAATTATCGTACCCAAAACGCTGTCGATTTCGTTGCATTTTTCCATTGTGTTTGCTTCCTCGTGGTCGGTACGAAAATAATCTATACCAAGCTCGTCGAGAAAGTCATAAACTCTTATTTCTCTATCCTCTCTGCCGCTGACATCGGCAGGTCTGCCCTTTTGTAGTTCCATATCAATTCTCCTAAAATTTATAATCACAGTTTATCACAAGTCACGAAAAAAGTCCATATTACGCAAAAAGCTAACCGCAATATTTTTCTTGCAGTTAGCTTTAATTTTATTTACTGTTTACAAACTCGTTCAGCGCATGATAATCAAGTATCCTTATACCGCTTTTTGAAACACGCTCGATATAGCCCTGTTCAATCAAAGCAGACAGCTTACGGCTGACGGTTTCCGGACGAAGTGCAACACTCGCCGCAATATCGTCAAGTCTGAGATTAATGACGCCGTTATGGTCCTGTCTGTCTCTGTAAAGCAAAAATTTTGCAATCTTTGCCTCCGGGTCGGATATTGACATAATCAAATTTCGCTCGTTTGCGTCATGAAGCTTTCTTGAAAGCATACTTATTACATTTTTTGCAAGCGCCGCATCCTCCACCGCAAGCTCAACATCCTTACGATATATCTTCCATATATGCGTATCGGTTAAACAAACGGCATTATAAGGATAAACGCTGTTATCAAGAAAGATTCCTTCCCAAATAGTATCGTTACTCGAGAAAATACCGATAATTTTCTCTCTACCGTCGGAGTCGGTGATTGTAAGCTTAATCTTACCTTTTCTTACAATAGTGACTGCGTCGACAGAATCGCCCTCATGAAATATATATGCATCCTTTTTGAACTTTTTGTACTCCGCCTTTAACATAAGTGCATTTTGAAATTCCATAGGCAGGTCTTTCAAAAAGGCTATCTGGTTTACGCACCTGTTATCACAGTCCTTGCACTGATGCTTTTTACTGCAAAAGGGGTCAAACTTTGAATTATTTGCATTACTCATAACGACACCTTTGAAAAATGAAGTTGTAAGTTACAGTCTCTCGTGAGCGTTTCTTGCGATAACATCAAGCTGTTGCTCTCTTGTAAGGTCGATGAACTTAACAGCGTAGCCTGATACACGAATTGTGAAGTTTGCATACTCAGGCTTCTCAGGATGCTCCATAGCGTCCTTGAGCTTATCAATACCGAATACATTTACATTGAGGTGATGAGCGCCCTGGTCAAAGTAACCGTCAAGAACATCAACAAGTCTGCACTTTCTCTCGTCATCATCGTGACCGAGTGCATTCGGGCTGATAGTCTGAGTATTTGAAATACCGTCAAGAGCATACTCATAAGGCAATTTTGCAACAGAGTTAAGTGATGCAAGAAGGCCATTCTTTTCTGCACCGTAAGCCGGGTTTGCACCGGGTGAGAACGGTGTGAATGCCTTTCTTCCGTCAGGAAGAGCGCCTGTTGCCTTACCGTATACAACATTTGATGTAATTGTAAGGATAGATGTGGTAGGCTCAGAATTACGATAAGTGTGATGCTTGCCGATCTTATTCATAAATTCTTTAAGAAGCCATACAGCAATCTTGTCTGCACGCTCATCATCGTTACCGTATCTCGGGAAATCGCCTTCAGGAACATAGTCAACAGCGAAGCCGTCCTCATCACGAATAACTCTTACCTTTGCATACTTAATAGCGCAAAGTGAGTCAACAACATGTGAGAAACCTGCGATACCTGTGGCAAATGTTCTTCTTACATTGGTATCGATAAGAGCCATCTCTGCTGCTTCATAATAATACTTATCGTGCATATAGTGGATAAGGTTGAGGGTGTTTACATAAAGACCTGCAAGCCACTCCATCATAGCGTCAAAGTTCTTCATAACCTCATCGTAATCAAGATAATCCGAGGTAATAGGACAAAGCGCAGGACCGCACTGCTCATGGGTTTTACCGTCAACGCCGCCGTTGATTGCATATACAAGGCACTTAGCAAGGTTTGCTCTTGCACCGAAGAACTGCATTTCCTTACCTGTCTGAGTAGCCGATACACAGCAGCAGATGCTGTAATCATCGCCCCAAACAGGACGCATTACGCAGTCGTTTTCGTACTGAATAGAAGATGTTGCAACAGAAATCTTTGCAGCGTACTTCTTAAACGTTTCAGGCAAACGAGAAGAATAAAGAACTGTAAGGTTCGGCTCCGGTGAAGGACCCATATTCTCGAGAGTGTGGAGGAAACGGAAGTCATTCTTTGTAACGAGTGAACGGCCGTCCATACCGATACCTGCAACCTCAAGAGTAGCCCATACCGGGTCACCTGAGAAAAGTTCGTTATATGAAGGAATTCTTGCGAACTTAACCATTCTGAACTTCATTGTAAGGTGGTCGATAAGCTCCTGTGCCTCTGCCTCTGTAAGAGTACCCTCATCAAGGTCTCTCTGAATATAAATATCAAGGAAGGTTGAAATTCTGCCGACGCTCATTGCAGCACCGTTCTGTGTCTTAATAGCTGCAAGATAGCCGAAGTAAAGCCACTGAACAGCCTCTTTGGCATTTGTTGCCGGCTTTGAAATATCGAAGCCGTAAATCTTAGCCATTTCCTTCATGCCCTTGAGAGCCTTGATTTGGTCAGCGATTTCCTCACGAAGACGAACAACATCCTCTGTCATTGAGTTACCGCTTGAATATTCCTTATCTTCCTCTTTCTTTTTGATAAGGTAGTCGATACCGTAAAGAGCTACTCTACGATAGTCGCCGACGATTCTTCCTCTGCCGTATGTATCAGGAAGACCTGTAATAATATGAGTGTGACGAGCGCGTCTCATCTCAGGAGTGTAAGCGTCAAATACAGCCTGATTGTGAGTCTTGTGATACTCGTTGAAAATCTTGTCGTATTTTTCGTTTACCTTAAAGCCGTATGTTTCTGCTGCCTGCTGCGCCATCTTAATGCCGCCGTATGGCATAAATGCTCTCTTGAGAGGCTTGTCCGTCTGAAGACCTACAACAGTCTCGAGATCCTTCATTGACTCGTCAATGTAGCCCGGACCGTATGCAGTAAGACCTGATACGATTTCGGTTTCACACTCGAGAACGCCGCCGTTTGCACGCTCTTCCTTTTGAAGCTCCTGAAGTCTGCCCCAAAGCTTATTTGTAGCAGGTGTTGCGTCAGCCAAAAAGCTTTCGTCACCCGAATATTCTGTATAGTTGTTTTGAATGAAATCTCTTACATTGATTTCTTCAGTCCATTTTCTGCCCTTAAAATTTCTCCATGCTTCCATGTAACATTTTTCCTTTCGATAATTGTTTTGTTAATGTCATCAATTAACATCACAGCTATTTTAACATTAAAGATTCAAATCACCTTGATTGAAATCAAGTTACAGCTATTTTTGCAAAATTTTTTGTGCATTTTCGAGGCGTTCCCTGCTCGGCGGCTTAATACCGTCAAGTTGATACGATATTCCCAGTTCCTGCCACTTATAAATTCCAAGCTCGTGATAAGGCAAAACATCCACACGCTCAACATTTGAAAGGGTATCAATAAACGCTTTTGTTTTATACAAATACTCGTCTATATCGGTAATTGTCGGAACAAGTACATGTCTTATCCAAATAGGTTTTTTAATGTCCGAAAGATAGGTCAGCATATCCAAAATATTTTCATTCGGTCTGCCCGTAAGCTTTTTATGCTCAACAGGGTCAATATGCTTAATATCCACCAAAAGCAAGTCGGTATATTCCATAAGCTCATTAAATTTTGAAAAGAAAGGCTCTTCTCTCGTAAAGGGTTGTCCCGAAGTGTCTATACAAGTGTTAATTCCTTCTTTTTTTGCAAGCTTAAAGAATTCAAGCAAAAAGTCAATCTGTGCCAGAGGCTCGCCTCCGCTGACAGTTATACCACCGTCCTGTTTCCAATAAGTTTTGTATTTTTTTGCAAATTCGATAAGCTCCTGCGGAGTTCTTTTATCGTTTGATTTGTTTATATCCCAGGTGTCAACATTATGACAATATTTGCACCTCATCGGGCAACCCTGCAAAAACACAACAAACCTGATTCCCGGTCCGTCTACCGAACCGAAAGTTTCTATCGAATGTATTACACCTTTAGTCATAAAATCTCCTCAAATTTTCGTTTCAAATAATTTCTGCTTTCAAGCGTTAAATATACAAAATCTGATAAAGTAAAAGGAACCGTAGTTTTTCGGCTGAACAGTTCCTTTTGCAAGTGAGAATAATCCGTTAATCCAAAGATTTAACATAATTGCAAATCATATCGCAAATTCTCTGCTTGCTCATCTTAGAAGTCGAAAAGCACATAGCATAATTTTCTGCTCTGCCCCATTTACCGTCACCGAGATAGTTATAATAGGAAGCTCTTTCCCTATCCTTACGCTCAATAATTCTGCGTGCGCCCTTTGAATCCTGCGATTCACCACTTTCGATATGGCGCTTAATTCTGTCCTCAATATCAGCCCCGATAAATACCGAAACCAAATTAATATCCTCACGCTCTTCAAGGATTTTATCTGCTCTTCTGCCGACTATTACGCACGAGCCTTCATCGGCAGCCTTTTCGATAACCTTACGCTGAGCCTCAATAACCTTGCCGCTGTTGACAGCATTATCAATAGCGTACGGGTCCATCATTATGGAGAACAAGAACGACCTTGTAGGTTGTTCGTCGAACATTTCGTAAACGCCCTCGTCGATACCAAGCTCCTTCGACTTGGCTCTGAGCAAAACATCGTCATAATAATGCACGCCCAAGCGTTCTGCAAGCATTTTTCCGATTTCTCTTCCACCCGAACAAAACTCTCTGCCAAGAGCTATAACAAAATTCTTTGCCATAAAAGCACCTCCTATTTCAAATCGTGGACAGACATACCGTCCATATCATCATTTTCTATGTAGTCAATCATTTTATCAAATTCGTTTTCGTCGAACACACGATAGAGTTTTTCGCAATTCGGCTTAACGAATTCGGTTTCTATCGAATACTTGAGTGTTCCGACCAGCAAATCATAGTAGCCGTCTATATTATAAATGGCAATCGGCTTACGATGCTGACCGAGTTGTTTAAGAGTAAGCACCTCAAAAAGTTCCTCGAAAGTGCCGCAACCGCCGGGAGTGATAATAAATGCGTCTGCCAAATCCTCCATAATTGCCTTACGCTCACGCATAGTTTGAGTAACGGTAAGCTCGTCGCAATTCCAATTAACAAACTCGTTCAAGTCGTTTTTGAAAAATTCGGGAACAACGCCGTGAATACTGCCGTTGCCTCTCTTAAAACCTCTTGATGCCGCACCCATCTCGCCGGTACTGCCCGCACCGAAAACAAGAGAGTGACCGTGTTTTGCAAGATATTCGCCCATATCCTCAACAGGCTTGATATATTTTTCGTCGATGCTCTTACTTGCCGCACCGAATACACAAATTTTCATAAAACTGCCTCCGTAGGTGTCATTATATATATTAAGATTAGCACGAAATTACCGTCTCGTAAAGTAAAACCGCACAAAATTTGTAAAAAGTTAAAAAATAGTATAGATTAATACAAAGAAATATATTATAATACATTAAAAATATATGCAAAGCTTAGGAGTAATATCAAAATGAATGTAAATTCGGCAATCAAATCATTAGTTCATTACGCCCAAAAGAACAATATGATAGAAAAGGACGATGAAATCTGGGCAATCAACAGTCTTTGTGATGCGCTGAAAATCGACAGCTTTGACGACTGCGAGGCAGAGGATAAGCCTTTGGAGGAAATACTCGGCAGTTTACTTGATTATGCGACAGAAAACGGACTGTGCGAAAACAGCGTTGTTTACAGAGATTTATTTGACACAAGACTTATGGGACTTCTCACCCCGAGACCGAGCAAGGTAAGAGCAGACTTTAACGCTCTTTATGAAAAGTCGCCCGAGTTTGCAACCGATTACTATTACAAGCTCAGCTGCGACAGCGACTACATTCGCAGATACAGAATAAAGAACGATGTAAAATGGATTACAAAAACAGAATACGGCGACATCGACATCACAATCAATCTTTCCAAGCCTGAAAAAGACCCTAAGGCAATCGCAGCAGCGCTCAAAATGAAAGCGGCTTCATATCCAAAGTGTCTGCTTTGCAAAGAGAACGAGGGCTATGCAGGCAGAGTAAATCACCCTGCAAGAGAAAATCACAGAATAATTCCTATGACTCTCGGCGGCGAAGCATTCTTTATGCAATACTCACCGTATGTTTACTACAACGAACACTGTATAGTATTCAACGCAGAGCATACGCCTATGAAAATAGACAAAAGCGCATTTGAAAAGCTTCTTGATTTCACCGAAAGATTTCCGCATTATTTCATCGGTTCAAACGCCGACCTTCCTATCGTGGGCGGTTCAATCCTTACACACGAGCATTTTCAGGGCGGAAGATACGAGTTTGCAATGGCTAAGGCACCGATTGAGGCAGAGCTTAAATTCAACGGCTTTGATGATGTTGAGGCAGGTATAGTAAAATGGCCGATGAGCGTTATCAGAATTGCAAGCGAGGACAAGGCAAGACTTGTTGAACTTAGCAACAAAATCCTTACCGCTTGGAGGGGCTACACCGACGAGGAGCAGTTCATCTATGCCGAAACAGACGGTGAGCCGCACAACACAATCACTCCTATCGCAAGAATGAGAAACGGCAAATTCGAGATGGATTTAGTTCTCAGAAACAACATTACAACCGACGAATGCCCACTCGGATTTTATCATCCTCACCCCGAATACCACCACATCAAAAAGGAAAACATCGGATTAATCGAGGTTATGGGACTTGCTGTTCTTCCGAGCAGATTAAAAACCGAAATGGCTGACCTTGCAAGTGCAATGCTCAACGGCGTCGACATCAGAGCCGACGAAAGACTTGCACCGCATTACGAGTGGTCGGAAATGATTAAAAACAAGTACGATATTAACGAAAAGAATATTGATGACATAATCAAGGAGGAAATCGGAATTGTATTCACCTCCATTCTTGAGCAATGCGGAGTTTATTCCAGAGACGAGCATGGCAGACAAGGCTTCATCAAATTTGCAGAAAGCGTTAAATAATAATGTATAACTATCACAACCATACATACAGATGCCATCACGCTAAGGGTGCGGACGAGGACTATGTATTAAGTGCCATAAAAAACGGATATGACACTATCGGATTTTCCGACCACGCACCGTACATTTTCCCAAATGGACACAAAAGCGGCTTTCGTATGGATTGCAGCGAGGCGCAGGGCTATGCCGACAGCGTTCGTGCATTAAAAGATAAATACAAAAACGAAATTGACATCAAACTCGGCTTTGAAGTTGAATACTATCCCGAGCTGATAGAAAAGGAGCTTGAATTTCTGAAAAGCTTTGACTATGACTACCTCATTCTCGGTCAGCATTTTACCGACAACGAATACGAAAGCTATGCTAAATATTCAGGGAATAAAACCGACTCGACAGCTGTGCTTGACAAATATATTTCACAGGTGATTTTAGGTGCGAAAAGCGGAGAGTTGTATGTTGCACACCCTGATTTAATTAATTTCACGGGTGACAGGGATATTTACAAAAGCAAAATGCGATATATGGCGTCGGAGTTAAAAAAGCTCGGCGTTGCATTAGAATTTAACTTTTTAGGTTTCACGGACAAAAGGAATTATCCGAACAAGGACTTTTGGGAAATCGTTGCAGAGCTTGGCAACGATACGGTAATCGGACTTGACGCACACAATCCTAACACTTATGATGACAAGAAAAATTTGCAGAGTGCAAAAGAATATCTGTCATCTCTCGGCATATCGGTATTGGAAAATATCGAATTAAAAAAATAACACATAAACGCAAAAACACCGCAGGACTGCTTTTAGCCTTGCGGTGCTTCTTTATTACTTAATGTTTCGTATATCGTTTCCGATAAAATAGAATGGGATATATTCGCCCGTGAGCCTGCTTGTAATACGCTTATCGTACTTCTTTTCGAGACTTACCATAGAATAATTTGTTGAAATAACAGTCGGCTTGCCCGAAAGAATACGGCTGTTGACTATATTATACAGCGTAGCAATACTGTACTGATTATCAATCTCCGTTCCCAAATCGTCAAGCACAAGCAAGTCGCAGCCCATAACCTGAGCCTTTGTGTAAACCAAATCGTCTACCCTGCCAAACTGTTCGCTTTGCAAATCGTCACAAATATTTTGGCTTGTGCCATAGCAAACATAATATCCCTTATTAATAACAACATTCATTATTGCAAGGCTCAAGTGCGTTTTTCCCAAACCTGCTCCTCCGAAGAAAAGCAAATTCTTACTGTTAAGAGAAAAATTCTGAGCGTACTTGCGACAAGTATCAAATATTTTTTCTGCTCTCTTTTTTGGAATAATTGCATTTTCCATAGGCTGTTCGCTGTAATATTCAAGCGAAAAATTATCAAAGGTACATCTGTCAAGCGGAGCAAGACGACAAATTTCGCTTCTCATTATATCCTTCAAAAGCTGACGGTGACAGCTGCACATTCTGCCATTTATGTAGCCTCTGTCCTCACACGCATCACACACAAACTGAGGCTTCATAGCATTTTCGTCATAGCCGTGCGCCTTGAGCAGTCTGCCTCTTTCCTCGATAAGTGCGTGGCTTTTCGCCCTGAGTTCGGCTATCTTTTCATCGGTATTTTCCTTATAAAAAAACAATTTTGAAATCTCCAAGCCCACCTGTGAAAGTCCTGCCTGAATTTCGTTAATTTCGGGAATTTCCATACGAATTTCGCTCGCTCTGTCGTCCGCAAGCATTACTGCCGAATCGTGACGCTTTTCTAAAATTCGCTTAGCCTTATTTCGTATTTCTGCCGAGTATGCCATAGCTCTGCTCCTTAAATGTCATAGTTATCATTAATCATAGCACGACGATTAATGTCGTCAATATCATATGTTTCGTCAATGGTCGGCTTTGTTTTCTCTGCCGATTTCTCCTTATGTCGCTTGTCCTCTTCCGCAACAGCCTGAGGAGTAAATATGCCCTTTTTCTTCCAACTTTTCAGCACGCCGTCAACATATCTAAGTGTCGGCCTGTCGGTATTTTCTTTCATTATATCGCAGGCAATGGTAATCATATCCATACCGAAGTCCTCACTCCAGCGTGAAATCATCTCTCTCTGCTTAATGGTGGGGTTGCGGTGGCGCAGTCCGCTGATTGAAATAATCTCTTTCCAAAGATTATCCGTTCTCTCTATATCGTGAAGTTTTTCCTCGGCGGCGTCCAGAGTAACGATGCCATCCTCGCTCCAATTCCTTGCCATAGCAGCAATGTAAGCGGTGCCGATAACCTTTCCGCTCTCCTTTTCGTTCTTATAAAACTGCAAAATCATCAGCACAATATCGCACGGAAGCCCGTAATATGTAACCATATTAACTATAAGTTCCTGCTCCACATGGCTGAGCGATTTGCCCATTACCTCCTGAGCGTTGCGAAGAGTAAGAGTCAACTCCTCACTGTCACGGCACATTGATACAATCTCGCTTTGAGTATATGTGGGAACGCTCGGTCGCTCCGCCTTAGAAACAACAGCCTCAATTTTCTTTTCAATTTCAATAGCGGTTTCCGACTTTTTCTCGCTCTTTTCGTTGGATTCGCTGCTTTCGTTCTTTTGAGTCACGATGGAAACACGAGCCTCGCCGTCACAGGAGAGTATTCCCTCCTCGAGCCAAAACTCCAAAAAATCCACGGCGTCATTCTCGGTACAGCCCAACGATTTTGAAATGACCTTGCTGTCAGCCTGTCCGTTGTTTGCCAATATGATAAGCAACGCTTTTAATTGATATTCACTTGCAAGCTTCAAATAATCGGTTGCAATAATTCGGGGCAACGCAATCATTCCCTGCTCCCACGCCTTTCCCTGAGGTAAAAGCTGATACAGCATATTCTCACTTCTTTTCTATAAATAATCTCACAAAATACACAATATATTGTAACAAATCACCGTTGCTTATTCAACTACTATATAAAGGGTACCGCAACGGCACCCTCTACAAGATACAAAATTCAATTTATCAATATGTGATACAATTTGTTGTAATCATATCAACGCCGACATCAAGGAGCTTTTCCATTACCTCAAGTTCATCAACAGTCCAAGCACCGAGCTGAAGTCCTGCCTGTTGGCAATCCTTAATAATCTGTGCGTCGTTCTCCCAATTTTCGTCCTTATTTGCATTAAAATCAATACCGCAGTTTTCTATTGTCTTTGCAAGTTCAATATCCTCCGGCTTAATCTTCTGCACAAGATACATCATATCATTATCGCAAAGCTTTCTGAGAGCCTCAAGGTCGCTGAACTGGAACGAAATGAACGTAACCTTAACATTAGGATAACGATTAATCATATCAATGACCTCATCGTAATGCTCCTGATTGCTTTCGCCCTTAAACTCTATAACTGCGTCCATAGAGTATTTATCGCAGATTTCCATATACTCCTCAAGGGTGCAGATTTTAAGCTCGGGATAATTGTCAATGTTATTACCGTTATCGGTCTTATGTTGCATAAGCTCGTCATAGGTGCATTTTTCGATATTCTTTGTAAGGTCCATCATACGATAGGTAATCTTGTCGTGCTGAACAACCCATACACCGTCGGCTGTGCGGTAAATATCGCATTCATTTGCCTTAAAGCCTGCCTTGCCCGCTTCTTCAAACGCAGGTGCCGTGTTCTCGGGAGCAACGGCTCTGAAGCCTCTGTGTGCAACAAGATATGTGTTTTCGTCTGCAATAGAAGCAGAGGAAGCAACCTGATAATCAACAGGAGTGCAATACCATTTAAGTACGCCCAAGCCCGCACAAATTGTGGCAACAAACAAAAACGCTATGATACATAAAATGATGACAAGTATTTTTTTCTTCTTTGACCACTTTTTCTTCTGTGTTTTTTCCATTTGATTTTTCACCCTTTCTGCCAAAAGGCAATACACTTTACTAAGGCGAAAGCACGCCCGTTTAGGTGTTAAAATTCTCATTATCGGAGAATTTTATTCTTTGAGCCTCTGCTTGCTCAAAGGTGTTGTCAAGGCTCCATTTACCGTTTACGCCCATTGCTCTCACACCTATTAAAAAGTGAAGCTTGGCAATGCCGAAATCGACGCTCTTATCCGAATACGGCTCGTCAACATAACCGCTGAGCCTGCCGTTTTCGTACCTGAAAATAACAGGTCGTCTGTTCACGGCTGAGGGGGCTTTTTCAACCATTCTCATACCGTTAGCATATGCGTCGGGAAGCCTTGAATCGCAAAACTCGAACATATTCTGATAGGTCTTGTTCTTTTTATGCGTTGCGTTATAAATCGTTTTTTCGACAAGAGAATACTTGGGCTTGACATACCCAACCGTGATAACCGCATAAATACGCTTATCCGCAGGCAAATGAAGTGCCTCATATACTTTGTTTTCATTGTATGTGCCTGACACCCAGCATGTGCCAAGACCGTGATAAACGCATTGCAAAACAATACTCTCGCCGTAATAGCCGCAACTTTCTCTCGCCTTTTGGGTGTCGGGGCCTGCTATTACTATCATACTGAACTTCCCCGAAAATATCTTAAAAAACGGTGTTGCGTCCTTAACGAATACAAAATCCAAATCCGCCTGAGCATTCACAGCGTCAACCATTTCGCCGATAATTTGCAATATTTCGTCGTTCAGAGGCTTTTTACTATAAGCTCTGCGTGAATGACGCTTTTCGATTGCTTCAACATACTGTGCGTTTGTCATCGTCACACTCCGTTACAACAAATTCTTTAGCCCCATTATAACTCAAATTGTTCAAAAAGTATAGTGTTTTTGTATATCAAATAGTATTGACTTTACAATTATTAAAGATTATAATAAGGGAGAAAGATATTAAGGAGGTTCAGGTTATGAACTTTAAGAAAATTGCTAAGATTATCGCAATTATCGTTGCTATTGTATCTCTTGCAGCGGCAGCATACATTGCAATTAAGAAGCTCACCGATAAGAAAAAGCCGGAGTACTTCGATGATAACGAATTTTTTGAATGTGATAACAATATTGAAATCGTCGAGGTAAAGGACGAGCCGAAAGAAGAGAAGGCTGAAGAAGAGCCAAAGAAAAAGGCTGCTCCTAAAAAGAAGTCGGCACCTAAGAAAAAGGCTGAGGCAGAAGCCGAGGCTAAATAAATCACGCCAGAATAAGAGCAACGATGTTGCTCTTATTTTTGTCAAATCGGAGATAAAAAATGTATAATAACGGATTAGTGCTTGAGGGCGGCGGTAACAGGTCGATTTACACAAGCGGCGTACTCGATGCGTTCATCGAAAAAGGTATCGAATTTGATTACGCAATAGGTGTTTCGGCAGGTAGCTGTAATGCCACCTCCTATATCGCAAAAAATTATCGCCGTCAACACGATATAATCATCAATTATTCTGACGACAAAAGATATATGAGCGCAGGAAATATGCTCAAGGGACACAGCTTTTTGAACACCGATTGGATTTTCGGCGAGCTTGCATATGATATTTTGCCGCTTAATCAGGATGAATTTGAAAACAGCAAAACGGTTTTATGTGCCGTTGCCACAAACGCTCAAACAGGAAAGGCAGAGTATTTTTACCCTAAAAGCATGCGTCAAAACTGCGACGAGCTTAAAGCAAGCTGCTCGATTCCCGGAGTGACAAAGGGAGTGCAAATAGGCAATTCCACATATTTTGACGGCGGCTTGGTTGACTCCATTCCGCTTGAAAAGGCTATGGCTGACGGGTGCAAAAAATGCGTCGTAATATTAACCCGCAACAAAGGCTTTATAAAGCAGCCGATTACGCCTAAGGCGCAAAAGATGTTTAAGAAATTTCCAAAAATCGGCGAGGTTTTAATTAACAGACACATTATGTATAACCACCAGCTCGAATATGTGCAAAAAATGCAGGAGCAGGGACTTGCATATGTAATTCAGCCGACGGCGCCGTTAAATGTAAGCACATTGGAAAAAGACACATCAAAACTCGAAGCGATTTATCAGCTCGGCTACAAGCAGGGACTCGATAATGCCGAAGAAGTCATAAAATTCATGTCAAGGTAGGTAGTATTATGAAAATAGCAGTAACATACGATAACGGAAATATTTTTCAGCATTTCGGGAAAACACAGTATATGAAAATTTACGAAACCGACGAAAACGGCGAAATTCAGCGTGTGCATCTCGAAAGTATGGGCAAGCATTCTCACCACGGAATCGCAGGATATATTAAAGAAATGGGCGTTGAAACGGTAATATGCGGCGGCATCGGACAAGGAGCAGTAGATTCACTCGAAGCGGCAGGCATTACAATTTATGCAGGAAACAGCGGTAACGCAGATATGGCTGTTATCAAATTCCTCAAGGGTGAAATGGAGCAAAACTCACACGCTAATTGCAATCACCACCACGAACATCATCACGAATAAACCGACCAAAGGCGAAGTAGGCACAAATGCAGACTTCGCCTTTTAGATTAATAAAGCGTTCTGTGTTCAGGGCAATACTCAGCCGTTTTGAAAAAATTATATACCCTCTTGATTTTTTTCTCTTCATATATTATAATCTCTCTGTCAGTTCGCAAAATCCTGACCAGTCACACTCCCGTGGCTTCTAAAAACAAAACTAAGGAGAAAATTAAAAATGAAGAAGAAAAATCAGCTTATCGCACAAACAGCAATCATTGCGGCATTATATGCCGCACTAACCTATGCGCAGAATCTGTTGCTTCCCGGCACGACCTCAATGGCAGTGCAGTTCAGAGTTAGCGAAGCACTTAATGTTTTGGCTCTGTTTACCCCTGCCGCTATCCCCGGACTTACCCTCGGCTGTGTATTGTCTAACATATACAATGTAGGCTCAGGACTTCCGCTTGATATGATTTTCGGCTCTCTTGCAACACTTGGCTCTGCAATATGTATGTATGCGTTAAGAAACACAAGAATTAAGGGCTATCCGCTGTTGAGTATGCTTATGCCCGCAATATTCAACGCTGTTATCATCGGATGGGAAATAGAATGCTTCTTTATCGACGGTGCGTTTGAATTTGTAGGTTTCCTAACTCAGGGCGGACTTGTCGGACTGGGCGAGCTTGGTGTTATGGCAACGCTTGGAACTGCGTTATTTTATGCTATCGACAAAAAGAAGCTCGACAGATATTTTTACAAACCCACTAAGCAAACAAAATAATGCGAACGGCAAAACAACAAAGAGCGTACGGATTTGAAAATCTGTACGCCCTTTTTTTATTAAAATTCAACTGTTGCCGTCTCGTTTTGCTTAAGACTTAATGTTTCTGACTTATTGCCGTATGAAATTGTAATCGTTTGGTCAATCTCTGATTTAATCTTTGCCTCAACCGTCTCGCCATCCCATTTAAGCGACTCGATAACAGCACGGCTTTTTGTACGCAATCCGTCAAGTTCGCCCTTATCAAAACCGCTTGTCGGCAAAGCCGGAAGAAGTTCAATAACTCTCGTATCGGAATAAACAAGTGCCTCGTTTACAATGCCGAGATAGCCGATTGCAAAGTCGGTACAATAACAACTTCTTCTGTCGTAATCGTGATTTGTCATCAACGAATCATATCTGATTTTATGATTCATCAACTTAAGCAATGCATCGGACAGCATATCCCTATCTTTAAGCCTTGCAGCGATAAGCGAACGGTGAATAAGAGCATGCGATGCCTCATTTTCGCTCGTTCTGTTTTCTACTGCCTGAATGCAAGCCTTTGTCAATTCCTCATTATTCTGCGTTTCATTTAACGGCCACGCAAGATACAAATGGCTCAAGTGCCTATGCTTATTATTCTCATCAAATGAGGTAGTCGCCCATTCCTTAAGTGCGCCTGTTTCATCATAAAGATAAGGCGGAAGATTATCTTCAAGTGCCTGCCATTTTGAAAAATCAGCATTGGGCGCAACATCATTCATTACAACTCTCAGCATTTCTATATTATCCCTGCACGCCGCAATGTCAATAACGCAATTTGCGTCGGAAGGTGAGGGATAATTTGACGGATTATTCTCGGGAGAATACGACGGAAGAATGCAGTATGTTTCGCCGTCATTAAGAACGGTTTTGCCCTTTTCGTAATGAATTTTACCATCGCTGTCGGTATAATATTCGGGCGTCATAAGCTGTGCCCAATAATTCGCCGATTTAAGCAAAAGCGGATATAAAATATCCTCTTCCAGCATTAAGAAGCCTCTGGATTTAATTTTTGAAACATCATCTTCGCTAAGCGACAGCACCGATTTAAGCGAATCAATATTATATTCCGTGCTGAGAGAAATGCGAATATTGCCGTAGGCTCTAAGCGTTTCAAAAAGCGGCTGAAGCATCCAAGAAGCACCTGCATTCCAGTACCTGAACGGATAAGGATAGCAAGTTTCGGTAATTACCGCCTTATCGCCGTCTGTATTTACCGGTGCCTGAATTGCATCGGTAAAGCCGTGAGTTGCCTTTGCGTTTTCCTCCCAATCGGCGACCTGCCGCAAAATAAAATCGGCATAGCCTACGGGAGTTCTGGTCATATTGCTTGAATTTAAGGATGAGGTTTGCAAATTTACATTTGCGTCCATGGTATACTTACTGCCCCAGCCTGTATTAAATTCGCCCGTCCACATACCGTAAAGCCTGCTCGTAGAATATCCCGAACAGCAAAGGTAGGCGTATCTGCCTGCGTAATATGTGCGCTGAGCGGTTGCGGCGTCTATAGTCTTACTGCCCTTTTGCTTTTTAAGCAGTGCTTCGTTAGTTTCACTGCTGTCCTCGAGTTTAAGGCTCACTGAATTAAACTGCGGCTGATAAATCATAAGATGTCGCTCAAGTGCCGACTCATAATCAAAGCCGTCCTCAGTGCCGTATTTTTCCTCAACCTGCTTTGTCTCGGAACGGAGCATAGAAATAACGTTGTAACTTTCCTGCTCCTCAAACTCGTCGTACTCGCCCATCTCTGTATCTCTTGAGCTGACCGTAATGAGATAGACCTCGTCGGCATCGGTAATCTTAATCCCATCGTTGCTTGAACAAAATTCTTCCTTGATGTTTTTATCGAGGGTGACCTTTTGCTTTTCACCGCCCACGGTAATTATATATGTATACGAAGCATATCCGCCGTTTTTAAGTTCGCTGTTTTCGTAACTCGGATAATGTGCGACAAGTGCAAGACTGTCCGCATTGTCGCTTGCAATTTTTTTATATTTCAAATCAACCTCATTGCCGTCTCCGAAATTAGCCATACTCGACAAATCGTCATAGGACAGCGTGGCATTGATTTTCTTACCCAAATCGGAAGCTTCCAATTTGGTGATAACCGCACTGTCGGCAAAAGAAGTAAACGATACCCTGCTCCATGTTCCGTTAGAATCGGTGTATCTTATGCCGACCTGACCCGTTTGGTAATCGGTATAGCGAACATAGTCATCAACCTTTTTTCCGTCCATGGAAATTCTGAGTTGACCGCCCGGATGATAGCTGTAAACATCATCGTAAGAAGCGTCATCCTTAATATCTTCGCCGTTTACTATGCTCTGCTTAACCGTCTCAAGCTCGTTCGAGGTATCGGGGCAGGTACGCTGATTTTTATTTGGCATAATAAAATGCATATTTTGAAAAATAAAGGTGTCCTCATATGGAGAGCCACTCTCAACAAAGCCCTGCATTCCATCGCCCGACACCATGCCCCGCCGCCACGACTCAACTTTATTCTTCTTATCGGGCTTAAGCTCGGTATAGGAGAGACTATAGGAAATCTTTGATTTGTCCGAAAAAAGTCCGTCAATGAGGCCGTTATCCGCCTTCTTCGGCGTACAGCCGGCAAAGGAAAAAATTAGAACGACGCTCATAAACAGAGCAAAAAAATTCTTAAAAACTTTCATAAAAAACCCCTTTCAAAGAAAATAATATTATTCAATGCATTTTGGGAATACTGACTAATAAACAAGATATTATATGGTGATTATATGAACGCATTATATATTGTATTGCTGTCGGCAGGCTCTTTTTTCGTTCTATTTGTTTTAGATAAACTTATGGGAAACAGACAGCTTTCGCAAATGTCATTTTTCGACTATGTGGTCGGAATTACAATCGGCTCGATAGCGGCGGAAATGGCAACAGATTTGGAGTCGGACTGGTACCACGCAATAATCGCTATGACAGTTTATGCACTGATAGAAATCGCCCTCACCTTTATCTCCCGAAAAAGCAAAAAGGCACGCAAGATACTAAACGGTGAACCGATACTCCTGATGAACAAAAGCGGCGTTATCGGCAAAAATCTAAAAAAAGCGAGACTGACCTTAGACGATTTAATCAGTGAGGCGAGAATTCAGGGCTATTTTGATATAAATGATATAGCTTATGCGATAATGGAGGACAGCGGAAACATCAGCTTTTTGTCATATCAAAGCGAAAATGAAGAAAAAAACAATTCAGCTCCCGACCTCTCAAACAAATAGCCGCCGCTGCAAATTGCAGCGGCGGCTCGAAGTGCGAAAGCATCGGTAGCAAAATAAAATTCAAAAGCTTTCCCGGCACTCCGTAAAGTATCTAAAATGCTCTCTTAATTTTATTCTTCGCAAGTCAAAAGTCCGTAGCCGTTCTTTCTCTTATAAATAACCTTTGTTTCTCCGTCAATGCCGAGATAAACAAAGAAACTGTGACCGAGCATTTCCATCTGTACGATAGCCTCGTCATCGGTCATAATGTGCGGATTAATAACCTTTTTTCTTGTAACCTCAACAGATTCGTAATACATTCTGTCGAAGTCCTCCATAGTTACATCCTCGTCAAAATCATCAAAGGCGAATGCAATTTCGTCAATTCCGCCCTTTCTCTTTTTATCAACAAAAAAAGTTTTAAGCTTTCTTAGCTTACGCTTCAAATCATCTACTGCCATATCAACAGCAGGCTCAATGCGGTCTGCCTCAGCCTCGCCTCTGATAAATGAGCCAATGTGCATTACGGTAATATCGCACTGATATTTGTCCCTCTCCTTGCTCAGAGTAACATCAAACCTCGAATTTTCAGGAAGCATTTTTTCAATTCTTTTAAGCTCCTTATCAATTCCGTCCTTTGTTCCCTGCTTTAGCTCAAATCCTCTTGCAGCAATATTAATCATAGTATCATCCTTTCAGCTGAAACACAGCCAATAATAATATAGGCTAAGCCTCTAACTATATTATAGTATACCCTGACCGGCAATTAAAGTATTGTAAAATATAAAATTTGTGGTATAATATAAATGTTGGACAAATGAATTTTTAAGCATAAAATAATGTCTCAATCCCTGCCAAAAGGCGACGGTCAAAAACTCGGAATTTTTCGCCGATTTTTACCGTAATTGTTGCTCTCAGCACCAAGCCTCGGCTGAGCGTTTGGGGCATTATTTTATACCGTTAAATCGCACACCGTCTTACGGGCAACGAGGTAAAATATGCTGAGAAAAGACAATCTTGCAATTCGTGACGAATACGGCAGACAGCTGATATTCAAGGGCGTAAATCATTGTATAAAAACCGACTCGTTAAATCGCCTCGGTTACAGAAAATTCAAGTCGCTCAATAAAATAATCGACGAATATGACAAAACGCTCGACAAGTATGTTGAACAAGGGGTCAACATTATCAGGCTCGGTTTCAACTGGGCTGTTCTTGAGCCTAAAAGAAATTGCTTTGACGAGAGTGCCTTTGAATTTTTGAAAAAGCACATAGAATTGGCACAGCAACACGGAATATACATACTTTTAGATTTGCACCAGGATTTATTTTGCAGTAAGTTCCGCTTTGGCGACGGCGCTCCGAAATGGGCTGTCGAGGACTATCCTCGCAAAAGACCGATTGCCATTTGGGCTGAGGGGTACTTTTATTTTAAGGATGTCCAAAGAGCGTTTAACGACTTCTGGAGAAACAAGGACAATATACAGTCCGACTTTTCCGCCCTGTGGGATAAAATAATTCAAGAATTTAAGGACTTTGACAACATTATCGGCTACGATTTTCTAAACGAGCCGATGATTACGGACCATTCAAACGAGGTGTTTTGCCGACTGATAAACGGCGCTGCCAAAGAGGGATTAAACGAGAATTTTTGTGCAGAGAGTTACTTCAAAAACGAAAGAGAACGACGAGGATTCATAAATATGGTTTTTGCCTTTATGCACAGGGTGCAAAAAAACGGCGGGATAAAAAAATTGCTCGCTTCACTCGACAGCTATCAAGCTTTTGAAAATGCCGTAACCGGACTTGAAGCATACACCGAGGAATTTAACAGACGATACTATCAACCGTTTATTGACTCTATGTCTGAAAAAATCGACGACGGCAAGCTTTCGTTTTTCGAGCATAATTATTACTCAAATTTAGGCATACCGTTTGAAATAAAAACGAGGGATAATTACATATATTCGCCTCACGCATACGACTTGTTTATTGACTCGCATCTTTATAACAATTATTCAAGCAATGACAGAATTAAGTACATCATTGACTCAATACGCAAAAATCAGCTTAAAATGAATGTGCCTGTTGTTATGGGCGAATGGGGCGGAACTGCTCACAACGGTCACAAGTGGGTGGAGCATATTGACTACATTTACTCCCTGTTTGAACAAAATCAATGGTCGAGCTTATATTGGAATTACAAGCCCGACGATAAAAAATTCACCCGCGTTATTAACAGACCGTATCCCTGTGCGGTATGCGGAGACATAATCAAATATTCCTCCGACAGCAAAAGCAGGCATTTCATTCTTGAATACGACTGCAAGCAGGACACGGCTCCCACAGTAATATTTATTCCGAACAAGGGATATACGGAGTTTGAAAACAAAATAGGCAAAAACATTATAGAAACAAATTACTGATTTTCAAAAGGATACATATATGGACATTTTAAGACAAATCGAAACAGAATTTTCGCTTAAACCGTGGCAGGTAAAAAACACAGTCGAGCTTATCGACGCAGGAAACACAATTCCGTTTATCGCCCGATACAGAAAAGAAGCCACAGGCTCGCTCGACGACCAGGTGCTAAGAGAATTAAACGACCGTCTTGCATATCTTCGTTCGTTTGAGGAGCAAAAGGAAAAAATCATTGCGTCAATCACCGAACAGGAAATGATGACGGAGGAAATCCAACAGAGTATAGAAAATGCGAAAACGCTCACCGAACTTGAGGATATTTACAGACCGTTCAGACCAAAGAGAAAGACAAGAGCCTCTGTTGCAAAGGCACTCGGTCTTGCACCGCTTGCAGAAAAAATCTATGCTCAGGAAAAGTCTTCCCCGTCACCCGAGGAACTTGCAAAGGAATTTCTCACCGACGAGGTTACAAGCGTTGAGGATGCAATTCAGGGTGCAAAGGACATCATAGCAGAGCAGGTGTCCGACGACGCCGAAGGACGAAAGTTGATTCGTTATGCCGTTAAAAATCACGCACTCATCACCTCTAAGGGTGCAGACGAGGATTTGGGCGTTTATGAAATGTACGCAGATTACAGCGAAAGCGTTAAGAAAATCGCAGGTCACCGTGTGCTTGCTATGAACAGAGGCGAAAAAGAGGGCAAGCTGAAGATAAGCATTGATTTTGACAAAACAATCGCCACCGATTTGCTCTTTAACATTCATTGCAAAAGCAGCAACGCCTGCACGGATTTAGTCAGAGACGCCGTCGACGATTCTTACACAAGACTTATTTTCCCGTCTATTGAAAGAGAAATCAGAAACGAGCTTACAGACAAGGCTTGCGAAGCGTCAATAAAGGTTTTCGGCGAAAACACAAGACAGCTTCTTATGCAACCGCCCGTTAAAGGCAATGTAACTATCGGTCTTGACCCGGGATACAGAACAGGTTGCAAGGTTGCCGTTATCAGCGAAACGGGAAAGGTGCTTGACACGGGAGTTATCTACCCTGCTCCTCCACACAAAAAAATTGAAGAAGCAAAGGCACTTATAAAAAGCCTTGTTAAAAAATACAATGTAAAAATGTTCGCAATCGGCAACGGAACGGCTTCACACGAAACCGAAGAATTTGCCGTTGAGGTAATCAAAGAGCTGGATTGCGGCATAACATATATGGTTGTAAGCGAGGCAGGCGCTTCGGTTTACAGTGCGTCAAAGCTTGCGGCAGAGGAATTTCCGCAATTTGATGTAAGTCTCAGAAGTGCGGTAAGCATTGCACGCAGACTTCAAGACCCGCTTGCAGAGCTTGTTAAAATTGACCCTAAGGCAATCGGAGTAGGTCAATATCAGCACGATATGCCGCAAAAGGAGCTTTCTTCGGCACTCGACGGAGTTGTTGAGGACTGCGTAAACTCGGTAGGTGTAGACTTAAACACCGCATCGCCGCAGCTTCTTTCAAGGGTTGCGGGTGTAAGCAGCACAGTTGCAAAGAACATTGTGCTTTACCGTGAGGAAAACGGCAAATTCAACGAACGCTCCGAGCTTAAAAAGGTTTCAAAGCTCGGGCCGAAAGCTTTTGAGCAATGTGCGGGATTTTTAAGGGTTTCCGACGGAAAAAATGTTCTCGACAACACCGCTGTTCACCCCGAAAGCTACGCTGCCGCAAAGAAACTTCTCACACTTTGTGATATGAGCGAGAGCGATATTAAAAGCGGTAACATTTCACGCTTGAAAACACAGGTTGAAACAATCGGAACATCTGCTCTTGCAAAACAGCTTGATGTCGGAGAGCCTACACTCAACGACATAGTAAATGAGCTTTCAAAGCCGGGTCGTGACCCTCGTGACGAGCTGCCAAAACCAATGCTAAGAAGCGATATTATGGGCATTGAGGATCTCAAGGCAGGTATGGAGCTAAAGGGAACGGTTAGAAATGTTGTTGATTTCGGCGCATTTATCGACATCGGAGTTCATCAGGACGGCTTAGTTCACATCAGCCAAATCACAAACAAGTTCTTGAAACATCCGAGCGAGATGCTAAAGGTAGGCGACATAGTAACCGTTTGGGTTTTAGATGCCGATACCGTTAAAAACAGAATTTCCCTTACTATGAAAGAACCAAAAAAAGCAAATGAAAAATAATTACAAACAGACAATAAATGCCTGCTTCGTAGGCTATATAGTTCAGGCCATTGTAAACAATTTTGCACCGCTTTTATTCGTAACCTTTCGCAACACATTCGGAATACCGCTGTCAAAAATAACGCTTTTGATTTCGCTGAACTTTATAATTCAGCTGACGGTTGACCTGCTTTCTGCCCGATTAATCGACAAAATCGGATACAGAACAGCCATGCTCTCGGCGCATTTATTTTCAGGCTTAGGACTGATTTTGCTTGCTGTTTTGCCGTATGTTATGAACAACAGCTTTGCGGGGTTGCTTATTTCCGTCATAATTTACGCAGTCGGAGGAGGCATATTAGAGGTGCTTGTAAGTCCCATTGTTGAGGCTTGCCCGACCGATAATAAAGAAAAGGCAATGAGCCTTTTGCACTCTTTTTATTGTTGGGGTCATGTTCTCGTTGTACTTGTCAGCACCCTGTTTTTCACGCTGTTTGGAATAGAAAACTGGAGAGTGCTTGCAATCATTTGGGCTTTAATCCCGATATGCAACGCAGTTATGTTCACCCGTGTGCCTATTGCTCCGTTAGTTGAGGACGGCACAAAGAGTATGAGCATAAAGGAGCTTTTGACATCAAAGCTTTTTATAGTATTATTCATAATGATGATTTGCTCGGGAGCAAGCGAGCAGGCAGTTTCGCAATGGGCGTCAACCTTTGCCATGCAGGGACTCGGCGTGACAAAGACTGTCGGCGACCTTGCAGGTCCGCTGTCTTTTGCGGCACTTATGGGTACATCACGAGCAATATACGGAAAATTCGGAGACAGGCTCCCTCAGGCAAAGGCATTGCCCGCCTGTTGTTTGCTTTGCGTGTTTTCCTATCTGCTGATTTCTCTCTCACCCATTCCGGCACTTTCGCTAATTGGCTGCGGCATTTGCGGCTTCAGCGTAGGAATTATGTGGCCGGGTACATTTTCGCTTTCGTCATCATTTCTCAAAAACGGCGGCACCGCTATGTTTGCACTTCTTGCTCTCGGAGGAGATTTGGGTTGTACGGCAGGTCCTGCGGTTGTCGGATTTGTTTCGTACGCTTTCAGCGACAATTTGAAAATAGGAATACTTCTCGCGATTGCTTTTCCGTTAATTTTACTGATTTTCACAAGACTTTTGAAAACAACCAAGAAGCAATAAAAAAATCGTCACACTCGACAAAATCGAATGTGGCGGTATTTTTTACTCTATTTCACATTTGAGCCATTTCAAAATATATTCGTATACATCCTGCTTATCAAGCTCGTTAAGTATCTCGTGTCGGTCGTTATCCCACAGTTTGAGCGAAACATCAGAAATTCCGCATCTCTTGCACTGAGCAAAAAGCTTTTCGCAGGCCTTTTTGCCTCCGACCGGGTCAACGCTTCCCGAAGTGATGAGAACAGGCAGGGATTTTCTTACACCTAAAAGCTGTCTGTTTCTTGCGATTTTTTCAAGAATTGCAAAGAAATCTCTGTATGCGCCTGCCGTAAAATCAAATCCGCAAAGCTTATCTGCAATGTATTTATCAACAATCTTGTCGTCTCTGGAGAGCCAATCGCAGGTTGTTCTGTTAGGTGCAAACGGCTTGTTGTTGCTGCCGAGCGAAAGCTTTACGAGCGTCGGATTAACCGTATGGTCGCCCTTTGATTTGCAGGTCTTTATTGCAATGGATTTACCCAAAGAAGCCGCAACTCCGGGTATCCAGCCCGTGCCGACAATAATCGCACCGAAAACATCGTTGCTGTATTCTGTCAAATACTGTCTTAAACAAAAAGAACCCATACTGTGACCGAGAATAAAATTAGGGAGTTCTTCCCACTTTTCTCTCGCAAATTGCGTTACGGAGTGCATATCGTCGATAATGATTTTATCACCGTTTTCGGTTGCAAAAAAGCCATAATCTCTCTCGTCGCTGACCGAACCGCCGTGACCGAGATGGTCGTGTCCGATTACATTAAATCCGTTTTCGGTCAGAAATCTTGCAAAGTCGTCATATCTGTCGATATATTCAGCCATTCCGTGAACAAGCTGAAGAACACCGACAGGCTCCTGTTCAGTTTCCCAAACGATAACATTCAGATTATTTTTTCCGTCAAATGAAGCAATTTTCTCAGTATACTTTTTCATTTGTTGCTCTCCTTAAATAGTTTCTATCTGTATATTATCACAGTTTTAGTATTAAGTCAATTAAACAAAATGTGCAATTTGCCCAAAGAGAGAGGAGATCCTAAAATCCCTCTCCCTTGCTTAGTCATATCAACTCTTTAATGCCCGTGTATTACTCGTCGTCAATTATTTCGTTGTCTTCTTTTGCCTTGTCATCGACAGGCTTTTCGGCAATTTTATGCTCAATAAAAGAGGCAATTTCAACGCCGCACAGCATAACTGCTCCCACTCCTATCAGAGAGCCTCCGCCAATCATAATCGCTTTTGCCTTTTTAGAAAAATGAGAGCCGTTCAGGTAATTCTGCTCGGCTGTCTTATAATCGTATTCATCATTTGTCGGCTCATCTTCCGTATAGTGCGTAGATTTGCCATTCTGCACTCCCTTGTTTTGAGTCGATTTTGAAGTTTTTGAAGATTTGTTTGATTTGGATGTAGCTCGTTTTGTACCCGAGCTTTTAGAATAATCGCCGGATTTTTTTGAGGATTTACCATTTGCTGTCGATTGCTTTGCGGATTTTGTTGTTGCCGACCTTGCGGAAGTAACCGGAGCAGTTTCAATGGCAAGCGGTTCGGAGTTCAAAATGCTATACATCCTGCCGTCTACCGCAATTCTTATGCTGAAATTATGAAGGTACACCTTGTCTGAAATGTCCATGATCACAGCGATTATGGCATGGCCTGTGGAATATGGTTCGGCACTGCTCTCAATGCTAAAGGCCTTTTTGCTCGCCTCGTCTGAATAATCAATCAGGGCATCGTCCCATGTACTTTCAACAGTAAAGCCATACTCAATTTGAGGTGTGGTAACGCTGAAAATAAGAGAAACGGCACTATCCTCGTTAATGCCGCTTTCGTTCAAATTAAATAAAAAATAGGCGCTCGACTCCTTGGTGAAATAACTAAGTGACCCGCTAAGATCACCCATAGCACCCTCGGACTCAATCGCCTCGGAATTAACGCTACTCTCGTCCCAACTGGAATAATCGAGATAGCCTTTATCATAAGCATAAGCAAAAATCGGTTGCATAAGCAATACGATTAATAAGATTAAAACGGCAGTAATTTCTAAAGTGCTACAAACAGCCTTCCTAAGGCGATATACTTTGTAACCATTCATAAATTTTACTCCAAATATTTTTTAGTATCGACGATATACATACATTTTAGATTAACCGAACACAATTTTCAACAATTTACGACAGGATTTTTGAATTTCGGCAAAACCCACAAATCAAGTCGGCTTTATTTGTGCATTTTCACAACGATTTTTCAATGCAAATGTTCAGCTTTTTATAAATCTTCTCCACGCCTGCATTTATATTTGCCAAAACTTTTGCAAAGACATATTTTTCTATTAAATATTTTCGCACATATTCTATGACTGTGCAAGCAGAGTAAATAATAATTACGCTAATAACAAAATGAACAACCAACATAGATGACTCTGCATAGGCGTAATTGTTAAACATGTCAACCCACAACCACTTTCTGACAAATGGATTTTCGTGGATAAGATATACCCCGAGTGTGCAACCTCCGAGCCTGTTTATCAAACTTGAATGCTTGGGTTTTAGATTAACAAAAAATGCCACCAAGCAAGCAGTCAATATAAGTACCAAAACCGAATTCAAGGAATAAAACTTTTTAGCTTTTCCTGCAAAGGCAGGTAATCTTGTACCTACCAAGTTAATTATTGCAACAGATGCTGTCATCAACACAAACGAGACAAATGATAAAGCCGCACTTCTTTGCTTTTTTGACAAAAAATTATTCGGATACATTCTTAAATACGCACCGATTAAATAAAAGTAAATCATGAATCCCAAACGACCGCCAAATTCAACCGACTTGAAATTAAAAAACGAAGCCGCTATCGAGAAATAAAACACCAGCACTGCCAAAAGTGATACGAATTGCTTTCTTGTAATAGATTTAAGCGCTTTATTTATAAACGGAAATATAAACAACAGCATCACATAGGCACTTATGTACCAATATCTGCGACGGACAATAGGAAACATATTATTAATCATTTGCATGATAGAAAAATTACTTCTGTCAATTATGCAAAAAAGAACAAAAAATCCGACTGTGTAAAACAGAGTTTGAGATATGATATTTACGACACGCTTTGTCTTAAAATCGAGTTCAATTAAATAGTAGCCTGTTATGATTTCAAACAAAGCCACCCCAACCAAGCCGTAGTTGGTAGAATCAAGCAAGAACTTATTAAACCCAAGCGACATTCCGTCTATATCAGCCTGTGAAAAAACGGAATAATGCGATATGACAATCAATATCATTGCAATTATTCTGAGCAACTCTATATTTGAATTTCTGTTTGTTTTTTTTCTCGTTCATTCTGTAATCCTTGTATATGCATATAATTATATCTTTGCTCGTCCCGCCGTCCATATCGCCCATAAAGCCACATTAGGGTTTGGCAAGAACGCCACATACCCCACCGTGTCATCTAAACCTTTTTAAGCTAAGCTGAGCAGTTTTAAGCACAGCCAAAACAAAAGCTATACATTTATCCGATGTTAAGTTTTTCGCAAACAAAATCGACCGTATTTCTAAACCGGCATTCAAATCCGGGTAAAGCTATATCTAACCGCTTAAATACGGGTTTTTCTATAACATAAATTCTGACCAAATCAATAACCGTACAAACAAAACACACGCCTAAAACAGACAGTACAATGTGCAAATAACCATTACCCTGAGTATGAACTCCGACAACATTAAGCACATCGCCCCATAGCCAGCTACGCATTGTGTCACTATTGGCATGGATAAGCAACACGCCAAAGGTTGCCGAAGCAAGAGTATTAATTATCGAGCTGTTTTTTATCTTCAAATTATTAAATACCATAAATGCACATACAGCTTCAATAACAGCTAAGGCAGTATTTGAATCTGCAACGAACATATAATAATTGCCGTTAAAAACGAAAGCACAACAAATAACCGATGCAGCACATAAAACCGTTACAATCATTAAAGCTATGCTCCAGAATGCGTTATTTGAATATATTTTTTTAGGGTACAATCTTATATACGAAGAAATGAAATATAAAACTATAAACCAAGAAACATAGTTAAATGTTACGCTGAAATATGGCACGGTACCTAAAAATGTATACAAAAAACCGCAAAGCAAAAGCAAACAGATATGCTGTCTTTCATTCAGACTGTGTATCAATTTATTCAGAAATGGGATAAACAAAAAGAATACCAAATAGGCACTTGTAAAACCGTTTGATACATTCTTAATCGGTATAAATATCTTAATCAGTTCTTTTATCGAAAATGCAGAATAGCCTGTAATCCAAAACACGCAAGAAATCACTATTCTGTAAAACATAACTTCCAAGAAAAGCTTCAAAAACTTTTTCAACGAAATGCTTGATTTACACATAAAATAGCCTGTGATTAAGACAAAACTGTTTATGCCTATTTTTCCCCATGCACCGACTAAAAGCAAAACCAACGAATGAATCGCAGTCGGATTTGAATTAATAACACCATCCGCAGCAAGCAATCCGGAATTAACAACATAATGATGTGCCACAATAGACAGCATAGTCAGAATCCTAAATAATTCAAGATTACTGTTTCTTTGCTTTACAGAGGGTAATACCCCCCCGTTTTTTATACTCTGCGTCATATTTTTACCTCTGTTCCAGAATTATATCACAAATCTTGTCCACATCATCAAGCGACAAATCCGCATAAAGCGGCAATGTACAATTACCGCATCCGTATTTTGATAATTGTGCCAAATCAGGCGTCACTGTATTCCATATTTTTCGTAGCACAATTTTGAAGATTCATTCCAAGCATCAATAACTTCCTGATTTTTATCCTTAAAATCATAATGAGTTGACAAATATTCTCCAAGCCATTTTGAAAATTTAATAGCTCCTTGTTCTTTCAAATGAATAGTATCACAAAAGTCATCATTAGTTAATCCACTCTCATTATCACAAGCATTATAATAATCGTACCCATAACCCTCAATAATTTCTTTACAATCTTCTGCGCGACTTATTTTTTTACTATTTGATTCTTTTGTTTTTTCATCATAATATCCCTTAGGCAAATTTATAAATAAAACATTATCTATTTTATTACTTTTGCAATAATCAAGCACCTCTATCAAATCCTCTTTTGCATTTTCATCTAAACTACAAGACTGATAATTAATATCCGCTGTTGAAAAAACATTTAATTGTTCTAAATACTCATGTTCTATATTGTCAATATTTTTCTGAGATATGGCTCCTTTCATACAATCAGTTTCCTTGTTAATATTTCGCCGTAATTGTGTTAAATCTGAAGAAAAATATTTATAAAAATCCGTAAAATTATTATGGTATCTAATAATTGGTATAAAATGTTCCATTCTGTAATCCGAGTCTAAATCATTCACTGCATCTTTCATAGCATTATCTGCATACGGCAATGTATCAATAGTTAATCTGGCGGAATCTCTTGTTGTTGCCTTTCCCTCAAGAAACCCATCTAAGTCAACAATAAGTAAACTTTCTTTTTGATTCGCCAAAACATCTCGAATCAAATATATATACATATTTGATTTGAATCCAGATATATGTACTGTATTTCCTGTAATTTTATAATCATTCCATATAACAGTTGGAAATATGTCACACCTTGTACCGCTCGCTCCAACCACTACATAATCCAGAGTGTTTTCTTTTTCATTAAAAAAAGAATTTACTGTATGCTCGCAATTATTTCTAGGTATTCCGCAAAATAAAACAGAACTTATTGTAACAATAAAAACAACAATTATAATTGATGCTGTTATTCTCAATATTCTATACTTGTTTTTCATATATTCTCCTTAAAAATCAGCATATACAAACGGTTGCTCAGTATATCCTGAACCATATACACCAAGTAATATAATCATTATTATAGAAACAGTAATCCATACCCATCGTTTGTTAACGCTTTGCAATATATCAAAATAGATTTTTTTACCGTTAATTTCACAAAAATCTATAATCATAAAAATAATAATCATAACTAAAAGTAAAAAATAATCTAAATAATGTAAATCCTCACAGGCTATTACTACATTCTTTATTCCTATAATATTTATTCCTATTGATGATTTAATCATTGTTGCGAATTGACTAAGTGTATCCGCTCTGAACATTGTTAATCCGATTACAACAAGCAAATCTGTTCTGATTACCTGAAATGCTTTGAATAATTTACTGTCTCTTTTAATTTTAGATTTTTCAAATATTTTTACGAATAACGGTTCAAATATTTTTCCGAGCATGATCAGCGCAAAATAATATAAACCATATACAACATATTTCCAACTTGCCCCATGCCATATTCCCATTATAAACCAAACAGAAAGCAACGGCAAAGCACTGATTACTACTCCGGCAAAGTATTTATTTTTTATATGTTTATTTGCATTTTTGGTAATCTTCTTGGTCGCTTTTGATAGCGAAACAGGGTAAAATACATAATTTTTCAACCAAGCTCCAAGTGTAATATGCCATCTTTGCCAAAACTCCTGAATTGTATGTGAGAAAAAAGGCCTGTTGAAGTTCTCGGCAATGTCTATGCAAAACATTTTGGAAACACCTCGAACAATATCAATACAACCCGAAAAATCAAAATACAGTTGTACGGTATATGCAACCATTCCTACAATAACCGGAATTCCCGAATATTCAGTATAATTATCAAAAATCTCATTTGCTATATATGCTATTCTGTCAGCAATAATCATTTTTTTAACAAGTCCCAACAGCAAAAGAGAAGCGGCATTCATAAACATATCATAATCAAATTTATGATATTCACGAAATTGGGGTGAAAGTTTATTATATGTATCAAACGGTCCCTCTGTAATATGCGGAAAACAGCATACAAACAAAAGCAATCTGAACGGATTTTTTTCAGCCTCAACAGTGCCTCTGTAAACATCAACGATATAACTAACCGACATCAATGTATAATAAGATATACCTAACGGAACTGCAAGCTTAACAAAAGGCACAATATTTTTGGTTGTCAACGAATTTACAGTTTCACCAAAGAAATTAAAGTATTTCAATACAGCAAGTATTCCGACAGCTGCTATAACCATAACAGTTAATATATAATGCTGTTTTTTCTTAATATCACTTTTCAGGTGCTTTCGATCCTCTTTAGAAAGAGTCTTCTTATTTTCCCTAAACTTATCGTTCAAGCCCTGTATTTTAACAGCTCCGTAATATATAAGTAAGGTAACCGCAACCATATACAACATTGCAAATTTGCTCGCATAACTTATAAAAAACAATGATGCGAACAATAATACAACCCACTGCAACTTTTTAGGTACTGTGTAGTACAATATAAGAGCAATAGCAACAAAAACGAAAAACATTAATGATGTTGGACTCATATTTCTTTTCTCCTTTATCACAAATATCACAAAAATTATAGAAATAAACAATTATGAACATTTGTGCCTTATTGACTTACCGATTTATAGCATATCTTTTATCAGCAGACACCAATTCTTCAAAACTATCAATTTCCATAATATCGCCATGATTAATTTTACTAATGTCCAACTTAAAAGCTTCATATTCCAAAATTAGCATTACTGTAAAAACAACATATTAACAGGAACACTATTATAATCATAAAATTCTAAAACTTAGGCAATCAATCCAAAATTATATCACAAATCTTGTCCACATCATCAAGCGACAAATCCGCATAAAGCGGCAATGTAATAACCTTAAATGAAACATCATACGCCACAGGTGTTTCTGCCTTTGCGTCATGCTTGTCCTTATAGCAATCAAAAGCATTCGTAATCGGATAAAAATATTTTCTTGCAACAATGTCGTGTTCTTTAAGCTTTTCGCAAATTTCATCACGAGTATATTTATATCCGTCAAAGACTACAGGAAAATACGCATAATTACTCTGAACATTTTCCTGCACAGCGTTAAGTTTAATACCGTCAATTCCCGAAAGACGCTCTCTGTATCTCTCAACCACAGCCTTGCGCTTTGCTATTTCTGCATCAAGATGGCGAAGATTGCATATGCCCATAGACGCTGCAAATTCATTCATCTTTGCATTTGCACCGACAGCATCCACAGTTTCAGGTCCTCTGATTCCAAAATTCTTCAGTCGATACAAATCAAGTCCGTACTCATCATTATGAAAACATACAGCTCCGCCCTCAATGCTGTGAAAAACCTTTGTGGCGTGGAAACTGAACATAGAAGCATCACCGAAATTGCCCACTCCGACACCGTTATATTTTACTGCAAAAGCATGAGCCGCATCGTATATTACTTTCAAATTATGTTTTTTGGCAATCCTGTCGATAGCCTCAACATCGCATATGTTACCATACACATGCACCGGAATAATCGCACATGTTTTATCTGTTATAAGAGCTTCAATTTTATTTACGTCAATAGTATATGTATTCGCATCAATGTCGCAAAATACGGGAGTTAAGCCGTTTCTCACAATCGCATGCGTTGTAGACGCAAATGTAAAAGGCGAAGTAATAACCTCTCCTGTCAAATTCATAGCTTGTATAGCCATTTCGAGTGCCATGTGACCATTACTGAACAAATCAATATGGCTGACGCCCAAATAATCAATCAAATCAGCTTGAAACTGCTTGTGCTTAACCCCCATATTGGTAAGCCACCTGCTGTCCCATAAGCCCCTTATTTCTTCACAATACTCCTCAAACTCCGGCATTGAGGAACGAGTAACATTAATCATAACTGCCAATTCCCTTACTGATAATTAGGATAATCAAATAGCATTGAATTCCCGTTTTCATCATATACTTCTATCAAATTAGAAACTTCTTCAATGCGACTATTCAATTCATTTTTATCTTTTCCAAAAATAAATATTCTACAAATACTTTGAGCATAATAACCAGCCTTAGTCATTTTATCCCCTTCAAAATAATATTGATAGAAGTCAAATACATACGGAAGAGATTTTATTTCTTCAATTCCACTTATTTTGGATATACTGCCGTTTTTAATTCCAATACTTATTGTTGCATAAAATTTTTTATAAGGCTTATCAAGCGAAGATATATCATCGCCAAATTTTCCAGATAAAGCAAACTGCATGTAGCATCCTATAATATCTACATTTTTTTCTCTTTCAACAGATTTATAATCCATACTTCCACCAAGTCTAAAATTTGTGTCAATAATATATGGAATACCGTCCTCAACAATGCCTTGAAATAAACAAGTTCCATTTTTAACACCCAGTGTCGTAAACATTTTATATAAAGGTTCATACAAATACTCTTTTAATAATGTTTCGTTTTTTGAAGGATAAATGTCAACATACGGTTGTTCCGGATGATTGTTATGTGAAGGATAAAAGATCCTATCTTTTGTATACGGAATATAATATTTACCATCTTGAAAACACATATCAAATTGAAAAAAATCTCCGACCAAAAACTTCTCACAAATAATATCACCGGATATAGATGAATTCTTTGCAAAATCCATCGCCTCATTCAGTTCTTGTCTTGTGTTGCAAATACTAATTCCTTCTGATCCTGCCGCATCTACAGGCTTTACAATTATAGGAAATTTAATATCGTTATTAAATTCAGGAACAGACGGAACACCAAAATTCTTTGAATAATGCTTAAAGTTTTGCTTATTCATAATTATCTCCCATTGTTTTGGAGTACAATAGTATGAATAATTTAATTGGGAAATGTAATCAATCGATTTTCTAATTACCAATTCACCCGTACAAGAAAAAATTCCGTCAATTGCTTTTTCCTTTAATAAATTTGGCATAATAGTAGAATCGGTGCAGTCGACAAAACATTGCTCGTCAGAAATTTTATGAATCTCTGCTTCAGTATCATAACCAAATGAAACTAAAATAATTTCATTTTCTTCGGCATATTTCTTTATTTCTCGTGTTAGATTATTTCCACCAAATATAGCAAGCCTTTTTTTCATTCAAAGTCTCCCTTTCATATTTTTCAAATACCTTTAGCAAGCAAAATGTTGCTCTTTTTTAACACAGTAATTTTAACAAAAACAATCATATAAGTTAAGTTCATTGACGCTGTATATTTATCAATTAAAAACATAAACGATGCTTATTGTTCATATACTAAACTAAAGTATATTTATTTAAAAATCCATCAATTTCAGAAATCGAGCAATTCATCAATACATCTATTATTGATAAATTTGGTTGAAATTCGTCACAAATTTGCTTGTATTTAATTTCTCCTGATTCCAAAAAATATAAATTAATATTATTTTCCTTAAACAATGATTTTGAATATAAATCCATCCCGCCTATTGCATTTATATATTCTGTTGCACCTATTTTTTTGCATATTGCAAGGATTCTATCTTGCCCTTTCAAATTTCTATCTATATCAATTTGCGAAGACAAAACGAATTTTGTTTTAATTCCCAAATAATTTGCCATCACTTCAAAAGAGTTTTTTATAAATAAGGATAACTTTTCCTCTGGACAATTCATTATATCTGTGAATAATGGATAAACCTCAGCAAAATTAGGGGATTTTTTATAAGCCAATTCTATTGTTTTAATTGTTTTACTAATAATTTTTCTATCCTTGTTTACATTAATTTCATTTATATGTTTGTTTTGACTTTTTCCAAGAACGGGTAAATTCAAATAAGTAATCTGTCCGTTTACAATAATCCTATTTCTATCAATCCATCCTCTATTAATATAATTTACATCGTCAAAAATTACATATGTATCAACTAAATTCATTAATTGCCAATATCCAATATATGGAAAAAAATATGGCTGCATAATTCCTACTTTCATTTTCTTAAAACAGTTTTATATTAAAACTACTTGTCCTTTCTTTACTTAAATAACTAAACCATACTTAAGAAAGCATCTCAAATTTTCTTAAATATCTTATTTAGAGTCGGTTTGATCATATTCAAAACATAAGTAAATGATTCAAGCTTAAGTAATGCTGATAAACCGATATAAATCATTGCACCAAGAGGCACTTGAATAATCAATGTAAGCCAGTTATTTAGATGCAAGAGGTTTACACAATATACACAGCAGCCCATAAACGCAGCTAAGCCAATGCCTGGCAATATGTCTTTTAATTGTTCAGCATAGCTATAATTCATTAATTTTTTGTTTGGCCAAGAATTAATAATTTGACACAATACGCTTGTAACCAACAAACTGTATGCCATAGCCATTACGCTTATTTTGAATGTAACAAGAACTGCTATTAACCCGACTACTTTCTTAAGTATTTCAAGCTTTAAGAACAGGTCGCTCCGCCCCAGAGCTTTTATTGCATTAAGGTTAGCCGTGTGGACCGGATAGAACATATATGTAATGCAAAATATCACCATAAACGGATACGATGGAAGCCATTTATCAGTTAAAAGAATAGAAATAACAGCTTGTCCGCAAGCAGCCAATCCCATCAACAACGGTGCCATAACATAAGTGCTTGTTTTCATAGCTCGCCTCGTCATTCCTTTAACAGTTTCAACCGAATCCTGCACGCTGGACATTGACGGCAACAGCACACTGTCAATAGAACTATTTACATTATTAATTATAACACTCGGAAAATTATTCGCTTTGTTATAATATCCTAAATCGGCAGAAGAATAAACCTTTCCGATGATAAGACTTCTAAGTTGGTTGTATCCATTATCAAGCAACGCTGATAATAATATTTTCCAACCATATGAAAAAAGCCCATTAAGTCTCTTAAGCGAGAACATTTTTTTAGGTCTCCATTTTACTGTAAGCCACAAAATGCAAGTGTCGATTATATTATTACTTAAGCCTTGACCTATAATTGCCCATGCTCCATAGCCCTTATATGCCAAAAAAATGCCGAAAAATGCAGAAAAAATTGTTCCGCCTAAGGTTGAAAAGAAAAATCTTTTGAACAGCATATGCTTTGAAACATATGCACCTTGAATAGACCTGACTCCAGAAATGACAATAGATAAGCTTAACACTCTTACTAATGGTATTAATTCTGCATTATTATAGAATTCTGCAATCAGAGGCGCACAAAAGAACATAAGTGCATAAAGTGACAAGCACATAAAAATGTTAAAATAGAAAACAGAGGAATAATCGAGGTCATCCGCATCTTTTTTTTGAATTAAAGCACTACCCATACCGCTATCTATAAATACCGAAACTATGCCGGTAAATACAGTTATTAATGCAACAGTGCCGTATGCCTCAGGTGCAAGCAATCGAGCAAGCACAATCGAAACAACAAACTGTACCCCTTGTGCGCCGCACCGCTCGGCAAATCGCCATATGAAACCACCAATGGTTTGTTTTTTTAATGATTGTTCAGGCATTGTTTTTATCCTTTGATTTTTTGTATAATTTCATTATATGAGGAAAATAGGCATTGAGAACGACAAAGATCTTTTCTTTGTTTGACAGCTTGTTAAAAAATGGTCTGTATTTCTTTTTTAATGATTCTTTTGAATTATTTTCATATAATGAGACTTTGAATAACAATTCATTTTTAATTTCTTGTATTTGTTTTGAATATTTATAATCAATATATTTATCATATGAAACGTATAAATCAAACATTTTATTTAATTGAGTGATCAATTTTGAACGATTATTTAATAAAGAATTTGTCCAGCTGCCAACTGAATTATTCCTATAGCAAGACATCACTTCATCAACAAAATACAAATTTCCTCTTGAAATGCAATATAAAATCATCGGAACATCTCCGACATCACTATTTGCCCAAAAATCGGGTTTGTTTTTATAATCAAACAAGGACATTTTAATAAAATAAGAGCTAGTCTGAAAAGGATGTCCTAATTTAATAATCAAATTTAGATATTCTTCACAATTGAATATATTTTTTTCAAAATTATAGGTCGGACGATAGCTTTTTAACGAAACTCCATCCTCAGAAATATTCTCAAATCTATGAACACAAATAGAACAATCCGGATTGCTTTCCATAACATCAAATTGCTTTTGTAATTTATTTTCATCACACCAATAATCATCGCCTTCACAAAACGCAAGATACTTACCTCTGATAAGAGGATATAAACTCTGACTAACTTTAATACCTTTAGAATATTGATTTTCAGTTTGATAAATCGGCTTAATTATATCAGGATATTTCTTTTCGTACTCTCTAATAATATCTGCCGAACCATCAGTTGACGCATCATCATGAATAAGCACTTCAAACTTAAAGTTCGTTTTTTGCATAACGAATCCGTCAAGGCATTTTCTTAAATATTTTTCATGATTATATACAGTGCATATAACACTTACCATTATTTCCATATATCTCTATTTTCCTAACTTTTTTATATTCTTAAAAATCGAATCGACAAAAGACTCCACTGAATTATTTACAATAGTGCCATTTTTATAATTCTCAAATTGTTCTCTAGCTCCGGAAAAATCAGTAGAAATAATAATTTTATTAAACAATTTGGCTTCGGCTAAAGTTAAACAATATCCTTCGTGAATTGATGGTTGAACATAAATATCACAATCTTTATAGTATGGATACGGATTCATTCTTAATCCTAAAAAGACCAGATGTTGTTCCAGTCCCATAGATTTAATTTCAGTAGCTATCTCATCTTTCAAATTTCCTTCGCCAATCAAATACCATCTAAAATTGATATTTTGTTTGCATAATTCATTTATAACCTTAGGTATAATATCTTGTCCCTTTTCTTTACTTAATCTACCTACTGTAAGAATTCGTACACCGTCAAAATCATCATTAAAAGATTCACCGACATCAGCAAGACTTTTACACAACTCTGCTGACACAACATTATATTTTACTTCTGTAAAATTTCTTATTTCGGGTACCGCTTTTAATAAATGTGTCTTTGCAGATTCAGACACAACATAAACTTTATTAAATTTAGAATATACTTTATTTGCAAATTTCTTATCAAAACATATCTTATCCACATCAAAGTGAATCCATTGAACCTTTATATTAGCTTTCACCTTGCTAATTATATATTGAGAAATAAAGTCCATCGGTCCGGCATATGCAACCGCAACATCATAGTTCCCTAAATCAGGACTAAATTTATTAACAACGCTTCTAATATAAAAATAGCTATTATTAAATACTTTCGATATAATATAACTAACAAGTATTTTAAAAGTTTTAATTATTTTTTTTTCTTTCAAATAATGTTTTATGATATCTTTCGGGGAGTCATGAATCAAAAATCTTTTGCCGGAGTATTGATTCAATTCTTTCACTGTAACATTGTCAAAATTTTCAAGAGTTTCTAAATAACCTCCACTTTTTTCTAACAGCAAAACAGTGATTTCATATTCGAAACTTGGCATTTCATGTATAAGATTAATTAAAGATTTTTCAGTGCCGCCAACATTCATATTAATAGCCATAAACAATACTTTTTTCATAAATTACTGTCTCCAAATAAACTATACACTTTTTCTATTTCCTCGGTATTTCCTTTCTTTTCGGTTTTTAGATATTCAATAACCGATTTTCTAAACTCTTCGTCATCAATCATTCTTTCAATTCCCGCAACAATCGCTTGTGCATTCATATCAACAACAAGACCGTTTTTTTCTTGAATCATTTGATTGTAAACGCATTCAAAATTGGTTGTAACACAAGGCTTGTTTAATATTCTTGCCTCGGCAAGAGTCAAACAAAATCCCTCAGAACGAGATGTTTGAACATATATATCAGCTGCATTCATATACTTATACGGATTAGACTGTGCACCCAAAAGAATAAATCTGTCTTCCAGTTTACTATCCTTAATTTTCTTTTCAAGATTAATCCTTTCGGGTCCTTCACCTACAGCAAACCAATGCACATCGTAACCCTTATCAATAAGAATTTTACATGCATCAATAGCCATATCATAGCCTTTATAATCATTATATCTTCCGACTGTGACAATTTTTTTACCGCTATAATTATCAAGGAGATTCTCCGAATTTGCCATTTTTTTTATTAATTCAGCATTATTAACATCGTAAATCGCTATACATTTGTCAACGTATTCAGGGAAAACACGCTTCATTTTTTCGTTTTGGCTGTCAGAAACAGAAACAATATAATCAATTTTAGAAAAATTAACCAAATCGTCTTCTCGCCTATGGCCAACTGCTTCATAATCAGCATTAATCCACACTGCTTTCTTCTTTGCTTCTACTCTATTAGAAACATACTTTACAGGCAGACCCTGACCCCAACCTATTGCCAAATCGTATTTCCTGTCAAGTTGTTCAAATGCGTTTTTACAATTTCGCCAATAAACTTCAGCTTCATGCGAACTATTTTTGGATTCTTTATTTTTTCTTAACGCTTTTGCGAGCCTTAATCTTGTAAACAGAAACCGTAGATTTAGTGTTTTTATTTGTTCTTTTAATGACATGTTGCAAAACTGATTGAATTTCGGAAGTGGTAAAACATGCACTCTTTCATCAAGCAATTCTTCAAAAAATCCGCCACTTCTAAATAATAACAAATCGATTTCGTAATTCGAATAATCAAATAAGGATAATAAAGAGACTAAACTTTTTTCAGCTCCGCCACAGTCCAATGAATTAATAACAAATAAAACGCTTTTTTTCTGCATTACTTACTTTTCTCCAAAACTTTATCTAAAAATTGTTTAGATTTTTTTATTTCATTTTCGACATTTGGTCTTATGTTTTCATAATTAATATCTTCAAAATCTCTATACTTTTCCGTGAATCTATCATTAATACAAAAAGTATCAAGAAGATCTGCCATTCGAGAATTAATACTCTCCTGTCTCTTAATTACAGCAAATTGCTTTTCATAAATAACGGAAAAAGCAGTGGCATGAAAACTGTTAGAAACAACAAAATCTACATTTTTAATAAGTGATAAAAATACATCCGGTCCATAATCTTCAAAACATTTATCACAATAATCACTATTATATAAAGAATAAATCTTAACTTTATGCTCCTTTGCATACTGTAAGGAAAAAGACTTCACGCTATCGGAATTTTCAAAATCATATACAAGAATGTACTTGTCGTCAAATTCCATTTTGCTTTCTACACAATCCCATTCTTCTCTGCTTAACAAAAACACAGGATCAAGTACGACACAAGCATCTTTAATTCCTAAATCATCTAAGATTTTCAGTGCTGATTTTTCTCTAACCGAAACATAATCTATGCTTTCAATAAAAGCCTTAGTTTGATTTTTCAACTCATCGGGAATTTCCGATACAGAAAACGAAGCAGCATAAGTAGCTCGTATACCGTTTTTGACAAATTGAAGATAATATGCAGGATCTTTACCGTTTTCCATCATTGTATTCCATATTTGATCACTGCCCGCAATATATAAATCCGCCTCAGGAGGATTGTTCTTTAATTCATCAAATGTTTTATAACATTTTGTTAAATGATAATACTTGTTCCAAAAATTCTCGAAATTAGTTTTTCGCAAACTGTTTTTGTATTTCAAATATTCGGCAAGCCTTGAGGGAAACTTTGCACATATATAGGCAGTTTTCAAAAAGACATTCTTTGCATATTTTTCAGTGCTGCAAACAAAAGGCCTAAAATGATTAAATCTTTCGGGAATATAATCAATTATTTCAACATCATTTCCTAATGATTCCAAATAATGCATTAATGCATATGCCTGCAATGTTGCACCATGATTATTAACTTTTTGACAAGTTATAGTTTTAATTATCATTTTTTATATTTGCTAACTTTTCCGCTTTTTCTTTACCTATTATTCTTCTAATAAATCTTTTAACTTTCAACTGTGTAGCAGACTGTCCGCTCCAACTTGCATCATACCAATGGATTGAATAAGTATTCTTTGTCTTTGACAGCTTACCCGTAATGCTGTCATAAGGATTAAAGTATTCTGCCGGATAAATGTGAACATCGCACACTGTTTGCTCCGTACCGTCGAGCTTTATACCCTTTGTTCTGAACAAATCCGTTGCAACCTTTGGACAGCCTATTTGGTTATATGTACCATCCGAATTGATAAACTGCCAATCCTTATAAACATCAATGTGTTCCTTAAAAAAAGGCAGTCCCGCCTCTGCACCAAAGCCCAATCCGGAAGCGACATTCTCGTCATTTTCAAACCCCATATAAGCTTTATTATCAAGCAAATTATCAAGTGGCTTAATAACCTCAACATCGGTATCCATATATATTCCGCCATATTTATAAACAATCATAAGACGTGCAACATCGGACACAAACGCATACTTTTTCGCTTCATAAGCCTGCTCCACAAAAGGCATACAATGAATGTCAAAATTACTTTCGTTCCACTCAATGATTTCATAATCCGGACAGTATTTTTTCCAGCTATCTATGCACTTTTTAACGCTTTTTGGTTTTTCGTTTCCGCCAAACCAAAAATAATGAATTTTTTTCGGTATCATACTAATCTCCGATAAGTTTATAAATCTTTTCTACTTCGTTTTGATTTGAATAATCCGTTGTTTTCATATTGGATATAAACTGATTTTGCTTATCCTTATCAAGAATAAAATCTGCAAGCGCATTTGCACAGCCTGCATTATCCATCGGAACAATCGCTCCGTCAAAGCCGTCATTAAGTTGACTCTGCGCCGTAGTGTAATTTGTAATTACCACCGGCTTGTCCAATATCTGTGCTTCCCTGACAGCTACGCATTTACCCTCATATCTTGAGGGCTGAACATAAATATCGCACGCTTTAATATACGGATAAGGATTATCTTTTTTACCGAGTATAATTACTGTATCGCTAATATTGTACTCGGCAATTTTTGATTTAATTAATGCTTCGTCACTGCCATAACCGATAATGTACCACTTAAAATCTATACCTTTTGTTTTAACAAGACTTGCAATCTCCGGAACATTATCAAAATTCTTTGCTTCGCAAAATCTGCCAACAGAAAGTAACTTAGTTGAATCGGCAGGCATTTCATTTGACACATCAAACTCATTGGATTGTTCTTCAATAAACGTCTTAGAAAGAATATTCTCAATCAAGACAATTTTACTTTTCAGTTTAGGGAATTTTTTCAAAAATGCAGCAGTGACATCATCCGAAATAGAAACGATATTGTCAAAGCGTGACCACATCTGTAATTCAGACTGAACATCTACTTCAATAGTTGAATAATCCGTATGTATCCAAGCAATTTTTTTGTCTGCATTTACCTTTTTAGAAACGACGTAATGCGGTGTTAAAAAACTGATTGCACAATCATAATTTTTATCATTTATCTTGGGCAAAGAGTCAACGACATATTTATGACTGTAATCAATGGCAACGGCGCTGCTTTGAGCAGGATACTTAATGCTATAATTCTTAGCCTTGATTTTACCGTTCAATCTGCCTAAAACAACGGCAATCCGACCATTTTTAAGCGCCTGAACCATAGGCATCATAAGCGCACTGTATTGAGGTATTTCAGGCAACAGATTAACCTCATTTGGTATTAAATCCAGCAGTTCCCCACTATGTTTAAGCAAGAATAAATCAATATCATATTTTGAATAATCAATACTGTTTAACAATCCGAGCAAAGCTCGTTCTGCTCCGCCGATTTCCATAGCGTGCGAAAAAATAAAAATTTTCTTTTTCATAAATCTATTTTTTTAACTTAATGTACGAATTATCAGCACAAACTAACTCATCAAAACTGTCAATTTCCATAATATCGCCATGATTAATTTTACGAATTCCTAAATCAAAATCTTCAAAATGCTCAAACATTGCGACATCGTCCCAGTAAATATCAACATTGCCTTTTTCAAATTCTTGGGCAACAAGCTTTTCAAGTTTTTTGCCGTCGTTTTCGGTCCACATTGACAGTCCATATAACTGCCATCCGTTTACCCCTCCAACTCGGGAACAGCTTAAAACAGTATTATTTTCTACCTGCATCAGCCACTCATTTGTCGTTTCGCTCCATGCTGCACAATAACCTGATTTTTCAAATTCGGGATGAAATATTTTTGAGTTTTTTACAACCTGATCTCCGTCAATTATAAATGCATTTGAAATATGATTTCTTGCAACATAAAGTGATGAAATATTATTATATTTTTCAAAATAAGGGTTTTCAATAAAAATTAAATCCTGATATTTTTCACAGAGTTTGTTGAACTTTTCTTTAAGATAGCCAACAACTATATAAATCTCAGTTATTCCATTATAATGAAGTGCATCAATAATTGTATCAATCATTCTGACGCCGTTTACCTTTACCATAGGCTTAGGCGTATTATTCGTGACAGGAGATAATCTATTGCCTAAACCGGCAGCCATTATTATAGCTTTATTTACTGTTTCCATTTATAAAATCCTCTACTTTAATATTTAAGAATAATATAAACTTAATCTTCTTTTGAACGTCTATGAATAACAAAACGCTGAAGAGGATAAGTCCAAATTGTAGGAACAGTCATAACAATTAATTTAGTAAGCATAACAATCCAAAAACTATCATAACCGTTGTTCTTTATCCAAGTGCCGAGAAACGAACCGAACCATGTATTAAATACTACAGTGAAAACCACCATTATAACATATAAAATTGTGGATAACACTATATTTGCATCGGACTTAAATGTAAGCTTCCTGTTCATTATATATGAAGCGGTATAGCCGACAATAGCACTTATAAAGTAACTCCACATATATCCCTTATATTCAATGCCCAAAAAGGACAGAATTGCATTATCGGTAACCGGCACCTCATTTAGAGACTTAAACACAACATACTGAAGCAATGCAAAAACAACCATTTCTAAAATAGAGGTGCTTGCACCGGTAAAAGTGAACTTAATAAACTTCCAAAGTTCTTTATATTTTTTAGTAAATTTTAAGATTTTTTCATTCATTTTAATTAAATAACACTAATACTAAAACACTTAACTTAACTTAACCAACTAATTTCATATTTTTATAATTTCTATAAATAGATTCAACTATAACCAACTTAAATGTTATAAAAAATTTTTACTTTAGACTAAAAAAATGGAATTCATTAAATGCTATACTTCTAAAATCATCATCAAAGCGACCATGAACAATATTGATTTCATAATAGAAAAATGCCAGGTAACAAACAACGACACATACTTTCATAAGCGTTCGCCACTTAGGATTTACCATATTAAACAGTCTCGGCAATGCAATAACAGGGAAAATGTAAAAATAATTTGCAAGCCTTGCAAAATAATTTGCCGTACCGAAAAGCGCAACGAACATTATCTCACCGTTAAGAAAAGCAAGATTCATACATAAACCCTCGGCACGATTAACCTCATTATAAGGGTCGTTTATTTGCTTTCGCAAAATAAATGACAGCACAAGCGGTACAAGGCAAACCAAAAGTCTAAGAGGATTAACTCCGCCTTCATTAAATGACTCGGCAGTATATTCCTCGCCAAGTGCATCCGTAATGCTAAGTACTGTACCTATCATAGGTCGAAGCAAAATTCCGGCAAAGAAAAATATAATTATCCACATAACCGTTCTTTTGTCCTGCCACGGTACAAAAAACAATAACGGAACAATCAAGTACATGAATGAATATGCATGAAACGACTCTGCAATCAATATCCAAAATATAAACCAAAACCATTTTTTATTTATTGCCTTATCAACAGCGAGCAAACAAAATGCTACGGCAACACATTGTTTTATAGCCGCAAGCGGAAATGTAAAAACAAGGCAGATGAACAAAAACATCGACATTAAAAAGTCGGTAGAATACTTATGGATAAACCAAATATATATTCCGTAGGTGACAATGGCAAAAACCATAAGATACCCGTTATTGCTAAAGCCTAATGATTTAAGAGTAATTGTTACAACATTATAACCGAAATTTGAACCGAAGTTCCATTTTATATCCGAAAAATCAAAATTTGAATTAGTTAATAGGTTATATGTTTCAAGATAGGTTCCGGTATCATTATACCTCGTTCTTAATCCTGCGAAAATTGCTGAAACTACGATTGCAATAGTCCATATAAACTTTTCTTTATACACATATCCGTTAAGTCTTTCATCCTTTCGGGAAAACCTATCGGAAAAAAATGCAGCACATATACATATAGTAATTACCGGAATTATCTTCCACATAAACAGCCTCCATAACTTTGTTTATCAGCAAAATCGGACCATAAAAATCACAAAATATCATTACTGTAATTTTTCTCAAAATTAATTAAAAGAGGATTATGTTTCCATACCCGTTCTTCTTTGGAGGGCAATTTCATATAATCTCCATACTCTACTTTCAAAGCATGATCCCACTTTGCCACAGCAGGAAATCTTTTACCTTCAAATTCTAAATCAACAAAAGTATCCATCATGTCAAAATCATAATATAAATTTAAGCACTCATATGTTGAATTACTAATAAATTTGCAAGTTTGATCTCCGCATAAAGATAAATATTTTTTTTCAAAATACTTTCTTAAATTATCATATTGACTCTTTGGTACAATAAATAAAAGCATTTTTGAAATTATTTTTTTCAACCCTCTTTCATTTGGAGGAGAAAATTTTCTATAAAATAACATTGTTAACACGGCATAGATTTTTTGTTTAACTATTCCTGTTTTTGTTTTTGCAACTCTGTCCAAAGGAAAAATATCAACGAATATACCTTTATGGTAATGCTTTTGTTTTTCTTCTTCAGATTGAATAAAGGCACTATTATCCTTTCTGATTTTAGTAAAATTCTGATTGAAATCCGATTCCAAATCTGTATTTTGCAATATATATCCTTCAACAGGATTCTTTTGCCACGATTCTATAAACCTATTGTAATCATCTCTTGACATCCACAAATCTATATCATCATCCCACGGTATAAAACCTTTATGACGAATCGCTCCTATTAATGTGCCATATGCAAGAGAATAACAAATATTGTTTTTCTTACAAAAGCCATCGATAACACAAAGTATTTCAACTTCTATTTTCTTTACCTCTGGTAAAAGTTCATCAATTTTCATCTTTTATTCTTTCTATGTAAAAATATATACACCGGTTTAGGTAAAAGCCCTATAATTATCGGACTAAAACATTTCAAATAACATATCAAATCTAAATTAAAAATCTTACATCCTGATATTCTGGTTTTAGTAGAATTCACTCTATATTTGAATTTTCTTCTACTCACTGCATTCCTATCATCCAGCATCTTATACAAAGGCTCAGACAAATTATAACATTTAGAACCATTTGCATATAATCTAATCCACAAATCAACATCTTCAACTCTTGCAGTTGTTTTTTTTGTACTATAACCACCGATTGATTTTATAGCCTTTGTTCTTATCATACACGGAGCGTGACAAATGACGCTATCACAAACAACTTGTTTTACAGTCGGTTCATTAATAGCAATTCCTATCTTAAAATCTCCTTGTTTATCAAAAAGAATCATAGGCGTACTTACAATATCATACTCCTTATGTTCATCTAAAAAAGATACTTCTTTTTCAAATCTTAACGGAAGAGATATATCATCTCCATCCATTCTGGCTATATATTCTGTATCTGCAAATGAAAGGCATTTGTTTAAGGTAGCGTTTAATCCTTGATTAATATTGTTTTTAATCAAATAAAAATGTCGAGGGTATTTATCAACATATTTTTTAGCCACTAAATATGTATTGTCTGTTGAGCCATCATCACACATTATACATTTCCAATCAGAAAAAGTTTGTTCTAACAAACTATCCAATGCAATAGGCAATGTTGATTCACAATTATAAATGCCCATCAATACACTTACTCTCATAAATACACCTTTCATTCAAAGCAAATAATTATGTTTGTTATATAATCAAAACAACTCTTTAATCGTTTCGTCAACAACTTTGTTCTTATCAAAAACCTTTTCCATATGAATACGGGATTGCTTGCCCATTTCAACTTTTTGATCATACGGAAGCTCGATAAATTTTTTCAAACAGTCATACAGACTGGTTGCATTTTTTCGTTCACATAAATAGCCGCTTTTATTTTCAACAACTGCCTCAAGGCAGCCGTGAATATTACTTGTAATAAGCGGTCTGCCCATTGCGGCACATTCGAGATTTGTATTTGCCATACCCTCATGCCAAGAAGGCAAGACAAAACAATGCGCCTTTTCGATAAACGGCTTAACATCATTTTGATACCCATAGAAATTGATAATCCCATCATCAACAAGTTTGTTTACCGTTTCTTCATAGTTATCCTCATACATACCGACAATATCAAACTCGACATTGCCGTATTCACTCTTGATTCTTTTAGCAGCCTCAAATAACTCGTCAATTCCTTTTTCTTGCATTATTCTTCCGATAAAAAGAAACTTGATTTTTTCTGATGATGGATACTTTTCAAATGAATATTCCTCTAAATTAACACCGGCACCTGCGTTAAGCAAGCATTGTTCTTCTTTTACAATTCCATAATCAAGAAACAACTGCATATTTTCACAATTTTCAAAGATAACTGTGTGTGCGTTCTTACAAGCAAGCTTGTATAACATAACAATCAAATTAAGAAATATGCCTTGCTTTTGGAAAGCTGTTCCAAGGCCTGTGATGTTAATCGCATATTTCTTACGCTTAATTGCCGAAACTATACCTGCATACACATTTGGCTTAATCGTATATGTAATAATTAAATCAGGCTTGACCCTACCGATAATTTTCCAATAATTTAGAAAAAGCTTCAAGTCCGTTACAGGATTAATACCTCGCCTGTCAACAGCAGTATCAATAAATTTACATCCCATGTCTACCATAGCTTGAACTAAATCACCGTCCGGTAATGAAATATAAACCTCATTGCCATTATCAATTAGCCTTTGCAATAATTCTTTTCGAAACTTATAAAGACCAATATCTATATTTGCAATTACTAAAACTCTCATTTAATCTTCCTTACAGGCACGCCTGCATAAGTTCCGCTTTCTGTAATATCTTTAACAATCACCGAACCGGCTCCAAACACACAATCCGATGTGATATTCAACACCTGCTTTGTGCATGCCCCGGCACCGATATGTGTTGACTTTCCAACTGTAACAATTCCTGAAAGTGTCGCGTTTGGTGAAATGTGAACATAATCTTCAAGAACATTATCGTGTTCAACTATCGCTCCCGTATTTATAATACAATGCTTGCCGATTTTAGCACTTGAATTGATAACGGCATTTGCCATTACAACCGTTCCCTCACCAATTTCAACATCAAGACTTGAAATAACAGCATTTGGATGAATTGCTGTATACCATTTGACCGGTAGCATATCGGCAATTTTTTCTCTTATATAAGGATTTCCTATTGCAATGACAAACTCACAATCTGCAAAATCTTTATAATCTTCAGTTTTGCCTAAAACCTCAATACCGGCTACAAGCATGCCTCTTTCAACACCATCATCAAGAAATCCAACAACAGTATCTCCTGACTTAATAACTATATCCGCAATTACTTTTCCGTGACCACTGGCGCCAATAATAACAACCGATTTAGACATTTACTGCTTCCTTTTCCGGTGTTCCCATAAATTCCTCCATTGTTACGCTTGTTTGCGAGCTAATGCCGTCTCTTTTAAGGACATTCAAAATTGTCATAAATAAAATCTTTATATCCATTGACAGCGAATAATTATCAACATATTCAACATCAAACTCAAATTTTTCTTCCCAACTAATTGCGTTTCTGCCGTTTACCTGTGCCCATCCTGAAAGCCCGGGTTTGACTTCATGGCGACGGTGCTGATATTCATTATATCTTGGTAAATACTGAACCAGCAAAGGTCTTGGGCCGATGACGGACATATCGCCTTTGAGGATGTTGAAAAGCTCCGGCAGTTCGTCAAGGCTTGTATTTCTGAGGAATTTTCCGTATTTTGTAAGTCGATCTGCATCAGACAGGAGGTTTCCGTCCTTATCCTTTGCATTTGTCATTGTGCGAAATTTTATAAGCTTAAATATCTTTTCGTTCTTACCGGGTCGCTCCTGAGTAAAAAACGGATTGCCTTTCATTTCTACTGCCCCCATTATGGTAAGAACCAAAAGCAACGGAGACAAAAGAATAATCGCAAGCAATGATGAAATTATATCAAGAATTCGCTTTATGTACTTATATATCATAATTCACCGTCCACTTATTCAAAACAGCGTTTAATTACTTCAATTATTCTATCCTGCTGCTCGGGGGTCATTTTATTATCGCTCGGGAGACAAAGACCACGGTTGAAAACATCCATTCCGACGTCATTCGCTGTGCCTGCAATATACGCATTCGTTCTCGCTCTGCCGTTGCCGTCCTGTGTAACAAAGCCGTTCATTCTATAAATCGGCTGCATATGCATCGGCTTCCAAATCGGTCTGCCCTCTGCGTTAATCTCTGCAAGTTTATCAAGAATTTCGTGAGGACAGGTCTTGCCTTTTTCGCTGACATAGCAATAATCCTGCTCGGAGCGAACCTGCTTACACATTGCGTCCTCATCAATAATCATACACGAAAGCCAGAAATTTGGCTCTGAATTTTTTTCATCATAAGGATTCATTTTAACCGGCAAATCCTTAAACGCTTGCTTATATCGCATATAAATTGCCTTCTTCTGTGCGATATGCTCCTCAAGATACGGAATCTGACCACGAACCACACCTGCGATTACATTACTCATTCGGTAATTGTAGCCAAGCTCCTCGTGCTGATACCAAGGTGCGTTCTCTCTTGACTGAGTTGACCACTTGCGTGCCTTGTTTGCCGCTTCCAAATCGTCTGTCAGAAGCATTCCGCCGCTTGAGCCTGTAATAATTTTATTTCCGTTAAAGCTAATGCAGTTGTATGCACCGAATGTGCCTGTCTGCGCGCCCTTATATGTAGCGCCGAGAGATTCGGCAGCGTCCTCAACGATTATTGCGCCGTGCTTATCACAGACAGACTTAATCTCGTCAATCTTACCCGGAGTGCCGTAAAGATGAGCAACTACCACAACCTTAACCTCCGGATAAAGCTCAAACGCTTTTTCAAGAGCGACAGGGTCCATATTCCAAGTATCATATTCTGTATCAATAAAAACAGGAATACCACCCTCATAAACCACGGGATTAACCGTTGCGTCAAAAGTCATATCCGAGCAGAACACCTTATCCCCCGATTTAACGCCTGCAAGCTTCACGGCAAGATGAAGCGCCGCCGTTCCGGCAGAAAGTGCAACCGCATACTTACAGCCCACCTTTTCACAAATCTGTTTTTCAACCTCGTTGATATTCGCACCTACGGTTGACATCCAATTTGTTTCGTAAGCCTCTGTTACATATTTTAATTCGTCGCCGTGCATTGTCGGCGATGAAAGCCAAACCTTTTCAAATGCCATTTTTTCCCCTCAACAACAACTAAAAATAACTTTTTCTTAATATATTTAATATAATATATACTAATAGCAATTTCGTCAATAGAGAAAAGAAAAATTTGTGAAAAATCACTAAAGGTGCAAAAGTGCCGAAAACAGACGATTTTTTACAAAAAACGAGGATTTTGGGATTACGAAAAGTCTCATTTTTCGATAAGCACGGCGTGGGCAACGGACGGGATAGACTGTCCCTGCTTGCACGAGGTTGGAGACATAAGAGCGCCCGTTGCGGTAAAAAGAATTTTATGCAATCGACCCTTATTCATTTCGCCGAGCAAATACGAGCAAAGCACGCTTGCCGAGCAACCGCAACCCGACCCTCCCGAATGAACATCCTGCTTTTTCAAATCAAAAATCATAAGTCCGCAATCCTTATGAACGCTGCGAATATCCACACCGTATTCCTTATCCATAAGTTCATACAAAAGAGCCGTACCCGTAAGCCCCAAATCGCCCGTTACAATCATATCGTAATCCTCGGGGCTTGTACCGGTATCCGCAAGAAAGCCGCCTATTGTATCAGCTGCGGCAGGAGCCATAGCTGCGCCCATATTATTTGCGTCTTTGATACCGAGGTCTGTAATTTTACCTACACGAACGGCAGAAATATGCGGTGAGTTTTTCTCATTTTGATTTGCGTTATCGGGATTTTGCACAACGGCAGAGCCTGCTCCCGTAACCGTCCACTGAGCAGTTTGAGGTCGCTGACCGCCGTATTCGAGAGGAAAACGAAACTGTCTTTCACTGGAGGCAAAGTGGCTTGAAGCACCGACGGCAACGGTGTTTGCCCCTGCATCAACGGCAAAACAAGCATTGCAAAGAGTCAGCGCCATGGTAGAGCAAGCGCCGTACATACCGACGAACGGAATATCTAAATCCTTCAGCGCAAAACACGAGCCGACACACTGATTAAGCAAGTCTCCGCACATTACCAAATCGACCTGAGACGGAGCTTTTCCTGCCTTTGACAACGCACGGACAAAAGCCTCACGAAGCATTGCTGATTCCGCTTGCTCAAAGGTATCAACTCCCATAGCCGTATCCTCAAAAACCTCATCGAAATATTCGCCGAGAGGCCCTTCTCCCTCTTTTTTTCCTGCCACACCGGCAGAAGCGACTATCAATGCGGGAGCATCAAAAAAATATGTTCTTCCCTTTTTATACATAAAAAACACCTCGGTATTAGTTTTACCGAGGCGAACAATTTTATTTGTGATATTTACTGTTATTAGAAATCGAAAAAGCACGATAAACCTGCTCCAAAAGCACAACACGCATAAGCTGATGAGGCAAGGTCAATTTACCGAACGAAAGCTTCATTTTACCGAGCGATTTAACCTCATCGCTGAGACCGAACGAGCCGCCTATAATGAAAGTAATCTCTCCAGAGCCTGCAAGCTGAACGCTCTCAAGCTTTTTTGAAAAATCCTCGCTGGAATACTGCGTACCCTCGATACAAAGGGGAATAATAAATGATGATTTAGGGATTTTTGCGATAATTCGCTTTCCCTCTTTAATCTTTACATTTTCTATCTCGCTGTCAGACGGGTTATCGCCGCAACGCTCCTCGCCGATTTCAACAACGCTCACCTTAGAAAATGCACCAAGTCGCTTAATATACTCATCACAGGCATCTCTAAGATACATTTCCTTTAATTTTCCTACTGCGATAACATTAACCTTAATCATAAAACAATCGGTCTTTCGTGATTTACCTCGTCAGACACGCTTAATCTAAAGTCCACATTTTCCTTAAAACCCTCTTGATTCAAGGCACAAAGGGTTGTTTGATAAGCTATGTCCGGCATATTATTTTCCTTACTGATATGCGACAAAACAATTCGTGTAGTGCCGTGCTTAACCAAATCACAGGCATATTCGGCACAGGCGAAATTTGAAAGATGTCCCGTCGGTGACAAAATCCTCTGCTTGAGCTGATATGTATAGCTGCCGTTTTGAAGCATGGTAACCTCGTGATTAGACTCAAGAAAAGCCAAATCACAGCCAGTCATTTTTTCTTTTGCGTCATCGGTAACATAGCCAGTATCGGTGCAAACGCAAACGCTTCTGCCGTCGCTCAAATCAAACCGATAACCAAGGCAGGCAACGCTGTCGTGACTGTTTTCAAACGGTATAATTCTGACACCCGACAGCTCGATAGACGAGGTCAAATCGGCAATCCTTACCTTATCGTCAATCTTTCCAGTACTGCGCATAGAGGCAATAACATCGGGGTGGGCATACACCTGAAGATTATAGCGTGAGGCAAAAACACGCAGTCCGCTGATATGGTCGGTATGCTCGTGGGTGACAAATATGCCCGAAAGACTTGACGGCTCAACTCCGATTTCACCCAAAGCGTTTTCCAATCGTTTTGCACTTACACCGGCATCAACCAAAAATCTTCCGCCCGAGCAGGCAACATAAATAGAATTACCCTTACTGCCCGAAAAAAGCTGGCAAGCCTTAGACATATTTTCACCTCCTGAATTATGATAAAAAATCCCCGCCGTGCGACGAGGATTGATTTTATATTTTAGCCTGCTGTTTGAACAGCAGTATCGTCGTTTACGGACACTCTTTTAATATCCGCACCGAGTGCAGAAAGCTTTTCGACAATATCCTCATAGCCTCGGTCAACATAAACTATATCCTCGACCGTTGTAGTACCATCGGCAACAAGTCCGGCAATTATCATAGCCGCACCTGCTCTCAAATCGGTAGCCTTAACGGATACACCCGCAAGCTTAGGCACACCGACAATAACGGCAACCTTACCGTCAACCTGAATATCGGCACCCATACGAAGAAGCTGTCCTACATATTGGAAACGGTTATCCCAAACGCTCTCGGAGAGAATGCTCGTACCGTTTGCAATAGCCAAAAGCACTGCCATCTGAGGCTGCATATCGGTAGGAAATCCCGGATGAGGCATAGTCTTAACATTGCACTTATTAAGAGCCTTAAATCTTGTTACACGAACAGCGTCGTCATACTCGATAACCTCTGCGCCTGCTTCCTCAAGCTTTGCGGAAATAGACTCAAGGTGCTTAGGAATAACATTCTTAACAAGAACATCACCGCCACACGCAGCGGCAGCAACCATATATGTGCCTGCCTCGATTTGGTCGGGAATGATAGAATAGGTACAGCCGTGCATTTTTTCAACGCCACGAATTTTGATAACATCCGTACCTGCGCCTCTGACATCCGCACCCATAGAGTTAAGGAAATTCGCAAGGTCTACAATATGAGGCTCTTTTGCGGCATTTTCGATAATTGTAAGTCCTCTTGCCTTAACGGCGGCAAGCATAATATTAATAGTAGCGCCTACGGACACAACATCCATATATATAGATGTACCCATAAGCTTTTCAGCCTTTGCGCAAACCATACCGTCCACTATGTCAACATCTGCGCCGAGCATCTCAAAACCCTTGATATGCTGGTCAATAGGTCTTACTCCGAAGTTACAGCCACCCGGCATAGCAACCTCTGCCTGATTAAATCTGCCGAGCATTGCACCGATTAAATAATAGCTTGCTCTGAAATGTGAGGTAAGCTCATACGGAACGCTCTGATAATTGATATTAGAAGTATTAATATCGAGAGTATTATTATTTACAAGCTTAATATCCGCACCCATTCTGTCGAGAATTTCGATAATAAGCTGAACATCGCTGATTTGCGGTATGTTTTCAATTCTGACTGTATCGTCAGCAAGTATAGCTGCAGGGATAATGGCGACAGCCGCATTCTTAGCGCCGCTGATATTAACCTCGCCGAACAATTCGTGTCCGCCGTTAATAACAAAATTATCCAACCTTAGCCCTCCAATCCTTGAGGAAATTCATATATTAGTAGTATTAAAAGCGAAATCAAAAATATGTGTAAATTCACACATAAACCATTATACCAAACTACATTAAAAAATGGAATAAAAGACACATCTTTTTTTCCAAAATGTAATTAATTATATCAACAAAATACATGTCATTTTTCAAGTATGTATACAACATATTGTGTAGTACAAAAATATCAATAGCAATATCCAATATTTTGTTGTTTTTTAAGGTAACAAAAGAGTAACACAATATTACAAATATGTCAATAGAAAATACGCACCTTTTCGGCATTTTACAAAATTATGGTAATTTGTCACAATATTAATGTAATAAATATATAATAATTGTAATTAAAGATATTTTGTGATATATTAGGCATAAGAAAGTGAAAAGGTTTACATATGAAAATAAAGGATTTAGAATTTAACCACATAGCGTTTTTAGCACCGATGGCAGGGATAGCAGACCTTGCGTTCAGGGAGCTTTGCGTAAAATACGGTGCGGCATACACGGTGAGCGAAATGGTGTCGTCAAAAGGGCTTACGATGGGCGACAAGAAGAGCGCTCAGCTTTTGACCTTAGGAAACGACAGACCGGCAGGGGCGCAGATTTTCGGAGACGACCCTGAAATTATGGCTCAGGCAGCGGTAAAATGCCTTGACTTCAAGCCGAACATAATCGACATAAATATGGGCTGCCCTGCTCCGAAAGTCGCAATGAACGGCGGAGGGGCAAGCCTGATGAAAAAGCCCGAGCTTGCTTACGAAATAACCAAGGCGGTGGTGCAGGCGGTCGACATTCCCGTAACCGTTAAAATCCGAAAGGGTTGGGACGACGAGAGCGTAAACGCAGTGCAGATGGCGGAGCTTGCAGAAAAAGCAGGCGCAGACGCAATCACCGTTCACGGCAGAACAAGGCAGCAGATGTATAGCGGCAGCGTTGACTACGACATAATTGCACAAGTAAAAAAAGCCGTCGGCATTCCCGTAATCGCAAACGGCGATATTACCGACGAGCAAACGGCGACAATAATGCTGGAAAAAACGAATGCGGATGCGCTTATGATAGGCAGAGGTGCGTTGGGCAATCCGTGGCTGTTTTCAAGAATCAACGCATATTTTGACGAATGCAGGGTTTTGCCCGAGCCGAGCGTTTTGCAGAAAATGACGGTTATGCTGGAGCATATACAGAGCATAATCGAATACAAGGGCGAGTACACGGCGATGAGAGAGGCTCGCCACCACGCAGCGTATTACACCAAGGGTATGCGAGGCGGAGCAAAACTGAGAGCTGAAATGGGAAAATTGGAACATTTTGAACAACTTGAGGAGCTTGCATTCAGAATACTGAAGGAGTATGAATAATGATATTGAAAAATTGCACCTTTATCAACGAAGAATTTGAAAAAGAATTCGGCGACATAAAAATCGAAAACGGAAAAATAGCGGAGATAGGCATAATCGACGGCGACGGCAAGGATATGAACGGCAAAATAGTTATGCCGGGCTTTGTGGACATACATATCCACGGCGGTGACGGAGGCGACTCAAGCGACGGTACTGCCGAGGCACTTGACCATATTGCAACATATTTAGCTAAAAAGGGTGTTACATCATTTTGTCCCACTACTATGACTTTACCTATTGACAGACTGTGCGACATTGCAGGAGTCATCTCTGATTACGCAAAGGACGGCAAGGCAGGCAGGTCAAAGATTGCAGGAATCAATTTTGAAGGTCCATTCATTGCAATGAGCAAAAAGGGCGCACAAAACGGGGCTTATGTTGTTCCGGGGACAATCGAAGATTTCGACAGGCTGTATACTGCCTCTAACGGATTAATGAGGCTAATCACCATAGCACCCGAAGCATTCGACAGCAAGGAATTTATCAAGCACGCAAGCAAAAAGGCAACCGTCTCAATCGGTCACACTGCGGCGAACGCAGAAGAAACGGCAGAGGCGATAAAGAACGGAGTTAATCACGCAACGCATTTATTCAACGCTATGACACCTATGACGCACCGTGAGGCAGGAGTTGTGGGCGTCGCATTCGACAGCAACATTACCTGCGAGCTTATCTGTGACGGAGCGCACATTTGCCCCACCGTTTTGCGAAATGCGTTTAAGCTTCTCGGTGAGAACAGAGCCTGCGTAATCAGCGATTCTATGCGTGGCGCAGGCCTCGGCAACGGAGAATTTGAATTGGGCGGTCAGACAGTATATGTAAAGGACGGTTACACCGTTGCACGCTTATCGGACGGCACAATCGCCGCTTCGATTACAAATGTATTTGACGAGTTCAAGAATTTGCTCAACTTCGGCATTGATTTTAAGACGGCGATTAAATCCTGCACAATTAACCCGGCAAGAGCAATCGGTGAAGATGAAAAAATCGGCTCGATTTCGGTAGGTAAATATGCCGACCTTATCGTAACCGACGAGAAATTTAACATTGAAGAGGTATATATAAATGGAACACTCGCTTAACATAGTGCTGATAGAGCCTGAAATTCCGCAAAACACAGGCAATATTGCAAGAACCTGTGCGGCAACGGGCGCAAGACTTCACCTTGTCGGCCCTATGGGATTTCACATTACGGACAAGCAGGTAAAGAGGGCGGGTCTTGACTATTGGGACAAGTTAGACATCACCTTTTATGACAGCACCGAGGAATTTTTTGAGAAAAACAAGGGCGGACAGTTCTATTATTTCACGACCAAAGCAGAGCAGGCACACTCGGATATTGAGTATCCTAACCATTGCTATCTTGTTTTCGGCAAAGAAACAAAGGGTTTGCCCGAGGAACTGTTAAAGGATAATCACGATTTCTGCGTGCGTATGCCGATGAGAGGCATAATAAGAAGTCTTAATTTGTCAAACGCTGTGGCAATCGGCACATACGAGGTGCTTCGCCAATGGGATTACCCGGAATTAGTGCAAAAGGGTCAGCTGCATAATTTGAAGTGGTGAGATGTTCTATACGGAATACTTTTTATTGTCTCACTTTTTGGTTTCTCATAGCCTCCCTTTTTAAGGGAGCTGTCAGCATGGCTGACTGAAGGGTGCGGGTCTCCGGTGGAGACCTCTGCACAAAGTGCAGAAGCACCGACCGAGCCGGCAGGCGAAAGAGATGTTCTTTCAGTTGGTAGAACAGATTGCACAATGTGAGAATATAACTGATCAGTTAAAAGCAGAAAACCGTCTTCACGCACAAAAAGCGGTAATGGTTACTTTGATGGAGAAATAAGCAAATAACAAAACAATAAAAACGCACCCTGCTTGGCATTTCGTCAAACAAGGTGCGTTCTCATTTTGCGTTTATTCTTCAACCTTTTCAAACTGCTCGGCGCCGACGCCGCACAGCGGGCATTCATAATCTTCGGACAACTCATCGCCTTCATAGACATAACCGCAAACAGTACAAACATATTTTACCATCGGATTCACCTACTTTTAAAATGGTTTATTGTTTTTTATCAATAGTTTTCCGCACGAACTTGGAAATATTCCAATGTTAGCATTGCGGACTCGCTCCGCAAACTTATTTATAAATGAAATTTGGCAAAAGCAAAAAGAATTTAATAAAAGCATAAAAAATTCCGCCAATGACCAAAAATCATTGACGGGGTTTGCTTTATTTATAGGCTTTCAAGAATTTCTGAATACAGTTCATCTGCTTGTAAGTGATTTATTCTTTCGTGAATTGTATCAAGATTTTCAATGCTGTTGCTTGATGTTACTTTCCACTTTTTATGCCATAAAATCGTACTATCACCTGCTTGCTCTTTTATGTAACTGCAAGTACTTCCTTTTGAACGAGAGGCACAAACATACAAATCAATACTTTTGGATTTGTCAAAGGCATTTTCCATAAGTTTTTGTGAATCACCAAAAGCTATTATGCGTACGATTTTATCTTTGATTTTAAAATCAACTATTTTATCTTCAGAACAAAACTTTTCAATTTCTTTATCTGTTTTTGCATTCAAAATCGTTTTGTCAGAATAAATCACATTATACCCATTGCTTAATAATTTTAATATTAAATAATTCAAAGTATGTGTTTTCCCCGAATTTTTTGAGGAATTAATAACGATAAACTTCATTATTTAATTCATCCTTTTTATTAGTATTGATATTTGTAAACAGTTATTTTATCAGGGTAGTCAGATGTTGCAGTAATTTCAACATCGTAGGTGGTGTTTTCGTCATATTCTAATTCATAAGAATAAACAGGATTTCCGTCTGAATCATATCCTTGATAAAACATTTCTCCAAGTGCGTTGTCCCAATTCATTCGAGTAGTATTTTGAGTTAATCCGAAAACTGTATACTCAACATTTGTATTTTTATTTGTATAGTCAACGGAAATGCTGTAAATATTGTCAGTTCCGTATTCGCATATTACGGTCACACAATTATATGTATGCCTTGTGTATGCATCCAAGTCTTGAGGTGCTTTACTTTGTGGTTCAAGAACTTTTTCTGCATTTTCCAAATTGTTACTAAATAATTCTGATATTTCTATTGGTCCTGAATTTTGAACATTATTGTCACATGTTATTGTAGAATTTTGGTTAATGCTTTGCGTTATTGAATTTTCACTGGTTTGCCCATCAGTTGTTGTGCTGTCATCATCAAATACGCCACAAAAACCAAGAATCAGCATTATAACAAAAAAAATTACATTTATAAGAACAAATATTAAAAAAATTTTTTTAACGGTTTTTATTCGTTGTTTTCTTTTTTCAGCTTTTTCTAATTTTATTTTTTCTTTTTTCAGGTTAATTTCATCTTCGGAGTGCAGAGTTATGTATTCAAATTCATTTGCACCACAGGAATGACAAAACTTTTCTTTCTCGTTGACAACCTGATTACAATTTTTACACATTTTCTTCATTGATAGTTCCTCTTCTTAAATCTTATCGGTTGTGCAAATTTTTCTATTGGTTGTAAAACCACAATGTTCACATTTAAACTCTACATCATAATGTATTGTTTCTGCTGGCACATCAACATAATATTCTGTTTCTTGATAACTATCCATATTTCGCGTATAGTTACTAGATCGGTTACAATTATAGGTTTTTGCAGTTCTTTTTTCTCTAACAGTCGTAGCTGTTCTATTTGTTATTGTCCTGTTAACTTCCTTCAAGCTATTCCAAGAGTGGCATTCGGGGCAAGTGTTTCTTGCTTGCCTAATTCCAATGAGTGCTAATATTATTAATGGTATGCAGATGAAAATTAGCCATAATTGCGATGTTTTCCATGCGATTATTTGAAGTACAGCAGTTAAAAGTAGAGGAATAACAATTTTCTTAATTATATTTTTTCGACTATTATTTAATCGTAGCATATTTTCATCGCAATTATCTACTGTTAATTCGTTATTTTGAATTTCGTAATTATTTACAGCACTTTTTTCTTGCATTTTAGTAATGCTATCAGGAGTAATTTTTTCTTGATTTTGATATTTACTAATATTGTTATTTAATTTTTGTTCAATTTCTTTTTTGCCTTTAGTGATTATACTATCTCTAAATTCATTTGAACCGCATTCGGTGCAAAAGTTGTAGTCATCTTCAACTAAATTATTACAAATTTTACATACTTTCATTTTTAATCACCTAATTTTATGTTTTATAACTCTATTATACATATTTTAACAAAATAGTCAATCTATTGGTACACTACTGATTGGTTAATTATATTTATGGTACATTAATGTTAATATTTAACTGGTGATGTTATGATTAAAATGAATGTACAGAAATTGCTTGATGAAAAGGGCAAAACAAGGTATTGGCTTGTTAAGGAAATGCAGACAACTTATAAAACTGTAAACAAACTTTGCGACAATACTTTAACAGGGTTGCAATTGGAAACCATTGAAAAGTTATGCAATATTCTTGATTGCACGCCAAACAATTTGTTTATATTCGAAGATTAATAAATTAAGCCATCGAAAATGTTAACTGATTTTAGTAATTCAGTCAGCATAATCAATGGCTTTTTATTTTTATGTCTGTTTTCAGATGAATGAAAAGCAGACCGTCTACGGCTGAGCAAGGGAACCACGAAGTGGTGGTGAGATAGTGCCACTATTCAGACCGCTTTTCAACAACGACTGCAACAACACTGTTAATGAGTAACGCAAACCCCTCTGTCAATGCAAAGCATTGACATCTCCCCTTGACAAGGGGAGCGTTGAGAATTTTCTCCCCTAATAAGGGAGCCTATGAGACACGATATAGACAAAACACCGACCGAGGAAATTCCTCGGTCGGTGTTTTATTTTATTCATCTTCTTTTTTATCTTTATCGTTCTTTTTCTTGAAATTCGGTTTCTTGCCCTTTAAGACAAGCTTTGAATAAAGAAGATATGTGATTACGGTTGCGACAACAAAGATGACAACCATAAGCAAAACAAGCATTTTTGCAGACATAGGCGATTTAACCTCCGTATTAATTGAATCGGGTATTTTATAAAGCGAAGCGGCAACACTTGTGCCGTAAGGGATTCTTACAACAGTTGCGCTATACGGCTGAAGCGTTAAAGAAAAGGACTGAGCCTCGATAGGGATTTCCTTACTTGTCGGCGCAACGGTCTGTTTTTTAACAGTATTATACGCCGATTTATACTCGCTCTCAACAGCAAGCACAAAGGCGGATGTAAGATTATCAAATCCATTAAGATTTGTGCTGATTTTTTCCCTTTTTCCGCCGTTATTAACAAGCTTAACATAAAGCACCTGCGACTTTTCGTCAACGGTTACGCTTTGAGTAACCCCCTCTGGTCGTTCGGAAAAATCTGCCAAAATGGTCTTATTGCCTACATTATTGGCAAATATCATTTGAACATAATATTCGGGAGTAAGAGCAATTTTCTCATCATCAAACCAAATCAATGAGCTGCTCGTTTTATCGCTGAGCGACTTTGCGAGTGCCTTGGAATATCCTGCCATATCGACGGAATCGCTGTTTTTCTCTGCGCCGAGCATAAATGCCGCAACATCGCACGCATTATAAATATTATTATTTCTGCCCTGCGGCTTTTCGCCCAAAGCGAGCGAAGAAGCGGACACAAGCACTCCTGCGCCGTCTCTTGCATAGCTGTCATATCTGCTAATCATAGAGGACAGCGGTTTTGCCTTAGTGCCGTAAACGCTCTCAAACATATCCGTATCGGAATAAGATGCGGTTATCTTATTTCTTGCAGTATCAAAATCCGCACCCTCAAATCCGACACCGCAAGAGGCAATCACCTTAATATCGGGATAGCGGGCATTTATTGCCTTTTTTATCTCGTCAAAATTTCGCCAATAAGCCTCTCCGAAATTATCTCCGCCAATCTGAATATACTTCATTTCAAACGGTTGAGGACTGCCGTTTTGCGCTCTGAGCGAGCCGAAATATGTAGTTTTTGCGTCGCCGTTTGCGTACTCTATCAAATCGAGAGCGTCTTGAACATAATTCTTAAATTTGTCCGTGCCGGGAGTGAGCGACACGGAGGAAACATAATTATCAAAATCCTCTTTTGAGCTAATGCCGAGTGAATTTATATATTCTATTCTCTGCTTGATTTCGCTTTTAGAGAGAGAATACTGCTCAGCCAAATAAGCCTCAAACTGCTCATCGGTCATATAGGTTTTATTAAGTGCCTGAACATAATAATCGTACTCGGAATTAGACTGGCACGCAACACCCGCACTTATTTCGGGTATCGGAGAAGCGTCCAAATCATCACAAAGCTGAAAATACTCGTGATAGCCGACATACGACGAATTATTAAGATACACACCTGATTTAGTATCGTTATTTACGCTTACAAATTGAGTTCGTCCCTCGACAGGACCGATTGTATTTTTCCAGCTCGTTATGGCAGAAAAATCGTCGCTTTCTGCCGTGCAGGTGCCCGGAAAACGAATAAAGGCAGGCTTAACCGCTTTTATTGCCTCCACCAAATCGGCACGCAAATAGGCATTTTTCCAAGTGCCGTTAGCGTAGCCGTAGCTACTGTCGGCAACCAAGCTTACAAAGTCGATACAAACCGTACCGCTTCCGCTGAACTTAATTGTAAGAGCGCCCTTTTCGTCGGCTGAGGAAGTGAGCTTTACGGTAAATTTGTTCCACGCTTTTTTGCTGATACCCGACAAATTAAGCTCGGCTGAATCATTCTTATTTGACGGGGAATCGAGGCAGACGCTGATTTTGCCGTCATAATTTTCATTTTTAAGATAGCATGAGAAAGTATACGATTCGCCTTTCTTAAAGTGCATTGCACCCTTATCCAAACCCGACGAGGAATATTCTCCCTTTTCGTCAAAAAGCTGAGGATAGCCGAAATTTGTAAGCTCGCCCTTTGAATCAACCGTAATAGTTTGATATGTAGGGTTATTCTTATTCATAGGAAACTGAGTTGAACTCTGTGTTTGGATATTCTTAGCACTCCACGAAAGCTCATTGCTCAGCGAATACTCAAAGGAGTTATTATTAACCATCTGTGCGCTCAAACCGCCGTCGGCAGCAAATGCAGAATCGTCAAGGCTGATACCGTACAAATGCGGCGAAACCTTGTGACCGACCGAAGCCGAATTAATATTAAGCACCGAATGCATCGATGCGTAAACAGGCACCGTACTGAGCGTTACAAGTGCAAGACTGATTATCAATGAAATGATTTTTTTCATAAATTCTCCGTTACAAATACCAATAATTCATATCAACAAAGCGTGAGCCGACCGAGTCAAGCTCGCCCTGCTGAGTATACTGCCAAATATCCCAAGAGCCTTTATATGTAACCTTACTGTTATAATCGGCAACCCATATATAAGCGGATTTAAGAAGCTTTTCCGTCTTAATCTGAGTGTTGTAGGTTGAGCTGGAGGCATAAACACCGCTTTGATAGCCTGCATCCTCAATCGTCTTACAAAACGCATTAATGATTTCGGTGCTTTCGTCCTTGCCGAGTGATGCCTCATACAGCCTGCCGACAGGCTCGCCGTCCTTTTGCGCATACTCAAAGTCGAAAAAAACAGGCAATGAAATATCATATTTTCTAATATGGTGCAAAACAAAACGAGCTTCCTCGCGAGCCTCCTTAACGGTTGTGGCTTGGGTATAATAATAGACTCCGACAGGAATACCTGCCTCGTTTGCACTCTTCAAATTTTCGTCAAACCTTTCATCAAGGCATATATTTCCGTTTGCATAGCCTGTATATCCCACACGGGCTATTACAAAATCTACCTCGTCCTTGAGCGTGTCCCAATCAATAGCTTCGTTATAATACGAAACATCAATTCCAAACGCCTTATCCTTATTCAAATCGGGCAAGGGATTAGGGAGCTTTTTGCCTGACGAGCCGACAACGGTGCATATAATCAACGCAATTACGGCAATAATCACAGCCACAACGGGAGCGATATTTTTACCTGAAAAAAAGCGTTTGTTGATTTTTCTTTTTATTCTTCTCTTTTTTCTTACGGGCATTTATTTAAGTGTTCCTTTATTCAAAAAGGGCGTTACAACGAACGCCCCTAAAATGCTAAATATTAAGCTGATGCGTCAGATTGATACCTCAAGGGCTATCTTATAAAGCTCCATATCAATAGACTTTTTCATATTAAGTGCCTCAAAAATATCGTGGTCAACAACGCTCTCTTTATGAGCAGCAACAACACGATTGCCGATATTGTTCATAAGAAGCTTTACTGCATAGTTACCCATTCTTGTAGCCATAACTCTGTCTCTTACGGTAGGATAACCGCCACGCTGAGTGTGACCGAGAACAGTTGCTCTTGACTCAACGCCTGTCTTTTCCTGAATTTCTGCGGCAAGCTCGTGAACATCAATATCACAGCCCTCTGCAACAACAATGATGAAGTGCTTTTTATCTGTAAGCATAGTCTTACGCATACGCCCAATAACATCCTTTTCGATGTCAACAGGAATCTCAGGAATAAGGATTGAGGTTGCACCGCAAGCAATACCTGCATTAAGAGCAAGGTAGCCTGCTCTTCTGCCCATAACCTCTACAACAGAGCATCTGTCGTGTGACTCTGAGGTGTCACGAAGTCTGTCCACCATTTCCATAATGGTGTTAAGGCAGGTATCATAGCCGATAGTGTAGTCGCAACAAGCAATATCGTTATCAATAGTACCCGGAATACCAACGCAAGGGATACCTCTTTGGCTAAGGTCACGAGCGCCTCTGAACGAGCCGTCACCGCCGATAACAACAACGCCCTCGATACCGAACTTCTTACAGGTATCAATAGCCTTTTGCATGCCTTCCTCGGTTGCGAACTCCTTACTTCTTGCAGAATAAAGGATTGTACCGCCTCTGTTAATAATATCGGAAACAGAGCGAAGGTCCATTTCGATAAAATCGCCGTTAATAAGACCGTTATAGCCTCTTACAACGCCGTAAACCTTAATTCCGTTTTCACAAGCTGTTCTTACAACTGCACGCACAGCCGCATTCATACCCGGTGCATCGCCGCCGCTTGTTAATACTGCGATAGTTTTCATAATCTAATCCTCCGTTTATTTACAAACACAAATTAACTATATAAATTAAATATTATAATATAGCGACATATTATATTTATTTTACTTAAAAAGGCATATGTTGTCAAGTATTATATAATTACAGCAACATTTGACTCGCCCAAAAGGCTTTTCAGCTCATTAATCAAAGCATCGTCCGTGGCCACAAAATTACTTTGAGGGGCAATTTCATACTTGCGTGTATCCTCAAAATAAAAGTACAGCGGCAGACTGCCTTTATGGCTCGACAAAATTTCCTTTGCCCTACCGACATTTTCGTCGGAATGAGTGCCGAATTTCAAAAACAAGCCGATACGCTTTTTTCTGCTTTTCTGTTTTTGCAAAGAAGCATCGGGGAGCGAAACGGAATTTACCAAAATTTTAGGTTCCTTATCCTCCTCGACCGAAACCGTACCGTTTACGGTAACGACATTACCCTGTGTGATAAGCGAAGCGTAGCGTGTAAAGGTGTTAGGAAAAAGAATAACCTCTACCGAACCGTACAAGTCTTCAAGCGTGACAAATGCCATATTGGCTTTATTTGAGCGTGTCTGCTTAATCGTAATATGATTAACGATTCCGCAAAGCGACACCCTCTCGGAGTCCTTTAGCCTTGCACCCTTTTTGCCTGCCTCCAACACATCATATGTTTGAACACAGCCCGACGATTCAACATAGTCGCTGTATTTATCCATAGGGTGACCCGACAGATAAAGTCCCGTAATTTCCTTTTCCATCTGCAAAAGCTCGCTCTTTGAAAATTCTTCAACCTCCGGAAGCTTAACATCATCCGTCGCTCTTTCGCCGCCCAAATCGAACAAGCCGACCTGACCGTACATAGTCTTGCGATAACGCTCCTCGATAGAAGAAAGTAACAATGAAAGCACCTGAAGCATTTGCTTACGATTCGCTCCCAAGTTATCAAGCGCACCGCAACGAATAAGACTTTCAAGCGCACGACGATTAAAGCGAGAGCCTTGCATACGCTCACAAAAATCCTTTAATGAGGTAAATCTGCCGTTTTCTCTCTCCTTGATTATATCCTCGATAAAATCATTTCCTACGCCCTTAATTCCGAGCATACCGTAATTAATGACTTTATCACCCGAGGCGGTAAAGCCTTTCATAGAGCTGTTAATATCGGGCGGAGCAAGGCGAATACCCAATCGCTTACATTCTGCGATGTATCGGGCAACCTTATTTGAATTATCCAAAACCGAGCTTAAAAGTGCCGCCATAAATTCTGCCGTATGATGCACTTTCAAATACGCACAGCGATACGCAACAAGAGCGTAACAGGCGGCGTGAGATTTATTAAACGCATAGGAAGCAAAGTCGGTCATTTTATCAAAAATAGAATTTGCGACAGCCTGGGGAATGTTATTTTTTGCACAGCCGTCAACAAAGGAGGCACGCTCTCTTTCCATAACATCGTGCTTCTTTTTGCTCATAGCACGGCGAACAACATCTGCCCTGCCGAAGCTGTAACCTGCAAGCGAACGGAAAATCTGCATAACCTGCTCCTGATACACCATACAGCCATAAGTATTTTTCAAAATCGGCTCAAGCATAGGAGTTTCGTATTTAATGTCCTGCGGATTATTTGAATTATGCACAAAGGTATCTATCTGACTTGCCGGACCGGGACGATAGAGCGAGGTTGCCGCAATCAAGTCCTCAAGGCAGGTAGGTTTCAAATTAGTCAGCATTTGCTTCATTCCGCCCGATTCAAACTGAAAAATGCCCTCAGTCTGTCCCAAAGCAAAGATTTTATAGGTTGAGGCGTCGTCAATGGGAATAGAGTCAACCGACACACCCGACGCTTTGGCCGAATCATTTATAACGGTGAGCGTTCTCAGACCGAGGAAGTCCATTTTAAGCAGTCCGAGTTCCTCAAGGGTGGTCATAATATACTGCGTTACGACCAAGCCGTCATTCGTGGCAAGCGGAACATAATCAGACACGGGGTCGTGAGTAATAACAACACCGGCTGCGTGGGTTGAGGTATTTCTCGGCATACCCTCCACCCTGCGTGCGGTATCAATAAGTCGCTTAACCTCTGCGTTATCCTCCATAGCGGCTCTGAGCTTACTGCTCTTTTTTACAGCCGTATCAATAGTGATATGAAAATCATTTGGGATAAGCTTAGCGACAGCGTCAACCTGATTATACGGCAAGCCCATTACTCTGCCCACATCACGAATTGCCGCCCTTGTTTGCAGAGTGCCGAAGGTCACTATCTGAGCGACATGGTCGGCACCGTATTTTTGGGTTACATAATCAATAACCTCCTGCCGTCTTTCATAGCAGAAGTCAATATCAAAGTCGGGCATAGAAACACGCTCGGGATTAAGAAAACGCTCAAAAATGAGGTCATATTTCATAGGGTCAATATCCGTTATGCCTATGCAATAAGCGGCAATAGAGCCTGCACCCGAGCCTCTGCCCGGGCCTACCGGAACGCCCTTATTCTTTGCGAAATTAACGAAATCCCAAACTATCAGGTAATAGTCCGTATAGCCCATCTTTTCGACTGTTTCAAGCTCATATTCAAGCCTGTCTATATAGGACTGGGGAGGATTGTCACCGTAGCGTCGGCGCATACCCTCACAGCATTTCATTTTGAAATACTCAAAGTGATTCATATTATCGGGAGTTTCAAAAAACGGAAGCTTTGTATTGCCGAACTCAAAATCGAAATTGCACATATCGGCAATGCGTGCGGTATTATCCACAGCCTCGGGAACATCAAAGAAAAGCTCTCTCATCTCCTGCTCGCTTTTCAGATAGAAATTATCCGAATGAAATTCAAGTCCCGTATCCTCGCCCAAAATGTGATTGGTCGCAATGCAAATCAGCACCTGCTGAACATCCGCATCCTCTTTATTTACATAGTGAACATCATTAGTGGCAACAAGCTCAATGCCTGTTTCTCTGCCGAGGCGTTTAACGCCGTCGAGTACAACCTGTTCCTGCTCTATGCCGTGATTTTGAAGTTCTAAAAAATAATTGCCCTTACCGAAAACCGACTCGTACCAAAGAGCCGCACTCTTTGCACCCTCATAATCTCTCTGCAAAAGAAGCTGCGGTATTTCACCTGCAAGGCAGGCAGACAGGCAGACAAGTCCCTCGCTGTGCTTTTCAAGCAGGTCACGGTCTATTCTGGGCTTAAAATAAAATCCCTCTGTATAAGACTGTGACACAAGCTTAATTAAATTCTTATATCCCGTCTCATTTTTTACAAGCAGTATGAGGTGATTATATCCCGAATCAAGCGCCTTATCCTTATCATAACGGCTTCTCGGCGCAACATAGACCTCGCAGCCGATAATCGGCTTTATGCCCTGTGCCTTGCACTCTCTGTAAAAATCGACTGCACCGTACATATTGCCGTGGTCGGTAATTGCAAGAGAGGTCATACCCAGCTCCTTTGCACGACTAACAAGCTCGCCGAGGCGACACGCACCGTCGAGCAGGCTAAACTGTGTATGCAAATGGAGATGTGTAAACATAATATCACCTTTTTTATATAATGCCTATCGTAAAAGTCTCAACGACTACCGTTGTCAAGGGGGAGCCTGTGAGATACGGGAGGCTATAAAGTTAAAGTTCTTTAGCGATTTTTACAAGGCGGGAAAGTCGGTGGTTTACTCCGCTTTTGGAAATCGGCGGGTCAAGCATTTCGGCAAGCTCGCCGAGAGAAGCCAACGGATTTTCCAATCTGACCTCTGCCATTTGGCGAAGTCCGTCAGGGAGGCTGTCCAGCCCCTGCTTGTCCTGAATTTTTAATATTGCCGTTAGCTGCGGTGAAGCTGCCGTAACGGTTTTTTCTATATTTGCAGTTTCGCAATTTGCCCTTCTGTTGGCGCTGTTGCGAATTTCCTTAACGATTTTAACATTCATCATATCGAACATACTCTTGCCTGCTCCCATAATATAAAGGCAATCCTCGATTTCCTCGCTGTCCTTAAAATATATGATGTTATAACCCTTACGATTTGTGAGCTTAGGAGAAAGCTCTGTTTCTCTGAGTGCAGTCATAAGGCTCTTTGAGAGGTTCATATACGGCACGCTGAACTCTAAATGATAATCCTTTTCGGGAGACGACACGGCACCGCAGGCAAGAAACGCACCACGAATAAAAGCCTTTTGGCAATCGTCACATATGAAATTCGAGAAATTGATTTTTAAGCTGGTTTCGCCCTTTTCGTGGCCGAAATACGACATAATTCGAGCAGCATTAACGCTCTTTCGCACCGACACGGTAAAAAGCTTACCCGACGGAGAAGCCGAAAGCTTTGCCTTAACGGAGCAAAGCTCAGCAAGAAGCGATGCAAAAAGCTCGGCAATTTCCTCGCTCTTTGACTGAAACACGACGGAATAAAACGAAAAGCTCTTAGAAAAAAGAGCCATTCCGTAAAGAAGACTCTTTTTACAACAAGCATTTTCCTGTTCGATTTTTATAAGTTCATCCTTAACCTGAGAAGAAAATGACATAATATGTACTACCTATTTTTTTGCTATATCTCTATGATTTACCGAAACATTGTCCCAACGCCTTGAGAAATAATCCTTGAGTGCCTCGGCAAAAACAACGCTACGGTGATTACCGCCCGTGCAACCGATAGCGATAACAATTTGGCTCTTACCCTCACGAATATAAAGCGGATTGAGATAATCGAGCAAATCCTTCAGCTTTTCGAGAAGTATATCCGACTCCTCAAAGCTGAACACATAATCCTTAACCTCTTTATCAAGACCGGTCTTATCCCTCATAGCCTCAATCCAGTACGGATTTGGCAAGCATCTTACATCAAGTACAAAATCTGCGTCGGTAGGAATGCCGTGCTTGAAGCCAAAGGACACAAGGTGAATATTCATAATCTCACGCTCGTCGCCCAAAAGAATTTGGGTAAGACGGGTACGAAGCTGATTTGAAGTTAAATCAGATGTGTCGATTACATGGTCGGAGTCCTGCATAACAGGAGCAAGAAGCTTTCTCTCGTATTCAAGCGCCATTTCGGTAGAGCCGTTGAATTTATCGGCAAACGGGTGCTTTCTGCGAGTAAGCTTATATCTTTTAAGCGCAACATGAGTTTTAATATCAAGGAATATAGTTTTTACAACATAGTTATCGTTATCAATAAGTCTTTGAACAGAATTATGAAACGCATCATAAACACCGAGTGTACGAACATCGGCAACAATAGCAATTTTATTATATGCGTCCGACTTTTCGATAAGCTGAATAAATGTACCTATAAGCTCGGTAGGCATATTATCAATACAATAATATCCGATATCCTCCATAAAGCTCATAGCCGTTGATTTTCCTGCGCCGGACATACCGGTCAATAATACTATATCCTTCATACTTTTACTCCGTTACTCTGATTTCCATTTCTAAATTAACGCCCTTTTGCTCCTTGACCGTGTCGGAAACTTTCCTGCATAGCTCCAGAACATCCTTACAGGTTGCGCCTCCTGTATTTATTACAAAGCCTGCGTGCTTAGTGCTTACCTGAGCGCCGCCCTGCTTCATTCCCTTTAGATTACATTCCTCAATAAGCGCGCCTGCAAAGTAACCCTCGGGTCGCTTAAAGGTTGAGCCTGCCGACGGATATTCGAGAGGCTGTTTATCCTTTCTTCGTGAGAGGAAGTCCTCCATACGAGCCTTAATATCGTTTGGATTGTCCTTTTTAAGTCGCATATAAAGTCCCGTAACAATACAGCCGTTATCATAATACGCACTATGACGATAGGAAAGCTTCAAATCATCGCCCTCAAGAAATCCCATATTTCCGTTTTCGTCTATATGGTCGCAACGATAAAGCACATCTCTCATTTCGCCCCCGTAAGCGCCTGCGTTCATAAATGCCGCACCGCCGCAAGAGCCGGGGATTCCGTAAGCGAACTCCAAGCCACTCAGCCCGTTTTCAAGCGCAAAGCGACAAACTTTCATAAGCTGCGCTCCCGCCTGAGCATATATAGTTTCATCATCAATCAGCTTTACCTGTGACATACCCTTACCCATTTGGATAACGACAGCGTCGATTCCGTCGTCGGAAACAAGCAGATTAGAGCCGTTTCCTATGACGATATATCTGATTGAATCAGCTCTGCATTCCTTAATTACAGAAGCCGTCTGCTCCTCGCTTTCGGGAAAGAGCATAAGCCTTGCATTACCGCCTATCTTAAAGGTGGTGTGCTTACTCATAGGCTCATCTATGCTGTAAGGAATGTTATTTTTCTTTACAAAATCAAGTATTAAATCCAAAGCCTCACCCTAATTAATCGCCAAGAAGAGCCGCACCGATAATTCCTGCATCGTTACCAAGCTCAGCCTTAACAACCTTTGTCTGAATCTTAGAATAAACGCTGTATCTCTCGCTGTCGATATATCTGCGAAGCGGACGAAGAAGAGTCTCGCCCTCATTGCAAATGCCGCCGCCTATACAAATAGTTTCCGGCTGGAAAATATTTACAAGGTTAATGAGACCGCAAGCAACATATTTAACATAAGCGTCAACTACCTTAATGCCTGCTATATCGCCTCTGCGCATTGCATCAAATGCAATTCTGCCGTCTACCTTACCGCCGTTTGCCTCAACAAGCTCGTGCATAACAGAATCGGGATACTTTTCCATAGCAGCCTTTGTTTGATTAATGAGAGCAGTAGCGGAAGCGTAAGCCTCCCAACAGCCCTTACGACCGCAGGTACAAGGCTCGCCGTCAACAACGATAACGGAGTGACCGCACTCACCGCCCGCATTGTTTACACCGGCAACGATTTTTCCGTTAATGATAACGCCGGAGCCGACGCCTGTACCGAGAGTTACGGCAATAAAGTCCTTTGCGCCGTGTCCCGAGCCTGCCTTAGCCTCACCGAGAGCCGCACAGTTTGCGTCGTTATCAACATAAACATTCTCTATACCAAGTCTGTCAATAAGCATTTTCTTAGCCTCAACATTAACGAAGCCGAGGTTATTAGCAAATTCAATAACGCCGTCCTTATTAACAGTACCCGGAGTACCTATTCCGACAGAACAAATGTCTTTAATGGTTACTCCTGCCTGAGCCATAGCCTCTTTACAAACCATAGCAATATCGTCAAATATTTCGTCAGCCGATCTCGGAGTGGCAGTAGGTGTCTTGGCCTTACCGACCATCTCGTACTCGTCGTTTACAACTGCGGCAACAATATTTGTTCCACCCAAATCAATACCAATTCTCAACATATATGCTTCCTCCTATTATTCCCATTCTTCAAGGATTTTTTCGTTTGCTTCTACATCCTCTATTCCAAGATTTTGCATAAGCTCTTTTGCGCCGTTAAAGCCCATCTTCTTTTGACGGTTATTCATCGCCGCCGTTTCTACAATGACTGCAAGATTTCGTCCCGGTGTAATAGGAACGGTGATTACAGGCACATTAACATCCAAAATGCGGAAATAATCGTTATCTATTCCCAATCTGTCGTATGCCTTAGTAGCATCCCAATCTTCAAGCTTAATAACCATATCAATTTTTTCGGTAGGCTTAACCGCACCCATACCGAAAATTCGTCTGGCATTAATGATACCGATACCTCTAAGCTCGATAAAATGTCGAATGTTACTCGGTGACGAACCCTCAAGCGTTGAATCGTTCACCCTTCTGATTTCAACAGCGTCATCGGCAATAAGGCGGTGACCTCTTTTAATAAGCTCAATAGCGGTCTCGCTCTTACCTGCTCCGCTTTCGCCCGTAATGAGAACACCCTCACCGTAAACCTCAACCAACACGCCGTGTCGGGTAATTCTCGGTGCAAGCTCACGATTAAGAAAAGCGATAAGTGACGCAAGAAAAGCAGAGGTTTCCTCGTCTGTTCTCAGCAACGGAACATTATACTCGATACAAGATTCAACGAAGTAATCAGGCACTTCAAGACCTCTCGTAACAACAGCGGCAGCCGGATGAAGCTCAAGCCAATAGCCGAGTGCCTTCTGCCTTTCGTCATCGGACATATTTAGCATAAAGCCAAGCTCTGTCCAACCCAAAATCTGAATACGAGCAGGGTCAAAGTAGTCCGTATAACCCGCAAGCACGATGCCCGGACGGTTTACTTCCTTTGATTTAATTTCAATTTCCTCAGCAGGCTTAGGAACATAGATTATCTCAAGCTTATGCTTTTCGATAATTTTAGCCAGCGTTACCGAATATTCAGCCATAGCGCACCCCTAATAAGTCATTCTCATTTATTATATAATAAAGCGTAAAATTAATCAAGTAGAACGAGGCTGATTTTGGGATAAAAATTATTTTACTTTTACAAGGCATTGTGTTATAATGTGTCAAATGAAATTTCTATAAAAAGAGAGATAATTTTTATGAGCGAAAGGCTTAAAATTGCCATCGGCACGGAGGCATTTCCGCCAACGATTGACGGCATAAGCACTGTGGCGAAATGCTATTCAGACATAATAAACGACAGGTTGGGCGAAGCGGTAATAGTTACCCCGAAAAATCCAAACAGCGAGGACTACAAATATCCGTATGAAATATACAGATACAAGAGCCTTTTCACCTTTGGCGAGGGCTATCCTGTCGGCTGGCCGTTCAAAAGACAGTTTGCCGAGGATATTATCGGCAAGGGCTTTGATGTATTGCACTCACACTGCCCCATTGCCACAAGCTACTTTTTCAGAAGAATTAACAGAATACAGCGTATCCCGCAGATTTTGACCTATCATACGAAGTACGAATATGATTTCGACCAGAGAATCAAATCGCTTGCCATAAGGCACAGGGCATACGGATTTTTATTAAACAACATCAAAAGTGCCGATGAAGTTTGGGTTACAAGCAAGGGAACCGCAAGCAGTCTGAGAAAAGTCGGATATGATGGTGATTTTATCGTTATGCCAAACGGGTGCGACCTGCCGAAGCTAAACTGCACGGACGAAATGAAGGCAATGATAAGACGAAAGCACTCCATTCCCGAGGGCGTGCCGATACTGCTTTTTGTCGGCAGAATGATGTGGTATAAGAATTTAAGAATCATACTCGACGCCTGCAAGCTGCTGAAAGAAAGCGGCAGAGATTACAGAATGGTAATCGTAGGAATGGGTCCCGAGGAAAGCGCAATCAAAAAGTATTCTAACAGGTTGGGATTAGGCGACAAGGTGATATTCACCGGTCAAATTCTCGACAGGCACGAGCTTCAGATTTACTACGGGGCGGCGGATATGCTTGTATTTCCAAGCACATTTGACACAAACGGATTGGTTGTTCGTGAAGCGGCAGCCTCTGCAACACCTGCGATTGTTGTTGCAGATTCGTGCGCAAGCGAAGGAATCACCGACTGTGAAACCGGCTTCATTTGTCTTGAATCATCAAAGAGCGTTGCAAGCGTAATAGACCGCATTGTCGACAACAAGGACTTGCTCAACAGGGTCGGTCAAAACGCAAGGGACAACATCTATATCAGCTGGGACGAGAGCATAAACAACGCATATAACAGATACCAAATCGTTATAGATAAATTTAACTCAACTCCCCACGAAAAATACAAATACTAAACGAATACAAAAAAGCAGAAACAATGCGTTTGACATTGTTTCTGCCTTTTTTTATTATGTCTGTTTCTGCTTTTTATATATTGTGTCTGTTTCTGACCTTTAGTCGCTCCATAGCTCTTGCAAGGTTTGCCTGAGTTTGATAATACTCATATACGGAATGCTCCTGACGGAGTTGCTCCTCGGCTCTCTCCTTTGCCTCCTCGGCACGACGAATATCGATTTCCTCGGGAAGCTCGACAGAGATACAAACAATATGTGCCTCATTGCCGAAAAATTCAAGGAAGCCCGAACCTACAAAAGCCTCAATCACTTCACCGTTTGCGTCGGTAATTTTCATTTCGCCGAACTCAATCGGTGCAACGGTATTCTCGTGATTTGCCAAAAATCCGCACAACCCCTCGTCTGCAACAGGGATTACAAGACTTCTGCACTCGCCGTCAAAGAACACCTTATTAGAAGCGACAACCTTTAACTTAAATGTATTCATACAAATCACCCATTAAAGCGTTTTTGCCTTTTCGATAGCGTCGTCGATAGTGCCGACATTAAAGAATGCCATCTCAGGGAGGTCGTCAACCTCACCGTCAACAATAGCCTTAAAGCCGCGAATAGACTCTTTAATCGGAACATATACGCCCTTTAAGCCGGTAAAGGTTTCTGCAACATGGAAAGGCTGTGACAGGAATTTTTCAATCTTTCTTGCACGGAATACGGAAAGCTTATCCTCGTCGGAAAGCTCCTCCATACCGAGAATTGCGATAATATCCTGAAGTTCCTTATACTTTTGGAGATACTCCTGAACCTTACGGGCAACCTCGTAATGCTCCTCGCCCACTACATCAGCCTCCAAAATACGAGAGTTACTCTCAAGAGGGTCAACAGCAGGATAGATACCCTTTTCTACAATCTTACGAGAGAGAACGGTAGTTGCGTCAAGGTGCGCAAAGGTTGTTGCCGGAGCAGGGTCTGTAAGGTCATCGGCAGGTACATAAACAGCCTGTACCGATGTGATTGAGCCGTTCTTTGTGGAGGTAATTCTCTCCTGAAGCTCGCCGACATCGGTTGCCAATGTAGGCTGATAACCAACGGCTGACGGCATTCTGCCGAGAAGTGCGGACACCTCTGAGCCTGCCTGAATAAATCTAAAGATATTATCAATGAACAAAAGCACATCCTGATGTTCCTTATCACGGAAATACTCTGCCATTGTAAGTCCTGTTTCGGCAACTCTCATTCTTGCTCCGGGCGGCTCGTTCATCTGACCGAAAACAAGCGCAGTTTTATTAATTACGCCCGATTCCTTCATCTCGTTCCAAAGGTCGTTACCCTCTCTTGAACGCTCACCTACACCGGTGAATATTGAATAACCGCCGTGCTGAGTTGCAACATTAGTAATAAGCTCCTGAATAAGTACGGTTTTACCTACACCCGCACCGCCGAAAAGACCGATTTTACCGCCCTTTTGGTACGGAGTAAGCAGGTCGATAACCTTAATACCCGTTTCAAGAATTTCTATTTCCTGGCTCTGTTCGTCAAAGCCCGGTGCTTTACGGTGAATTGACCAATGCTCCTCGTTTTCAAGACTTTCCAAATCGTCGATGGTTTCACCGACAACATTGAACAGTCTGCCAAGAGTTTTTTCACCGATAGGCACTTTAATAGAGTCGCCTGTTGCGGCAACCTGCATATCCTTATACAGTCCCTCCGAGGCAGCGAGCATAATGCAGCGTACGGTGTTGTTGCCAATATGCTGAGCAACCTCCATAACTGCCTTTTTGCCGTCATTTTCTACCTCAAGAGCCTCCTTGATTTTAGGAAGGCTCTCTGTGAATTTTACATCCACAACAGGTCCCATAACTTGTGTTATTTTACCATAATTCATAATTCAATTACCTTTCTGAAAGGTTAGTTTCAAGCCGTAATTTATAGCTACTGAGTATGCTTTGCACCGCCGCAAACCTCACTGATTTCCTGAGTGATTGCCGCCTGTCTTGCTCTGTTATACTGAACGGACAAGTTCTTAATCATATCGCTTGCGCTGTCCGACGCATTTTGCATTGCCATCATACGAGCGTTATGCTCACTGCAATAGCTTTCAACCAATGCACCGTAAATAAATCCCGATACATATGCAGGAACGATATGTTCAAATGCCGACTTTACATCAGGCATAAACACAGCGTCGTCGTATTTATCAACAAGGGAATTTTCCTGCTTATTGATATTTTCCCTCTTTAGAGGCAAAAGCTTACTGCACTCGGTTTCTACCGTCATAGAATTTATCATTTTAGTGTAAATAATATGCACCTCGTCAATTTTCTTATCAAGGTAGAGCGAAAGCAATTTTTCACAGATATGTCTGGCTCTGTTCACGGTAGGATTTTGAGCCGTGTACTTAAAGCTGTCGTCAACAGGGATATTCTTTTTTTCAAAATAATGTCTGCCTATTTGACCGATAACAAACAGCATATCGTTGCTTCCGTCGCCAAGTGCCGACTGCTCTGCAAGCTTAATAACATTATGGTTATATGCGCCTGCAAGTCCCTTATCGGCAGTAACGACAAGATATGCGATTACCCTATCGTTGCCCTGCTTATTAGGTCTTTCGTCGAAATAAGCCAAGCCGGCCTCGGGCGCAACATCCAAAATTTTTGCAAGACTGTCCTGAACCATTTCAAAATACGGCGTAGTATTTTTCAAATCTTTCCTTGCCCTTTGAAGCTTTGATGAGGACACCATATACATCGCATTAGTGATTTTCATAGTGTCGTTAATCGACTTCATACGGCCTTGGATTTCTCTTGCGTTAGCCATTATATGCCTTTCTGAATTCGTCAACCGTACTCATAATCGACGCTCTTATATCATCGTCAATCACCTTTTGAGTATTGATTTCGGACATAATTTCACTGTGATGAGTTTCAAAATAATCAAGCATTTCTGCCTGGAATGCCTTTACCTCATCCCTTGGCACATCAACAAAGCACTTACCTGTTGCGGCAACAAGGGTTACAACCTGCTGTGCAAGTGACATAGGATGAGTAAGAGGCTGTTTCAAAAGCTCCATAAGACCGCCGCCGTATTTAAGCTGTGCCTTTGTATCCTCGTCCAAATCAGATGAGAACTGAGTAAATACTTCCATCTCTCTGAACTGTGCAAGGTCAACACGCAAAGAGCCTGCCGCCTTTTTCATAGCCTTTGTCTGAGCCGCACCGCCTACACGAGAAACGGAAAGACCGACATTTACAGCCGGACGCTGACCGCTGAAGAAGAGGTCGCTTTCAAGATAAATCTGACCGTCTGTAATAGAAATAACATTAGTAGGAATGTATGCGGATACATCGCCTGCCTGTGTTTCGATAATCGGGAGTGCGGTAATAGAGCCGCCGCCAAGCTCGTCGCTCAAACGGCTTGAGCGTTCAAGCAATCTTGAGTGAAGATAGAATACATCACCCGGGTAAGCCTCTCTTCCGGGAGGTCTGCCTAAAAGAAGCGAAATTGAACGGTAAGCAACAGCGTGCTTGCTCAAATCGTCATATACAATAAGAACATCCTTGCCCTGATACATAAAGTATTCAGCCATAGAGGTTGCGGCATAAGGAGCAATATACTGAAGCGAAGCAGAATCCGACGCACTTGCACAAACGATAATTGTGTAATCCATTGCGCCGTTCTTTTGCAAAGTGTTTACAAGCTTTGCAACAGTAGAAGCCTTTTGTCCGATTGCGTTATAAATACAGATACAATCCTTGCCCTTTTGGTTAATGATAGTATCTACGGCGATAGAGGTTTTACCTGTCTGTCTGTCGCCGATAATAAGCTCTCTTTGACCTCTGCCTATCGGGAACATACTGTCGATTGCGAGAATACCGGTCTCCATAGGAACGGATACGGATTTTCTGTCAACTATGGTAGGAGCAGCCTGCTCCAATGCACGAAAGTCGCTCGCCTCAATATCGCCCTTGCCGTCGATTGCCTCGCCGAGAGCGTTTACAACTCTGCCGACGAATTTATCTCCGACAGGCACGCCTGCCTTTTTATAGGTACGCTTTACCTTTGTACCCTGCTCGATGTCCTCGTCAGAGCCGAACAGAATACAGCCGATAGAGTTAAGCTCAATATTCTGCACCATACCCTTAGTGCCGTTTTCAAATACGACGATTTCGCCGTACATAGCGCTGTCAAGTCCGACAACGGTTGCGATACCGTCGCCTACCTTAGAAACCTGACCTACTTCCTCACCGTCTGAAGCAATGTGGAAATCCTTAACATTCTTACGAAGCACAGCCAAAACATTTTCGTTATCGCCATCGGCGTGCTTTGCGCTGTTCAAAAGCTGTTCCTTGATGGCGTTCATCTTTGCTTTAAGGGAGAAGTCATACTCCTTGCCCTCAACGCTGATAACGAATCCGCCTACAAGGGATTTGTTCTCTTTAACATCCACCTGAACATCCTTGCTCTCGGTTTCCTTCTTAATGAAGTCAACAATGCCCTTGAGCTGTTCATCTGTCGGAGGAGTTACACAGCTTACAGTTGCGTGAGTAACATTATTCTTTTTATCAAGCTCTACAATGTACTTGTCGATAACTTCCTTTAAGTCGTCGCACTGACAATTTTTTGACAGCGTAAGAATAAAGGATTTTACCGACGGAGCAAAAAGCTCGTCAATAACCTGCTGCTTTTCCTCATCGGAATAATTCGGATTATTAAGCGTTTCTCTCAATTCGTTGCTGGAGGCCATAAGTCTGAGAGCGTCCTCGAGAGAGCCTACGCCAACCCCTGAAGAAAGCAGCTGCTCAATATAAGCATCAAGATTTTTAATCATTTTGTTCACTGCCCTCATTCAAAAATTCATCATATATTTTACTGTCTGTTTCGGCTGAAACGGTCTGACCGACAACCTTTTCGGCAGTTTCGATAGCAAGCTTGGCAATTTCCTCCTTGACTGCCATACGAGCGTTTTCGCTGTCCTGAGCAATCTTTTTCTGAGCATCTGCCTTCATTCTTGCTACATCATCACTTGCCTTGCCGACAATTTTATTATACTCAACCTTTGCCTTATCCCTTGCGTCGCCGATAATAGCCTTAGCCTCGTCGTTAACATTAGCAATTCTTGCCTCGTAATCGGCAAGCTTTTCGTCTGCCTGCTTTACGGTGTCCTCTGCCTGCTTAAACTGCTCGTCAATCATACTCTTACGCTTTGTAAGAACTTTTTTGATAGGCTTGAGCAAGAACAATCTCATAAGCAAAAAGAATATGATAAGGTTTACTATTGTCCAAAGCAAATTAAAATCAAACTTTAACATTTGCTGTTTTCCTTTCGATAATTTGGATTCGGATTATTCTACTTTACCATAAAGATAATCAAAATTGCACCGATAAGACCATAGATAGCGGTAGCCTCGGAAAGAGCAGCACCGAGAATAAGTGTTGTCTGGATTTTACCTGCCATTTCGGGCTGACGAGCCTGAGCCTCTACTGCCTTACCTGTTGCGATACCGATACCGATACCTGCGCCGATGCCACACAAAAGAGCGATACCTGCTCCGATTGCGATAATTGAACCTGTCATAATTTTATCTCCTTAAATTAATTGTGTTTTGCCCCGCTAAAATATCAAGGGCGTAATTCTTATAATCAAGCGGCTGCTTTAGCCTGCTTTTTTGCTTGCTTTTTAGCCATTTTCTCGGCTTTTTTCTGAGCCTTACGCATTTTCTTTACTTCTTTCGGTTCTTCCTCCGATTCTTCTACCGCTTCCTGCAAATAAATAGCAGTAAGGAATACGAAGATATACGCTTGAAGAAGTCCGTCAAACAAATCAAAGTACAAACTGAGAACAGCCGGTACGCCGAATTTCATAAACGGTACAGCCTTAACAAGCTCCATAATAGTAAACGCTGCAATGATGTTACCGAAAAGTCGCATACAAAGGGACAGCGGTTTTGTAAGCACCTCCAGCATATTGATAGGTGTTACAATCCAAACAGGCTTTGTAAATTCCTTGAATCTTCCGAGCAAGCCCTTATCCTTAAAGGCGCAATACTCAACAAGAACGATTGAAGTAAGTGCCATAGCCGCAGTAACCTGCATACTCTTTGTAGGCGGCTTAAAGCCTAAAAGACCTATCATATTCGATATGCCTATAAAGAGTGCCACACTCATAAGCCACGGTATGTACTTTTCAACTTTCGGTCCCATGGTCGTTTTGAAAAATGCCTCTGCTTTTTCGTAGCACATTTCGAGAATCATCTGACGCTTTGAGATATTGCCGCTTACTTTAAGATTTCTCGTAAGAAAAATCGCAACAATCGTCATAACACCAATGATAATCCACGACACAACTGTGCTTTCGTCGAACCCGATATGAACGCCTTTTACATCGAAGCCGAAAACCTCATCGATGTTAAGCTGCTTTTGCAGTTCTTCCTGCAAATCAACGCTCATCGCAATGGGTGCCATTGTCATTAACATTCCTCCGTTTCTTTCGTAATAACAATGTTAATTTCTTAACTATGTTTACCCTCATTATAGCACTCAAGAACTTTTTTTCAATAGATTTAGTGAAAAAATTAACGCTCTAAATGGTAAATTTGCAAGATAAAAACTGTAATTTTTTGTGTAATTATCACAATAAATATACATTTAGTAAAATCTCATTATACAAATAGTTCGCAAAGTATTAATTTTTCGTTTCGTTATATAAATCTACGACAATATATCCACCAAAGCGATTAAAAACAGCACTATGATATGTAAAAATATCAAAATAATTATTTACTTTATAATGGTTTTACTATATAATATAAATTTGAAACAGACAGCGGTGCTGTCGGACAGGAGGTCAATATGGCGAATAATCAGAAAAAGATGGTTGATGACATCACATCAATGGACGAGGATTTTGCAAAATGGTACACCGATGTGTGTAAAAAGGCAGAACTCGCAGAATATACCAGCGTAAAGGGTTGTATGGTTATCCGACCGTACGGCTATGCGATATGGGAAAACATACAAAGAATTTTGGACGGTATGTTTAAGCAGACAGGGGTTGAGAATGTATGTATGCCTATGTTCATCCCCGAATCATTACTTCAAAAGGAAGCAGACCATGTTGAGGGCTTTGCTCCGGAATGTGCGTGGGTTACCCACGGCGGAAGCGAGCTTCTTGAAGAGCGTCTTTGCGTAAGGCCTACTTCGGAAACGCTTTTCTGTGAGCATTTCAAGAACATTGTTCACTCACACAGAGATTTGCCTAAACTTTATAATCAATGGGTTTCGGTTGTAAGATGGGAAAAGACCACAAGACCGTTCCTGCGTTCAAGAGAATTTTTATGGCAGGAGGGACACACCCTTCACGCTACACCCGAGGAGGCTATCGAAGAAACCGAAAGAATGCTCGGAATATACACAAAGTTCTGTCAGGAATATCTTGCAATGCCTGTAATTCAGGGACAGAAAACAGACAGCGACAAGTTTGCAGGTGCAGAGCGTACATACTGCATTGAGGCACTTATGCACGACGGCAAGGCGCTTCAGGCAGGCACAAGCCACTATTTCGGCGACGGCTTTGCAAAAGCATTCGACATTCAATTCTCGGACAAAAACAACAAACTTCAATATCCGCACCAAACCTCATGGGGCGTTACAACAAGACTTATCGGTGCAATCATTATGACGCACGGTGATGACAACGGACTTGTTCTTCCGCCTGCCGTTGCACCTATTCAGGCTATCATAGTACCGGTTGCGCAGCACAAGGAAGGTGTACTTGAGGCGGCAAACGAGCTTTGCGACAGACTCAAGAGCGTATGCCGTGCTAAGATTGACGACAGCGAGAACTCACCTGGTTGGAAATTTGCAGAGTACGAAATGAAGGGTGTACCTGTAAGAATTGAGCTTGGCCCAAGAGATATTGAAAACGGTCAATGTGTAATGGTAACCCGTCACAACAGAGAAAAGACTATTGTTCCTCTCGACAAGGTTGAGAGCGTTATTCTCGAAAAGCTCGAAGAAGTACGCAACGGAATCTATGAAAAGGCTCTCGAAAACAGAGAGCGTAAGACCTATGTTGCACACAATCTTGATGAAATCACGGCAGACCTTGAAAAGAACGGCGACGGTTTTGTAAAGGCTATGTGGTGCGGCGACGAGGCATGCGAGGACAAGGTTAAGGAAATCACAGGCGTAGGCTCAAGATGTATTCCGCTTGAGCAAGAGCATTTAGATGACAAGTGCGTATGCTGCGGAAAACCGGCTAAATGTATGGTTTACTGGGGCAAGGCATATTAAATAACAGCGCAAAACGGGTGTAATTGTGTTTTTGCTTATAAGCAGTATTCTTATATCTAACGCCTCCCTTTTTAAGGGAGACATAAATTACAAACAACCTGCTCCAAACGGAGCAGTCAAATAAAACAATAACAATACAGGAGGCAAATTATGTCAGTATTAGTTACAGGAGGACTCGGTTACATCGGTTCTCACACCTGCGTTGAGCTTATGAATGCAGGAATCGACGTTGTTGTTGTAGACAATCTTTACAACTGCAAAAAATCATCATACGACAGAATCAGGGCATTGGTAGGCAGAGATTTTCCGTTTTACGAGTGCGACATCCGTGATTTCGACGGACTTCAAAATGTATTCAAAAACGAAGAAATCGACAGCGTTGTTCACTTTGCGGGACTCAAGGCAGTCGGTGAAAGCTGTGTAAAGCCTCTCGAATATTTCGACAACAACATCAACGGTACACTTGTACTTCTTGATGCAATGCGTAAGAACGGCTGTAAGAAAATCGTATTTTCATCATCAGCTACCGTTTACGGAATGAACAATATTTCTCCGCTTACCGAGGATATGCAGGTTGGCGGCGTAACAAATCCTTACGGCAGAACAAAGCTCATCATTGAACAAATGCTTCAGGACTTATACGCAAGCGACAACGAGTGGAGCATCTGTCTGCTTCGTTACTTCAACCCAATCGGCGCACATAAAAGCGGCACAATGGGTGAAGACCCTAACGGCATTCCAAACAACCTTATGCCGTATATCACTCAGGTTGCTATCGGCAAGAGAGAGCAGCTCGGCGTATTCGGCAATGACTACGACACGCACGACGGCACAGGCGTAAGAGACTACATTCATGTAGTTGACCTTGCACTCGGTCATGTTAAGGCAGTAGAAAAGGTAAGAGCCAAAAAAGGACTCTTTATCTACAACCTTGGCACAGGCGTCGGATACAGCGTACTTGATGTAGTAAAGGCTTTTGAAAAGGCAAGCGGTAAGGAAATCCCTTACACAATTATGCCGAGAAGACCGGGCGACATTGCTACCTGTTACAGCGACCCGAGCAAGGCTGCAAAGGAGCTTGGCTGGAAGGCTGAAAGAGGAATCGAGGAAATGTGCGAGGACTCTTGGAGATGGCAGAGTCAAAATCCCGACGGCTATCCGGATTAATTTAAGACAGACGATAAAGCATAAAGCACTGTTCAGGCTAATTGGACAGTGCTTTAACTTTACATTTTATCGTTGCAAACATAAATAATACGGCAAATAAAAAAGCGGCTCGGAAACACTCCAAGCCGCCATTATATTTTTAGTGATTATTTATTAATCTGCTTTGAATACTTTGCAAGATATACAGTTCTCATAAGGAAGCATTCTGCCTTTGGAACATAGTGCTGACGATTGAATATATCGCAATCAATGGCAGCAGCACAGCCCTTGTCCATAATAATGTCAAGCGCCTGCATATCGCCGTCGTTATTGCCGACAATCATAGCACCGTTACCCTCGATAAGAACGGCATTTCTTCCGCTGATTGCTCTGCCGATTTCCTTAGCACATTCATCGGTATCGCCGTCAATCCACGGACAATTTTTAACATCAAGACCTACGATTTGTGCAAAGTCGTCAATCATAGGTGTCATATTTTCGCCTGTTGCAGAAACTGCAACTGCGTCGGGAGTGGCAATCTGACGAATCATAGTGCAATCATCGTTCTTATAAATTGCTCTGTGGATTTTTTCAACCTTAGGAGCAATTCCGTTAATACCCAAGCCTGTTTCCATATCAACATCAACGCTCGTTCCGCCTACTGTAAGAGTGAAAATATTTCCGTTTCTTACAGATGAGCCAAGGTCGCAGATATGCTCAGGCATCTTGCCCGACTCGTGCTTTGCAAGGAAGAAGTTTCTTCTGTCCTCATCTGAATATGAATCAGCCCAAGAATGACGAAGATAGTTATCCTTAATCACCTTTTCACAGCACTTTTCAAGATTTTCTGCAAGTGCAAATGCGTGGTCATAATCATCACCCATAACAAGTGCGCCGTGGTGCATAAGGTTAATTGCACGACAGCTCGGGTGCATCATAATGCACATTTCAACCTTTCTGCGAAGAGAATCGGTTGTTGACATAGCGTAATCTGCACAAGGAACAGTATCACCCAAAACGCCCTTAAATTCATCATACACATTAGTAATATCCATACCTGTGATAGAAACGATTGTCGCTGCTCTCTGATGAGTATGGATAACAAAATCAACAGTAGGATGATGACGATAAGCGGCAGCGTGAACGCCCTTTTCGCTTGAAGGCTTAATGTCGCCCTCGTGTGAGCAATCCGCAATATTTACAACTACGATTTCATCAGGAGTTAAATCCTCATAGGATCTGCCTGACGGAGTAATAACAAACTGCGTGTCGCTGATACGAGCCGAAACATTACCCCATGTACGAGCGATAAGTCCCGATTCAACAAGCTGCTTGCCTGCTTTAACAACGAGTCTTTTAGCTTCTTCAATTTCGTAAGCCATAGTTTTCCCCTTTTAATTTACCTAAATTAATGTCTGATTTATAAGCGACAAACGGGCGGTTGTTGAGCCGCCCTTTTTATGCCGTTAATTAATAATCAATCTTCTCGCACTTTGAGAGTACCTTATCGAATCTCTTAATGCACTCGTCGATGTCTTCCTCGGTATAAGCACTTGAGGTATAGAGACGGGAGCCTGCAAGAGTAACAAGTCCCTCTGCCATATAAGCAGCACCCATATACTGCATTTCTGTCTGGCGAATACCTGTTTCTTTAAGAACCGACGGAATAGTCCAAGGCTTCTTCCAGTTAATTCTGAAGTGCATTGTAGCAACAGTGTGAAGCTGGCAAATAGAGCCTACATTGTAGCAAACGAACGGAAGGTCGTACTTCTTAATTGACTCGTTAAGACCTTTAACAAGTCTGTCAGCCATCTGACCTGCAACCTGACAAGCGTTTCTCTTTTCAATCTCGCAAATTACAGTATAACCTGCACAGCAAGAAATAGGAGTAGCTGCCATAGTACCGCCACACATAGCCTTATGAATCTTCTTGCCCTCGGCCTTATCAAGACCTGCGCCGAGATACTTCATAACCTCTC
>OLGY01000057.1_pt1 | contig 107458 bp, 93 predicted proteins | sample 1605951 | NCBI WGS metagenome assembly OLGY01 (sample SAMN03283280) | human gut metagenome | biome: human-associated habitat; material: feces | host: Homo sapiens | place: Peru | collected 2012
AGAAGTACTAATAGGTCGAGGACTTATCCTTAGAGGTTTCTAAGAGATAAGCTTTGGAGATACGCAAGTATGCAAGATATCTGCAAGGTGCAGAATCTAAGGCATACACAGTAAAGAATAAAGTTTACTTTGAAACAGTCGTTGGTTGTTAGATGGGGTTAGGTTACTAGCTTTCTGTGTGAAATTCTGAAGGTACAAAATAAAAGTACCGAGAAAATTTAACGCTGCAATAGGTGTTAAATTTTTTCTGTATATAGGGGATTGGTCAAATGGTATGATAGGGGTCTCCAAAACCTTTGGTGGGAGTTCGATTCTCTCATCCCCTGCTAAAAAGCCTTGAAAACTCAGTGTTTCAAGGCTTTATTTATATTAGTGGGAAGGGAAATGGCAAACTATGAAAAAGGAGAATGAACCACATTAATATAAAGGCAGCTCAATATATTTTATAGTGACTTTGGTGGAAAAATATGTAAAATATTATAATATAAAGTAAAGAGAAGAAGGGATTAATATGTATTACAATGATGTGCTTGATCTGATAGGGAATACTCCGCTTATGTGTCTGAAAAAGTCGACAGGATACAATATATTTGCCAAGGCGGAATTTCTTAATCCTGGTGGAAGTATTAAAGACAGGATTGCAAAAAACATGCTGGAGGTTGCAGAGAGTGAGGGAAAACTCAAGCCGGGAATGACTATTATAGAGCCTACGAGCGGTAATACCGGAATAGGGCTTGCACTCTGTGGTGTTCAGAAAGGCTATAAAGTGATAATTGTGATGCCAGAGAATATGAGTGAGGAGCGAAAGAAGGTTATCAGGGCATTTGGTGCTGAGCTCGTACTTACGGATCCGGTTCTAAGCATCGGTGGTGCTGTTGATAAGGCAAATGAGATAGCAGAATCTGATCCAGAGAAGTATTTCATGCCGCAGCAGTTTGTCAATCAGGCAAATACAGATGCGCATTATCGCACGACAGCAGTTGAGATGTGTGAACAGCTTGGTCAGAAGATAGACATATATGTGTCTGGTGTTGGAAGTGGGGGGACTCTCCAGGGTATAGCTAAGTATTTGTTGGAGAAAAATCCGGATACAAAGATTGTTGCTGTTGAACCTAAGGGAGTGTCAGCGCTGCATGGCGATGGTCCGGGAATACATCAGATACAGGGTATTGGTGATGGATTTATACCGGATGTACTTGATACGGATATGATAACTGATGTAGTGGAGGTCGCAGATGAGGATGCTATACAGACAGCAAGAATGCTTGCCGTGAAGCAGGGACTTCTTGTTGGAACTTCATCGGGGGCAAATGTATGGGCAGCTATGCAGATGGCAGAGAAGTATGGTAAGGATAAGGTTATAGCTACAGTTATGGCAGACAGGGCTGAGAGATATTTTAGTGTTGGTCTGTTATAGTATTCTGTTTATAGAGATAAAAATTGTATATAAATTAAAAAGAGACATTTTCAATAGGTTATGTGTATGGTACATTGGAAGTGTCTCTGTTTTTATTTTCGGAGATAAGGATAATGAGATGTTAGACTTAATATAAAAACAACAGTGATAAGGAGATATATATGATGGACAGAATAACGGATGTTATGGACGATAGATTCGTCAGTGAAAAACTTGCCGCTGCCAGGGAATACGAAACGAAGAATGAAATTGCGGCTAATGACAGACCTTTGTTTCATGTGACTCCGGCTGTCGGTTGGATGAATGATCCGAATGGATTTTCTGTGTATAATGGTAAGGTGCATTTGTTTTACCAGTATCATCCGTACAGTACGGAATGGGGACCTATGCATTGGGGGCATCAGGTCAGTGACGATTTGATAAGATGGGAGCAGCTTCCTGTGGCGATTGCACCTGATACGATATATGATGCCGAGGGCTGTTTCTCAGGTACGGCCATTGAAAAAGATGGAGAGCATGTCCTGATATATACCAGTGTTATGAAAAATCCCGACGGTGATGGGGTATTGCAGAACCAGAGCATAGCGGTTGGTGATGGCGTTACATATAAAAAAATACAGAATAACCCGGTGGTGACCGGAGATATGCTGCCGGAGGGATTGAGCAGAGCGGATTTCAGAGATCCGAAGGCATGGCTTGAGGATGGCAGATACTATATGGCTGCAGGCTGTGTGGATCAGGATAATAAGGGGCTTGTGGTACTACTTTCGAGCGCTGATATGGAAAGCTGGACATTTGAGAGTATCCTTGCACGGAATGAAGATGATCTGGGCGGCATATGGGAATGCCCTGATTTCTTCAAATTAGACGATCATCATGTACTTCTCGTATCGCCTACGGGAATGAAGGCAGAGGGATATGAATTCCACAATGGAAATAATTCTATCTATTTTGTTGGAGAATTTGATAAAGGTGAGAAGAAATTTGACGGTGGAGAGCCATTATCACTTGATTATGGAACAGATTTCTACGCGCCTCAGACTACACTTTTGCCGGATGGCAGAAGGATAATGATAGCGTGGATGCAGTCGTGGCATAACCTGTGGATTCCTGGTGGACAGAAGTGGCAGGGCATGATGACACTGCCAAGAGAGATAAGCCTGAAGGATGGAAGACTTATTCAGAGACCAGTCAGAGAGATAGAAAATTATCGATCAGATAAGGTGATCTTGGCAAATGAACTTGTCAGCGGATCATGCGTATTTGATGGAATAAGTGGCAGATTCATTGATATGGAGATTGTGGTCAAAGGTAATGGATACAATGAGTTTGTGATCGATTTGGCAAAGAACGATAGGTATTATACGAGATTTACATATGACAGGCGCAAAAATATCATAGAGCTCGACAGGACATTTGCTGGTTTTGAGAGGGATGAGGTATGTATCAGAAGGGCGGAAGTTAAGCAGTCATATTCAGCGGAGAGTCAACGTGGGTCTGCCAAAGATGTAGGCAGCATTGATGAGCAGATAAAGCTGAGATTTATACTGGACAGCAATTCTATAGAGTTGTTTGTGAACGATGGGGTCATGACTATGAATACTGCAATATATACTCCGGTCACGGCCACTGGAATAGAATTCTCGTGTGACGGCAAGGCAGTAGTCGATATAGAAAAGTATGATATAAAGATGAACTGACCAGTTAGGATTCATAACGAATCGGGATATGTATATAGCAATATTAAAAATATGACAAGGAAAGTTGTCAAAAAGCGTTGACAACTTTCCTTGTCATTTGTTATACTCCATTGTAATAGAGATGACAACTATAGTTGTCATTTGGCATATGTAATTTTAAATATATATTGTATTAGATTGGGAATTTCAGTATATAAAAATTTAATGGAGTAGTGAAGATATGGGAAAAAGAAACGACATGGCTAGAGATAAAGATGTTGATAAAAGTAATAAGAAATCTGTCAGTGAAGCGATAAGGTCAATGTTTGAGATCAAAGACGATGGAAATACTGTAAATAAATTAAAAACTCAGGTTAAAGGATATTCTGTGACAGCCATCACAGAGAGAACGTTAAAAAAGAACAAGCTTGGAGATGTCATGACTGCGGTGTGCAGCAAGAAAGAGCTTGAGGAAGAGATTCGGGAAAGTCTGGAGAAGGGGCTTCCGGTGTATGGATTCTTCAGGAAGAAGCAGATGTGGAGCTGCTTTATTTTTGAGAAAGAAGATATTGCTAGGGATTCGTTGACGCCTGAACCAGAGAGTGGCAAAGATATGCTCAGTATATATAAGCTTAGAAAGTATTATATTCATCCTGATGTGGATAATCTGACGGAAGATATGATGGAGGCTGCACATGGCAATGTGTATCAGAAAGTGATAGATGTATTTGGCGATGATAAGAGTGATGGATTTTTATTGAAGGATAAAATATATGTGTGTAAGCGTGATAAATCCACTGGCGCACCGGTTGGAATTCTAATTGGTGTTGCACTTGGTATAGTGTACGGAATGCTGTTTGACAATCTTGCCATTGGCATATCAATTGGATTCTGCTTTGGAATAAGCTTTTCTATGATATGGGGAACATCCACACACAGGTACGTACAGCATGGAATGGTAGATGATGATGATACGAATGAATAAGCTGGAGGTGATATAGATGCCGCTGTACAACAAGCTGAAGGAATACAGGGCTAAGCTGGGGGTAAACCAGCAGGAGATGGGTGCACTGGTGCAGACATCAAGGCAGACGATAAGCCAGATAGAGAGGGGCGACTACAGCCCGTCGGTGACTCTGGCACTCAAGATTGCGAAGGTATGTGGTGTCAGAGTGGAGGATATCTTCCAATATGAGGATGATGATGAGTGATTCCTGACAAATGGATAAGATCGTGTTAATTTATAGAATGAAAAGAGGATATGAGATGAAGGATACTGATAAAAAAGTGAACAAGAAAAGTAATCTGAAGATATATATAATATTTGCGGTCATGATCCTGGCAAGTCTGCTTGGAGGGTTCCTGGCGGGAAGGCTTGCCGCGGTGAACAAGGACACATTGGATGGGATCAACTGGGATCATATATGGCAGATAACAGCTGATACGCTGCCTATAGTATATGGGGTGCTCATGCTGGCGGTGTTCGTGGTGTCATTTGTCATGTATGGGAAGATAAAGAGGGCGATCAGTGGCTGGGACGGAGAGGACGAGGATGTGATAGTGGATATAGAAAGTCGGATCACGACTGCCTCATATCTCCCGTGTGTTATCGTGTTCGTTGGACTTGTGTTGTTTCCGATGTGTATATACGCTGTGGACAGGACGTACAGTGATGGGCGTGGCACATTCCTGACAGTGCTGTCCGAGCTCGTATTTTTGATATCTATGGCACTGTATTGTGTGGTTGAAAAGCTTGTCATCGATGAAGAGAAGAAGCTTAACCCGGAGAAAAGTGGGAATATATTCGATATGCATTTTCGCCGTGACTGGGAGAGTACATCGGACGAGGCGGAGCTTATCATGATAGCCAAATCCTCCAAGAAGGGATTTATGACTGGAATCAAGGCAGGATTTGTGATGTGGATACTCATGTTTATGAGCATGTTTGCATTTGACACAGGAGTGATGCCTGTATTGGCAGTGGGAGTGATTCTGCTTGTCATGTATATGGCTTATGGCAGGGAATTCAGAAAGCTGCAGAAGTAAATAAGATTAGAAATCTGATTTGGGATGACCGTGAAATTACGGCCATCCTTTTTGGTTGCATTAGAATAATGCTTAATATACTGATTAATATCTTGAGTATAATCAATATATTGACTATGTTCAAGATGGGGTGTATTTTTATGTATAAGACAGGAAGGAGGGATAAGGAGAAAGTGGGGATGACCCAATCTTGGCCATGAGAATTAAGTGTAGAAAAGAAAAGGAGAGAAAAGCATGGGGAAAATGAGAAAATTATGGGTGGCGGTGTGCGCCATCATGGCAGTGCTTGTGTGGCTGCCATTTGTGGGAATTAATGTACATGCCGATCCGGGAGCAATGCATGAGGATACGGTGATGGTGGAAGCCGGGGATGATGTGATACTCAAACCCAATTTTGATGTACTTTCACGATATGGGGTGACCGAGACAACTCCCGATCTCACATACAAGTGGTATATCTGGGGGGAAAACAGTGACGATCTTACGGATAGTACATACGAAAGAAAAAATGTGGTGAAATCATTTTATTGTGATCTGTTTATTTATTCTGAGTCATTTGACAAAGGATATTTCAGATATGGTTTTAATGTAGTTGTGGCAAATGATTTCAGTGCCAAAGCGATTGGTGACACTGAAATAACCGTTAAAGCTGGTGACACAGCAACGCTTAGGGTTCAGGCATCCTGCGACAAGGGAGATATAACCTATGACTGGCAGGGACAGGGAAGTGTATCTGAGGACGATCCGGCAGAGTTCAAGACAGATGTAATAACAAAAGGATGCTATGTGTCTTGCCGCGTGTCTGATATGTATGGCAACATAAAGACTATAGACTATAATATAAAGATTGAAAATGGATTGAAGGCCGGTGTAAAGGGTTCTTCAAATGTAAATGTTCCATATAACGAAAAGGCAACTCTAGAGGTTGAAGCGTCATGCAATAAAGGAGAAATTGAGTATGTCTGGTATGATGCCGATAACAATGAGCAGCTTGGCAGTGGAGCAGTATTTACAACAGGGATCATCACTGAGAAGAAAAACTACAGGTGTAGAGTCAGTGATGAGTATGGAAATTATGAGTTCGTATATTTTGCGGTAAATATAGATAATGGTTTCAAGGTGGAGGCTGTAGGAAGCACAAATGTGATCATTAAACAGGGAGAATCAGTGACTCTCAAGGTTAAAGCGAGCTGTATTGAGGGCGAGTTGACGTATAAATGGACTGGCAGCGGTGTAGGTGATGATGAGGCGGCTACGGATTCTATCACTGTAACATACAATAGTAATTCGGAGATATCCTACAGCACATACACCTGTGAAGTGACAGACAAGTATGGTAACAGTGAGAAGATAAGCTTCACTGTTGGAAGCTATAATCCGTCAGATATGTCGGATACGAGCAAGGTCTATGTTATTTCATGGAATGAAGAAGTAAAGAATGTTCTTGAGGCAATGCTGAATAAACGCAGTGATCTTAAGGGCAAGATAGCATTTATAAATCTTGAAATTGGGGGAACAGACCCTGATTACCTGAAGGGTATTGATCTGGTGCTTGAGAAGAATCCTGACGCTACAGTTATAGTGGCAGGTGATGCTTCGGTGCTTGGGGATATAAATGCTCAGAATAAGTATATGACTGTGGCTGAGCTGGGGCTTACGAGTGCGTACTCTGCAGCGTATCCTTATACCAGAAAAGCGGGAACACTTGGTGGAAAGCTCACAGCTATGACATGGCAGGCAAATCCGGGAATCTTCATGTATGATCCTGATATTGCCCAGAAGGTGCTGGGTACTTCAGACCCTGAACAGGTACAGAAGATGATAGGAACGGCAGATGGATTCCTGAGTGTTGCTGCAAAGATGAAGGCTGCAGGTTACTATATGACTTCTGGAGCCGCAAATAAGTCTAGTTATGGAGATCAATATTATGAGATGCTTGCAAATATGGCGGGTATTTCAGTTTTCTCTGATGATTACGGCCTGACCGACAGTCAGAAGGAAGTGGCAAAGAAGATTATGTATGGCATTGTCGCCAACGGATATGATACAGGCCACACCATGTGGGAGTCAAAATGGATTGATGATACAAAGAGCGGCAAGGTATTTGGCTGGTTCTCATGTACATGGGCTGCAATGTGGAGTCTGACATTTGACAAGCCTATGGCAGTGTGCCAGAGCCCTGTTCCATACTACTGGGGAGGAACATACCTTTTCGCAAAGAGCGGCAAGGCAGATAAGACTGCGGCAGAGATACTGAAGGCCGTATGCTGTGATGCAGAGACTATGGCATATATAAGTGAGTCTGGAGGTACATTTCCTAATAATGCGGTTGCTGCACAGAAGCTCATCAAGAATGTAAAGAATCCGGTCTCAATGAAGAACAATCAGAACTTATGGGAAGCTTATGACAAGATGGCAAGGGCCATAGATGGAGGAAATTACAGGATCACAGAGACTGCAAAGACACCACTTGTTCCGGCTGGCAGCAACGGCATAGTGAAGGGCACGGATGGTGTGTACTACTATGTGAAAAATGGTGCGGTACAGACAGGTACGACTGGAATGATAGCGAGCGGTGGTAAGACATATTATGTGAGCAAGGGTGTATGTTAATTTACAATAATAACGTAACAAGCGGGTGTTCGTAAAAAAGTGCAAAAGGCAGTTTGTACTTCCCCTCTCATTCGTTTGTACCCTATAGGCTCAGATGCTCATGAGCCTATAGGAAATAACTGGTTGTTCATTATAAATATGGAGGTGGCTGTTATGGCTTATTTGTTTGACTTAGATCTTGTTAAGACTTCTCAGGAAGAGAGGATAATTAAAGGTAAAAATGGTGAGGCTGATAGTAAATACTATGTTGTTGGTTTATCGAATGGCTGTAAGTCTTTCGATGTGACATGTGGAGAGAAAAACAATCTGGTAACTATCGGTGTTTTTCAGAAGTGCAAAGTGTACTTCGATATTGTTGATAAAAAGCTGAAAGCGGTGGACGCTGTTTCCGCTACTGGTTCGGTTGGCAAGGGCGGTGAAAAGCATGAGTGATGGTTTTTCTCTTGTTCTTGCTAAAAATGACCTAAACGCCATATCGAATCAATATCTTTCGCTAAAAAAAGAGTGTGAAGATCACTCGGCGAGTTGTTCCGATCGTGAGAGGACATTTTGGCAGTTGGATGGTTTTAAGATGGCTCTTATGTATGTAGGTTTAGATCCTAAGATTTTTGAGAGTAATGTATAATCCCCTCTTAGCGGGTTTTATAAATATGAAGTAAAGGGGGTGAATGATATGGAGTTTTCAGCTGTGACAACTGCGATCACAAATATGGGTTCTGTTGTAACTACGGTGCTTGATACTATCGCTGGCAATCCGCTTCTTATGGTGCTTCTTGCTTGTCCTGTAATCGTAGCGGGTACATACGTATTCAAGAAGCTTGTAAAGGCTGCTAGGGGTTAACAGATCTCTTTGTTGTTTTTCGTAAATAAAAAATTAGGGTGTGGGCATGCATCCTATTTTTTATACCCAAATTTAAAATGTGAGGTGAATTAATGAAATTTAGGAAAAATATTAAAAAAATCATGCCCGTGGTGCTGTGTATGGTGTTACTGCTTCGCTTCTTAATACCTCTTACGGCTTGGGCGGCTGATAGTTCGGACAATGAAAAGTATAGAAAACTTTCAAATTTACACTTGTATGAAGTGGCCGAGAGCGGAGAAAGTGGCTATTCGTATAGTGATATTAATAAGATGTATGTACCTGATTGGAATGATGAAGATTGTCCTGTTAGTCTCAGTTCTTGGTATTCTAGTATGCTTGCTAATAATGCTTCTTTTAAGAAGAAATTCAGTAGTATAACGAATGAAGTATTTTGTAAAAATTATAGATTATATTTGATTACTTTTCATAATTCTGGATCATCGTATAACAGGGTTTATGCTTTTATTATGAGAAAAGATATTCGTATTTGTCTTCGTTATTCTGATGAAGTTGGAATGACTGCGTATCTTCCTCGTGTTACTGGTATTTTAGGCAGTGGTGCGTCATCTTATACTGTTGATAATTTCTCGTGGGCTATGCTTGAATTGGGTGGAGATAATAGTAGCAAGCTTTATTATTCTACAGATTGTTTGTCAGCAAGGTATAACGATACTGCTACTATTAAGGGTGTGAACTATACAGCATTAAAATTTCTTAGTGCCTCAGCAATTCAGGCTCAAGGTAATGATGGCGGTATAGTCTATACTAATCTTCCGATCGTTGACGATGCAAGCGGTGTTGTCAAATACATAGATATGCAGGATGATAGCGTAACTACCAATAAAGGTGGCGGTAAAAAGGAAGTCGGCGAAGGATGTGACTCTTTCGGATGGGATAGCTTTGATTGTTCGCTTACTCCGGAAACTGTAGGTGATAATAAACTTTATAGGTTTAATGCTAGGTATGAGTATTCGTCTTACCCTAAAATGACTTACTCACCTGAAGATTATAAAATATCTTTGCGTTGGACTTTGTCAGCTAAATATACTTTAAAATCTGGCGTTATTAAAGATAGTCAATGGTCATCTGATTATGCATATTATGACCTGAACACGTACAAAACTGGTATGAATGTCAATGTTACTGGTGTTAATTTTGATAAAGTTAGCATGGGAACAGTTCTTTCTTCATTTGACCTTACAACTAGTGTTATCGAGTGGATTGCAGCTCTTCAAGGTTGTGATGTTGGCGATATTATAGGTTGTTCTTCTTCTGATCTTTATTTGTCTGTTATGTTGTGGAAAAACGGAGTTGGTGCTTCATCAGATGTCAGGTCTTATAAATGGGATTGTAAAACAATGACTAAAAAAGACTTAACTCCAAATACAAAGGTAACTACGTCAGGTGAGGGAACAGATAAAAAGGTAACTGAGGTAGTTGGAAATGATGAAGGTAAAACTGTCATCAATATTACAGTCAATGTAACTGGTGGTAATGGTGGTGACGGTGGCTCTGGTGGTAATGGCGGCTCTGGTGGTAATGGCGGCTCTGGTGGAGACGGTGGAAACGGCGGAGACGGCGGCTCTGGTGGAAGTGGTGGCTCTGGTATCGGTGTAGATGATGATAATTCTAAAAGTTTTTGGAGTATTCTCAAGGGCATTGTCGCTTTCTTCAAAGCTCTGCTTGATGGTGAAGATGGACTGTTCCCAGTCATAGCGGCATTTTTTGAATTTATACCCGCATCTTTCTGGACTGTGGTAATTGGTGCTGTTGTAATCATAGCGGTAATTGCTATTTACCGCTTACTTAAAAAATCGTAGGGGGTGGTTATGTGATCGGTGCTATTAAAGCTATTGCAAAGGTGATTTTCAATATCCTTAACTATAAATTCAATGCGGGCGATGTGAGTTTTTCGCTCTGGAATATAATAATGACTTTCTTAATATGTGGCTTGGTCGGTATGCTTTTGTACTACTTTGTTGTGGGGGTGTCCAGTAAAGAAGATTAAAGAAAAAAGACTGGATTATTTACCAGTCTTTTTACTCTTCCTTATTCCCCAGATGGCTATTATTAGCGCAACTATTATTGGGATTGTAATTGTGGCAATTGTTAAAAGAAGTGTTGATATATTTATGTCTATCATTTCTTTGTGTTATCTCCTTTCTGATGATAGGGATATTATAAATCAGAATCGGAGTAAGTACAAATTTAATTTTGATAAAAGTAAATAATGAGGTGGTTTATATGAGTATAGGTTTAACAATTTTGTTTGTGAGTTTGATGGTTGTGTTTAATGTATTATATTTTGTTTCTGCAGAAGATAGTGCCTTTGGTGGTTCTCATTATTATTTGGTGTGTAGCTTATTGTGTGAGGCTTTTGTAATGTATCTATTACTTTCTTCGGTTTTTTAGGGGGTGAATTAAATATGTGTAAAGAAAATTGTAGTACATGTATCGAAGATAAAAGTTGTTGCAATGGTGTATATCGTCCTATTTTTAATCTGTGTGATAAGTGTGTAAATGAATATGGTTGTAATTATCGTGATTGTTCTGATGATTGTGAGGATTACTATTCCGTAGATCAATTATAAATTATGAGGAATGGTGAGTGGTTATGTGTTCGGATGTAAAGGAAATGGTATTTTGTTTCTCTCTTAGTGTTGCATGTTTTATATGTGGATTGATGTATTACAGGCGGGAAGATCTTGGATATTCTGCTTTTTGTGTATGTGCAGTGATATTCTATATATTAGGTCTCGTATTCTTTATTTGCTATGCTTTAGGGGGTGCTTAGAATGGCGTTGGTATATTTAATAGTGTTTATGTTGGGCTCGCTTCAGCTCATTAGGGAATATAGGGAATTTAACGAGTTCAAGCGGGATGAAGAAAGTTTTAATGAATACAAAAATAAGGAGAGTGATTATCTTGAGTCGAAAATTGAAAATAACGATTTTGATTGGTAGTTTACTTGTCATATGCTTCAGCCTGTTTCATATGGCAACTGCACATGCTCAGACTGTAGACACCGGACTTGGACAGGTTACTGTGACAGAGATTCCGAGTTCAGAAGTGCCTATAGCCACGGCGGGTGATGCGGGTTTTCTGACCACGCACAGGGATATAACAGATGTATACAATGTATGTGTACTTATAGCTATCGAATTGATGTTCTGGATATGTTGGAACATTGTAAGAACTGTATATCGGATATTGACCGAACGAAGTAAGTTTTAGGAGGTGAAGTGAATGGATAAGATGATCTTAGATATATATAGCAATGGCGATCTTTACATGATGGCAGCAAAGATATTTGTCTGGATGATAATGTTACTCTTTGTAGCCGTGATAATGGGATGTATAAGGGGGCTTCGCTTATGATATTTGTGATTATAGTTGCTATAGTGCTTATCTGCTACTATCTCCCTATCATACCTTTTACGATCACTCACTTTTATAAGATATGCTATAACGGAGTGATTGACCTGTACTATTACTTTAAGCATAAGGAACGCAACAGGTGCAAGGCATACGGGCGTATATATATGGTTACTGCGTTCCGTAACAAGGTATTTGGAAGTGGTAAGACCTTAGATATGACCATGTTAGCAAGACGGATATATAACAAGTATGACGGGCTTCCAGTGTGGAACGAGGACGAACAGAAGTTTGTAACTCAGCATATACACTTAATAAGCAATGTTGAGCTTCTTGACGTTCCATATACTCCGTTTGTCAGTGCGGAGCAGATGAAAAATGTGGTGCAACCGCCTGACGATGTGACGCTCTTCGTGTTCGATGAAGTCGGAGCAATCTGGAACAGTCGAAACTACAAGGATAACATATCTACAGAACTGCTTAAAAGGCTTCTTCAGGTGCGAAAAAATAAAATAGGTATCATCTGCACCGCACAGCGTTTCAAATTTGTGGATGCCCTTCTCAGGCAGATAACAGGAAGTCTTTACTGTGTAAATAAAACATGGAGAATACTTTCCGTGCGTGAATATGACGCTGTCAGCTTCGAGAACTGCGACAACGTGGACATGCTGAGACCGCTTTCACTGTCGTTTAAGTTCGTCCAGAACAAAGACTATCAGGCTTACGACACCTCAGCGATCGTTGAAGATCTCAAAAAGGCTGATATGCTTGGTGATGCTGAGATATTGGCTAATCAGGGAGTTGTGCAACCAAATATAGATTTTGCGACTGGCATAAAGAAGAGGTATAGGAAGCGTAAAAGATAGAGTGCGTGCGGCGGCTTCAGCCCCGCCGCACTCTCTGCCTTTCGGCTGTGCGCTCTGTGCGTACTCAATAATAACAAGTGGCTGCGCAGGGTGAGCCATCACCCTGATAACTATAATCAGCCTGTGGCGGTGCAGGTGTCAAGGCCTAAAGCCTGTGGCGTGCCTTGACACCTGCACCGCAACGGGCTACATGGAGGTATATTGTATGAAGTATCTACTGTCAATCATAAACAACGTGCTCCGTCTGCTCAACAATGTGTGCCGTCTGGCGTGCAGTCTGTTTAGATTCATAAGATGAGCACAAGACTAAAATAATAGCCCCTTGGGAGCTCGGGCAAGGGGTTGGGGTGTGGGAATGGTACCATCAGACTAAAGATAATTACACAAATTACACCTTTAACAACTGCGCTTATATGGAGACATAAGCAATATATAAAAATAAGGTGTAATGGTGTAATCTTACCATCTCCTATCCCTTTAAAATCATAATAAAATCAAGGCTTCTATGTCATGCCGAGTGGGCTTGTCCTCGGCATGGTGTAAAAGGTGTAAAAGGTGTAAAAATACATGAAAAGAGGGATTACATGGAAAATACAGAAAAGAAAAAAGACAGAACCCCAAAAACATGGAAAACATGCGAGATAATCCAACAACTTGAATATCTCAGTGAAGACCAGATACAAAGCGGGTTAGATCATAACGCTGTCAGGGATTATGCGTACATATTGCATGATAAGGATGTAAATGTAGACGGCACACCCAAGGCGGCGCACTGGCACATATACATCAGGTTCAAGGATTCCACACCAACTGATTCCATTTGTAAGTGGTTCGGTATCACATCAAACTATATAGGACGTATACAAGGACGTTTTGCTGATGCCCTTGCATATGCGACACACAGGAATGTATCTGATAAATACCAGTATCTTGACGAAGAGGTCAAAAGTAACTTTGATTTTGTGAAAGAGAGAGACACGGCAAGAAGCCGTGAAGCTGACAGGCAGAGGAAACAGGAAATAGTTGACCTGATAACTGCGGGTATCATAAGGGAATTTAATTACACAGATTACATAACTCCACAGGAGTATGACAAGTTCAGGAAGTCAATAGACAATGCGTTCAGGTATCGTTTAGATAAGATAAAGGGGGAAAACAGAGACATGGAAGTCATATATATCTATGGTGACAGCAGTTGTGGAAAAACAACATATGCTAAAGAGCTTGCGGCACAAAATGAATATAGCTGTTATGTCAGCTCTGGCGGTGAAGATATGCTCGATGACTATAAAGGTCAGGACTGTGTCATACTTGATGACCTTAGGGCGTATGATGTGAACTTTAGCAGTCTGCTGAAACTGCTCGATAATCATACACAGTCAATGGTGCGGGCACGGTATCATAACAAGTTTTTGGAATGTAAACTTATGATAATAACTACAAGTAAGAGTATGGAGGAATTATATAAAGACCTTCCGGGCTCAGAGAATGAGGATATAATACAGCTCCGCAGGCGGTGCAAGCTATATATCAAAATGACACCGCTTACCATGTCTGTTCATCTCTGGCAACCTGAAAGCCTTAAGTATTTGTATGTTCAGACTTTAGATAATCCTGTACGTGGTAGATATGCGGTAAGGGATAAGAGCCTTGATGAAGCTAAAGCTTATATTAACAATGTCTTGTTCTTCCCTAAACAGGCAGACAGTGAAACTGTCCTTGCTGGCGAGGGCTTCAGGAACTTGGATGAAAGTGAAAAGGACTTATTCACAAAGCAAATGGAGCTGTCCATCTAACTGGAAAATATTACCAGTAGTTTTACCAGATCAAGGAAATTATAATAAAAATAGAACGTGCGGCCAGTGTGTGCTGACCGCATTTTTACGTCATAGGGGGCATACTATGAAGTTCAGGCATTTAAAGTATGCAGATCGTGTGGCTATGGAAACACTGCTCAACAGGGGTTGCAGTAAAGCTGAAGTTGCACGCTATCTGCACGTATCAAGGGCAACCATAACAAGGGAATATAAAAAAGGTCTTTATATGCATACTAACAGTGACCTTACAGAAAATGTAAAATACAGCGCAGACCTTGCACAGCAAAATACAGACTATGCACAGACTTCTAAGGGGCGACCACTTAAGATAGGCAATGATATAAAGTTCGCTGAGTATATAGAAGATAAAATAATAAATGATGGGTACTCTCCTGCGGCCGCGCTTGCCATGGCAACCCTTGACAATATGAGAACACATATCAGTGTTAATACTCTGTATCGGTATATAGACAAAGGAATTTTCCTGTTGCTCACGAATAAAAAGCTACCTGTAAAGGGTCAGCGAAAGAAACATAAAAACAGGGTCAGAGTACAGAAGCGAATGAGTGCGGGTGAATCTATAGAGTACAGACCACAGGAAGTTGACGACCGCAACACTTTCGGACACTGGGAAATGGACACCGTTAAAGGTCAGCGTGGCAAAAGCAAGTCATGTCTGCTTGTGCTCACCGAGAGACTTACACGGAGAGAGATAGTCAGGAAGATTCCAGATCAGGGCGCAAAGTCTGTTGTTGCTGAACTTGATAAGATAGAACACCGCATTGGTGCCATGTTCCCAAAGCTCTTTAAGACAATAACTGTTGATAACGGGGTTGAGTTCTCGGACTATCAGGGCATGAAAAGATCACTGCTCCATGAAGGAGACAGAACGAAGATATATTACTGTCATGCGTATAGCAGTTATGAACGTGGAAGCAATGAAAATGCAAATAAGCTCATAAGGCGGCATATACCAAAGGGGCATGACATAGATAAATATGACGATACATATGTAAAGCATATACAAGACTGGATAAATGCATATCCTCGGAGAATACTGGGGTGGATGTGCTCAGAGGAATTTTTCAGGGATGAAATAACCACGGCTGTGTTGTAAATGAAATGGGTGTAAATAACCTGTCGTCCTCAAAGGAATCTACGCAAGCCCCACGCCAAGGCTCGAAGGCTCGACCATTCCCACAACATAAAAGTGGGGATTGAGAGCCTTCGAGCCTTGGCGGGGGAGCTTGCGCCACTGTGTAAATCCTATCGTAAAACAAACGTCAGATGTAGACTATCAAACTGTAACGGCATATGTCATATATGCGGATGCCTATAAACTTCCGTCCTCAAAGGAATCTACGCAAGCCCCACGCCAAGGCTCAAAGGCTCGACCATTCCCACAACATAAAAGTGGGGATTGAGAGCCTTTGAGCCTTGGCGGGGGAGCTTGCGCCACTGTATAAATCCTATCGTAAAACAAACGTCAAATATAAGTATGGCTCTATACTTTTTCGTATAGAGCCAAATTTTTTTTGTCGTGATCACGACACTGTATTTTAACGTGTGAAAATAAATTTAGAAAAATGTTACTTTACTATTGACAACTTACCGTGAGCAAGGGTGTATGGCAGTCAAAGGCAGCCGGATTGAAAAAGGTTGGTTCAAAGACTTATTATATATCTGGTGGATTGCTTCAGAGCGGCAAGACTGGATTTGTGAAGAATGGTAGCAAAAAGTATTATGTTATAAAAGGAGTAGTCCAGAGTGGCAAGACCGGATTTGTGAAGATCGGCAGCAGGAAGTATTACGTGGCTAAGGGTGTGTTCCAGGGAAGCAAGACCGGATTTGTGAAGATTGGCAGCAAGAAGTATTATGTGGTTAAGGGAATATTCCAGAGTAGTAAGACCGGATTTGTAAAGATCAGCGGCAAAAAATACTATGTAGTTAAGGGCGTGTTCCAGAGCGCAAAGACAGGACTTGTGAAGCCGGTAAAGACTGGTAAGACTTATTATATCAAGAAGGGTGTTCTTCAGAGTAAATTCACAGGAAAGATCGTGCACAAGAAACACACCTATAAGATCGTGAAGGGTGTTATGACGAAAAAGATCAAATAATATATAAGAAGCAGTATTTTATGGAAATGGGCATTGTGTAGAGCAATGCCCATTTTGTGTGAGAGTATTTTTTAGATATAAGAATAGAAATGAGGATATTGGTCAATAATATCTATGCAATATGAAATGTTAGAAAAAGTTTTTCATAGGAAAGGGGTATTGCTATGATATTAAAGGAAAAAGAGAAAACAGTTATCCAGGATCTTCAGACACAGGAGAAGTCCTGCGTGGAGAAATATGGAAGATATGCGGAGCAAGCGAAGGATCCTGAGCTTAAGAACCTGTTTCAGACTATACAGAAGGAAGAGCAGAAGCATTATGATTCACTCACACAGGTGCTTGATGGCCAGGTTCCACAGTGCGACTGCAATGACAGCGATGGCAGGGAATATGAGCCAAAGCAGACATACAAGATGATGGACGATTCCGAGGATAAGAAGAATGATGAGTTCCTTGCAACAGACTGCATCGGAACGGAGAAGCTTGTGTCAGGCGAGTACAATGGAGAGATATTTGCATTTGGCGAGAGCGCGGTGAGAAAGCTTCTGGCGGATATACAGATCGAGGAGCAGAATCATGCGGAGATGCTCTATAAGTATAAGGTTGCAAATGGAATGGTGTAGGGAGAAGCTTACACAAGGGAGTATAAATTGTAAGGAGGATATGTATCACATGTGGTATATATCCTCTTTTTCTGGTTTGAGTAGATACGGAAGAGATGAGTCCAATTGGTGATCGTGTATTGTAGGTTTATGCATGTATGTATTCACAAAATGAATGACAAAATGTAGAATGTTACTGTACATCGATAATGAGATAATGGTACTAAATTAGGATGGATATAGATGGAACAACATTTGACAGATAGGAGAATGTGACGTGAAAAGAAAATTTTACAGTGTACTGTATGTAGCAATATTTGCATTGCTGATGTCCGGGTGCAGTATGTCGGGGATTGCGGATGGCAGCAGATCGGCGGTTAAGGGGAATGTTGCGGTAGATGAAGAAACTACGGCATTTGAACAAGATACTTCTGTGGCTGTAGAGGAAAGCACAGAGGCAGAAAGAAATTTAACATCAGAAAATTCTAAGGATGCCGAGAGTTCAGTAGATTCAGATAAAACTGCTGAAGAGAGAAATGTTTCGGCTGTAGATCTTGCTGATATTCCGGAATATTCGGGAAAAGCTTATTGCGAGGTGGACGGCAATGTACCGGGATTTAGCGAGGATGAACTGGTGACAGAGGCATTTGAGAATTACAGCGATCTGGACTTTCTTGGAAGATGCGGAGTTGCGTATGCAAATATCTGCAAGGAACTTATGCCGACGGAGGAACGTGGTGAGATTGGTATGGTTAAGCCTTCGGGTTGGCATACGGTGAAGTACAGCGACAGGATTGATGGTAATTACCTGTATAACCGCTGTCATTTGATCGGGTATCAGCTTGCCGGAGAGAATGCAAATGAAAAGAACCTGATAACTGGAACTAGATACCTGAATGTGACTGGAATGCTGCCGTTTGAAAATGAGGTGGCTGATTATGTGGAGAGCACTGGCAATCATGTGCTGTACAGGGTCACACCTGTATTTGATGGGGATAATCTTGTTGCCTCGGGAGTTCAGATGGAGGCTGAGTCCGTGGAGGACAAAGGGGCCGGGGTTAGCTTCAACGTGTATGTGTATAATGTGCAGCCCGGGGTGCTGATCGACTATGCAACCGGAGACAGTGAGGCGGATCCGGGATATGTGGTGCCGGGAGAAAATACGAGTTCGGATGTATCTGGTGAAGATGGAGGCCAGGCGGCAGAGGCTGGAACAAGCGAAGAAACTCAGAACACAGAGTCAGAGACTGATGATATATCGGAAGCTCAGACGGAGGCGGCGAACGAGGATACATATATAGTAAACACCAACACAGGCAAATTTCATAAGCCGTCATGCAGAAGTGTTAAACAGATGAAGGAATCTAATAAGTCCGAGAGAACGACCACAAGGGATGAGCTTATATCTGAGGGATATGAGCCTTGTAAGAACTGTAATCCGTAGTTGAATTTGGTGGTTGTTTTGTTATAGAAGTAAAGGGGATATTTTATCAGGACATTACATATAGTTGAAAATTTATCAAAACACCACTTGACAACAGAGAGATAATATATAAAATATAACAGTGTAATATAACGCTGTTATATTTGCGCACGGCTGGTGTTGATATTGAATATGCATTTGGAACCTACTCCAGTCAAAAGCGATGCATATTCGATGATATAGGGGGAGGCTTTATGACAGAAAAAGCAGAGAATACAAGACAAAACATCCTGAATACTGCACTGAAGCATTTCCTTGAGTACGGATTTGCGGGGGCATCGCTAAGAAGCATTGTAAAGGATGCCGGGCTTACAACAGGTGCATTTTATAAATATTATCCTACAAAGGAGGCACTTTTTGATGCCTTGATAGATCCGTATGTGGAGGAGCTGTATAGGATATATGACAGCGTGCTTGAGGAGTTTCAGAGTCTGCCGCCGGAGAAGCAGACTGAGAATATGGCAAGCGCATCCGGGAACGGAATGGATCAGATGGTGAATTACGTGTATGACCATTATGATAATTTCAAGCTTCTGCTGCGGTGCAGTGACAATGAGAAGTATGGAGATATGATACACAATCTGGTTGACAGAGAGATGAGGTCTTCAGAGCAGTATGTGGAGGAGATGCACAGAGCCGGTATAGATGTACCGGACATAAGCGACAGTCTTTGTCATATGATATACAGTGGATTTTTTTCGGCGATATTCCAGATCATAGAACACGACATGGATCGTGAGACTGCGATAGAGAATGTCGGCAAGCTCAAGAAGTTCTACACCGGAGGCTGGGAGAGAATATGGAAAGTGAAGTTCCCGGAGTAGTCAGTAGGTATGCGGCAAGGTAAAATACCGAACCGCATAATTTTAAACTATGAGGTTAGACAAAACTAATGCAAATAAGCGAAAACGAACAAGTTTTTGCTCAAGATATAAGGAGGAGAAAAAGTGGAAGAAAAGAAGAAATCAGCGGTAAGCTGGGTCCTCACATGGGCGGGACAGAAGAAGTCATCCTATGTGTGGAGCGTCATTTTGGCGGTTATCAATGTAGTATTCAAGATAGTTCCGTATTTCATCATTGCGGACGTGGTCAGGATGTTCCTTGACGGGGATAAGGATCTCAGGGAATATATGGTGAAGGCTCTTATCATAGCGGGATCATTTATACTTGCTGAGCTTTGCCATAGCGTATCAACGGCATGTTCACACAAGGCGACATTTACAGTGCTTGCAAATATCAGAAAGTCATGCTTCGACAAGCTTGCAAGGGTGCCGCTTGGATATGTGAAGGATACTCCATCGGGTTCATTCAAGAACATCATGGTGGAGAGAATAGACAGCATAGAGACAACGCTGGCGCATGTCGTGCCTGAGTTTACATCCAATCTGCTGGCGCCTATCATCGTCATCGTGTATTTCTTCATGATTGACTGGAGACTTGCGTTGTTCTCATTTATTCCGATCATTGTTGGATTTGCAACGTATATGGGCATGATGATCGACTTCCAGGAGAACTACAACAGGACGGTTGAGAAGACCAAGGCGTTGAATGATGCAGCCGTGGAGTACATAGATGGAATTGAGGTCATCAAGGCATTTGGCAGGACGGAGAGCTCGTATGCCAAGTTCACAAAGGCGGCAAAGGAGAACGCCGATTCGTATATCAACTGGATGAAGAAGTGCTCATTTTTCCAGGCTGCCATGTTCGTCATCACACCGTACACACTTGCAACGGTCCTTCCGATAGGTGCGCACTATGTGTCAAATGGTTCGCTCACCACTGCGGATTTCGTTGTGTGTATCATCCTCTCACTTGGAATAGTCGGCCCGCTGCTCACCATCGGTTCATACACCGATGATCTGGGCAAGCTGTCGACTGTCATCGGTGAGGTGACAGGAATCCTGGAGCAGCCGGAGCTTGTGAGACCTAAGATAACAAAGGCACAGCCGAAGGACAATGGAATAAAGGTTACAGATATTACATTTGGCTATCACGACAAGGAGATACTCCATGGTGTGAGCATGGATATCAAGGCGGGAACTGTAAATGCGATAGTCGGTCCGTCGGGAAGCGGAAAGTCTACAATAGCCATGCTGATAGCTTCACTGTGGGATGTGAACAGCGGAAGCATAGAGATTGGAGGCGTGGACATAAAGGATATCGCGCTGACGGATTTCAACGACAGGCTTGCGTATGTGTCACAGGATAATTACCTGTTCAACGAGACAGTCAGGGACAACATAAGACAGGGAAGGCCGGATGCCACGGACACCGAGGTCGAGGAGGCAGCCAGAAAGAGCGGCTGCTACGACTTCATCATGAATCTAGAGAACGGATTTGACACCGTGGTCGGCGGTGCCGGTGGACATTTGTCAGGCGGTGAGAGACAGAGGATATCCATTGCCAGAGCAATGCTGAAGGATGCGCCGATAGTCATACTGGACGAGGCCACAGCTTACACCGATCCGGAGAACGAGGCCATACTTCAGAGCTCCATCGCCAGACTTGTGGTGGGCAAGACGCTGATAGTCATAGCCCACAGACTGTCCACCATCAAGGATGCGGATCAGATATTTGTGGTAAATGCAGGAAATGTGGAGACTCACGGAACACATGAGGAGCTTCTTAGCAAATGCAAACTTTACAGGGATATGTGGCAGGCACACATCTCGGTCAAGGATACGGCAGGCGATGAAAAGGAGGGAGAGTAATATGTTTGGAGTACTTAAAAAGTTCTTCCTGTTCTCAGGTGAGGAAAACAGCCGCAAATTCAAGCGTTCAATAGTGATAAGCCTGATAGACGCACTGGCATCTGCACTGAAGATCCCGGCTATAATGTGTGTCCTCTTGGGAGTTATAGAGGGAAAAGACCTTGGAAAATACATACTGGGCTCAATAGCCATCATGGCGGTATCGATCGTAGTTGGAATACTGTGCAAGATGTCATCGACCGTGCTGCAGACAGAGGGCGGCTATACCACAGCGGCATTCAAGCGTATAGAGATGGCGGAGCACCTCAGATATGTGCCGATGGGATATTTCAATTCCAACAGTATAGGCGAGATCGCATCAGTCACGACAAATACCATGGAGAATCTGGGAGATGTGGCTACGAGAGTAGTCATGCTTACGACTCAGGGACTTCTCGAGACATCCATGATCATACTCATGATCCTGCTCTGCGACTGGAGAATCGCGCTGGTATCACTTGCAGGAGTTGCCATATTCCTTGTGATAAATACTGTGATGCAGAATGCCGGCAAGCAGGCATCTTCAGCGAAGATTGACTGCGACACTGAGCTCATAAATCAGATCATGGAGTACATACAGGGCATATCGGAGGTCAAGTCCTACAACCTCATCGGCAAGCAGACGAAGAGACTCAATGAGGCAAATGAAGCCTGCGTCAGGGCAAATGTAAAGATGGAGCTTGTCTATGTCCCATATCATTTTCTTCAGAGCGTTGTGACAAAACTCACCGGAGCTGCAATAATAGGTCTTTCGGCTTGTTTCTATATAAATGGAAGCATGAGCGTTCTGTATGCTGTGGGTATGTCGATCGCAGCATTCATGCTCTACGGAAGCCTTGAGACCATGGGAACATTTTCATCTCTGATACATGTGGTAAGTGTGTGTGTAGACAAGGCAAATGCAGTGCTCGGACTTGACACAATGGATATAGATGGAAAGGAACTCAATCCGGAAAATCATGATATAGAAGTTAAGAATATAGAGTTTTCATACGATAAGAGAAAGATAATAGACGGAATCTCACTCTCCATACCAGAGAAGACAACGACGGCGATCGTCGGACCATCTGGTGGTGGAAAGACAACCCTGTGCAATCTGATCGCCAGATTCTGGGATGTGGATTCAGGTGAGATAACCCTGGGCGGAACAAATGTTAGGGACTACAGCATGAACAGTCTCATGAACAACTTTTCATTTGTGTTCCAGAACGTATATCTCTTTGCCGATACCATAGAGAACAACATCAAGTTCGGAAGGCCGGAGGCAACCCATGAAGAGGTTGTGGAGGCTGCAAAGAAGGCATGCTGCCATGACTTCATCAGCAAGCTTCCTGACGGTTACAACACAGTGATCGGTGAGGGCGGTGCAACCCTCTCAGGCGGTGAGAAGCAGAGAATATCCATTGCCCGCGCCATCATGAAGGATTCACCTATCATCATTCTTGATGAGGCGACAGCAAATGTCGACCCTGAGAACGAGAAGGAGCTTACTCTTGCAGTGGATGTCCTGACAAAGGAGAAGACGATCATCATGATCGCCCACAGACTCAAGACCGTAAGACATGCGGATCAGATAGTAGTGGTGGATCAGGGAAGAATAGCCCAGAAGGGAACCCACGAAGAACTCATGAAGCAGGATGGAATCTACAGGAGATTCGTGGATTCGAGAGAACTGGCAGTTAGCTGGAAGATATAAAATCTATCTTGTATAAAACAGAAGACAGGTGTCAGATAATCGACATCTGTCTTTTGCTTTGGGATATTAGTTATCAGTTCGCAGATTACTCAAAATCGTCCTCAACATAATCACAATCGCAGTTACAGCCGCCATCGCTGCAGTTTCCGTTGTATGAACCAAATGTCTGGCTCTTTCTAGGAGAGCAGAGCATTCCGAGCACAAGTCCTGTGAGGAATGTGCAGATAGCGAAAAGTACGGCCTCTCTTGTTGAGTAGTCTTTATCCTTTACGACAACAGTGAATTTGTTCCATCCATCTTTGATAGTTTTCATTGGTTTCATTGAAATCCCTCCTGATCATATTATATTGATAAAACATGAATCAGGGAAAATACCCCATCTGTAATGAATTTCCCCTGAACCGTTTATTACATGATACAACAACATCACACATCAGTCCACCCCTGGGCAGGAGACTTAAGAATAAAATGAGATTTGTGGAAGTCGATCATGCTCTCATCCCTCATTCTGCCAAGTTCGGTTGACAGGCCGCTTCGGTCCACTGACAGAAAGTCGGCAAGCTGCTGTCTGGAAAATGGTATGTCAAATTCGTTGCCACCGTGCCGGTGCATCTCGGATGACAGATAGGAGAGTAGTTTGTCTCTCGTTGTTTTCTGGCTAATGTGCTTTGATTTTTCGCCTAGCCTCAGGTTCTTGCCGGCGAGATCGCACAGGAGATTCCTTATCATCTGATTGTGTCTGCAACATGTAACCGGGCAGGTGGTGAGCATCTTCTGGACATTCAGGAACATTACAGAACATGCGGCCTCAGCATATACGCTGACATCGAGTACGGAGCCAGGTGTACAGGCATACGATTCTGCAAATGTGTGCCCGGGCAGGATAGCAGACATGACGCTCTGGCCTCCCCAGTAATCCTCCTGGATGACGATCGCCTTGCCTGTCAGCAGCAGACCGATATATTCCGTTGTGTTTCCCGCCATGAGAATACATTCATTCTTTTTATAATTTTTTGTTAATGCTCCCAGGCAGTCCAGCACTGAGTCTACGTCCTCAGCGGATATTCCGGAGAAGAGACTTGATTTTAATAATATATCTACATATTTATTCATATGAATACCTCTTATTTTATTGATTGGTGTATATACATGTTTAGTGAAGTGGGTTGAGCAACCATGCTATAAGTATAAGGTTTTTTATGTTTTTCTATAAGACTAGTATAACATTTCAAATGTTGAAAATTCAACATACACAAATGTTCTGACTGAATATAATGACGTTAAAAGCAGGAAAAAGATTGGAGGAAATATATATGATAAGAAGAGTTATACAGATAGACGAGGACAAGTGTAATGGATGTGGAGCCTGTGCAAATGCGTGCCATGAGGGTGCTATAGGCATGGTAAACGGCAAAGCAAAGCTGCTCAGAGACGATTATTGTGATGGACTTGGCGACTGCCTGCCGTCGTGTCCTACAGGAGCCATAACATTTGTGGAGAGAGAGGCGGCTGCGTATGATGAGGCGGCAGTCGTGGCAAACAAACAGGCAAGACTCGATGTAGAAAAATCCAGAAATATGGTTGGCTCAGGAGTGATGCATGAAAAAAGTCCGGCACACTCCGGTTGCCCTGGTTCCATGGCGAGAAGCATATTCAGGAGACCGGCAGCAGCTTCAGGTGAAGCAGTACAGGCAAGCTCATATGAACAGGCAGCAGTAGAATGCGTACAGAATACAACTGATAAAACAGTCAATCAGCAGGCGGGTGACATATATAATTATGAGCGCCCGAGCCAGCTCACACAGTGGCCGGTGCAGATCAAACTTGCCCCGGTAAATGCGCCATACTTTGATGGTGCAAAGTTGCTTATAGCGGCGGACTGTACAGCCTATGCCTATGCATCGTTCCACGAGAAATTCATAAAGGGACATGTGACTCTGATCGGCTGTCCGAAACTTGACAGTGTCGATTATTCAGAGAAACTTACAGAGATTATCAGGCGAAATGACATACAAAGTGTTACAATAGTCCGTATGGAGGTTCCTTGTTGTGGAGGACTGGAGATGGCTGCGAAGAAGGCACTTCAGGACAGCGGCAAGTTTATCCCATGGCAGGTTGCAACAATATCAATAGATGGAAGGATCCTTGACTGAGATAGCGCAAATAAAATACCTTCATATAGATGTCAGTAATTTACAGAAAAGGGAATAGACAAGTATGACACGGATTACAACTGAGGCAGGCAGCCGGCTTGTAGGCGCACTCATAGGACTTGTGAGAGCCACTGATGGGATGGTGCATGTGACGGATGATACAAATAACATAATAATAGAAGGTTTGCATATGTCCGATATTAATCTTGGCATCTCTGATGCAGACATGAAGGCGATGATCGCGAGGGTGCATGCTGATAAGCATACGATTGTTCCTGACTGCAGTGTGTGCGGTGCACCATGTGGCAGGACTGCAGATTATGACTGGGAGAGCGTGTACAGAGAAAAGCGGACAGGGCACGAGGAAGGTAATAGTGAAGGCAATGTGGCAGAGCCATCTGTCATATCGGACGTGCGGATAGACATACTTTCCATACTTCAGAAGGTATCCCACAGAGTGATCTCCGGGGAGATCAACGCAGATGGCGAGGTGAACTTCAGTGTGTGCAGGGCAGTATTTGCACTGGGGGATAACTGGAGTGACGGCGAGCTTGGGAGCGTAGAGCGTGAGCTTGAAGAACTGACAACCAACAGGATGTAACAATGGCAGATTAAAAACATAATACTTGTAAATAACAAGGCTTGGCGCATCACAGATGGTATAAATGTGGTGCGCTTATTAAAATTAATAAGAAAATACCTTACACTACAGGTATAAAGCCATTGCAAATACAATTATTCGGGAGTACAATAGTCGGACGCATCAAATTAAATGATGAAAGAGATAATAACAGGAAAAGGTATTTGAAATGGGAAGTGCTGCTATGGGCTTTGTAAAAAATAATAAAAAGGTGACATGGAAGGAATTTGCCAGAATGCTGGCTGTGCTTGCCGTGCCTATTGCGATGCAGAATCTGCTGGCGACCACCGCCAGTATGGTTGACACCATCATGATAGGAAGTGAGGGCGAGATCGCCGTTGCGGCGGTTGGTGTGTGTGCGCAGATAGGATCACTTTTATTTTCAACATATTGGGGATTTGTCAGCTGCTCCCTTCTGTTCATGTCTCAATACTGGGGAGCCAAGGATCCAGAGGGAATGAACAAGGCATTTGGTCTGGCAATCATATGTGCGGGAATATTTGGAATAGCATTTGCGGTGGTGACTGTGGCTGCACCGGGGTGGATACTTGGAATATATACAGATAAAGTAGAGATCATAGCACTTGCGAAGCCATATATGAGAATAGTTGGATGGTCTTATCCGCTTCAGGTATTTGCCGCCATAATTACAGCACTTCTTAAGTCAACGGAGAGGGTGAAGGTGCCACTGGTATGCTCCATCATCTCACTTTTACTCAACTTTTGTATAAATTTTGTGTTGATCTACGGTAGATTTGGCGCTCCGAAGATGGGAGTTGCCGGTGCGGCTATAGGTACACTGGTGTCAGGAATCGTGAATATAGCATTGCTCATTCTGTATCTTGCAAAGAGCAGTCACGAGATAAAGTTCAGCGCACGAAAGGCATTTGATATTGATATGGGATTTGTGAAGTCCTATGCGTCCAAGGCATTCCCAATTGTGTGCAACGAGATCCTCTACGGCGTGGGTCAGATGATAATCAATGTCGTCATGGGGCACCAGAGCGATTCAGCCATAGCAGCCATGGCAGCGTTCCGTGTGTGCGAGGGATTTGTATATGCATTCTTTGGCGGCCTGGCAAATGCGTCCAGCGTTGCCGTGGGCAATGAAGTTGGTGCCGGCAATCTGGACAGGGGACTTTCCTATGCCAAGAGAGCTGCACTGGTATGTCCGGCCATCACATTCACGATTGTGCTCATCATGACGCTGCTGCATAATCCGCTGTTCGGATTGTTCGGACTCGGAGCGGAGGCGATGATGTACACGAAGTATATGCTTATCATATATCTGTTCTTCGGTGCAGTCAGAACGTGCTGCTATATACAGAACGAGTGCTTCCGTGCAGGCGGTGAGGCCATTGTTGGAACAGTTATGGAGATCGGCGGACTTATGCTGTTCTCCGTTCCAGCCACATGGATAGCCGGAATGGTGCTCAAGCTGCCATTCCTCGCAGTGTTCTCATTTGTTTACACGGATGAGCTTCTGAGATTTGTCATACTCACACCGTATCTACTGAAGGGAAGATGGATCAAACCTATGACTGGCCCTGGACGCGCGGCACTTGATGAATTCAGGGGAAGAATGAAGAGGAAGAAGTTGAAAAAGGAGTAAATAATATGCTGCAAATAAAAAATCTCACAAAGAGATACGGAGATAAACTGGCGGTAGATAACCTGAGTCTGCATATAATGCCGGGGGAGATATACGGTTTCATAGGACATAACGGTGCCGGGAAGACGACTACCATAAAGGCGTGTACAGGAATTCTGAATTTTGAGGAGGGAGATATCCTTATAGATGGTGTGTCAATAAAGGAAAAACCGCTGGAATGCAAGAAACAGATTGCATATATTCCTGACAATCCGGATGTGTATGATTTCATGACCGGAATCGGATATTTGAATTTTATAGCCGATATATTTGGCGTGCCGGAGGAAGTCAGAGGAGAGCTGATTGACAAATATGCTGACGCATTTGAGATAAAAGACAACCTCGGGCAGCTGATATCTGAGTATTCCCATGGTATGAAGCAGAAGCTTGCCATCATATCGGCATGGATACATGAGCCCAAGCTCATTATCATGGATGAGCCATTTGTGGGTCTTGATCCAAAAGCTTCCCATATACTCAAGCAGATGATGAGGAAAATGTGTGATGACGGAGGGGCGATATTCTTCTCCACACATGTATTGGAAGTCGCAGAAAAGCTGTGCGATAAAGTGGCGATCATCAAAGGCGGACGACTGGTGAAGGAGGGCATAATGGAGCAGGTGAAGGGAGACGAGTCACTTGAATCCGTGTTCCTTGAGCTGGAGGGTGAGTCATGATAAGGATATTGATGAAGAAACAGCTTAAGATGCTGTTCAGTGGATTTTTCGTTGACCGGAAGACTGGAAAGTCCAGATCCAAAGGTGCTGTAGTTCTGGGTATCATCAGTTATGTGGCAGTGCTGCAGGGCTGTATGGGAGCCATGTTCGGAATGGAGGCATATTCGGTGTGTGAGCCGCTTTGTTCTGCGGGGCTTGATTGGATGTACATGGCGATGATGTCTATGATGGCGTTGACCATCGGTATATTAGGAAGTGTGTTCAATACATATGCGAGCTTGTATCAGGCAAAAGACAATGACCTGATGCTGTCACTGCCCATCCCGGTCAGGGCTATATTATTTGCCAGACTGTCAGGAGTGTACATTATGGGTGCGATGTTCGCCGTGACCGCCATGATTCCCGGTATCATAGTATATGGAATAGTAGCCCATCCCGGTGTATGGCCGGTCGTGTCATCTATTATAGTGCTGGTTCTTCTGACATTTGTCATACTGGTGCTCTCATGTATACTTGGCTGGGTAGTGGGGAAGATAGGCAATAAGACCAGAAATAAGAGCTTTGTGACAGTTGTACTGTCGCTGGCATTTATAGCTGCATATTATGCTGTATACATGAATGCAAATAAGCTGCTCTCAAAGATTCTGGCAAACAGCGGAGAATACAGTGCAAAGATAAAAGGTGCTGCATATCCGCTCTATTCAATTGGCCGTGCGGCTACAGGAGATGGACTGCAGCTGGCGTTTGTGGCAGCAGGCACGTTGATCATCGCCCTTGCTGTGTGGCTGGTACTTGAGAGAACTTTTATCGGAATCGTGACGACAAAAGCCGGACACACCAAAAAGAAAAATATAATAAAAGCTGCAAAGGCGCAGAGCCAGGATGCAGCACTTCTTCAAAAAGAGTTCAAAAGACTGGCGGCTTCTGCCGTATATATGCTCAACTGTTCCCTGGGGACATTGATCATGATCGCTTTGGCAGTGGTTTGCCTTGTTAAAGGGCAGTATGTAGTAGATATGATTATGAAAATTCCTGGACTACCAGATGGGGTGCTTGTATTTGGGGCGTGTATAGCCGTATGTGCCGCAGCTTCGATGAATGATCTGACTGCACCATCGATATCCATGGAGGGAAAGAATCTTTGGATCGTGCGTTCGCTTCCAGTCACATCGTGGCAGATACTCAGGGCAAAACTGAGGATGCATGTGATACTTACCCTGATTCCGGCGCTGATCCTTGATATAGTGATGCTTGTTTTTGTGACACCATCACTTGTAGATGGCATGATGATGTTACTGATACCATGTCTTTATGTGTGCCTGACTGCATACATAGGGCTTGCAGTCAATCTCAAGATGCCAAAGCTTGACTGGACGTCGGAGACAGCAGTAGTGAAGCAGAGCATGGGAGTACTTGTTGCTCTTTTATCTAATTTTGTGTATATTATAGTACTTGTAGTGGGATATGTAGCCCTCGGAAGCCTAACTGGATCGACATTATATCTTATAATAAGTGCAGTGGTGACAGCTGTTATTGCTGCGTTGCTCAGGATATGGCTGAAGAGACGCGGGGTGCAGGTATTTGAGGCGCTTTAGCAGTATAAATTATAGATAGAAAGAAGTTTTAGGATTAAAAATGGCAGAAATAAAGAACTCGGAATTAGACATTAGCAGTCAGCAGAAAGCTGAGCTGGACAAAGAGAAAAGAAAAGAAGAGAAGAAAGTGGAAAAAAGAGCGAAAAAGCAGCACTACAGGGAACTGAATGAGCCACCAAAGCTCACCGTGCTTGAGGAGGTGGGAAATGCTGTTACCCACGGAATAGGAGCAGGACTTGCCATAGCCGGCTTTGTCCTTCTTCTCCTGAAGTCAGACACGGGGCTCAAAGTGATGGCATCGTGTTTTTATGGAATATCACTGATATTGATGTTTCTCATGAGCTGCCTGTATCACTCATACAGATCAGGACTTACGGTGAAGAGACTTTGGAGAAGATTTGATTATTCTTCCATATACCTGTTGATAGGTGGAACATTTGCTCCACTGTACCTTGTGTACTGGGGAAATGTGCTTGGAATAGTGTTGTTCTGCGTGCAGTGGGCACTTATCATAGCGGGAATTACAATCATATGTGTATTTGGTCCGGGAAGGTTCAGACCGATACACTACACGCTGTACTTCGTCATCGGATGGAGTGCCATCATGTTCATTCCGGGCTGGTTCAGAAATGACAAGCCGCTTCTGGGATGGATCGTGGGCGGTGGCGTTGTCTATACGCTCGGCATGATTCCATTTGTGAAGGACACCAGGGGGGCGCACTTTATCTGGCATATCTTTGTGATGCTGGGGGCGGCGCTGCATTGGTTTGGGATGTACCTTTATGTGTATTGAGGACGGACGCCGTTTCAGATCAAATAAAATCCATGATATATGTGTGCAATCACATTTGCCTAGCCTTACTTTGACTGGCTTCCATATGCACTCGGCTCTGACTGCGATAAGGGCGTTTGCAGTCGTCGCCTCGGCAGGAAGCGTCGAAGCAAGGCAGTCTGCATTACCGATTGCCCACATATATCATGGATTTTATTTTTGACTGAAAACGGTTGACAACGATTGAACAGCTTGTTCTATTTCTTTTACCGATAGCAGTTTATTGCTTATATTGGATTCGATTTACGAGTAATTATATTTGCGGTTGATTGCAGCCATAAAGAATGGTATCTTTTAGTCAGTTATAAACATGATGAGTAAACTTTATAAATACAAGGAGAAAATTCTATGGACAGAGTAGAGAAAATGCTTGGCAGAATGAAAGCCGGCAAATTATACAGATGTGTGGACTGGGATCCGGAGGGTAAGGCAAAGGATCTGGTTGATAAGTTCAACGGTGCTCCGAGGTCTGAGACAATGACAAGAACCGGAGAGTATCTTGGGAAATTATTCGCACACATGGGAAAGGAGTGCTACATAGAGCCGCCATTTTACTGCGACTATGGAACAAATATACATGTGGGAGACTATTTCTATGCAAATACAGGGCTGATAGTTCTGGATCAGTGTGACGTCATCATTGGAGATCATGCATTTCTGGGACCAAGGGTCAATATATACTGTGCATGTCATCCGATAGATGCGATGATCAGAAATGCCGGTGTGGAGCTTGGCAAGCCGGTTACAATAGGCGATAATGTATGGATCGGAGGCAACATTGTCATAAATCCGGGTGTGACCATAGGTTCAAATGTTGTCATCGGATCAGGTTCGGTTATCACAAAGGATATTCCTGATGGTGTGATAGCTGCTGGAAATCCATGTAAAGTCATAAGACCGATAACAGAAAAAGACAGGGAATACTGGCTTGAACAGGTAAAGGAATTTGAGGAAGACACAGGCGAGCAGGTGCTGTAGTAAGAGAGGATATACATTTGGTAAATTACAGATTTACGTTCAGCTATGATGGCACGCGCTATCACGGCTGGGAGAGCAAGACAAATGCGGATACAGTGGAAGGACGCATAGAGGCAGTCCTCACAAGGATGGTCGATGCAAAGGTCGATATACATGGTGCAGGCAGGACTGATGCGGGGGTTCATGCCAGAGCCATGGTGGCGAGCGGAAGGCTTGAGACAGATAAGACTCCTGAAGAGATAAAGGATTATCTGAACAGGTATCTGCCTGCGGATATCTGTGCACTTGATGTTGCTGTGACCGGGGACAGGTTTCATGCAAGGCTGAATGCAACCGGCAAAGTCTACGAATACACGCTGTATGTAGGTGCTGAGAAACCTGTGTTTGACAGAACTTATGTGTGGTGTGTGCCACAGGGGAGTGTGCTTGATGTGGATGAGATGAAAAAGGCTGCATCGTATCTTGTCGGAAAGCATGATTTCAGATCTTTCTGTGGTAACAATAAAATGAAGAAGTCCACGGTCAGAACCATATACGATGTGGATATAGTCAAGGAGGGAGACTACGTCCGCATGAGATTCCATGGAAATGGCTTTTTGCAGAACATGGTGAGGATACTGACCGGAACACTGGTAGAGGTTGGATATGGGAATATGAGTGCGGAGCATATTCCTGAGATCATAGCCGGGATGGACAGGCAGCTGGCGGGGCCTACGGCGCCTCCACATGGACTTTGCCTGATGAAGGTGGAATATGACTGAGTAAAATTAAGAAAATGGGGTTAAAACAGATGATAAAGAAGCTTGGAACAAAGTACAGGATAAAGTGTGTTATTGGAACAGTGATATTTGCGGCAATCGGAATAGCCGGTGTAGTTGTGGCGATGGGATCGGATGATGGATCGATATGGATAGGACTTGGCTCGGCTATGTTCCTTGCATTTGCGGCATGGTTCGTATCTCTGGCCATCAGGCAGAGCAATATAAGAGACGTGCTGGATTACTGCAAGAAGAAGCCAAATCCTGAATATGAGATGGAGAGGATAGAGCAGTTTTACAGATCAGGTGCCGCAGTTAATGGTCTCAGATTAAATAACGAGTTCTTCATGTATATCAAGGGTGACACGGTGAATTTTGCCGAGACCAGGGAGCTTATGTGGGTATATAAGCTCATAACACAGAACAGAGTATACGGAATCAAGGCGGGTAAGTCTTACCAGATCGAGGTCAGGCTGAATGATGGCAGTGGAATGGCGCTTCCGATGAGGAAGGAGAAGGACTGTGATGACACCCTTGCATACATAGAAAGTGTGGTTCCATACATAATAATAGGATACAACGATGAGATAAATAAGATATATAACCACAATCAGAAGGAGCTGGAGAGGATAGTGGATGAGAGAAGACATCAGTATTTCCAGCAAATTCCGATGAGATAGATATTGACATGCGGTATATCTGTATAAAAAGGATGGTGGCATATGGGTATGGCAGATATTGACAGGCACAGCGGGCCGCAGAAGCTGCTGGACATGCCTCAGGGAAAGCCGGAGGATGTGAAAATGCTCGGTCTGTTCATGGATGTCGGAGCCATGATGATACGGAATGGCTCAGAGGTGAAGAGAGTGGAGGATACGCTCAGACGAATGGGCGCTGCTTATGGAGCGGAGCGGATGGATGTATTTGCCATCACATCTACGCTGGTATGTACCATGAATATGCCGGATGGAACTGTGTGCTCCATGACCAGAGGAACAAGGGACGGAACAAAGACTGACTTCTGGAAGCTTGAGAGGATAAATGCCCTGAGCAGAGAGTATTGCAGAGAACCATTTGATATTGATGAATTGAAGGTGCGTATTGAGGAGATAGAGCATGCGGCGGCACCGGGACTCCGGGTGTGCGTTGGAAGCGTGCTGGCGGCGGGAACGCTGGCGGTATTCTTCGGCGGAAGTATACTTGATGGCGTGGTTGCTGCGGTATTTGCCGTGGGTATATGGCTGATGCAGATGTATTTTGCCCCTATATGTACCAACAACATACTGTTTAATTTCCTGAGTTCATTTGTCACGGGTGTATTGATAGGACTGGCGGGGCACGTGCTTCCAATACATGCGGACAAGGTCATGATAGGAGATATAATGCTGCTGATCCCGGGACTGGCATTGACAAATGCTGTGAAGGACATGTTTGTTGGTGATACGATAACGGGAAGTCTGAGGCTGGTTGAATCCGTTCTGTGGGCGGCAGGCATAGCCTGTGGCTTCGCACTTGCGGTATTTATATGCAGATAACAACAGGAGGAATGACAGATGGCTGTACAGATAATCACTGCGCTTCTGGGATCACTGGGATTTGCGCTTATGTTCAATCTTGGCAGGCGGAATGTGATACCGGCGGCGGTTAATGGAATGTGCACATGGATAGTATACATTCTGGTCAGAAATATCATAGATGACGTATTTATCCCAGCTCTTGCGGCAAGCCTGTGGGCTGCCATATATGCTGAGATAGCGGCAAGGATCATGAAAGCACCGGCAAATCAGTATCTTATAGTCGGGCTCATCCCGCTTCTGCCGGGGGCACCGCTCTACTACACTCTGAGCGCTGCATTTGATTCAGACTGGAAGGCCGCAAGCGAATATGGCAATTCCACAATGCTGTTTGTGCTGGGAATAGCGGTAGGAATAAGCGCAGTCTGTGGATGTGATGATATAATAAGAAGGCTTAAGAATAAAAAGACTGAAGGCTTGAGTAAACAAATATAAGGTGTTATGATACAGGTTAAGTGTTATATTAAGGAGATCGAGGGCTATGTTTGAGAAGTATGGAAAAAAGCTGTTTATATTGCTTGGATGTGATGTAGTATATTTTATTTTGTGGGTTATCCCAGCCATAAGGATTCCTGCTTCATCTGCGATTTTTACCGGACTTGGGCTTATGACCATGACGGCACTCAGCTTTGTTGAGGTTGAGGATGATACATTTGACAGGGTGACAGGAGATGAGAAATGGTTTAAGATAGCATTTCTGGTGGGAGCGGCACTCACGCTTGTGGGAATCATACTCCTGTTGATGTTCTTTAAATTCTAAAATATAGTGTGGATTACAGATCCCTTCCGTATGATTAGGTACATCATACGGAAGGGATTTTTTCGTCTTAAGAATATCTTAAAGTTCCCGGCAATTGTTTCTTAATGTACACCTATTTTACAATACATCATGAGCAGGGACATTTCTGAAGTTTAATGTGAAGGGAGGCAGAAAATGTCAGGAAATTCGTGGCGGAAAACTGCGCTGGTCATGTCTGTACTTGCCGTATGCGGCATGTGTGGCTGTGAGAACAGACCCGGCGGTGACGAGGACAGGACAGATTACATATATGGTGATTCCATTGAGGAGGATCATGGCGGAGGACCACTCGGTATAAGGCTTGGTGTTCCTGATAGCTGTGATCTAACATTTGATACCGGTCATTCAAAGCTTTCGGAGATAAGTCTTGTGGATGATGATATACAGGTTGCAAATGTGGACAGGGCGTATACTGTAAGTTTTGGCAGGATGAGGATGGATACGTCAAGGATACAGGACATGGTGGAGAGCGCATTTGACAAAGATCAGGGAATATATTGCCGTGATGACGGCGATGAGAATATGACGAAGGGGGAGATACAGAAGGCGATAGACCTCATAGAGGTGTACAGGCAGCAGGCTCTGGAAGCAGGGCAGCAGGATGTTGCGGATATATATGAGAGTGACATAGCCGAGACGAAGAAGCGGATGAAGGAAGCGCCTGATTCGTATACGGTGGTCGGAGAATATACGACAAATAAGATATACATAGGACAACATGACGGTGAGCAGTACAGCCTGTGGATATCCGGAGATGACACAGCAGATACTTCCGGCAGGGTAAGCATAGTATATGAGCCGGCGGGTGATCAGGAGCAGAAATATCTTGCAGATGTGGACGGTGCAGTGATGACGGAGACCGCCGGGGAAAACTATTTTGGCGGTGATATTGATGACCAGGAAAATAAATGCGGGATAGATGAAAATACAGCGGAGCGTGAAGCCCAGGCATTTCTGGATAGAATGGGGATATCGGGAATGGCAAAATGCGGAAGCCAGGCTGTGGTGAGGTCGTGGCTGGACAGCGGATTTGAAATTATTAAAGCTGAAAAGAATGGGTACATGTTCGAATTTGGAATACAGATCGGCGGAGTGGATGCTGCCTATATAGACCCGACAGGAGTGGATAACCTGAAGAATGAAAATGGCTACGTCATGTACGAGGGTGACAGGATATCCGTATGTGTGGATGACAGCGGAGTGTTTAATGTGAGAGCAACCTTAAGTACGGATACGGATTCATTTGTCAGGGAAAATGTGAATCTTCTGAGCTGGGAAGATATGGTGAATAAGGCTGACGAGAGCATAGCGGAATATTATGAAAAATATCCTACCGTCTATTCAGAGGTGCGGTTTAACAATGTGGAATTTATGTATGTTCCCTGTATACAGGATGGAGAAAATCTTGTGTACATACCGGCATGGGTACTGACCCAGTCTGAAAATAATGACATCTCAGAGGAGCAGGGCGCATACGATAATATAGTGCAGCTTGTGTACATAAACGCAGTGGATGGAAGCTGTGTAGATATAATTGAGACTGCAAAATGTCTTGAGACATGGTACGGTACAGACCCGGAGACTGGGGCAGGAACAAAAACCATATCAAAATAAATGTGCTGATATGGTCAGGTGAAATGTCTAATATATGAATATTTGCGAAATGACAAGGAGGAAAATAATCATGGGAAAGAGAGCGACAAGAATAGCGGCATGTGTGCTGGCAGGAGTGATGGCGATGCAGATGACAGGATGTGGAAATAAAAAGGTTGATTATACATTGGATGGAGAGTCGGGTTCGGCAAGTGGATACAGTGATGATGGCAGTAACGATGCGGGTGGCAGCCTTGCAAAGAGTCTGGGAATCCCGGAGAAGTGTGATGAGACATTTGATGTGGGCAATTCGGGCTTGTCAGAGATAAGCTGTTCCGGTTCGATAGATATTCCTGATACGGATTCCATGAAGAGGGTATATTACAGCACTATGAAGCTTGATGCTGCGCAGATACAGAGCATTGTCGAGGGACTCCTGGACAAGTCCCAGGGCATATATATCCGCAAGGAGGGAGTGCAGACCAAGGATGAGCTGAAGAGTATGATAGAGAGTACAGAGAAGTTCAAGAAGGAGGCTCAGGGACAGGGGGATGATTCGTCGGATGCCTGGTATGATACCCAGATAGAGACATACAAGAAGCAGATGGCAGATGCACCGGATTCACTTCCTTTGCTGGAGAATTATGATGATCCGTATTCATCGTATACAGGCAAATATGGAGACAAGGAATATACGGTGAGTATATCACAGTATGGCGGTGAGGATGACAATACAGACGCAGGTGTGTATATATCATTTTACAAATCAGAGAGTGAGGAGAACAAGCTTTTGGATGGTGTGAGCGGCGCAAAATACACCTATGTGACGGGCATCAGCAATGCCACAGACATCGATCTGACCAATGTCACAAATGAGAGCAAACTCACGGAGAACGATGCCATATCCCAGGCGATGAATTTCCTCTCAAAGATGGGGATAGACGGTATGGAGAGTACAAAGACAGAGCCGCTTGCCAGGATATGGTCGGATGACAATGGCGAGGTAAAGCAGACCAAGGTGAGTGGATACTCGGTAACGTTCAGCAGGTCTATATACGGAGCAAAGGAGAGAGAGGGCCAATTATATAACGTTGACAATCTCCAGACACAGAATGGCTATATGTTTGAGACTGGTGACAGTGTAACATTAAATATTGATGATGATGGAGTTGTAGATATGTTTGCCCAGCTTTACACAGATCCATCATCCCTGCAGGCGGAGGATGTGGAACTCATGAGCTGGAAGGACATGATCGCAAAGGCAAATGAGGGCATTGCAGCATATTATGAGAAATACCAGACCAGATATGGCAAGGTTCAGTTCAACAACGTGGCACTCAGATACATGGCGACAGCAGATGACGATGGAAAGCTCTGCTACATTCCTGCATGGATATTTACACAGAGCGAGGAGCTCCGGGGACAGGACACGGTAGGGGAGATATCCCAGATTGTATGTATAAATGCAATTGACGGAAGCTGCATTGACATAGTGGATAATGCCAAGAATATGAAGTTGTGGGAGACGTATTAAACGGGCAAATCCAGGCGTAAAATCCGCAGATGTTATAAAGTTTGTTTCGGATCAGCCGGATTTTGCAGATGATGCCGCTTACATGAGGGTATGCTAGATATTGTAGTTATAAGAAAGTAATAAAAATACAGACAGTCAATTGTTTTTTGAGGTCACTTCATTCACAATTGTGCTGTCTGTATTTTTATTTGAAAGTATCAGTTTTAAGCTTACTAATTCTACAGGTGAAGGACTCGATCCTTGATCTCCTGTGTACGTCCCTGATTCCAGAACTGGGTTCCGATATAACCGCAGGTACGTCTTGCAACGAAGAGAGTGTTCTGGTCGCGGTTGCCACAGTTAGGGCACTCCCACACCAGTTTGCCGTAGTCGTCTGTTACAATCTTGATCTCGCCATCATAACCGCACTTTTCACAGTAGTCGCTCTTGGTGTTCAGCTCTGCATAGAGAATGTTGTCATATATGAATCGCATAACTTCAAGGACTGCGTCTATATTGTTCTGGAGGTTTGGAACCTCGACATAACTGATAGCGCCGCCCGGTGACAGCTTCTGGAATTCTGACTCAAACTTCAGCTTGCTGAAGGCGTCTATGTGCTCGGTTACATGTACGTGATAGCTGTTGGTTATGTAATTCTTGTCTGTTACGCCCGGGATGATGCCGAAACGCTTCTGCAGATTCTTTGCAAATTTGTAAGTAGTGGACTCCATAGGTGTTCCGTATACGGAATAGCTGATATTCTCAGCAGCCTTCCACTCAGCGCATTTGTCGTTGAGCTTCTGCATAACAGCAAGGGCGAATTTCTTGCCTTCCTCTGAGGTGTGAGTCTTGCCGATCATGCGGACACACATCTCGCAGAGACCTGCATAGCCCAGAGAGATGGTTGAGTAGCCGCCAAAGAGCAGCTTGTCGATCTTCTCACCTTTCTTAAGTCTTGCCAGTGCGCCATGCTGCCACAGGATAGGGGCAACATCTGAGACAGTGCCGAGAAGACGCTCATGTCTGCAACGGAGTGCCTTATGGCACAGTTCCAGACGTTCCTCAAGGATCTCCCAGAACTTATCCATATCTCCATCTGATGAACATGCCACATCCACAAGGTTGATGGTTACAACACCCTGGTTGAAACGGCCGTAGTATTTGCGTGAGCCGTCAGGATTTCTGATGCCGTCCTCTTTTGTAGGGAATGATCTGCAGCCCATGCACGGATATACATCGCCATCCTTCATCTCTCTCATGACTTTGGCGGAGATATAGTCAGGAACCATACGCTTTGCGGTACATTTTGCGGCGAGTTCGGTCAGATACCAGTACTTGGAATCTGTGGTGATGTTGTCCTCGTCCAGAACATATATGAGCTTAGGAAATGCCGGAGTGATCCAGATTCCCTTCTCGTTCTTAACTCCTTTGATCCTCTGATTCAGGACCTCTTCTATGATGAGTGCCAGGTCATCCCTTGTCTGTCCCTCAGGGACCTCATCCAGGTACATGAACATGGTGACAAATGGTGCCTGTCCGTTACATGTCATCAGGGTGATGAGCTGGTACTGTATGGTCTGTATTCCGCTTCTGACCTCGTTCAGAAGTCTCTTCTCTGTTATCTTGTCGATAATGGAATCATCCAAGGATTCACCACAGTCTTTGCGCTCCTCGATGACCTGTGCGCGGAGCTTTTTTCTGCTAACATCCACAAATGGTGCCAGATGGGACAGGGTAAATGTCTGTCCGCCGTACTGGTTGCTGGCAACCTGTGCCACAATCTGCGTGGTGACGTTGCATGCTGTGAAGAAACTGTGCGGCTTCTCGATCCTGGTCTCACTGATCACTGTTCCGTTCTGCAGCATATCCTCAAGGTTGATGAGATCGCAGTTGTGCTCCTTCTGAGCATAGTAGTCAGAATCATGGAAATGTATGATTCCGGCCTCATGAGCCTCCACGATATCCTCTGGCAGCAGCATTCTCTTGGTCAGATCCTTGGATACCTCACCGGCCATGTAGTCACGCTGGGTCGAGTTGATCACTGGATTCTTGTTGGAATTCTCCTGATTGACTTCCTCGTTCATATGGTCTATGAGCGCAAGGATTCCGTTGTCCGTGGTGTTGGACTTACGTGCGAGCTCTCTCTTGTAACGGTAACGCACATATTTCTGTGCAACCTCATATCCTCTCATCTCCATGATACCGGTCTCGACCATATCCTGAATGTCCTCCACGTGTACTGCGTGGGACATCGACTCTATCTGTTTTTCCAGGTTGTCTGCGATGGCGTGAACCTGGTATTCGTTAAGCTGGTGGAGTTTGTCAACCTCGTTGTTGGCAGCTTTGATGGCATTCTCTATCTTAGACAGATCAAATGTCACCTCTTCTCCATTCCTTTTGATTACATGTACGTGTGTTTTTAGTTCCTCTGACACAGCAATAGCCTCCCTCTTCCAATTCAATGGTAAATTTAATCGTAATATTCCAATCATTCAAGTTAACTGAAATCAGGCCAATCAGGTCTGGTTCGACGTAATATAGTAGATGCGGCTGTCTGTGCCGCATGGAATTATTTATAAAGAAAAAATATGCAATAATTATTGTGAACACAATATATTTGGTGGGAATAATGTGAAGCACCCACTAGATATTGTGCTCTGTTATTATAGCCATCACAAATAACATTGTAAAGATGAAAAATGTGCTTTTACACAATAAAAATCCCGTGAGACGCATAAACCTTGACAAATTTTGAGAAAAAATTTTTGAGGGCTTCCAAAGCCTTGACAAGCAACCATAAAAAGTGATACACACTTATATGAATACAATTTCTAACAGGTATTAATATAAATATCAAGGAGATAAAAAAATGCAGGAATTAAAGCCAATCAAAGAAGGTAAGGTACGTGAGATTTATGACAATGGAGACAGCCTGATCATGGTAGCTACAGATCGTATAAGCTGCTTCGATGTCATCCTCGACAATGTAATTTCCAAGAAGGGAACAGTTCTGACACAGATGTCAAAGTTCTGGTTTGACATGACACAGGACATTCTTCCTAACCACATGATCTCAGTTGATGTAAAGGATATGCCTGAGTTCTTCCAGCAGGAGAAGTTCGACGGCAACAGCATGATGTGCAGAAAGCTTGAGATGCTTCCAATCGAGTGTATCGTTCGTGGATACATCACAGGAAGTGGCTGGGCAAGCTACAAGGAGAATGGCACAGTATGTGGAATCAAGCTCCCAGAGGGATTAAAGGAGTCCGATAAGCTTCCTGAGCCTATCTACACACCATCAACAAAGGCCGAGATTGGCGATCACGATGAGAATATATCATATGAGCAGAGCATTGCTCACCTTGAGAAGTACTTCCCTGGCAAGGGCGAGGAGTACGCTTCAAAGCTCAAGGAGTACACTATCACACTCTACAAGAAGTGTGCAGAGTACGCACTTACAAGAGGAATCATCATTGCAGATACAAAGTTTGAGTTTGGTCTCGATGAGAATGGCAACATCGTTCTCGGCGATGAAATGCTCACACCGGACAGCTCAAGATTCTGGCCAGCAGATGTATATGAGCCAGGTCATGGCCAGCCATCATTTGACAAGCAGTTCGCACGTGACTGGCTGAAGGCTAATCCTGACAAGGGATGGAAGCTTCCAGAGGATGTCGCTCAGAAGACCATCGACATCTACCTTGAGGGATATGAGAAGCTTACAGGTAAGCCACTTGGAAAGTAAATCCTACACTATATAGCATCAGACTGTTATATTATTAAGAATAAGACTTCCGGCGTAATGATGTGCCCGGGAGTCTTATTTTTGTGTTTTTACGCTTCCCAGGCTGTGCTCTTTAAACGGTATTTTGAAACTGCGCTGCACTAGAAGTACAAGAAGTTCTGAATCCTGGTAAAACGGTACGCATGAAATGAAGTATATTGATTAAAATGGCATTAAATGATAAAGTAAAAAATAAAAGTTATATACGGCAATTTTATAAACTAAATTTGTGTGTATACAAGAAGCATTAATAATAAGTGCATATTACTAAGAAGCGATATGAGGAGAGATATCAACAAATGACAATCTTCGTTTTGATGAAGTCAAAGGCGATAGTAAATCAGATAAGACAGTAAATGTTTCGACAGATGTAATGAGTATAGATTCAGGTGCCTATGAAGTAAGTATACAATACGATTCATATGTTGCTGAAAATCGTATGGACATATCTAATGCCAGAGTTTCCTTAACAAGTATAGTTAATATAAAATGCGAAAATATTACATTAAGTGATGCACACACTTATGAAAGTGGTAAATTGTGGGTTCCCATGTTCTCGGAATGTAATGATTTGAGATTAAATATTGCGTATAATGGATCAGGCAAATTAAAGATTCACGGCATTAATATTAGGGAGATCTTAAGATATAGATTTATCAGAATATTGAAGTTGATATTATTATTTAGTGCCTTTGATATTTTCACTGTATTATTTTACACAAACATAAATATTAAGCTCAAGAAAGAATGGGTAATACTATTTGGAATTGTAGTGATATCAAGTTTGCCGTTCTTTTCAAGTAAACTATATAAAGGAGATGACATATGGTTTCATTTGAAGAGAATAGCTACATTAGCTCAGGAAATGCAAAATGGAAATTTTATTATTAAAATGGGGACCTCACTGGATAACGAATACAGTTATCTAACTCCGATATACTATTGTGATTTTTTTCTATATCCTGTGGCTTTTCTATATTATATGGCGGTTCCATTAAGAATGTGTTATCAGATATATGTTATTTTTATTAATACACTAACTACGATTATTACTTACTTTTCAATTGGAAAATTTAGTAGAAATACTTTAATAAGGTTAGCAGGTACGGCATTATATGTGTTATCTGTGTATAGATTGGTGAATCTAAACAGAAGAGCTGCTGTTGGAGAATATACAGCTATGACGTTTTTACCACTTATAGTTGTTGGGGTATATCTTATTTATAATAGTAAAAAGCCGCGCATTAATGAGTGGATATATTTGGCGTTGGGAATGTCTGGGATTATATTGAGTCATGTATTGACCTGCGAGATAGTAGTCGTAAATCTTATTATTTTATGTATAGTTTTATTAAAAAGAACATTAAAAAAAGAAAGAATTATGGCATTCATAAAAGCTGCCATAATGTGCTTAGTACTTACAATTTGGTATTTGCTTCCATTTATTGATTACTTCGTAAGCCAGGAAACCATAGTACAGGCTGGGGATTTAAGACTTTTAGATAATAGCTCACAAGAAATAATAGACATATTTCAGCTGTTTGCTCCTGGAAATGAAGGTTGGAAGTATTCAGTTTTCATGGAGATTTATGATAATTGTTGTATTAATGTTTGTGTTTGCTTCAGTTATCTCGTTCGATTATCTGAATTATAAAAATTCGGAGCTGGTTAGAAAATGCCTGATTATTATATTAGGCTGCGTTGTTTTATCAACGGGATTCTATTATTATAAACATACAGATATAGCTAAGACATTTACATGTAATACGGTTGAATCGTGTACAAACATGGATAAATTGTATTTATTGAGCGGTACTGATGATGATATAATAAACCGGTCTTGTGTAAATGTTGTTAAGGGAAAGGCTGAGATTTCAGATTATCATAAAAACAAAGGAGATGCATATTTAACAATAAAAAACGATAGCACAATAGATGATGCGATTGTTCAAGTGCCTATTTTTAATTATAAGTATTATATGGTATTTGATAAAAATAATAAGAAATTAGATTTGGTTGGTTCTGTAAATAATTGTGTGACATTCAAGGTACCACCAAGATATAATCGAACATTAACTATAGGATTTAGAGAGCCGATAAGCTGGAGAATTTCAGAAATAATTTCAGCTATAGGTTTTATAGTTGCATTATTTATTGGTATAAAATTACTCGTTGCGAAGAGAAGAAAAAATATTAGATAAGGAGAATGTGTGATGATTAGTTTAATAGTTCCTTGTTATAATGAGCAAGAATCACTACCGATTTTTTATGATGAAGTAACAAAGGTAGTAAGAAATATGGGGGTAGAATATGAGCTATTGCTCGTAAATGATGGTTCAAAAGATAAAACATTGGAAATAATGAGGGAGCTTTCTGCAAAAGATGAACATGTTAAGTACCATTCTTTCTCAAGAAATTTTGGCAAAGAGGCTGCAATGTATGCGGGCTTTTGTAATGCAAAGGGGGATTATGTAGCTGTTATGGATGCTGATATGCAGGATCCACCATCATTGTTACCACAGATGTTAAAAATTCTGGAATCCGGAGAATACGACTCAGTAGCTACAAGGCGGGCTGATCGTAAAGGCGAGCCAAAAATCAGAAGCTGGTTTGCCCGTAAGTTTTATCAGATCATTAATAAAATATCAGATGCCGATATTGTGGACGGAGCAAGAGACTTCCGTCTTATGAAGCGCGAAATGGTCGATGCCATAGTGGAAATGGGCGAGTATAATAGATTTTCAAAAGGCATATTTGGGTGGATCGGTTTCAATACATATTGGCTGCCATATGAGAATATTGAAAGAGTTGCCGGTGAGACTAGCTGGAGTTTTTGGAAACTGCTGAAATATGCAATAGATGGTATTATTAATTTTTCACAAGCTCCTCTTTCAGTGGCTTCTTGGTTTGGAATGGCAATGACTTTTGTGGGCTTTTTAAGCCTTATTTTGGTGATAGCCAGAAGATTGATATTAGGAGATCCTGTTGCCGGATGGGCATCTATAATATGTGTAATCATATTTATAGGTGGAATACAGCTTTTCTGTTTAGGAATAATGGGGCAGTATATAGCTAAGATGTACTTGGAAACAAAAAAGAGACCACACTATATAATATCTGAAACGAATGACAAGAATTCAAAGAAGGTTAATTAGCAATGAAAAAAAAGGATATTTTTGATAAAATATTTGAACTTCCGGGGCTAAGAGTATTTGAACCACTATATAGTAAGTATAAAGAAGTGATTTTATATCTAGTATTTGGAGGATTAAGTTTTATAGTAAGCATTTGTACTTATGCACTATTTAATGTGTATTTGGGTATCAATGAGTTGATAGCGAATATTTTATCGTGGATAATTACTGTATTATTTGCTTTTTTGACAAATCGTATATGGGTTTTTGATTCTCCTACAAGTGGTGTGCAAGACTTTCTGAAGCAGATGGCAGCCTTTTTTGGTGGACGAATAATCACATTGGTAGTAGAAGAAGTAATTCTATTAGTATTTATATCTATACTTGGTTTCAATAGTATGATAGTTAAGATTGTTGCACAGATTATCGTTATATTACTTAATTACATTATAAGTAAGTTGATTATATTTAAGAAAGACTGAACAAGATGAAAGCCAAATGTAAGGAGGAATTCATACATGAAGAATATGCTGCGTGTGGCAGCCGTTACGCCGAAGGTTCACATCGGAAGTGTCAGCGGTAATGTCAGAGAGATAATGGATATATATGAAGAGTATAAGGATGCCGCGGATGTCATAGTGACATCGGAGCTGTCCATCACGGGATATACCTGTGCGGATCTGTTTGAGAACAGAAAGCTCATAGATGGTGCGAGAAGAGGACTTCTTCAGCTTGCCATGGCGACTTGTACTGGTCAGTCGGCACTGGTGGTCGGTCTGCCATTTGAGGTGGACGGAGAGTTGTTCAACTGTGCGGCGTTCCTGCAGGGTGGAAGAGTCGTGGCCATCGTGCCGAAGACTTATCTTCCAAACTACGGTGAGTTCTACGAGAAGAGATGGTTCTCAGCCAGAAAGTATGATGCGGTGATGGTCAATCTCATGGACCCGGAAGATGATGGAGATGAGCTTGAATACAATGCCGGTTCAAAGAAAGCCGGGGACAGGGCTGTTGGCAGTGAAGTGCTGTTTGGCAACAATGTGATGATAGAGATGGGCAGCGGAGAACAGAGGGTCAAGCTTGGCATAGAGATATGCGAGGACGCCTGGACTCCGGTTTCGCCGGGAAGACTTCTCGCCATGGCGGGAGCAGAGGTGATACTCAACCTTTCCGCGTCAAATGAGGTCATAGGAAAGGCTGCATACAGGCACAAGCTGATAGGAAGTGTGTCATCGGACTGCCTGTGCGGATATGTGTATGTGTCCGCTGGAATGTATGAGTCCACATCGGATCTGGTATTTTCAGGACACAATCTGATGTACGAGAACGGCAAACTCCTCGGCGAGGTAAAGCCATTTGAGGACGGAGTATTGATCAGGGATATAAGTCTTACCAAGATAAGACACGACAGGATAGCAAACAAATCATTTGCCGACTGTAAGCGTGATTTCGCATTCAGAAAGTATGAGACGGTGGTGTGCGATACCCCACTCATGGACAAAGGAAATGTGCTCATGAAGGTGAAGATGACACCATTTGTCCCATCGGGAAATAAGCTTGAGAGGTGCATGGCGATATTCAAGATGCAGGTTGCCGGACTTCAGAGAAGGATAGAGGCCACCCATTGCAAATGTGTGGTTGTGGGAGTGTCAGGCGGACTTGATTCCACACTGGCTTTGCTGGTTTCAGCACAGGCGGTGAAGAATGCGGGACTTCCATCCACAACTGTCGTGGGAATCACCATGCCGGGATTTGGAACGACAAACAGGACGAAGAACAACTCCACGGAACTCATGAGACTGCTCGGTTGTGACAGCAGAGAGATAAGCATAGCTGCATCGGTGAGACAGCATTTTGCCGATATTGGACAGGACGAGAGCGTGCATGACGTCACTTATGAGAACTGTCAGGCGAGGGAGAGAACACAGATACTCATGGATGTCGCCAACAAGGAGGGCGGATTCGTGGTTGGAACCGGAGATCTCTCGGAGCTGGCACTTGGCTGGTGCACCTACAACGGCGACCATATGAGCATGTATGCGGTGAATACAAGTATACCAAAGACGCTGGTGCGCTCACTTGTGAACGAAGTCGGACACTTCATGGAGGTTGACGGATTTGCGGGCATCGCGCCGATCATAGACGATATTATAGACACACCGGTCAGCCCGGAGCTGTTGCCACCGAACCCGGACGGAACCATCGCGCAGAAGACGGAGGACACCGTGGGATCATACATCCTGCACGATTTCTTCTTATATTATACATTGCGATATGGAATGTCACCTGAGGAGGTAAATGAGCTGTGCAAGGAGGCTGTAAGACAGAGTGACGAGTACAATTTCTCAGACAGCGAGATCGATAAATGGCAGAAGGTATTCTACACGAGATTCTTCCGCCAGCAGTTCAAGAGGAACTGTATGCCGGACGGTGTGAAGGTTGGAACCGTGTCGGTCAGCCCGAGAGGAGATCTGAGACTGCCGTCTGAGATTGAATTTGAGGATTTTTTGTAGACATATTTTATAGCGGAATTATAGGATTTTGCCATATATAATAATTATATTTTTACATGAATGTTCAAACATAACCCAATCAGGGGAATACGATGCCGCCGGTCCTTAGGTGGCGCAGCAGGCGGCACCTTAGTACCGTTGCAGGCTGAGTTAAGCGGGAGCGACCCCTGATGGGTATGATTGACATTCATGTAATATTAACTTAGATATTGGCAAAATCCAACATCAAAGGAGGAGAAAAATATGCCATTTATAGATTCAAAGGTTACAGTGAAGATGAGCGATGACCAGAAGGAGACTCTTAAGAGCAGTCTCGGTCAGGCGATAACAACGATGAACAAGACGGAGAGCTACCTTATGGTCGGCATCAACGATGGATACGACCTTTTCATGGGTGGAAAGAAACTGGATAAGGGCGCATATGTGGAAGTCAGCGTATTCGGTGATGTGACTCCTAAAGCTTGTGATGCAATGACAGGAAAGATCTGCGATATATTTGCAGATGTACTTGGAATCCCGGGAAATGCGGTGTATGTGACTTACCACGGCGTACATGACTGGGGATGGAATGGCGGTAACTTCTGATGGGCTGGGAAATAGAAGTTCTGGACGCTCTCCAGAATATACATACCCCATGGCTTGACAAGATCATGGTGGCGATCACATCACTTGGAAATGCAGGGATACTGTGGATAGTGCTGGCGGCTGTGCTGCTGATCATTCCAAAGACGAGGGAGGCAGGGCTGTGCATGGCCATCGCACTTATCCTTGACCTTCTCATAACCAACTGCCTGTTAAAGAATCTTGTCGCCAGGACAAGACCATATGATGTGGCGAATTTTACAGATCTGATAGTGAAGAAACCGACGGATTATTCCTTCCCATCGGGACACACGGCGGCGTCATTTGCGGCTGTCACGGCGTTGTTCATGAGCAGAAAGAAACTGCTGGGCGCAATATCCTGCGTGATAGCGATCCTTATAGCGTTCTCGAGAATGTATCTGTATGTGCATTTCCCGACAGATATCATTGGCGGAATAGTGGTAGGCGTGGCAGCCGGAGTGGCAGCAGGATTTATACTTAGAGCAATTGATAAATGATTTGGCGGATCGTTGGTTTGGAGGGATACGATCATGAGTGAATACACCATACTGCCGTTGATCAATGCAGCGTTTCAGCCGGGTGAAGCGAAAAAGACGGTAGACAGTTTTGAAGACAGGGATTTTCAGGAGATAGCACGTGCTGAATACTATTATTTTACCGGGCAGGCGGAGGAGTGCAATCATATAGCAGAACGTTATCTGATGAGCCATAATATAAAATTGAAGATGTCATCATGCCTGTTATATGTATATTCTAATCTGACACTTGGCAGAGAAACTGCATCAAGAAAAGGACTGGGGGAGATACAGGAATGTCTTGAAAAAGAGATGAAAAATCCTTCATCCGCTGAGGACAGGGCTGTCAGTGTATTTGCGGGATATATGTCCTCTGTGCTTTTGCATCTTCCGGTGGATGAACTTCCGGATGTGGAGCTTTATGCAGTGACATTGCCGCCAGGAATTAAGCTGTTTTCTGCCTATGTTATAGCTCACATGGCATATTTGAAAGGGGAGTATGGCAGGGCACTTGGAATTTGCGAGGCAGCATTGATGTTCAGGGATGATATATATCCTATTAGTATGATCTATCTGTATTGTATGATTGCAATGTGTCAGATGAATCTGAAGCATCAGCAGAAAGCAAAAGATGCATTGATGCTGGCGTGGAACGTGGCGAAAGAAGATGAATTTCTGGAACCCTTCATTGAACATCATGGTTTGCTGCAGGGACTTCTGGAGTCATGTATCCGCAAGGAGGATTCAAAACTATATAACAAATTATCTGATAAAGTCATTGCCTTTAGCAGAGGATGGATGTCGATCCACAATCCTATGTCAGGAAATTCAGTGACGGATGCATTATCCACAGTGGAATTCTCGATTGCAATGCTGGCAAGCCGAGATTGGAATAACCAGGAAATTGCAGATTATCTGGGATTTTCACCAAATACGGTTAAAACTTATCTGAGCAGGATTTATGAAAAAATGAATATAAATAAGAGGGATGAGCTGAAAAATTATATGCTGAAATAGGAAAATATACATTTTCGTATCGAAACGGAGATTACATGGAAGAAGTCAAAATGATAAAATCTTTATATACAGAAATCACTACCCAAATTCAGATTTATTTTAAGGGAGGGAACTATATGAAGAGAAGAATTTTGACCACCCTGCTCACTATGTGCATGGTGTTGATGCTGCTGCAAATACCGGCATATGCGGGCAGCGCCTATTGCGACATCTGTGGTAAATGGGTAAGAACAACCGGAACTTATGAATACAAAGACGCTGGATATCATTGGCATCACGTTTATTGCACAGAATGTGGCAGGAATATCAGCAATCCGCGTTCTGCGCATGTGTGGAGCGGAACGGCAACCTGCACAAGCGGACAGACTTGCACGATCTGCGGAGGAACATCCACCCCTCTCGGACATGATTGGAACTCAAACTGGATTTCGGACGAAAACAATCATTGGCATGAGTGTAATGTCTGCGCAGAAAAGGGCGATGTTGGAATACATATTTGGGATAATGGCACTATAACTATTTCTCCAACCTGCACAACAGAGGGGGAGAGAAAGTATACTTGCATTGGATGCGGCAGAATAAAAACAGAGACGATCCAAGCTACGGGTCACGACCTCGTACATCACGATGCACAGGCGGCGACTTGTACCGCAAACGGTTGGGAAGCTTACGATACCTGCAGTAACTGTGATTACACCACCTATACGGAGATTCCGGCAGCAGGTCATAGTTATGAAGAAGTAACATACACATGGAGCACAGACAATCAACATTGTACAGCAGAAAGAAAATGTACAGCATGTGATGGCGAAGAAAGCGAGACAGCAGATACAACAGCAACAGTAATACAGGAAAAGAACTGCGTATTGCCAGAATTAACTACATACAGTGTGACATTTGAAAATTCTGCTTTTGAAACTCAAACAAAGAAAAATGTACGGACAGCAGAAAACGCCGGTCACGATATGGAAAAAGTAGAAAAGCAAGCTGCTACTGCTGCAAAAGAAGGAAACATTGCATATTGGTTCTGTGATAAATGTAATAAGTATTTTAGTGATGAAAATGCAGAAAATGAAATTAAAAAGGAAGACACAGTGCTTGCAAAACTCGCCCCTGTTATTATCAAGGGAGACGGATTAACAGTAACAGCAGGTGCGAAGAATGCACTATCATTCACATCTGATGCTGCATATAGGGATTTTATTCGTGTTGAGGTTGACGGAAAGACTATAGATGAGAGTAATTATACGGTGGAATCTGGAAGTATAATCGTAACATTGAAAGAGGATTATGTTGCCGGTTTTTCGAAGGGTGAGCATACACTTGGCATTGTATCTGAAAGCGGAACAGCGACAGCTCATTTTACAGTAAGCGAGAAGACAACGGGGACACAGGAGCCTTCGGAAGACACAACCAGTACAACACAGGAGCCTTCGGAAGATACAACCAATATAACACAGGAGACAAGTACAACGGATAAAACAACACAATCATCTCCAAAAACTGGTGACAGTACAGACTTGCAGTTGTATGTGATTCTTATGTTTGTTTCAATAGTGGGGGTTGCAGGAATTTGTGTTAAGAAGAGGCTCAAGACCCATTGATGGCTTTGAATGAAATGGCTGTTAGAGCGGAAATTAAATATTAGATCTCTATAAAATGAGGCATATGGACTAAAAAGATGTTCATATGCCTTATTTTAATATGTCTTTAAATACTTTAAATACACAGAAATTTCACAGATGAAACGCCTCTGTATACTATTGACATTAAAAAATAGAAGTATTAATATTTATGCAACTTGCGTCAAATCACACATAGCTGACAATCAGATATCGTATATCACAAATCAAGTTCCTGATTTTGTACATCTGAGGATTCTGTCAGCATTTCAAACCGAAACAAGGAGGAAATAGAATGATCAAAACATTGCTTGGTCAGGTGGGCGAGTACAAGAAGGACTCGATACTCACACCTGTATTTACGGCGGCCGAGGTCTTCATGGAGATCCTCATTCCATTTGTGACCGCCAAGATAATCGATGAGGGAATCAACGGACAGGACATGAGCAAGGTATATATGTATGGCGGACTTATGCTTGTTCTGGCTTTCCTGAGCCTTTTCTTTGGAGTGATGGCGGGCAAATTCGCTGCCAGCGCATCAACAGGATTTGCCTGTAACCTGAGGGAGGGCATGTACAGGAATGTGCAGGAGTTTTCATTTACCAACATTGACAAATTCAGCACCGCCAGCCTTATAACACGAATGACAACTGATGTGACAAATGTACAGAATGCGTACCAGATGCTCATACGAATAGCGGTCAGAGCACCGCTCATGCTAATTTGCAGTATGATAATGTGTTTTACCATCAACGTGGAGCTGTCACTTATATTTGTGGCGGCACTTGTGGTTCTTGCATTCGGTTTATTCTTCATCATATTCAAGGTAACGCCTATATTTGACGAGGTGTTCAGAAACTATGATAATCTGAATGCCAGCGTTCAGGAAAATGTATCAGCGATAAGAGTCGTAAAGGCATTTGTCAGGGAAGAATACGAGGATAAGAAGTTTGGAAAGGCAGCAGAGGTCCTTGCGGAATTGTCCATAAAGGCTGAGAGCCTGCTGGCCTTCAACAATCCTATCATGATGTTCGTTATCTTCACATGCATGATGCTCCTCTCATGGATCGGAGCACATTTCATAGTCGGCGGAAGTATGACGACTGGTAATCTCACATCACTTTTCAGCTATGTCATGAGTATGATGATGTCGCTGATGATGTTGTCCATGGTATTTGTCATGATCTCCATGAGTATGGCGAGCATGAGACGTATATCTGAGGTCCTTGAGGAGGCCCCGACCATGACCAATCCTGATGAGCCTATCATGGAGGTGCCTGATGGAAGAATAGATTTCAACCATGTGGATTTCGTGTATAAGACTGGCAGTGCCGAGGATACACTGAAGGATATCGATATTCATATAAAGTCTGGAGAGACAGTTGGCGTGATCGGTGGAACCGGCTGCGGTAAGTCAACATTTGTCAATCTGATAAGCAGACTTTATGATGTGAAGCCGGACGGCGGTTCGGTCTGTGTCGGAGGACATGACGTGCGTGATTACGACATGGAGGTCATCAGAAATGAAGTGGCGGTTGTGCTTCAGAAGAATGTGTTGTTCTCAGGCACGATACTTGACAACCTGAGATGGGGCAAGGCTGATGCCACGGAGGAAGAGTGCCGTGAGGTGTGCGGCCTTGCCTGCGCGGATGAGTTCATAGACAGAATGCCGGATGGATACAACACCTGGATCGAGCAGGGCGGAAGCAACGTGTCTGGTGGACAAAAGCAGAGATTATGTATTGCCAGGGCACTGCTCAAGAGCCCGAAGGTACTCATTCTTGATGACTCTACAAGCGCCGTGGACACCGCTACGGATGCGAAGATCAGGCAGGCATTTGCAACCAAGATACCGAACACCACCAAGATCATCATATCCCAGAGAATATCAAGTGTGCAGGATGCTGACAGGATAATAGTTCTGGATAATGGAATGGTCAGCGGCTTCGACACACATGAAAATCTGCTGAAGAATAACACGATATATAAGGAGATCTATGACGTCCAGATGTCAGGCGGCGGAGATTTCGATGAGAAGATGAATTAATATAGATGAAAGGAGGAAACAGGATGGCTGGAAATTCAGAGAAACACAGTGAAAATAAAATGAATGGAAATATGAATGCAGATATGAAGAGACAGGCAGACAATATGAAAAAGAAACCAGTGAAAAATCCCATGAAGGCACTTGGAAGATTGCTCCGATATGTCCTCAAGGAATATAAGCTGGCTTGTATTACTGTTGTGGTCAGCATACTTATATCGGCGCTTGCGATACTGAGTATATCGATGTTCATGCAGAAACTTATCGATGTATATATTGAACCGATGATGAAACAGAGCACACCTGATTATGGACCTCTCGCCCACAGGATGCTGGGACTTGGTCTTATACTTGTGCTGGGAATCATCTGCGCCTACGCATACAACAGGATCATGGTAAATGTGACCCAGGGAACCATGAAGAGACTCAGGGTTGAACTTTTTGAACGTATGGAATCCCTTCCGATATCTTTCTTTGATACGCATGCACATGGAGATATCATGTCGGTGTACACCAATGATGTTGACACACTCCGTCAGGTCATAAGCCAGAGTATGCCGCAGCTTATCAACTCAAGCATCACATTTATCTCAACACTCATTGCGATGATAGTTCTTGATATACCACTCACGGTGCTGTCGGTTGTCATGGTACTTATCATGATAAAGGCTACGTCAAGCTTGGGAGCGAAGTCAGGAAGATACTTTATGAAGCAGCAGAAGGAGCTTGGAAAGGTAAATGGCTATATAGAGGAAATGATGAGCGGTCAGAAGGTTGTCAAGGTGTTCTGCCACGAAGAAAATACATATGACGATTTCTGCAAGTTGAACAGATCTCTTCAGGACAGCGCCTACAAGGCCAATATGATAGCCAACATTACCATGCCGGTGAATGCGAACCTTGGAAACATAAGCTATGTTCTCTGCGCTGTACTTGGAGGTGTACTTGCAGTAAATGGCTGGTCAGGGCTTACCATAGGAACACTTGTGGCATTCCTGACGCTCAACAAGAGCTTTACGATGCCTGTAACCCAGATAAGCCAGCAGATCAATGCCATCGTTATGGCGGCTGCCGGAGCTGACAGGGTATTCACCATGACGGATGAGATGCCAGAGGAGGACGAGGGCTATGTTGAACTGGTAAATGCAAAGAAGGATGCAGATGGCAATCTAACTGAGACTGAGGAGAGAACAGGACTCTGGGCATGGAGACACAGGCATGAGACAGGTGAAGTGACATACAGGGAACTCACAGGTGAGGTTGAATTTGAGAATGTTGACTTTGGTTACAATCCGGACAAGATAGTTCTGCACGACATAAATATGTATGCAAAGCCTGGTCAGAAGATTGCATTTGTCGGAAGTACAGGCGCGGGCAAGACGACTATAACCAATCTGATAAACAGGTTTTATGATATACAGGACGGCAAGATAAGGTACGACAATATCAACATAGGCAAGATAAGGAAGCCGGATCTCAGACGAAGTCTTGGTATAGTTCTTCAGGATACACATCTGTTCACAGGAACAGTCATGGATAACATAAGATACGGCAAACTGGATGCCACGGATGAAGAGTGCATCAAGGCCGCAAAGCTGGCGAATGCCCACGACTTTATAAAGCGACTTCCTGACGGCTACAACACAGTGCTTACCGGGGACGGGGCAAATCTCAGTCAGGGACAGAGACAGCTGCTGGCTATCGCGAGGGCGGCGGTTGCAGATCCACCGGCCCTGATCCTTGACGAGGCTACATCATCCATTGATACGAGAACCGAGACCATGGTTTCAAAGGGAATGGATGCCCTCATGGAGGGAAGAACGTCATTTGTCATAGCCCACAGACTTTCCACGGTCAAGGACGCGGACTGCATCATGGTCATGGAGCAGGGACGCATCATAGAGAGGGGTACCCACGACCAGCTCATAGATATGAAGGGAAGATATTATCAGCTGTACACTGGCAAGAAGGCCGTGGCTGAATAATCCTCTCCACTTTGTATCGGGGGACAGGTACCTCCGTCCCCAGATGGGTAGAAATTGTATATAAAAAACTGAAAATTACTTGCAATACAAAAATGTATGTGCTACTATAGGGGCAATTAATGGTAGTCGCAGTTAAGCTCAACGAGATGAAAGTTTCGTTGGGCTTTTTTTATGCGCCGCGCGAAGCGCCTTTAAATGCGGCTGCTCGATTTATTTTAAGGAGGAAAATTATTATGCCACAGAACAAATTACAGGAATTCGTATTCACAACCATCATGGCCATGTTCATGGTCTATGGAATGATCTGCTACAATGTAGCGCTTAACACAGGAGGTTTCACCAATCGGACATTTGTCATGGCACTGCATGAGATGCCGATCATGTGGCCGATAGCTATTGTGCTGGAGCTTTTCGTGGTTGGAAAGCTTGCACCAATGCTTGCGTTCAAGATCGTGAGACCGACTGACAGACCACAGGTGATCACGTTCATGATTTCATTCTATATTTGTATAATGATGTGCCCTATCATGAGTCTTATCGCCACCATATTGTTCAACGATACGAAGAACTTCGGAACATTTGTCCAGACATGGGGGCTTAACCTCCCTGTTGCACTGCTCTGGCAGCTCTGCTATTGCGGTCCGCTTGTGAGATTGATTTTTAGAACGATTTTCAGAAAACAGCTGGCAGCCGACTGCACACATGAGGAAGGGAAGCTTCAGCCGGAAATGTAATAAATATATCATGCTTGACTAGTCGATTGAAAAAATCTATTCTGAGATAAAGTAAATGTGATGACAGATTCATGATATAAATATATTGAGGTTCAAATGAGTGAGAAGTATATAACACTTGAGGAGCTGTGCGGGCTGCTGTCGATAACCAAAGCAACCGGGCGAAATTGGCTCAGACTTGGGAAAATAGAATCGCAGAAACAAATAGATGGACAAGAATATTTCAGTGAGGAGTATGCTTTATATATAAGAAATGCATTGGTTTCAGGAAAGTTTGCCTCGCTTAAAAGCCGCCGCAACAAAAAGTATGTGTCGGGGAAGGCATTCTATGACAAATACGTGTCTGATAACTGTGGGAGCAGGGAGACTGTATTCGAACTAGCTGGAGGATTGATAGAATCTGATGAAGCTATGACAGACACTGCAATGAGAGTTATATTGGCAGACTGTGCGTTCAAGCAGCTTATAAGTGTGGATAATCTGGAAAACATGGAGGGGCTGCAGGACAGAGAAGAAGAGATATTATCCATATACATTGAGAACAACATGGATATTGGATGCTGGAAAAGGCTTATCGATGATATAATCGACGATAAAGACAAAGCCAGGATATGGATAAATGAAAATAAAGATTTGCTTAGAGTGCATTACGATTACCAGCCGGGAGAGGACGTTCTGGGACTCCTGTATATGTCCATCAAGGATATAGGAAGCAGAAAAGCTGCCGGCTCATATTACACGCCGACGGATGTTGTAAAACAGATGGTGAGCGGTATAGTGGAAAACTTATATAATACCGTTGAAAAAAATGATGCAGGCCATATGCGTGTTCTAGATCCCTGCTGCGGAACAGGAAACTTCCTGATCCAGCTATCCAAGGTGATCCCACTGGGGCAGATATACGCATGTGATATAGACGAACTCAGTGTCCAGCTGGCTCGTTTTAACCTTGCGCTCACAAGTTCGTATCAATGCAAAAAAGAGAAAGCTATAAGTAAAACATCACTTAATATAGAAGACTTGAACAAAATCTATGACAATATAACCAGTAGGAACTTCCTTACAAAAGAGGATACAGAAGATATATATTTTGATGTGATAATAGGTAATCCGCCGTGGGGATATGCATTTGACTGTGATATGAGAGACTATCTTCATAAAAAATACAGAACCGCGGGAAGGCGTGGAATTGAATCGTATGATGTGTTCGTGGAGCGTTCACTGGAATTGCTGGCGGATGGCGGAGTGTTGGAATTTGTATTGCCGGAGGCTATCCTGGATGTGAGAAATCATCGGGATGTGAGACAGGTTATTGCGGAGAACTCTGACATAGGAAGAGTAAGATTTGTTGGCGATGTATTCCACGGTGTACAGTGTCCGGCGATCACATTGCAGCTTGTAAAAAGCTCTGCTCCGGGGCACACTGAAGGCGCAGAGATAGAGCGGAATGGACAGAAGTTTGTGATATGTAATGACAGACATCTTTCGCCTGACGGTTTTCAGGTGAGATTAAGTGACGAGGAATATGAGGTGCTGCTCAGACTGGAGAACACCGGGAATTGTACCTCCATGCGTGGACAGGCTGATTTTGCCCTCGGCATAGTAACTGGAGACAACAAAAAGTATATTTCCGTGGAGCTGCAGAATGGAATGGAGCCGGTTGTCACAGGAGCGGATGTGTACAGATATGGATATGATAAATGCGGCAAATACATCCTCTCCGGATTTGACAGATATCAACAGGCGGCCCCAGAGAAACTGTATAGGGCATCGGAAAAACTCATATACAGATTCATCAACAGACAGCTGGTATTTGCATACGATGACAGGCAGATGGCAACTCTCAATAGCTGTAATATTGTGATTCCGCATATACAGGGATTGAAGATGAAGTATGTTATGGCCGTACTGAATTCCAGAATTGCGCAGTATATATATGAGAAAAGATACAATTCGGTGAAAGTCCTGAGATCACATATTGAGTCGATCCCAATCCCACTGGCGGATGAGGAGATTCAGGCGCAGCTGATTCGTATGGTGGACCAGCTGATGGAATGTCCCAGAGATAATGCAGAAGAAAAATGTAAGTTGTATGATGACATTGATGATATAGTTCGTCAGCTGTATGGGGTGAATAGTGCAGATTATGAGTTCATAAAGAACGCTTTATCAGGATGCAAATATATGCTATAAGTATTACAATGAATGGAAAAGAGGAAGAGACTATGAACAATATACTTCTTATAAATGATATGGCAGGCTACGGAAAGGTCGCACTGTCAGCGATGATACCGATATTGTCCAACATGAAGTTTCAGGTATACAATCTGCCTACGGCACTTGTGTCAAATACACTGGACTACGGTAAATTCGATATTCTTGAGACCACCGGCTATATGAAGAACAGCATGACAGTGTGGGATGAACTTGGATTTGCATTTGACACTATAGCAACAGGTTTTCTTGTATCCGAAGAGCAGACGAAGCTAGTGGCTGAGTACTGTGAGAAGAAGAAATCTCAGGGAGCGTTTATATTTGTCGATCCGATCATGGGCGATGACGGAATCCTGTACAACGGTGTTACGGAGAACACAGTTGGATATATGAGGAAGATGTGCAAGGTGGCGGATCTTATAGTGCCAAACTGCACAGAAGCGACATTTCTTGCCGGCAAATACACTGGCAAAAAGGTCCTGACCATGGCGGAGGCTGAGGATCTTGCGCACATACTTAACGGGTATGGTGCAAAGACAGTGGTTATAACCAGCGTAAACATAGATGGTCAGACGAGCACACTTATGCTGGATGGTGATACTGACAAGATGAATGTGTATCCATATACAGAGATCCCTGTGAGATTCCCGGGAACAGGCGATATATTCTCTGCTGTGCTCATCGGAAAGTACAGGGGAGGCCATAGCATAGAGGACAGTGTGCAGGCGGCCATGAGAGTTGTTGAGAAACTCATTGCCCTGAACAAGGACAATGTTGACAAGTACAAGGGCATTCCACTTGAACAGTACATAGAGGTGATAACTGAATGAGCAGACCACAGATAAAGATAACACTTATAGACCGCAAAGGTCCGCACGGCTGCCACAGGGGACATAAGATAGGTGACAGCTACGACTTTGATACTGAGAGAGGACAGCTCTGTCCCATGGCAATGCATGTGGCATTTCCCTATGTGGATATTCTGAGATATGGTGGAACCATCCCGGGGAATGAGCCTGGAACAGCAGTGTTCTGCTGTCCTGACGTGGACACGATCAACGTGTTCAGGATAGAGGTTGTCCAGCCTGAGCAGGATAAGAACTGACAAATAACCGGTAAAGAGACAGCTAAAGAAGTGGTGCATTGGAAGAAAAAAACTCCCTGATATAATATAATACATGGTAGGCAAGACAGGTGTATTTATCATGTATGGGAGGTGGCACATATGGCAGGATGCAGAGAGCGTTACAATATATATGCGTGGATCATTGCTGTGGTTATGTGCGTCTCATACATTGGAGTCTGCGGACTTTACAACCAGAATGTCAGGAATCACTTTGCGCACTCAATATCGTCATTGGGTGAGAGTCGGGGAATAGATGCCGGGAACAATGATGTACTCATGGTGGACAGCTCTGCGGGGATTGTGATCCAGACAAGGAATATCCGCACAGGAAATTCGGAGAAATCCATAGACGATACATGGGTGCTGTCAGCAGTCCTTGTGGCGTTGCTGTTAAGTCTGATATTCTGTGTGTGTGCATTGACTGGCAGATACACGGAGGTCACAAACAGCCGAAGGTGGATGCTGCTGAAATATATACACAGAAAAGACGGAAAAAAACGTCTGGGATATGCCGGTGAAGGAAATCTCAGATGTGACGTGAATCTGATATGAAAATAGAATAATAATTACATCTGGGCCTTCATTGGCGTTTCGTAGAATTTATGTGACGTGATCGGACAGATATCAGCGCGAATGCGCTAAACAGTGAAGGAGAGATAATTATGGCAATGGATATATTGGCTTATACATTTGGAGTTATAGCACTCGCAGCAGCGGTCAAATGCTTTGTGGACGAAAACTGGGGTGAGAAGCTGCACCGTGAATCAGAGGATATCACGGCTCCAGATGCAAAAGACATGACTCAGGATAAGAAGGCAGCTTAGATGATAAGCAGTTTAACCAGACAATAAAATAGAGAGAAAATTATTGATCCCACAGATATTGCGATGGATATCTGTGGGATCTTTTTATTTTTTTATCTTATTTTTTCATCCGGTTAAGCTCCGGTATTACGGTTAAGAGCATCGTGATAAAGCAGGCGCTTCCTCCGAGTATATTCGACACAGGTTCTGCCATGAACACGCCATTTGTTCCGAGATGGAAGGCATATGGCAGCAGGTATGTAAGAGGGACTACGATGATCGCCTTTCTGAGCAGGGAGAAGAATATAGCCTGCTTTTTCTTGTTTAGCGATTTGAAAGTAGTCTGGCCTATATACTGTAGCAGCATAAATGCAAATGCAGCGAAATATATTTTGAGAGCCGGGATGGAGTCGTTTATAAGTGAACTGTCTGAGCTGAAAACAGATATAAGTGCTCCCGGAGCGATCAGGATGATGCTCCAGGCAATGACCATGTATATGACTGCCAGCAATGACATGATGGCTATGGATTTTTTGACATGATTGGGCTTTCTGGCACCGTAATTGTAGCTGATGACTGGGGAGGCACCTTCGGCTATTGACCAGATAGGAGTCTCAACGATCTGTCTGACGCTCGACACGATGGTCATAACAGACACATAGACATCACCTCCGGTACGTGACAGGACACTGTTACAGCATATCGACACAAGGCTGTTTGTGAGCTGCATCACAAATCCAGCGGTTCCCAGACTGACAATATCCTTTGCATATGTCAGACATTCCCTGAATTGTCCCGGTGAGAGCAGCGGTGCCCACATCTGGTATTCTTGCTATGTAGATCCGGTCGATCACGTTGTACAGCAGACTTATGAGCTGGGCCACCAGCATAGGCATGGCCACGCCGAGGATGTTCTGCGTTATCTTTCCGTTTTCAAAGTTTACTCTTTTCATAGATTTCATTCCTTGCAAAATGTATTGAATAGTTTACTTCCATATAATAGAACTGCATTTAAAAATAATCAATATATGTATATGGCGTGAGTGGCAGATGTAAATCTGTCATTTTCTATGATGCTTTGTTTAGTATAATTAAAAATAATTAATATTTAGCTAAATAATGTTTGACTATTAGGTAAAAATTAGCTAAAATGAAAACAGAAATGTATATGGAACAAATGGAATGACCAAAGAATATGTGACATCATGGAGATTATACATTTGCGGAAAAAATTGATAATGACAGGGGACAATGTTATGAAGATTAAACCGAATGATGTTATGATCAGGTACACAGGACGTATTGACTGGACGGATGAGGAAAAGCCGGTGTGGGTATATCCGTGTACGTCTGCGGAGATGAAATTTACAGGTAATACTCTTAAGATAAAGGTGTCCAACAGGAATAACTATTGGGACAATTATCTTGGATGTATAATCGATCAGTCACAGAGAAGTTATCTTTTAAATAAAGAGGGAATTACGGAACTTGATATAGCTGTTCCGGATAACGATACAAATGAACATCGTGTGCTGTTCTTCAAGAGACAGGATGCATGTCATGAGGTAACAATACTTGAATATGAGATTGGAGATGGGGAGAGACTTCTTCCTTTGAAACCACTGTCAGGTAGGCGAATAGAGGTATATGGTGACTCCGTGTCAGCTGGTGAGGTGTCGGAGGCTGTCGACTTTGTTGGAAAGGAAGACCCGGTACACAATGGCGGTTATTCGAATAGCTGGTATTCATACGCATGGATAACAGCGAGAAAACTGAAGGCTCAGATCCATGATATAGCACAGGGCGGAATTGCGCTTATGGACGGAATCGGATGGTTTCAAGAGCCGAATCAGATTGGCATGGAAAGTGTGTGGGATAAGGTTCACTATAACCCTACATTTGGTCCGGCGACACAGTGGGATTTCTCCCAGTACACACCACAGGTTGTTATAGTTGCTATAGGACAGAATGACAATCACCCGTACGATTTTATGAAGAATGCATACACAGGTGGACAGGCTGAGAGATGGCGTGCCACATATACAGAGTTTTTAGGTAAACTTAGAAAGACATACCCAGATGCAAGGATAATATGTTGTACAACACTTTTGTTCCATGACTGCTCATGGGATAAGGCCATAGACGAAGTGGTTGACAATATGAATGATAAAATGATAACTCATTATATATATGGAAGAAACGATTTCGGCACACCGGGGCATTTGAGGATACAGGAGGCGTGTGAGATGGCGACAGAGCTTGCAGAGTATATAGAAGGTCTTGAAATCGAAGGGTGGAATTAAGTTACACGCAGAAGACGACTAATAATGGGCTGATGTTCAAATGGGGAGGATAAACCATGGAAAATTATGATCTTGAAAGAATAAAATCGGTTATACAGCGTGCCCAGAATGGTGAGGAGCTCACCATCGCTTTCCTTGGCGGCTCGATAACCCAGGGAAGTCTGGCAACAGAGCACGAGTATACATATGCATACAGGGTGTATCAGTGGTGGTGTGATACCTTTCCACAGGCAAAGTTCAATTATGTGAATGGTGGAATTGGCGGTACAGATTCCTATTATGGGGTGTCAAGAGCGGTCACAGATGTGCTCATGTACCAGCCTGATTTTGTGGTTGTGGATTTCAGTGTAAACGATACCAGAAATGAGATGTGCCGGGAGACCTACGAAGGTGTCATAAGAAAACTGCTCGGTTGGGCTTCGAGACCGGCAGTCATGGTATTGAACAACATATATTATGATAGCGGAGTTACAGCCGAGGAAATACACAGCAGCGTGGCAGATCATTACGGCGTGCCACATGTGAGTATCAGGAAGACTGTGTACAGCCGGATGAAGGCTGGAGAATATACACAGGATGAGATAACTCCGGATGGTTTGCATCCAAATGATAAAGGGCATGGCCTTGTGGCGGATGAGATAACAAAGCTGCTTGCTAAAATCTCTGAAGAAGTGAAACCTGCAGAGACTGTGGGATGCTGTGCTCATAATCATGAGATGGATCCTGTGGAGCCAGGAAATTCTTTGATGTTCCCATCTCCACTCACGGCAAATGCTTACGAGAACGCAAAGAGGCTCACGATACGTGAGGTTAGCCCAAAACTTTCAGGTTTCAGGGCAGATACTCATGAGAAGATGGGACATCTTGATCATTTCAAGAGTGGATGGACAGGTGTACATGCCGGTGACCGCATAACATTTGAACTTGAGGGAAGCTGCATAGGAATCCAGTACAGAAAGACCATATCAAGACCTGCTGTCAGAGCAAATGCAGTTATTGACGGAGATACAGATAATCCAATCATGTTGGATGGTAATTTTGATCAGGATTGGGGCGATTGTCTCTTTATACAGCCGATTCTTCATCATGGAGAGAATAAGAAACATACGCTCGAGATAACGGTAGTTGATGACGAGTGCGCGGGAACTACGCCATTCTACCTTATGGCGGTAATAGTTGCATGACATATTTGGATACTGGAAAGTGTTAAAGTATTAGCAGAACACAATTGTCAGAGAAATAAAATAAACATAAATACAGAGTGTTCTATATTGCATAATTTGAGATATGGTATTATGATTAGCTCAGAAAGTACAAAGAGGTACTGCAGAATCTTGCAGTGCCTCTATTTTTTTTGCTGGGTTTTATAACCGTACAGATTTTTGAGGAGGATGATATTATGACACCAATGAACAACGCAGACTATCTTATCAGATTACAGCATGCAGATGAACTGGATGCATTGAAGGCAGCTAAGAAAACAAGTGGACTCACATATGAGGCGCTGGCAGAGAAAATAGGTGTGAATAAAGTATGGCTCGCATCAGCATTTGAGGGACAGCAGTATGTACCTGAAGAATATTGCGATAAGCTTGCAGAGGCACTGGGGATAGATAAGTCAGCCACGGCATTTCTGGCTGAACATCCATATAAGGGCAACACAGATCCAATTCTTTATAGACTTCATGAGGTCATCGATACATATGGTCCGGCAATAAAAGACATCATACATGAGCAGGGCGGAAATGCCATCATGAGTGCCATTGATTTTGGACTTGACGTGGATGTAACTGAGGATGTAGATGGCAACCACAGAGTCATCATCAAGTTTGACGGAAAACTCCTGCCATATGCCAAGAAGGGTCAGTATCCTTGGTAGAGTTGATGTGTTGACATTACAATTGTTGTAAGGTTTAATATCATGTGGGGACGGAGAGGACAGGTACCTCCGTCCCCATCAACATGAAAGACGAGGACATACATAATGGAGAAGAACCTTACGACCGGCAGTGTGCCAAAGACAATGGCGTATTTTGCGCTGCCTTATCTTTTATCTTATTTTCTGCAAACATTATATGGGATGGCGGATCTGTTCATCATAGGACAGTTCTGTGGCAATGATGCTGGAGCCACCACAGCGGTTGCAAATGGATCTCAGGTCATGCATATGCTCACGGTGATTTTGGTGGGGCTTGCCATGGGAACAACTGTTGTCATAGGAAAAGCAGTGGGAGCAAAAAAGCTTCAGGATGCCCAGGCAGCTATCGGAAATACAGTCACCATCTTCATGATAATATCAGTAGTACTTACAGTAATGCTGCTCATTTTTATAAATCCAATAGTTGTGGTCATGGATACACCCAAGGAGGCTGTAAAAGGAATCACCGATTACTTGATAGTCTGCTTTATAGGAATTCCATTTATAACAGCATACAACGTGATAAGTTCGATATTCAGGGGACTCGGAGATTCTAAGAGTCCTATGTATTTCATTGCGGTTGCGTGCGGTCTTAATATAGCACTTGATTATATATTTATAGGTGCCTGTGCCATGGGACCTCTTGGCGCTGCTCTTGGAACGACGCTGGCGCAGACATTCAGCGTTATAATATCATTTGTGGCGATAAAGAGAATGAACACAGGACTGAGACTTACGAAAAATGATTTCGTTCCGAGAAGATCTGTGCTGGGCGAGATTGTGAAGATAGGCCTTCCGGTGGCTGTTCAGGATGGTTGTATACAGATAGCATTCATTATCATAACCGTAATTGCAAATAAACGTGGTGTAAATGATGCGGCGGCAGTTGGAGTCGTGGAGAAGATGATAAGCTTTATCTTCATAGTTCCATCGGCAATGCTCGCCACAGTGTCGGCACTTGCCGCACAGAATATTGGTGCAGGAAAGCATGACAGGGCAGAACAGATACTAAAGTATGCGCTGGGGATCATAGTGGCATACGGAGCCATAGCTATTGCGGTAGTTGAAGTATTTGCACCGGAACTGGTGGGACTCTTTAGTAAGAACAAAGTAGTTGTAGCGATGGGAGTTCAGTATATCAGCAGTTATATAGTGGACTGTGTATTTGCAGGAATCCACTTCAGCTTCACAGGATATTTCTGTGCATACGGCAAATCCTACATAGGATTCATACACAACATGATAGCCATAGTATGTGCAAGGATTCCGGGATCTTACATTGCATCTATCATGTATCCGGACACATTGTTCCCGATGGGATTTGCGGCACCGACTGGATCCTTTATATCCATAGTGATATGCGTGGGAGCATTTGTGTGGATGAAGAGGCGCGGCACGTTGTATAAGACAAACGTATAAGATAAAGCTACGACTTGTAAAAAGTTATATAAAGTTATATAATCAATACAAAGTTATATAAACTTATATAAGGTTATATAAGATACAAAAAGTTATATAAAGTTATAAAAACTTATATAAATTTACATAAGAGCGATGGAAGAATAGTAATTATATCTATACAAGGAGGAGCTATGGGGAATCCATTTACATTGTCATTTGGAAAGAAACCGGTGCAATATATTTCGAGAATAGCGCAGACAGACAGGATAATAGATGATTTCAAGGCTGATATCTCGTCAAATCAGATATTTATGATAACCGGAGTTCGAGGCTCGGGTAAGACAGTCATGATGACGAATATATCTTCGGAGATTGGAAAAGATGAGAACTGGATAACGGTGGAACTCAATCCCAAGAGAGATCTGCTGCAGAGCCTTGCCTCTAAGATATACAGTATACCGGAGATGCATGCCAGATTCATAAGTGCAAAACTGGACTTCTCTGCATTTGGACTCGGTGTGTCCATAGAGAATTCGGCCCCGGTCACAGACATTGAAAATGTTCTTGAATACATGCTGGAGCATATAAAAAAGGCTGGCAAAAGGCTGCTCATAACAATAGATGAGGTCACAAATTCTGAATATATGAGGATATTTGCAAGTTCATTTCAGATATTTGTAAGGCACGATTACCCGATATATATACTGATGACAGGATTATATGACAATATATACGAGCTTCAGAATGATAAATCTCTCACTTTTCTGTACAGAGCACCAAAGATAATGCTTGAGCCGCTTAATTATGTTGCAGTGCGCAGACACTACATGGATATATTTGGCATAGATGCACAGGCAGCAGAAAGGATGACGGTGCTGACAAAGGGTTATCCATTTGCGTTTCAGGTACTGGGTTATCTGTATTGGGAGGACCGGGACACGAAAACTCTCGATCAGATATTGCCTGAATATGACCAGTATCTGGATGAGTATGTATACAGCAAGATATGGTCAGAACTGTCAGAGCTTGATAAAAAGATACTCCTGGAGATCTCTGTAAGCGGAGAGAGCCGTGTCAAGAATCTGCGGGAGAACCTTGGAATGAAATCAGAGTTATTCTCGGTATATAGAGAACGGTTGAAGAGAAAAGGGGTTGTCGATACCAGAGAATATGGCAAGATAACCCTAGCGCTTCCAAGATTTGATGAATTCGTGAAAATGCAGATGATATAATGTAGCACACTGATGTGTGCGCAGGTCATCGCGCTTACGCACGACGACATATGATATAATGAAACACATCAGTCGTGCGGAATATCATGGAATCTTCCGTCCAGCTCCTCTGTCTTCACCACGTTGATGAACGCGTGCTCATCTATTCCACGGATCATCGGGATAAGCTCACGCTTTGCCTCGGCGTTGATGACAGAATAGATAAGGGTTTTCTCTTTCTCCTCATAGCAGCCGATTCCGGTGAATAATGTGGCATCGTGATTTGTCAGATCCTTGATGGCGTGGTAGATCTCGTTTGACTTGTCGGAGATGATGAACAGAGTCTCCTTCTTATATCTCTTGTAGAGCAGCTGGATCACCTGCGTGCTGCAGAACTGGTAGATGATGGAGTACAGAGCCTTTGACCAGCCGAACAGTGCGCCGGCTGCGATCAGCATTACGATGTTTCCGAGCAGTATGTAGTTCCACGCATCTATACCCTTCTGGTGGGACAGGAATATGCTGATGAAATCAGTTCCCCCAGTGCTGGTCCCAACGTTCAGGCACAGGCTGATGGCGAGTCCGTTGATGAGACCGCCGAACAGGCTTACAAGCATTATGTCGTCCGTGAATACATATGGTGGCAGAATATCCACAAATATACTCGACAGAAGTATGACTATGATCGAATAGAGGGTAAATCTTTTGCCGATATATTTGTATGATATGTATGTAGGAAACAGATTCAGCCCGATGTTGAACACTGCAAAAGGCACGCTTATGTGCAGGAATTTTATTCCTATGTTCTGGAGCAGCAGAGATGCTCCGGAGAACCCGCTTGGAAACAGCCCTGCGGTTTTGGCAAAGCATCGGAGATTCCATGCGTACAGTATAGATGCAAATACGACGATGAACAGGCGAAATACCTGATAAAATCTTGGGTGTTTTAACTCTAGAGATTGAAACATAGCGGTACCTCCTTTGTAAGTGTCACTGTAAAATGCAGTTAATTTTCAAATGGGCGGACCCTCAAAGTAACGCCTAAATCCTTGCATATCTGACGGCACTTCTCGATCTTGTCCTCGGGCATGACCTTTTCAACAACAGTCATGACAACATTTGGCACGTATCTTTTCGACAGAACGGCAAATTCCTTGATGGCCGCGTAGGACTGAATTCCGTAGCGTGATCTGGTCAGCTCAAGGAACTCCTTTTCATCAGGAGCGTTCAGGGATATCGATACCGTGTCAATCCGTCCCTCAAGCTCCGGGGTAACATCCCTTTCGTATATAAGATTTGCAAGTCCGATGGTGTTGAGACGGACCTTGAGACCGGGATAAGTCTTTTTCAGCGCGTCGATAACTGCGCACACATCATCCAGTCTCTCAAGAGGCTCACCAAATCCACAGAATACAAGTTCATTTATGATATTCAGGTCATATTCAGAGAAAAGATTCAGAACCTCCTCAACGGAAGGTTCGCCGTCCTTCAGCCAGAGAGTATTGTTTTCCTGTTGCTTTTTTGTCTGTCTGAGGCAGAACACGCAGCTGCAGGGACATTTGTTAGTCATATTCACGTATATATTTTTACCGGTGAGATCCCCGCTCTTTGCTATGTCGAGGTAGCCCTCCTCACCAACTTTTCCGGTCACAGTGTATAAAATCATAGTTACATCTCCAATCGTTTAAGTTATTCATCTGTCAGGTCTTTCATGTACATCTCAAAGCACAGTCCCCAGTTCTCCGGGACATTGTTCTCAACGCAGTAGCTTATGCACTTTGATACATAAGAGGCGGCCTTTTTCACGGATTCATAGACGCTGTGTCCGTTCATATACATACCCGCAATGACAGCTGCGATCACATCTCCGGTGCCGCTCCTGTCGCCACCGATCCTGTCAACCATGACCATCTGGAAATCCTCATCCTTGTTGTAGATGAAGTTGGCTATCTGAGTCTTATTGAAGTGTATTCCTGTCACAACGATATGTTCCGGTCCCTGCTCTGCCAGAGCCATGCACATTTGCCTTAGCTCGTTCACGGTCACAGTGTGCTCCGGATATGGAAGATCAAGGAGGGTGCAAAGCTCCGTCAGATTAGGAGTGATAATGTCGGCATATTTTACAAGCTCCTTCATCTTGCTGCACATAGACGCGGTATAGGTTGGGTACAGCTTGCCGTAGTCACCCATGACGGGATCGACGATAACAAAATTCTTTTCGTTTTTAAAGTATTTGATAAAATCGATAACTATATCAACCTGTTCCTCAGAGCCGAGAAATCCTGTGGATATGGCATCGAACTGCAGATCCAGATCCTTGTAGGTCTGGATGTAATCCCGCATCTTCGGTGTGTAGTCATCAAAGTAAAATATAGGAAACTGTGTATGTGTAGATAGTATGGCCGTCGGCACAGTGACAGCCTGGATCTTCATGGCGGACACTATCGGTGCCATGACAGCGATGGAACATCTTCCGAATCCTGTAACATCATTTATTAGGGCGATTTTTTTCTGCATCTTAGTTCTCCAAATTCAATAAATATAGTAGATTTTATCATCAAATACAGGTGTGTTCAATATTTGAATTCCGGCAGATCAAGTGAAATTTATGTTCAAAAGGGAGAGAATAGGAAAAATTTCCACATTGCCCCATATCTTGATACGTAGTAAAATATAACCATATTTTGCTGCATTGGATGTGTCAAGTTTTATATGAAAACTTGACATGTAGCAAAGGAGGCACGCTGATGCGTGCGCATGTCATCAAGCTTACGCTTGACGACATGTAGCGCCAGCCATTTGCCGAAGGCAAATTTTGCATGGCTGGTGTTCAGGAGGAATGAGTATGAATGAAGTCGTTTTGAAGACATATGTCTTTTTATCGATCATAATAGCCGCCACAGATATTATACTGGCGATTAAATCCATAAAAAAGAATAAGACGACGGGAAGGTTTCTGGGACTTGCCTGCATAGGAGCAGCTATAGTAGATATCAGTTATCTTATCAGTATTATAAGTGATTCGTATATGGCCATGTCCGTCATGTCGAGTATATATTTCGTAAGCATTGATTATATGCTGGTATGTCTGCTCATATTTACTGTTTATTTTACAAAAGGACGTTTTTCAAAGTATGGAAGAGTGGCGATAGGTGTATGCTTTTTTTACTGTCTGTATGAGCTTGTAATATTTGCCATAAACCCATTCAAAAATATAGCGATAGGGTATGTCAGAAGGGACACCGTGATAGCAAAATACAGCTATGATATGAAACCGCTGTATGATATGCATCTGGTTTTTTCGTATGCGCTGGTGAGTGTGGTACTCATACTCCTTGTAAAGAAGCTTTGCAAGATCCCACATGAATATCGTTTGCAGTACAGCAGTGTCATCCTGGGACTTCTTGCGCTTGTTGGGATAAATGCAATATTTCTCTACGTTCCGGGAGCTGAGGTGTACAAACTTCTGGATTATTCCATCTGCGGCTACAGTCTTACATCATTCATTCTGTACTGGAGCTGCTTTAATTATTCAACCCATGGAATGCTCAACAAACTAAAGACAAGTATATTCGAGAATATAGGTCAGGGAATAGTTTTGTTTGATTATGACAATCATTTGATCCTGCACAATGACAGGGCGGATGATTTCCTTGGACATGAGCTCCTCTGCAAATGTGAGGATCTGCAGCAGTTTCTTGAGACGTATGATCTGTCAGTTGATCTTGCGGCAGATGACGACAGTTTTTCTCTGCAGTGCTATATAAAAGGTGATGATGGAGACAGACCTTTAAGGTGCGATATCAGAAGGCTTGACAACAAGGAAGGCCGCAGACTTGGTCAGATGTTTGTATTTTCTGATATATCTCTGGAGACGGATATGCTTACAGGATTTCAGAAATGGGATAGCTTTCAGAGACTTGCCATGGAAGAGGTGGACCATTTTACGTTTCCGGTTGGAGTGGCAATATGCGATATCAACGGATTGTCTGTGATCAACAGCACTCGTGGTAATCAGGCGGGTGACCAGAGGATAAATGCACTTGCGGGCATCATGAGAAAGAACTTTCCGGAGAGAACATATTACGTCAGGGGTATTGATGCGCACCTGATAGCACTTTGCAGTCACAGCAATGAGGAAGAGATGGCTGCATGTGTTGAAAAGGTCAAAGAACAGTTTGATGGAAGTATACAGTATGCAGTGGGGGTGGCTGCGGATGAGGGACAGAGCATAGTCGCTGCAATCATTGATGCGGCAACAGCCATGAAGACAAAAAAGCTTGTGGACAGTGAATCGTTGCACTCGGATATGCTGACATCACTTATAAGGGCTCTTGAGGAGTGCGACAGCGATACGGAACAGCATGTGCGCCGTACACAGGAGATGGGGGCTGAGCTTGGCAGACGAATAGAGCTGTCAGATATCCAGCAGAGTAAGCTGGCACTTCTTTGCCTGCTCCATGACATAGGAAAGGTAGGAGTTCCTATGGAGATACTCAACAAGCCGGGAAAACTCACAGATGAGGAATGGAAGATCATGCGTTCCCACGTTGAGAAGGGATACGAGATCGCCATGAGCAACACAGAGCTCAGACAGATCGCGGAGGAGATAAGGCATCATCATGAGAGATGGGATGGAAATGGATATCCGGATGGTCTGAGCCGTGAGAGCATACCGGTTCTGTCACGTGTGATCGCGGTGGTCGATGCTTTTGATGCAATGATCAATGACAGACCTTACAGAAAGGGTATGCCGATACCAAAAGCGATAGAAGAATTAAAGAGTTGCGCTGGCAGTCAGTTTGATCCGTATATAGTTTCGGAGTTTATCAGGCTTGTATCAGAGAAGTATGCGGATTCTCTGGCAGCTGATTCAAAGCAAGGGGCTGCTGATGATGGTGTCAGTGCAGATGGTAATGGAGAGAATACTGGAGAGCGCACTGTCCCAGGAGATGGTCTGGCGGACTCTGATGGTGATGGCGTCAGCACAGACGACGGACAGACAGAGATCCGGATCATGGCGCGTAGGCAGATGGTGGATTCTTCTGAATATGGCAAGGATGCGTTTCGTGTACATACAGTAAAATATAGCAGATATCTGGTGGATGAAAACTGGAGGATCATATCTGTAGATGATAATTTTGAGGAGCTGACGGGTTACAGCAAGGAGGACATAGAGAATAATATCATAACCCAGATCGACCTTATACCGGACGAGGATAAAACAGAATATCTCTGCCAGGTAAATGCGAATCTGGCAAAAAGTACATTTGTATTTCAGGAACACAAGATACATCGGAAGGATGGCAGGGATATATATGTATTGTGCACTGGAAGAATGTTTTATGATTCGGCACTTCAGAAAGACAGAGGGGAAATAGTAATAGTGGATGTATCAAGTACATATGCTTTGAAGATGCTGACAGATGCGGAGCAGAATAAGGCGGATGTGAGACTCAGAAACTGGGAGAATACCTATCGTACAGATCCCCTCACAGGACTTTTGAACCATGCGGCATTTAGAAGTGACATGGAGCAGAGACTTCTTGAGTGTACGCACACAGCGGTGATGATCATGATGGATGTAGACAGATTCAAGCAGTACAACGACACCTACGGACATCACAACGGCGACAAATATCTTGTCCTTGTGGCACAGACACTGCAGGCAGCACTCCGCGGTGATGACTACGCATGCCGTATGGGTGGTGATGAATTTGCAGCTATGCTGTTCTTCAACAAGAGTGTGTCTGATGACGTGATAAGGGAACGTGCTCAGCAGATATTTGACAAGGTGAACCTGACTGTGAAGGCCACTGAGGGAGGAACAGGGATATCCATGGGAGCTGTGATCGCAAGAACTGAACTGACATTCAATGAGATGTATGAGGAGGCGGATAACGCCCTCTATGATGTTAAGGAGAGTGGAAGAGGCAGGATTGAGGTGAAGAGGCATGGGGAGTAGATCGTATATTTTCAAAGGAGTTCACAAAGAACCTTTGCTTCCTATGAGTCTGATCTTGTTTGCCGTAATTTTGGCATATTCTTTTCGACTTATTGGACGCGAAAGTTTCTATCCTACTCTGTTTTCTTATCTGCGCAGTTTCATTTATATCGGGCTTTATGCCGCCTGGGGAATTTCAGTCCGCCAGCGTATCGTGCAGAAACAGGTCGGACAATATTTGACAGGCGTTTCGGTGCTTTTGATTTTGTGGTTTACCTTTCGCTCAGCAAAATACTTTATATTCTGGCAGCCGGCTGCAATAAGATACCAGTGGTATCTATTCTATCTGCCAATGCTGTTTGTACCCATGCTTGCACTGCTGATCGCAATGTCTCTGGGCAAGCCCGATGAATATAAACTGCCGAAATCTGTCTGGCTATTGTCTGCCGTTTCGGGAGTTTTGCTTATTCTTGTGCTTACGAATGATCTACATCAATTAGTTTTCACATTTCCTAAAGATTCGGATGTCTGGTCTGATGCAGATCATGGCTACGGTGTGTGCTATTTTGCCGTAATCGCATGGCAGGTGCTTTGTGCCGTAGCAGCGCTTATTTTTATGCTCTTTAAATGCAGGTTAAAGAACGGTAAGCATCGTTATTTGCCCGTAATTCCATTTGCGATATCGCTGGCTTATCTTGCATTGAACTATGTTGGTACGCCATGGCTGAAGCGTTTATTCGGTGACGTTACGGCATTTCAAAGTCTTATGTATATGCTCGGTTTCGAGGCTTGCATTGCCTGCGGATATATTCATTCAAACAGCCGCTACGCAGACCTTTTTGCCTCATCTGTCGGCACATCGGCAGAAATTACTGACAAAGACTTCAACATTCGCTATGCGGCGCTGAATACTGATCCTATATCAAAGGAAATAATGAGAAAAGCCGAGAAAGCTCCTGTCACAGTAGACGGTGGGCAGACCGTGCACACCATGCCAATCGGCGGTGGTTATGCGGTATGGACAGAGGATGTGTCGGCACTGCTTGCCATTAAAGAGGAATCAGAAAGCCTTGCGGAAGAGCTTGCCGAAAGAAATGAGATTCTTCGCTACGAATACAGGCGGGAGTCGAAACGCCGCAAGGTGGAGGAACAAAACCGACTGTACGATCTATTGCAGTCAGCAACACAAAAACAGATCAACCGCATTGCGGCATTAACACAGGAATACCGGCGAATCTCAAAATCTGATACAGACAGAGTCAAAATGCTCCTTGCCGAGATTGCCGTTTTATGCAGTTATATCAAACGACGTAAGCACCTGACACTGCTTGCTGATAAAGATTATGAGGTTGCCGTCAGCGAGCTTGAGAGAGCTTTTTCCGAATCGTTACAGACATTAAAGCTTTTAAATGTACGCAATACTCTGTATGTGGACAGTGAACTTTCCATGATTTCGGACAAAAACGCTGCTGCGATATTAGATTTTTATGAGGAAGTAATAGAAGCAGATCTTGAAAATTTAGCAAGCGTGCAGATAAGCCTCGCAAATGTAAACGGATTGCGACTGTCGCTGAATGTCTGCTGCGAAGCTGACCTGTCGATTTTTTTAAATAAAGGTAACGTGCTTTATGAAATGGACGATGACGCAGGATACCAGCATCTTGTATTTATTATTGAAGGAGGTGCCGCCGTATGAGTGCCTTTTCTTCGCTTCCGGTCTTTTTGCAGACCTTAATACCGCTTCTGCTGTTTGTGGAAGCTGTGCTTGAATTGGGGCTTTTTATATATCAACTCTCGCATCATTCAAAATCACATGATAATTTACCGAGTCTTGTGATTTTTGTGTTTTTGCTTACGCTTTTGTTCTCGGTAACTCAGGGAGATCCGTTCGAAGGCAAGGATGCTTTTTTATTAAATGCGCCATGGCTGATTTTCATCACGGTAATTTTACTTGGTATTGTTCATTTTGCCTTTGCTCTGACGAGAGAGTATCGTCGCCGAAAGAACATGCTCTCCCCATTTTCCGTTAAAGATGCAACAGACAAGCTGCCTATGGGATTGTGCTTTGCCGATCCGAACGGGCGTATTGTCCTTTGCAATGACCGTATGCGTCATCTGTCGTTTGCACTGAGCGGGCATGAGTTTCAGATTACCGACGATCTTGAAAAAGCGTTGGAGCACCCCGATAAAAGTATTATTGCTAACGGAGATTGTTACATACTGCCCGATAAGACAGTTTGGCAATTCCGCAAGCAGAATATAACCGTTGACAATGATGAAAACTGGCTTCAAATGATAGCGCATAATGTCACTGAACTTTATAATGGCAACGTTCGTCAAACTGCTATTAACGATGAGCTGAAAGAGGTCAATCGAAAGCTACAAAAAATGTATGAACGAATGGCCGATGATATAAAAGAAAAAGAAATTCTTGACCTGAAAATACATATACATGACACAATCGGAAGAAGCTTGCTGACAATTTGTGATATAATGGAAAGCGATGAAAACACTGACAAAAAGCTTGAGGCTTTACAGGAAGCAACCGCAGTGCTTACAAGTGATCGAGTGACAGCTAGCGGAACGATGGAAGAGGTTGTTCAGACAGCGGAAATCCTCGGTGTAACGGTGATGATGGATGGATGCCTTCCGGCCGATTCGCTTGCCGAAGAGCTTACCGTTGTCGCTGCAAAAGAATGTGTAACAAATTGTATCAGGCATGCCGGAGGCAATGAGGTATATATCAGCGTAAATGGGCGGAAGGATGTGTTTGATATTACGATAACGAACAATGGCGCTGTACCGTCGGGTCCTATTAAGGAGGGCAGCGGACTCTCGTCGATTCGCCACAGCATAGAATCTGCCGGTGGAGAAATGCACACTGCATATAAACCACGATTTGAATTGCTGCTTATCATTCCAAAGGATGCGTCAAGTTTTATATGATGTTCAATAAAAGGAGAACGATATATGATAAATACAATACTGGTTGAAGATGATTTATATATTCAAAAGCATTTTGCCGAGCGACTAAAATCAAACGAAATTTTTCGCCTTGTCGGCGTATATCGTGACGCTTTTGAGGCAGAGAAAAACTGCAATTGTTCAATACAGCTTATTCTTATGGATGTGCAAACACAGCACAAGCACTCTGGTCTTGCCGCCGCAAAACGTATAAAAAAGGCTTTTCCGAATATTAAAATAGTGATTGTAACCTCACTTGTCGACCCGCAGGTATTGGAACAAGCAAAGACAGGTGCAGCAGACAGTCTGTGGTATAAAGACCACGGTACAGAGGAGCTGATAAGTGTGATAAAGCGTACCCTTGCAGGCGAAAAAGTATTTCCTGATACCTCTCCTGCAATTGAAATGGAAGGCACAATGTCCGATACATTCTCGCCCCGGCAGCTTGATATTCTCCGCTTATACATAAAGGGCTTTACATATCAGGAGATTGCCGATAAAATGGGCATCTCCAAAAATGGTGTGCGCTGGAACTTGGACGATATGGTTGAAAAAGGTGGCTTTGAGAATCGAGAAGCGTTGGTTGTAACAGCTATTGAGAACAAGCTCATGGTGACCACTTTAAAAGACGAATAGAGTAAATACCCCCCTTGACTGACACGGTCAAGGGGCTTTTTTGTGCCAAAAAGTCAGGAAAGTTCTGAAAATAGTTTTTTCTGTTACTGGCACAAGTGCCAGTGACATACCTCAAAAAAACCGTACAATAAAATGTGTAAGACTATAGTTGTGAGTAGAAAGGGGGAGCGATGAATGTTGAAATATAACAAACACATTATAACCCTGCTGCTGGTTTTAATTATGCCAGCCTTGGTTTCTGGATGCGTGGTAAAACCGTCAGATGATTATAATCTGACCGAAGACAAAACAACCGCCAGCTCCACAGAAGCGACCACAGAGGCGGCTACAGAAGCAACCACAAAAGCAACTACAGAAGCAACCATAGAGGCAACCACAGAAGCAACCACAGAGGCAACTACAGAAGCAACGGTACAAAAAGACACAGATATATCAAGACTTCAAAACACAATTCTTGACAACAAAGAATCAGTTGGGATTGCCTATATCGGTTATGTCGGTTACGAGGCTGATGAGGAAGGAATCATAAATTTCGTAAAAGACAGTCAGTATGCGGATAAATATGATTTTCTCTGCGGAGCTCCACTTGTCAATGTGGGTGGTGCAGAGCTTTATGCGGTAGTTGTTGCCGATACAAAATATAGCGTGTCCGTTTATCGTGCGGAAATAACTGATAATGGTGAATATTCTGTAAATACTGACAATGCACTCTATAATTACAACGGAAACGGAGTTGATTATTTTTTACTGCGCTGCAATGAAAGTGAAATACATTCAAATGTATCGCTGAGCTTTAAAAAAGGAAACGACTCTTTTTCGGTATTCCCGATGCTGTCAGGAATGGATGGGCAGCTTGTTGACGGAAAATATTATGATTTTTCGATATATTCCGATTATGTCGGCAGCGGTGAGTCCGAGGATAAGAATGCAGCAATAGCAAGGGAGATACTTATGGAGTCTCAGGAGGTGCAATACTACATAAGCATGGGCATGAGTGTACAGTATACGGGTCAGATTGATGAAATTGAGGGACGGCCGTGTTGGATTTTTGCACTCGGCACGGACAGAGACGATCAATTCGTCAGAGAACGTTATTACGGAGTATGTGACAACCTCATATATTATTATGATTCCTTGAACGACAAATGGGAGATGCTCGGAAAAGGATAAACATCCACATAACTTACCGTGTGAGTTAAAGCACGGAATAATAAAATAAAAAAGGGAAAAAAGAAAAAAAAGGAGGGAAAAAATATGGTAGATATTAAATCAATGGCAGCTGCAACAGCCCCGAGGGAGTTTGAACTCTCTTATACAACCACAATTGAAGATGTATACGAAAAGCTTAACACACATGCATCGGCTTTTAAAATGCCTTTCAAAATCAAAGGGGGCATCCCTGGAAAGCGCATTTCTTTTGAGAAAGAACCGAACCTCGACGTTACGGTCTGGGTATTTGTCAAGGACGGCAACAAAATTAAGGTCATGGCAAACATTCAGGAGAATACAACAACCGTCAACGGTATGCGAGTTGACAAAAACAGCGTAATTCAAAAAGGCGTAAGCGGAGTAGCTAATCTTCCTATTCAAAGAGGGGAGTATCTTGATGAGGTGACCGAAAATGTTAAAAAGATACTCAACGGCGAGCAGGTTGAAGATTATGTAGCACCCGTTGGTGTAAACGGCAGCGGGCAGACGGAAAAGGATTGGCTTGTAGCCCTTCTTCTCTGCCTTTTCCTCGGCGGAGTTGGTGGTCACCGTTTTTATGCGGGTAAAGTCGGAACAGGCATTCTCTATCTTTTTACCGCCGGCGTTTTTGGAATCGGTGTACTTGTTGATCTGATAAAGATCATTACAGGCAAATTCACTGACAAAGACGGAAATCCTATTCAAAAAAAATAGACAGGACTTCTTGACAGCCTTTAGATAAATATGGCTTAAAATTGGGAACTGTGCCTGAACTCTTTCGGGCACAGTCCTGATTGCGAAAGGAGGACTTGTTATGAGTAAAAGAAAAGAAAAAGAGGACATTAAAATGACCATATTTATTATGGTCGCCGGCATAGCATTGATGGTTTTGGGTGTCTTCGGAATTGTCACAAGCAGAATTGAAAAGAAAGAATATGCAGCCTCAACTGATATACGGAAAGTTTCCGCTGTTATTGTTGACTTTTCAACTCACGATAGTAAGGATGACAATGGCGATGTAGATTATACAACATATAAATTCAGAATTTCATATGAAATTGACGGAAAGACCTATAAAGGAAAGTGCGAAGAACGTGTTTGGCCAAGAGATATCGCAAAAACTTACACATACGATAAATTGAGAAAAGGCGATACAATAAAAGTAGAGGTCTATAAAACTACAAAAGGAAATTACAAGCTTTCCCCGGAGGGGAATCCCGTTGATTTCCTTCTCTATTGCGCGGCAATCCCTTTTGGCTTGTTCCTTGTTGTTATAATGATATGTGACATTGTAAAAGACAAACGGAAAAAGCAGAGCGAAAATGAAGTGGTCAGCAAGGAATAAATCAGAGGTGATTTTATGGATTTATCAGTATCGCTGTGCATTGCAGCTTCTTTTGCTATATTATGTACATTCTATATCGGTAAAAGTATACTTGTAATGGATTTTTCGGAATATCTTCCCAAGAATTTGAAAAAAGCTAAGCTGGAAAGATTGCTGGCAAAAAGGGAAACTCCTCTACAGGATTCGAAAATCCGAAAGGATATAAGAAAAGCATTTGAAAGAGTACTGATTCCGCTTGGAAAAGCGGATCAAAAGCTTCTTACGGCAAGAATGGACCTGGCTTTCCGAAAAAAAATCGTCAGTCAGATCGACGTACTTAATAAGAATAAGCTATGCCGCAAAATTTACGTCACGGATGTTGTTCCCATTCCTAAAAATAACTTTGAAACATGGAACGATGATGGCAGAGAATGGCGGGAATCGGTTTTGAAGTGCAGCACCCTGGAGCGTTTCGAGTCAATGCAAGGCAACAGGGTTCAGCATGAGATATACCGTAAAAATTCATATCTCCGAATACTTCAGTCGAGACACGTTCGCCGCACAGACAAAAAAGAGAATAAGAAAAGCTATTATCACGATATGTTGAGAATAACCTGCCCGTCATGCGGTGCAAGAGTCAAGCTGAACAGTCAGCAGGTTACATGTGAATACTGCGGAGCCGTTATAAAAAACGAGTTTTACGATTGGCAGACCGAATCGTTTGAGATTTATGAAGCTATCAGTACAAATATGAAAAGATTTTTACAGCTTCTTTTATCCGGTTTCATACTTTTCTTAAGTGTCTTTCTATGCTTATACTTGATCGAGGATACGGAGATTTCCCTTGCGGCCGGCGTCGGTGCAGCGATTCTTGCTTTTGGAACGATTGTTACACCTATTATTTGTGGAAAAGTTAAACAAGACAATTTAGCGGGAAAAATCGCAGGATATTCAGAGAACTACCTCAGATCCTGCTTAAACGAATACTTTAGCAAAAACGAAAATGACAATGATCTGCTTGATTTCAGTATCGGCACGATCAAGCTTTTAAAAGTCTCTAACACAGATGAAATAACAACGGTTAAGTCTGAAGTTTATGGAACAAAAACCTTTCTTCCTGAAAATAAGAAACCGTTTACAAAAAAATTCAAAAAGAAACTGACCATGCAAAGGGCAAGATATCCAGAAAAAAGAAAGTCTGACGGTGAATTCTTTGCTGAAAAGGAATGTCCTAGCTGCGGAGCAACATTCTTGCCCGATGAAAACGGATGCTGTTCTTATTGCGGTTATACCCTTCACGGAGATAGCGAAAAGTGGAAAATAAAAATCTGAATCCTGTTAAAATTCTGCAATGCCGATTAGGGTGAAAGAGGGAAACATTTACATATTATTAATTTTAAAAGGAGGGAAATCTATGAACAAAAAGAAAAAAATTTTGACTGTCGTAACATTAGTCATACTGATGCTCGGGGCATCAGTATTCACTGTTTCGGCAGCGGACAATTATTCGGTTGACGAAAACACAACCTATGTAACCAACTTTGCTGAGCTAGAAAAAGCTCTTGAAGCCACTTCAAACGAGACAACCCCACCCGATAAGCTTGTTGTTCTCAAAAACAACATAGATTACGAAGAGCAAGTTCCGGTCGATTGGAGCTATCAGGATGAGCAGGAGTGGTATTCCGAAATCACAGTTAGCTATCCTGGAAAAATCACCCTTGACTTGAACGGAAAAACCCTGAAAGTTACAACAGATATTCGTTCAGACGAGGAGACAAGGGATCTGTTTGTGGTTTTTTCGGGTTCCAAGGCAAACACCGACTTCACAATTACCACAACCCAGTCCGGCGGACAGATAATCTTTAACTCAACAGCCAACGAAACTTCAATGATCACTGTGAATAACCCAAACGCAGATGTGAATATTCTTGGAAAAGCAGGGAAGTTTATCAACTATAATCTCACTCTTACTGCACAATCCGGAAGTGACACTTATTTAAACGATAAGAATAAGCACCACATTATTTCCTTCAATGATATAAACAATCTCTATATCACCGGTACTCTTATTCAGAATAATGCACGCGTCCCGTCTTGTATATATTCATACGGACCGGAGCCGCAGGGTAATGTTACAATAACAGGAAACTCAGAAATAGAAGTAACTTCAAAACAGCTTCTTAATGAACAGCCGTTCAGCACAATATATTTCCAAAAAAAACCATACAGCAGAAAAGTAAGGCTTGGCGGCTGTTATATTGGACAAAAGGGAAATGTAAATTCAATCTATTACGGTGGCCAGCCTCCTCATTTCTATGACATAGTTCTATCCCAATCTCTGGACATGCCGAACTATGTTATTATGCACAACGGTACCAGGACATACAATACCTGGAATGACTTTGTTAACTTGGATGCGGATATAGAAATTATCTCCTCCTGTCACGATTCTGAGCCTGAATTAGAGAAAAGGACATCACTTCTTGGTCACTACAAGTACTGTAAAAAGTGTGATGCTCTTGAAAGCTTCCAGGAGCATCAGTTTGGCAGAACTCTCCCTGCTGAAGAGGCAACATGCATCAGCAAGGGAAGAACGGTCGGCTATAAGTGCTTCGACTGCAGATATTATGAGGGTTACACCGAACTGCCAGCACTTGGACACGATTTGAGCGACACCTATACGGTTGACTGGCCGGCAACCTGCGACAAAGATGGAAGGGAATCCAGACACTGCAAACACACAGGCTGTGGGTATGCAATTCAGAAAGTCATTCCGAAGCAGCACCAGAGCCTTATATGTAATGGCACATACTGCCAAACCTGCAATCAATATGTTAATCCGACCAAAATAGGTTACGGCGACAATTCCTGTAAAAACAAAACCGCTTACTTCTTTACTCCGACGGAAACGAAGGTTTATCTTATCACCATAACTTCGTCAAATCTCGGCAACGGAAATATTCAGGGAACAGAAGTAAACCTTGTTGAGAATAACCAGCTTAGTGGATTCGTCTCTAGTAACGATAAAGGCAAAGTTACCGAAGTCAGACTTGAAAAAGACAAAACCTACGATGTTACACCGTATATAACTAATTCAGAAAGTCAAGACTGCATAGTTAACATATCCTGTAAGGAACATAATGCGGTTATAGATAACGAAATTAAAGCAACCTGCACAAAGACAGGTCTCACCAAAGGTAAGCACTGTTCGGTTTGTAACACCGTTATAGTCGCTCAGACCAAAGTCAAGGCTCTCGGTCATAAGTACTCCAAGTCTGTTGTCAAGGCTACTCTTACCTCAAATGGCAAGATTACCAAGAAGTGCACTGTTTGCAGTACGATAGAACCAACAATTTCGATAGCGAGAATTAAGTCAGTTTCGCTGAAAAAGTCGGCGTATACATATAACGGAAAGGTTCAGAAGCCTTCGGTCATCGTTAAGGACGCAAACAAAAAAACGCTTAAGAATGGAACAGATTACACCGTTGCTTACAGCAAAAACAAAAATATCGGCAAGGCAACAGTAACCGTTACCTTCAAGGGCAATTACAGCGGCAGCAAAAAGCTGAGCTTCAACATTCTTCCCGCCGCGACGAGCACGATCAGCGTTAAGCAGACCACAAACTCAATCACGGCTTCATGGAAAAAGGTTGCCGGTGTAAGCGGATACAGAGTATACCTTTACAAGGGCAAAAAGCTTGTCAATAGAGCGGATACAACGAAGCTCACATACACATTTAAAAAGCTTTCAAAGGGTACGGAGTACAAGATTGTTGTCAAAGCCTATAAGAAGATTGATGGAAAAAAGGTTCTTTCTCTCGTTTCAAAGGAGCTTCTGACCGCAACAAAGCTTTCTGCGCCGACTTCGGTCAAGGTCAAAGCAGGAAATAAAATGGCAACCGTCAGCTGGACAAAGGTTAAGAGTGCAAACAGCTACACGGTATATTACAGCACAAACAAAAACAGAGGTTTCAAAAAGCTCACTGTTATCAAAAACAGCGCAGACATCAAAAAGCTTTCAAGCGGCAAGACCTACTACTTCAAGGTTGTTGCCAACAAGAAGGCTGGAAAGGCTACAGTGGCTTCTGATTGCAGCAAGCTTGTCAGCGCGAAAATCAAGTAATGGTGTTATTTGAACCGGTCAACAGATAACCGCAAAACCCCGAAGCAGAAATACTCTGCAGCGGGGTTTTTTTGTGGCAAAAAAACGGTGTTTCTGTTATGCTGGATATATTAAGAGATTGATATGCAGCGATGTTATTTTGACATTAAGAAAGGTTTAAGGTATTGCTTATGATAAAAAGGAAATTAGCAACATTTATGTTGACATTAATACTGGTGATGACAGGTGCACTAACGATCCCAACGATAAGCTATGCACAGGAAGAATCTGATGATTCATCGAAAAATCTTCAGGATGGTATTACGGAATATAAATACAGTGCTGAAAGTGACCCTCAAAACGGTGTCGCATTAAAGGTTGAATGGAACGAACCCAAATTAGGAGAGAATACAACATTCCACGTTTCGGCGGATGGTGGCAGTGGCCGGTATTTGTTCAGAATGGATGCACCGGGTTATTCCAATCCGGGTGAGTACAGCTTTGAATCCGTGGCGGATCCAAGCCGCGGAGCGTGGATTCAATACACAGATGAGTGCGAATCTCACGACTTTGAATTCACAATGACTGCTTCGGGAATCTATAACTTCAGGTTTTATGTAATGGATAAAACGTCAGGTGTCTATTATATGCGTGTGAGCACAAATATACAGGTATCGGACAGGGCTTATCCGAGTGTGGGCGACATTGTGGCCGCCGCAGTGAAAAAGTGCAGCAAGGAGACTGATGGCTCAGACTATGAAAAGGCATTGTGGCTGCATGACTGGCTGTTGCAGCAGCTTGATTACGATCATTCCCTGAAATGGTCTTCGGCAGAGAGCGCACTGACACGAAAGCTGGGCACATGTCAAGCCTATGAGAGTGCCTATTCAAAACTGCTTACTGCAGCCGGCATAACAAATGCTGAGACAAGGGATACCTATGATGGACATACCTGGAATGCCATGAAGCTGGATGGCAAATGGTATCAGGTGGACTGTACGTGGGATGATACAAAAGACAATTATTATAACTTTGATCCTACGCATTTGTATTTTGGACTGACGGATGAACTCATGGCGTTGGCACACAACGGTCATAATAAGATTTATACGGCAAGCGGTTATGGCACACGTTCCACAAGTCTGGCAGATAACTATTTTGTCAGGAACGGAGATGCCGAAAAGTGGGCGCGGGCTTACGCTGACAGGATTCAGAAAAATCTCAATGCAGGTAAAACCAAATTCGAAGTCAGCACTGACAATGCGTCATATCCGCCGAGCATTTCGGGTATTCAAAATGGGATTATCGCATATGCCTTAAATCAGATGACGTGGAAGGCGGGAAGTAAAAAAGTTACATTGCGTGTGGCGGGAGCATCCACCAAGCTTTCTTTTACTGCAAAATACACGGACACAGTAAAGCGCGTGAGAATAGCATTTGCTCCAAATGGAGGGCGTGTGAGTTCCGGAAGTAAGACAGTTATTTGTGGAAAAACTTACGGAGCACTGCCGACACCGACCAGAAGGGGATATACATTTGCAGGCTGGTATACAGCAAAGCGTGGCGGCAGCAGGATTGGCAGCAGCTCGGTTGTGAGGACCACCAAGAATCAGACATTATACGCAAGGTGGAAGTTGGTAAAGTACAAGATCCAGTACAGCCTTGGCAGGGGTACAAACAGCCGGTCCAATCCAGCCGGTTATACCATCGCGTCTAGGACTATCGTCTTGAAGAAGCCGATCAGAAAAGGCTATACATTCAAGGGGTGGTACAGCGATTCTAAGTTCAAGAAAAAGGTCACGAAGATTTCAGCCGGCAGCACCGGCAGCAAGAAACTCTATGCCAAATGGGTGAGAAAATAAATTCGTATAAATCGATGCAAAACGATGCAATATTCCCCTTTGTTGTCGAATTGTGAAAAATGTGCGATAATAAGTGCTGGAAAATATTTGGCGCCAAGGAGGCATAAAGGGGATTATGGCAAAGATTGCGTTTTGTGATGATGATGTTTCTGTGCTTGCTGAGATGCAAAGGCTTATGGAACAGTATTGCGCGGATAGAGACTGCAAAATAGAATATAATATTTTTAATCATCCCTTTGACCTGGTGGCGGAAATAGAGAAGGGAAACAGATATGATATCCTGTTTATGGATGTCCTGATGCCGGGAGAGAACGGAATTGAAGCGGCAACGGAGATACGAAAATACGATAAAAATGTCAAGATTATATTTGTCACTTCGTCCTCTGAGTTTGCGGTGCAGTCTTACGTTATAGGTGCATACTATTATCAATTAAAGCCCATCTGGGCAGAGAGCTTTTTCCGTTTGCTTGATTCTGTGCTTGCAGCCTGTGAAAAGGAGGCGGAGACCAGCCTCATTCTGCGATGTAAGAGTGGAATCACCCGTATAGATATAAAAACCCTGGAATATTGCGAAGTCATTCATCGCACTCTTATATTTCATCTGAATACAGGAAAAGTACTGGAAAGCGTCGGAAGCATGGATGAGCTTGTAAAGCAGCTTTCCACGTACCCCTTTTTTCACAGACCGCACCGTTCTTATCTGGTAAATCTGGAATATGTGCAAAACATAACATTTAGGGGGATTACCATGTCTAGTCTTGCAGAAATACCGATTCCACGAGGAAAATACAATGAAGTAAAGGATGCATTCCTTGAATATGCGTTCCAGAACAGGCAGGTAATGATATGAGCCTATATATTTCGCTTCTTAATAATATAGCTGTGAGCTTTTTTGGAGGAATATTATCAGCGTCTTTTTGTAATGCGCTGTCCACCAGAAAAAGAAAACTAGTTTTCATAGGATGCATGGTTTTACTCCCACTGATACAGAGCATATTATATTTCAGCAAGGGCGCTGATTTTGTAAGACATATTTATCCGTTGGCGGTGCATCTTCCATTGGTCATTGTTCTCTGGATGTTGACAGGAAAATTGTTGTGGTCTGTTTTTTCTGTACAGGCGGCATACTTGTGCTGCGAACTTAGAAGATGGGTTGCACTTGCCACAGTTGCTGCATTTTCGGGAAGGCAGATGATGCAGGATATTACAGAACTTGTGGTTACAATACCTGTATTGCTGCTTCTGCTTCATTTTGTGTCACCTGCCGTCAGAGGACTGTCAGATAAAAGTCTCAGGGAGCAATGGCAGTTTGGAATCATACCGGCGCTATATTATGTATTTGACTATTTTACAATAGTGTATACGAACCTCCTTTTGAGTGGCAGTTACGTTGTAGCGGAATTTATGCCTTTTGTATGCTGTGTTGCATATCTGGCATTTCTCTTATATAACTCCAAAAAGGAACAGATGCAGAATGAGATGAAGCTGATCCGAAATAATCTGGATCTGCAGTTAAGTCAGGCGGTGAGGGAAATCAGCAGTCTGCGTGAGTCGCAGACATTGACCAGGCAGTATCGCCATGATATGCGTCATCACCTGCAGTATGTGTCTACATGTATAGAAAATGGTGAAGTTGACCAGGCGCAGGCTTATATATCGGGAATCTGTAAGGAGATTGAGGCACAGAAGATCCAAATATACTGTGAAAATGAGGCAGTGAATCTGATCCTATCTTCATTTGCGGGAAGATCCAGGAAGGAAGAAATAGAAATGAAGATACAATGTGCAATTCCTGCAGATCTTACTGTGGCGGAAAGTGATCTGTGTGTGCTCTTATCTAATGCCTTGGAAAATGCCCTGCATGCATGTGTGCCTTTGACTGCAGAGGGTAGATCATGCGAGATTGATGTGAATTTTTATGAAAGAAATAAACACATTTTTTTACAGGTGGTAAATGACTGCAAAGCTCCCATAAAGTTTCAAAATGGAATACCTGTGTCTGATATGGAAGGACATGGTATAGGTGTTCGGAGCATATGCGCGATCGTGCAGCGTTATGGCGGGGTTTTCAGCTTTGCGGAAAAGGATGGAAAGTTTACGCTTAGACTGTCATTGTAAAAGAGTGTCGATTCGATACATTTTTGGTACGATTCGTGCATTTAGACCTCACTGATTGCAAATACATAATAGAATATACTCAGATTATGCGATTGCAATAAAGAGGAGGAAATTATTATGAAAAAGACAATGAAAAAACTGATGGTTCTCATAATGACCATGATGATGGGAATGTCGCTGGTGGCGTGCGGCGGTGCAGATAAGCAGCCTGCTATTGATGCGTTCAATAAGACAAGTACATCTTTTAACGAGGTTGCAAACATTATCAACGAAAATCCACAGGCTTATGATCAGGATTTGGTTGATACAATGGTCGATATGGCCGGTGTGCTCAATGAGCATAAACAGATCTTAGAGAGCGATGATGATGTTGAGGAAGAAAAGCTTCAGGAAATGATCGACTGGTATGGTACGGTTGATGAGTGGGTTGCTCAGGTTAAGGAAGAAATTTCAAAATAGTTTATTATTAGATCATGTGGTGAAGACTGCATACCAGAGGGGCGGGCACATTGGAGTGCCTGCCCTTTTTTAATAGCAAAAATTAAAATTCTCTTGCTATATTGCAAAAAGACGTTTAAAATGCATGTGTATTTTTATGTTTTATATCTCAGTCTGGACTCTATCTTCGACGGAGATATACACTCCGTGAGGATTGCTGAGCCGCTGATATGATATATGTCAGCAGAGCTGACTGGCAGCTTGCGGCAAGATTCGCCAGCGAATCTTAAAAGGAAGAAAGACATTCAAATAAGAATATGGCAAAGGAAAATAGTGGAATTATGAAAAAGGTAGTAAAATTTGGCGGAAGTTCATTGGCAAGTGCAGAGCAGTTTAAAAAGGTTGGAGCAATCATCACATCAGATGAGAGCCGTGTATACGTTGTTCCTTCTGCACCTGGAAAGAGATTTTCAGATGATACAAAGGTAACAGATATGCTCCTTCATGTGTATGAAACTGCGAAGGCAGGGAATGATTTCACCGAGGAAGTGAAGGCGATCAAGGCCAGATATGATGAGATCATCACAGGCCTTGAGATTAAGGATTTTTCCCTTGATAAGGATTTTGAGGAGATTACAAAGCAGCTGGAGGATCTTGCAAATCCAGCTCCGATGTGCACATTGGACTATGTGGCATCAAGAGGAGAGTTCCTCAATGGTAAGATTATGGCTGCATATCTTGGCTTTGAGTTTATAGATGCTGCAGAGGTTATCTTTTTCAATGCAGAGGGCAATCTCAATAGCTATAAGACGGAGAAGGTACTTGGTGAGAGACTTGCCAAGGCACAGCATGCGGTTGTCCCAGGATTCTATGGACTTGGCAAGGATGGCAAGGTAAAGACATTTTCCAGAGGTGGTTCAGATGTAACGGGCTCGATCGTCGCACAGGCAAGCAGAGCCGATGTATATGAGAACTGGACAGATGTCTCAGGCTTCCTTGTAGCTGACCCACGTATTGTCCCAGATCCAAAGCCAATCAAATATATTACTTACAGAGAGCTTCGTGAGCTTTCATACATGGGTGCATCAGTTCTCCATGAGGATGCGATATTCCCTGTACGTCACTGTGGTATTCCAATCAATATCCGCAACACAAATGCTCCTGAGGACGCAGGAACATGGATCGTTGAGAGTACCTGCCAGAAGCAGGATTATGTTGTAACAGGTATTGCAGGTAAGAAGGATTTCTGTACAATCTTTATTACAAAGGCTATGATGAATTCAGAGATAGGATTTGGAAGGAAGGTGCTTCAGGCATTTGAGGAGAATGATATCTCATTTGAGCATATGCCATCAGGTATTGACACGATGACTATCGTAGTTCATGCTGATGAATTCGTACACAAGGAGCAGAGAGTTATATCTGCTATCCACAGACTTGCAGAGCCGGATTCAGTTGAGATTGAGTCAGGACTTGCACTTATAGCTGTTGTAGGCCGTGGAATGAAGTCAGCAAGTGGTACAGCAGGCAAGTTGTTCAGCGCACTTGCAAAGGAAGGCATCAACATAAAGATGATAGACCAGGGTTCATCAGAGCTGAATATCATAATCGGAGTAAATAACAGTGATTTTGAGACAGCCATAAAGGCAATATACAACACATTTATAACAGATAAGTGATAACAGATTGCTAAGCATCGTAGGGGTGGGCACGTATTAGTGCCTGCCCCTATTTGATTGGTGGCTTTCTCTGGCAAAAAGGAGTGAATTGAACCTTACGTCTTTTTTCTTGGATTTTATGTAAGCATATATTACTTGAAAAATCAAATAACATATGATAAATTATAAATGTGACGTAAAAATAGTCACGTTTATAAAAAGGCGATTGATATGAAAGAATTTTTGGAAAAAGCATTACGGCAAAATGTAATAATGACAGAGAATAAAGAGGTTTATAAAAAGCTCCCGTTAGCATATCGTGGAAGATATGATATTCTTACAGTAGAGACGAACGGTGTATTATGGATGGCTATTCATCCCAAAGATGATGCCGGACTAGTTATGTTACGTAGAGATAGAGCTGGCGTAGAAAAAATAACAGGATTAAACTGTGCAATATTTCTTGATCGAACTACATTTTATATAAAAGAAAAATTGATAGAAGAAGGAATACCTTTTGTAATAGACGGAAAGCAAGTATTTCTCCCGTTTATTGGATATTTACTGAGTAAGGAAAATGAAAGAGAGCTGGCACCAGTTCATTTGATTTCATTTCTGACGCAAAAAATGCTTCTGATGGCTATTTATGAACGATGGAATGAAGTGAAAGTATCTGATGCAGCGAAACGAATAGGAGTGTCAACAAAATCTGCAAGCCGGTGTTTTGATGAACTGGAATATTTAAATATTGATGTGTTGGGCATGAAAGGTAAATCAAGAGTTATCAATATTCCGGATGACCGAGAACGATTATGGCAACAGATTGAAAATGTATTAAGAAATCCGGTGATTCGAAGATTTGTTCTGAGAGAAGATATGAAACTAGAAAAGAAAGCGGGTATTTCTGCTTTGTGTGAGTATTCTCTTTTGTCAGATAATGCTTATCCTACTTATGCAGTAACGAAGAAAGAACTGAAAGATAGTGGAGTGAAAGTGGAAAAACAAGTGAGTGAATTGGGAGAAATTGGCTGTGTTGTTTTGGAACTGGGATATTTTATTGATTTTTCAGGAAAAGGATTGCAGGATCCTTTGAGTGTAGTGTTGTCACTTACAGGAGAAGAGCAAGAAGAGGAACGGGTAGATATTTCTATTAATGAGATGTTGGAGGAATATGTATGGTCAAAGGATTAGGTACATTTCAGAAGTACTTTGCAGATTATGAAGAACAGTATGTTTTAATAGGTGGTGCAGCCTGTGATATTCTGTTTGAAAGCAATGAAGTAAATTTCAGGGCTACAAGAGATCTGGATATGGTTTTGATTGTTGAAGCATTAACTCCGGAGTTTGGAGAAAAATTTTGGAAGTTTATTGTTGATGGAAAATATAGAAACAAAGCGACAAACGGTAGCAACCCTCAATTTTATAGATTTGATAAGCCAGAAGACGATAACTTTCCGAAAATGATTGAATTGTTTTGTAGAAGTGATTTTAAACTAAAAAATGCGAAAGGAATTACTCCAATTCACATTGATGATGAAGTTTCCAGTTTGTCGGCGATTCTTTTGAATGATGATTACTATAAGGCACTACTCAATGGAAAAGAAGTGAGAAATGGACTTTCTGTTTTAAGACCAGAATATATCATTCTTTTTAAAGCAAGAGCGTATCTTGATTTGAAAAAGCGAAAAGATTTAGGTGAAAAAGTGGATTCTAGTGACATAAAGAAGCATAAAAAAGATGTTTTGCGTATTGCTTCGGAGCTTATGCTTGAAAAAGTAGAAGAATTGCCGATAGCAGTAGATGCCGATATACATAGCTTTATTGACTTGTTGGAGCAGGAACCATTTGATCAAAATTCATTGAAAAAATATGGGCTGAAAAATGAGGATATTGTGGAATTGTTGAAGCAAGTATTCGGATAAAATGTGGTACCGAAATACCAAGAAAAACTAAGAAATGCGAGGTTATGCAACAATGATAAAAGTGCTATTTATCTGCCATGGCAATATCTGCCGTTCTCCCATCTCCGAGTTCGTCCTCAAGGACAAGGTGGAAAAACTCGGCATAGCAGATAAATTTGATATAGCCTCTGCTGCTACCAGCACTGAGGAGATCTGGGGCGGAAAAGGCAATCCGATATATCCGCCGGCTCAGGAAGTGCTGAGGGCGCATGGCATAGGTAAGACGGCTTATACAGACTTTAGTGGCAAGAGGGCAAGACAGGTCACAAAGCGGGATTATGAATATTATGATTATCTGCTCTGCGCAGATACAGCAAATGTGAGGAATGTGCTGCGCATAACCGGTCCGGACTACCAGGACAAGATACATTTGCTGCTTGATTATGCGGGAAGGCATGGACAATCCATAGCTGATCCGTGGTATACGGGACGATTTGATGAGACATACAGGGATGTGTGTCAGGGATGCGAGGGATTTCTTGATTATCTCAGGCAAGGCGATAGGTTGTAGATGATATTATCAAAATGGGAACAATGGGATATTATTGAGTGCACCAGCTGAACGCAGGTGCATTTGATATTGTCAGATTGTTCCTTTTGTTATGGTAAGGTATTTTATGGCAACACGCCTTGTTATTCGGGAAAAGCAGCTGAGACTGGCAGAGTGCATGTGAAGTTCAGACTCTCAGCCTGAATTGCCAGGAAGCCATAGATTGATTCCTACATCCTTTTTTAGTGCGCAAAAAATTATTGAATGTTATAATAAAAAACAGATCCAACATTATTTTGACAAGAAAGAAGGGCGCTTGTTATGGGAAAACCAGTTAAAGATAAATTGAAAAATGTAGGAGATTTTATTAGTGGAACTATTGCAGAGGTAGAAAAACAGGCAAAAGATAGTGAGTTGCTTGATAAGATTACAAATGGAGCAAAAACAAGTGCTGATACGATAAAAAATGTAGTGGCTGAACATAAAAAACAGGGCACACAAGACGATAACAAAGAAAAGCAGGGAAGTCTTGATGACCAACTTCATGACGCAGTAAATAGGTATAATGCGGCATATTCAGAGTTTGAGAATAACGGCTCAGCGATTCTTAGACAGCGGGAACGATCTGTGGATTTACTGGAAAATGTTGAAAACTTAGTAAACAGTATCGCCAATCATCCAAAGAATTTTGATGCGGATTTTCAGGAGATTCAACTTTACAAAAAAGAATTCAAAGATGTATGTGATTATGCAACACAAGAACTCGGTGTAGCAAAAAAATCCATGGCAGGTGTAGGCGCAGGAGTAGCCGGAGGTATGGCTGTAGCCAGTTTGGCTCCGAGTGCAGCTATGTGGGTAGCAACTACATTTGGTACAGCTTCTACAGGAACTGCAATATCAACGTTGTCAGGTGCAGCCGCTACTAATGCAGCTTTAGCATGGCTTGGAGGTGGCGCAGCAGCCGCTGGAGGAGGGGGAATGGCATCTGGAACCGCACTTTTAGCAATGGCTGGTCCGGTAGGTTGGACAATTGGAGGAGCTACACTGTTAGCATCAATTGCTCTGTTTGCAAATAAAAAAATCAAAATTGGCAAAGAAAAGAAAGAAGAGATTGAGGCAGTATTACACAATGTTAAATCAGTTAATGAAGTGAATGTCAAAATGCAGTCTTTATTAGATAAGACAGACAAATTAAGAAGTATGTTGAATGATCAGTACAGAAAGTGTATGTCTTACTATGAAAAGAACTTTATGGAAATAGCAGATGAAGGGCAAATATTATTGGGAACGCTTGTGAACAATGCAAAATCCTTGGCAGCAACGCTTGGTGAAACTGTGGAGGAATAAATTAAATGATAGAAGCTAAAAAGATTTTTAAAAGTGGGCAAGAACAGGCCGTTGCTTCATGGATCAATTACCTGAATCAGGTGCGATTGGACAGATTGATGGAGGCATTGCAGAAAGAAGAATCAAACCTTAATGAAGCGATGTCTACTATTAGTGACACACTTAAAACTATTAGCAGGGATATCGTGAATAACGGAAAAGGACGAGGCGGTCAATATGGAATGCACGGATTTATTGCTGAAGTTGCAGAATGTGGTATTGGAAATGCCAGAGAACAGATAGAAGGAAAAGTACCAATATATGAATGGATTAATGACAATGGGCCTGAAGATTTGAGAAGGGGAGCAACACTGATTCAGCAGAAATTTGTAAATGGAGGAGGGCATTTATCATTACAGGCAATTCGTATGCATTTAAATGCTTATCCTGATTTTCTTGATAATGGCGGAGTATATCAGATTCCGGAAGACCATTACGAGAAGATCAAATGGTTGCTTTCAATCTCAGAAAAAGAAGCAAATAAAATGCCGACTTCAACAGGCGGTTTTTCTCTGAAACAGTGGAGAGAAGTACATGATTTTTTTGAAAATGGCGATATTCCGTTAGATAAAGTAGAACCGTCTAGATTAAAATATTCTGAAGTCCAGAAAGGAACATATGAACATACTTTTTCGAAAGAAAAGAATCGTTTAAGAAAACGAAATCAAGAAAGAAAAAACAGGCATATAATAAAAGTAAACCTACGTTATCTGAGGGAGCGAAAGCAACAGCAGCCGCTGCCGCAACTGAGGGTGCTATGGCATTGTGCCTGGGAATAGCCGAAAAAAGAAGGTCTGGTAAGAAATTTAATACTTTTGATGATGACGATTGGAAAGAGATTGCATCTGCTACAGGAAAGGGAACCTTGAAAGGCGGTATACGAGGAGCATCTATTTATACATTAACAAATTTTACTGCAACTCCGGCAGCTGTAGCAAGCGCAATGGTTACAGCGACATTTGGTATTGCGGAACAGGCATATCAATTAAAGCAGGGAAATGTAGATGAACAGAGATTTATTGAGAATTCAGAAATGTTATGTTTAGATGCCTCAGTTAGTGCACTTTCTTCATTTGCAGGCCAGGTATTGATTCCGGTTCCTGTACTTGGCGCAGTGATCGGCAATACTGTAGGAACTATGATGTATCAGATTGCAAAAGATAATATGTCAGCTAGAGAACAGAAGATATTTGAAGAATATGCAGAAGCAGTACGTCAGCTGGATGTTTCATTACGGGATCAGTATCAGAAATTTGTAGATGAAATTGGAAATGATACGAAGTTGTTCATGGAATTATTAGACAGGGCATTTGCACCAGACATTCGTGTAGCGTTTGAAGGATCTATTGATTTGGCAAAATCATGTGGAGTACCGGTAGACGAGATATTAGATAGCAAAGAAGAAATAATATCGTTTTTTATGGATTGATAGATGGTGTGTTATAAATAACCCATGCGATGCACATAACCGGTCCGGGCGGGCATGACAAGATACATTTACCGCTTGTGTTTTATATAGCAACGCCACGGAAAACGTGATATGATTTACGCGTAAATGCATGAGAGAAAATATATAAACCACCAACGGAGGACACACAAACAAATGGAATTATACAAAGGCAGACCGGAGACAAATGAAGGACGACTTGAGAGGGAGATCAGAGTTTATGATTTCCTTGATGATCACGGCATAGAGTATTGGCGCACAGATCATGCACCAGCAGACACAATGGAAGTTTGCTGCGAGATAGATGCGGTGCTTGGGGCAACCATTTGTAAGAATCTGTTTCTGTGCAACAGGCAGAAGACACAGTTTTATCTGCTTATGATGCCGGGCGACAAACCATTCAAGACAAAGGAGATCACATCGCAGATAGGCAGCGCGAGACTTTCATTTGCATCGCCGGAGGATATGGAGAAGTATCTGGATATCAGACCGGGGGCGGTCAGCGTCATGGGACTCATGAATGACCATGAGAATCATGTGCAGCTCTTGGTTGACGAGGATGTTATGAAGGGCGAGTATCTTGGATGCCATCCGTGTGTGAACACGTCAAGTCTGAAAATCAAGACAGAAGATATATTTGGAAAGTTCATTGAGGCGGTTCACCACGATATGATCAAGGTGACGCTCACTGGAGAGTAGGAGTGGTAAAATGATGGCAGAGCGAAGAAACGGGGGAAAGCCTCGTAGAGAAGAAAACAATAAAACGAGTGGCAGCGTAAACGAAAGAAAAAGGCAGACACATAGCAGAAAGTACGGTGTAACAGGTGGAGAGAAACAAATAAAAACAGGAAGCAAAGGTAAAAATGTACAGGGAAAACCGCGACAGGCACACTCATCACAATATAAGCTTAACCCGAACAGCAAATGCCCTATATCCCATCTGTGCGGTGGCTGTCAGTATGTGGATATGCCATATGAGCAGCAGCTTGCCGAGAAACAGAAGTATATAGATGACCTGCTCAGCGTATTTGGTCCTGTGGACAAGATAATAGGCATGGAGAATCCGTATCACTACAGGAATAAGGTCACTGCGGCATTCAGGAGAATGAAGAGCGGAGAGATAATATCGGGAGTGTATGAGGAAGGAACACACAATATCCTTCCGGTTGAGAACTGTTATGTGGAGGATGAGAAGGCGGCGGCCATCATCAGGTCATTTGCCGGACTGATAAAGTCGTTCAAGCTGCAGATATACAACGAGGATACAGGAACCGGGCTCATAAGGCATTTGCAGATAAGAGTCGGAAGAAAGACCGGACAGATCATGGTGATCATAGTCACCGCATCGCCGGTATTTCCGTCCAAGAAGAACCTTGCAAAGGCACTTGTGACAGCTCATCCGGAGATCACAACGGTTGTCCAGAATATCAACATGAAGGACACCAGCATGGTCATTGGAGACAGAAATCAGGTCATTTACGGCAAAGGTTATATAGAGGATATCCTGTGCGAAAAGCGTTTCCGTATATCTCCGGGCAGCTTCTACCAGGTGAATCCGGAGCAGACGGAGGTTCTATATGGCAAAGCTATCAAGTACGCGGATCTCAAGAAGAAGGAGACTGTGATAGATGCCTATTGCGGTATAGGGACCATAGGCATAGCTGCGAGCGATCAGGCAAAGAAGGTCATCGGCGTGGAGCTGAATGAGGCAGCAGTGCACGATGCCCGGGTGAATGTGAAGATGAACAAGATACAGAATGTTGATATTTACAGTAACGATGCAGGTAGATTTATGGTGGATGTCGCTGAGGAAGGGGACAGCATAGACGTGGTATTCATGGATCCTCCGAGATCTGGAAGCACGGAGGAGTTCATGTCATCGGTCATCACCCTTGGACCTAAAAGGGTTGTGTATATATCCTGTGGCCCGGAGAGTCTTGCCCGGGATCTGAAATATATGACAAAGCACGGCTACCAGGTCATCAAGATGACCCCTGTGGACATGTTCCCGCTCACCCGCGGGGTAGAGACCGTCTGTCTTCTGACAAAAGCAAGAGCAATACAGAGATAGTGAAAAATGAAAAATAGTCCCATTACTTGCAAAATGTCTTGATCATCACAGTGTACTACACACAATCGGTAGCGAAATCGACTGAGTTTCAACGTTTCTTTGCCGCGTCGTAGATCCTCAACGTCCTTATTGAGGTCGGAGACGCGTGCATATAGAAACAAGTTGAAACAAAGGTAGATGAGCGTGATTGGAGTAGTACACTGTGATAACAGACATTGCAAGTAATGGGACTATTTCATTTTACATGTACTTCACAAGCTCATCGATGATAGGAGCGTAGTGTTCGCCTTCAAGACCATAGTCCTTTTCCTTGTAGTTCCAGGCGGCGCGCCCGATTCCGTACTTTTCAAATACAGAATTAATATCCTTGTACCAGTTCAGGGTTCCATCGAGCGGAGCCTGATCTATGACACCGTATTCACCGCAGTAGATTGGTGCATTTCTCTTCTCAGCAACCTTGATGGCATCCAGAAACATAGTCTCAAAGAAAATAGGACCAAGTGTGTGAAGCTCAAGACCGTCATCGGTTATAGCGCCGTGCATACATCCGACAATCTCCCTTGACTTTGCCATATACTCGTCAAAATCACCGGGATACTCGATGTGGAAATCCTGTGGCATGCCGGTTACCCAGTACGCTGACTGGTGGGTGAAAAGCATCGGCTCGTAGCAGTGGAAATTGTAAACGATATTTTCATCGTCATAATCCGGGAGGAGCTTGATTGATGTGACTGCATTGTAGCCGACACCACCGAGAAGTATTTTGGCATTTGGCGCCTTTTCGCGTATTATCTCGATACATTTGCCGGATATCTCGTTCCACTCATTTACAACGGCAGGGCTGACGACCTCGTTCAGCGGCTCGAACATCATTATGTCTGCATCCTTTGCATATCTGTCTATGAGCTTTCTCCACATTCCGTAGAATCTTTCCTGAAGAGGCTTCTCATAGAAGAATTCAAGCAAATGCGCTTCGTCGTCAAATATGTATCCAAATGTCTTGTGCAGATCAAGAACCATATTGAGGTTGTATTTTCTGCACCACTCTATACAAGAGTCGATGTAAGCATAGCCGCCTTCCTTGTCAGTTCCATCCTCGTTTTCAAAATTGTCGTAATCAATAGGAAGACGAACGTGGTCAAGTCCCCATGATGCTATCCGTGCGATGTCTTTTTCCGTGATAAATGTGTCGAGATGTTCCTTGTCAAGTGGTCCCTGTGAAAGCCATCCACCTAAATTTACGCCTTTTTTGAATCCGTCTAAAGTTCTCATAATCTTTAACCTCCTGTGAAATAATAAATTATATATTGCGCTCATTTGTCTGTTCATGAGCATTTGTCTGTTTCGTTTTCTGTGAGTTTATAGTAGCATTTGCGTTGATAAGCGGATATAATAAATATGTCAATTATATAACAAATGTGTGATGGAGATATATGAATATCACAGAGGAGGCAGAAAGGCAATGAAGATATCGGATGAAATAGTAAAGCAGCAATTTGTACAGAGAGAATACGGACTGGCGCACCCGACATACGACAGTGAACTTGACTTCTATCAGCTTGTCAGCAGTGGCAATGTGAAGGCACTGTCGGGTATGCTCCTCGCAGGAGAGGAGGATGCCGAGGTTCTGGCAGCCAGGGGAATATTGTCGGAGGATAAAGTCCGAAACAGAAGATATCACGAGATCGTGCTTGTGGCGATGATATCCAGATTTTGCATAGAAGAGGGCATGGAGGAGATGGAAAGCTACAATCTCAGTGACTTCTATATTAATAAGCTGGACAAAGCACAGACCACGCAGCAGGTCATAGAGATACATAATCAGATAATCATGGATTATGCCAAAAGGATGCGCCGGGTGAAGAAGAAAACAGTCATATCGCCACACTGTGTCAAGGCTATGGATTACGTATATGACCATTTGCATGAGCGGATAGATGTGCGGGAAGTGGCAGAATTTGTGGGAGTGGAACGCTCTTATCTGAGCAAACTATTTCATAAGGAGGTCGGTCAGACAATCTCAGATTACATCATGGAGAAGAAGCTTCAGACTGCCAGAAATATGCTTCTGTATTCAGATTTTTCCTGTACGGAGATATCGCAGTATCTGGCATTTGTCAGCGGAAGCTATTTTGCAAAATGCTTCAAGACAAAATATGGAGCGACTCCGAATTCATATCGCAGGACAAATTACAGGAAACATTGGAAAGAGGCGAAATCATAGTCTTGTTATGTGCTGGTATAATTGACAACATCTGTCAAAGGTTGTAGAATTACATGAGTTTTATTTGTATATAAGGAGAATGAATAGCTATGTCATCTTTTAGATTTCATGTGGCTCTCGCAGCCGCCAAACTGAGTAAGGGACTCATCCAGCTCCTGGGTAGGAACGGTACGCATACACCTGGAGTTATCGCCCTGAAGATATGTCCGGATTTCCTGGCACAGGCGCCCAAGGCACCGCTTACGATATGTGTCACAGGAACAAATGGCAAGACCACCTGTAGTAACCTGATAACTGATGTTCTGGAGAAGGATGGAAGAAGAGTTGTCAGCAACAGAACAGGTTCCAATATCGTCCCTGGCTGTACGACAAATGTCATCAACAGCCTTACATTTACGGGAAAGGTCAGAGTGGATGCCACTGTATTTGAGGTGGACGAGCGTGCTTCAAGGCTGATACTTCCATATGTGAAGCCTGACTACCTCGTTGTAACAGGACTTTTCAGAGATTCACTCAAGAGAAATGCTCACTCTGATTATATTTTTAGTGTCATAGATACCTACTGCCCTGATTCGGCAAAGGTGATCCTGAATGCGGACGAGCTTTGCTCAAGCATGCTGAAAAAGGACAGCTACAGAGTGTTCTACGGAATCGGCAAGCAGCCGGATGACAAGACTGAGCCATACAACCTTATCGCGGATTACCAGATCTGCCCTAACTGCGGTGAGAAGCTGAAGTACAATTACCTCAGATACCACCACATTGGTGATGTGGTATGTCCGAAGTGCGGACTTCACTCACCAGACAAGAAGTATCTGGCAACCGACATAGACAGAGAGAAGATGACAATTACTATACAGGAGGGAGACAAGAAGACAGTTTATCCGCTGATCCATACAGCTCTCTTCAATATATATAATGAAGTTACAGTTATCTCGGCACTGCGCGAGATCGGTCTCTCGGCTGAGAGAATCAAGGAACTCATGGGTCAGATCCATATACCGGATTCCCGCCACAACGAGACTACAGTGAATGGTGTTACAGTAATCCAGGCGCTCTCAAAGGGACAGAGTGCAGTTTCCTCATCCAGAACATTTGAATATGTGGCAAATGAGGAGGGCAAGAAGGCTATCCTCCTTGCGATGGACGATCTTGAGGACAGACAGAAGAGTATAGAGTTCTCAGGCTGGATATACGATCTGGAGTATGAGCAGTTCAACAGGGATGATGTTGTACAGGTCATCTGCACAGGACCTAGATGTTACGACCACAAGGTTAGATGTCTGCTGGCTGGTATCCCGGAGGAGAAGATACTCACAAATCTCAGTGAGGTCGCTGCGGCAGATGACGTGACTATAGATGGCGTTGACAGAATATACATTCTGTATGACTGCGAGAACTATGGAATGTCATGCGAGATGAAGAAGAAGATAATCAAGAGACTGGAGGGTGACAAATAATGAAGATTGAGATTTTATATCCGGAAATATGTACACTCTACGGTGACAAGGGAAATACAATGTATCTGCAGAAATGTCTGCCGGATGCGGAATTTGTGACAACAGGACTTAACGAGAAGCCGCTCTTTCTGAGAGAGAACATCGACATGGTGTATATGTGTTCCATGAGCGAGAAGAGCCAGGAGCTTGTGCTCGACAGACTGATGCAGTATAAGGATGAGATAGCAGCGTGTATGAAGGATGGCAAGGCGCTTTTCCTTCTAGTTGGCAATTCCATGGAACTCCTCGGAGATTATATTAAGAGAGAGGACGGAACCAGAGTTACAGGACTTGGTGTTGTTCCGGGCATGTACTCAGTCCGCCAGGCCCCAAATCGTTTCAACACGCTCATCAAGGCAAAGTTTAACGATATGACACTCATCGGGTACACCAGCCGATTCGCCCATACCTACGGAATACCAGATGATATGACGTTCTGCAAGGTGGAGATCGGACAGGGCAGCAATCCAGATACCATGAATGAGGGAATCTGTAGGAACAGAGTCATTGCGACATATATCCATGGACCACTCCTCATTCAGAATCCTGATTTTGTACATTATCTGCTTGAGAGACTGGATACTCCAATGAAGGAGATACCATTTGAGGCCGCAATGCGAAAGGCATATGATGTGAAGCTTGCTGAGTATGGCAAGCCTGATCTGGAGCTGTCATAATAGCAAAATTAATAACGATAAGTAGAACCCTGGTGGCTGCGTGCTGCTGGGGTTTTCTTTGTATAAAAGTATATGGAATTATACAATTTGTATAGTTATGTAAACCTATTGAAAAACGAAAGGCAATATGTCACAATACATATGTTGCCACCCCTAGACAGGCAAGGAAATGGGGGAGTATATCTTGATAGGTTTATTAGTATCTTTTGGAATTTCTGTTATAGCAAGTATAGTGGCCTACTATATTTGTAAGTGGTTGGACAGAGACAGATAGTTGGCAATCAGCCCAGGAAGTACGTCGTCCTAGTTAAAAGACGGAGAAAACCCCAGTAGGGCCAACTACTGGGGTTTTCGCTGTACTATGGGTTAGTACATCTTGAAATTATTAGTATCTTTGTCTGCCGACATTATATCATATGATTTATCCCTTCGCAATATTCCTTCCCACACATCTTAATGTTTTTTCAGATGTATCCACCCCTGCAAAAGTAGTATAATGATATCGCAAGAAGAAAAAACAAGCGACGCGAAGCGGCATTTGTTTTTTTCTTGCGATATCAACGAGAACCCGTTCGGCGGAGCCGAACATGGAGCGCGGCAGCGCGCGGGTTCGAGTCTGCCAAAAGCAAGAAGAAAAAAGCGCGACGCGAAGCGGCATTTGTTTTCAGAAAATGGGGTATATTATTCATAAAAACAAACGAAAAGACAACGTGAAAGGAGTGGGTTACATGTTAAAGGATTGGAACAGACCGGAGCGTCCATCGGATGAGGAGATAGATACGCGGTTAAAGATCGCCAGAGAAAATCTGACACGCAATCAGATCAAGGTCAAGGAAGGCAAGATCCCTGTATTTGTTATACTTGAGGGCTGGGGTGCCGCAGGTAAGGGAAGTCTTGTTGGAAGGATCATCAAGAATATGGATCCAAGATTTTTCAAGGTTGAGTCGGTGAAATATTCCACGGATGATGAGAAGAGACGACCATTCCTGTACAAGTATTTTACAAGAATACCTGAGCAGGGAGAATTTGTATTCCTGGACGGTGGCTGGATGCGGGATATCGTGGGAGGCAGGATGTCCGGGGAGCTGTCGGATAAGGAGTACAGGAAAAGGGTGGATAGCACCAAGAGATTTGAGAGGAGCCTTGCAGATAACGGCTACCTCGTTATGAAGTTCTTCCTCCATATCGATGAGCATGAGCAGAAGAAGAGACTTGAGGCACTTTTGGAAGATGACACGACAAAGTGGAGAGTGTCAAAGCATGATCTGAAGCAGAACAAGAAATATGATAAGAATCTTGAAGCGTTTGACAGCTTCATGTATGACACCAATCTGTCAAATGCTCCGTGGTACATGGTAGATGCAAAGGAGAGGAAGTGGGCTGAGCTGCAGATCCTTGACATTATCAATCAGGGCATAGAGACGGCTTTGCTCAATCAGGGACACGCCGCGCCGATACTGCAAAATACATTTGCACTCAAGAAGATCCCAAAGCTTTCAGAAGTGTCTCTCGACAAGGCGCTTACGGATGAGGAGTACAAGGAGGAACTCGACAAGCTGCAGAAGAAGCTCGGCAGACTGCACAACGAACTTTACCAGAAGAAGATTCCGGTCATCATCGGATACGAGGGCTGGGATGCGGCTGGAAAGGGCGGAAATATCAAGAGGATAGCGGAGGCACTTGATGCCAGAGGTTATGTGGTAAATCCTATTGCAAGTCCTGAACCTCATGAAAAGGCAAGACATTTCCTGTGGAGATTCTGGACAAGACTTCCAAAGTCCGGCCATGTGGCAATATTTGACAGAACATGGTATGGCAGAGTCATGGTTGAGAGACTTGAGGGATTTTGCTCGGAAAATGACTGGCAGCGTGCATACAACGAGATAAATGAGTTCGAAAAGGAACTGCATGACTGGGGAGCAATCGTCATAAAGTTCTGGGTTCAGATAGACAAAGATACGCAGCTTGAGAGATTCACACTCAGACAGAACACACCTGAGAAACGCTGGAAGATCACAGATGAGGACTGGCGCAACCGTGACAAATGGGATGACTACGAGACTGCGGTGGATGAGATGCTGGAAAAGACCAACACAAGCTTTGCTCCATGGCACATATTGGAGTCAAATGACAAGAAGTATGCCAGAATAAAAGCCCTCAAGATCGTTATCAAGGCGATAGAGGACAAACTTGAGCAGGTTGAAAAAGATTAAAATGTATATAGGCTGAAACAACATGCTGTAAATAAGACACACAAGGCGGTGATACACAACAGAAGTATCACCGCCTTTTTCAAAAAGGTTTAAGGAAGGAAAAAGTTATTACCGGGTTTAATTGCTTTCTCTGATGATGGATACTCCAAGAGGAGCTAATTCCATATTGCCATCAAATACATTTTTTGTTTGAATGTCTGTTCCGTGAACTTCAGATATAATCTGAGGCTCGTCGGTGTTGTTCAGATAGAAACCATATGCAGTTCCGTCATCTGCGTATCTGCAGTGATACTGAACTCCATCAGGGAGATCTTTTATGGCGATACCGGCGTTCACCAACATCTGCTCCATGATCTCACCAAATTTGCTGTAATCTATTCTTGCAGCCACGTAGTAGGCTTTGCCCTCGCCGTAGCTGTTCACTGTCACTGCTGCATTTCCAGAGTAGAAATCAGAATCGTAGCTTCCAAGCACATCCGCTGTTCCGACTCTCAGTATCTCTGCATAGTCACGGAGTTCGCATGAACTGCCATCTGTGAAGCTCACGCTGTTTCTGTCAGATGGATACAGGGTGTCTATCTCTTCACTGATGATTCCAAATACATCTGCAAGCCCATTTCCAGGGAATCCACCGAGTATACAGAGCTGATCCTTGTCTACATAGCCCGTAAAGTAAGTGGACAGAAGCTGTCCGCCCCTCTTTACAAATGCGGCAAGAGACTCGGCTGCGCCATCTCTCAGCATGTAGAGCATAGGCGCTACGACAACGTCATAATCGTCAAGTGATTCATCCGATGCAATGATATCCACGTCAATTCCACGCTTTGTCAACTCTTTGTATACAGACATGCAGGTCTCAGGATATTTCTTTGATTCCTGCCCCAGAGCCTTGACATCATCTATGGCCCACATGTTATCCCAGTCGAACAGCAGTGCAACCTTTGATCTGATGAGTGTGCCGGTTATCTCGGAGAGCCCATCAAGCTCTGCGCCGAGGGCGGCAACCTCCTTGAATATTCTGGTGTCATTTGTTCCGAGATGGTCAACGACGGCGCCATGATACTGCTCAAATGAGCCTCTGCCCTTTCTCCACTGGAAATACTGGACTGTATCAGAACCGCAGGCGATTGCGTTGTATGAGAACAGTCTGTGTATGCCAGGTCTCTTCAGTTTGTTGTATGGATGCCAGTTTACAAGCCCAGGTGCGCTCTCCATGAGCATGAAAGGTTTGTCCTTCTTCATGGATCTCATAACCGCGTGGTCAAATGTATTCTGTCCCATGACATCAGCAAGACTCTCGTAGTCGTTGTGGAATCTAGGGTATGAATCCCATGAGATCACATCCAGCTCCTTTGCCATCGGTCTGTAGTCGAGACCGTCATAGAGCTGCATGAAGTTGGTAGTTATCGGTATGTCAGGGGTGAGTTCTCTGAGGAGCTTTATCTCTGACTTCATATAATCGTTCATGTTCCATGTGGTGAATCTCTTCCATTCGAGATTCAGTCCCATAATGCTGAAATCTCCATTTTTATAAGGCGGCTCGATCTGGGAGAAATCATTGTAGGAATGACTCCAGAAGGTTGTCCACCATGCCTTGTTCAGCTTGTTTATGTCGTGGTCGAACTTCTCAGCGAGATAATTCTGGAATCTCTTCACACAGAGGCGGCAGTAGCACTCACCGCCCAGCTCATTTGACACGTGCCACATGATGAGCCCCGGATGATTGCCAACATGGGCATGAAGCTGCCGGATGATATTGTCGACCTTTTCCCTGTAGATAGGTGAGCTCATGCAATGATTCTCACGGACGCCCTGATGTTCCCTGACGTCATATGAATCCACGCGCCTGATCTCAGGATACTTCTGTGCCATCCATGCCGGTTTGCCACCCGATGGCGTGGCAAGAACCGTGTAAATGCCTGCGTTATACAGGTTGTCCATAACATCCTTCAGCCAGTCAAAATGGTATTCGCCCTCAACAGGCTCATATGCTGACCATGAAAATACACCAAGTGTAGCGGAAGTCATGCCGGCTTCTTTCATCATCTCTATGTCCTTCGCCAAGATGTCGGGGCGGTCAAGCCACTGCTCAGCGTTGTAATCTCCTCCATGTAGGATTCCATTTATCTGTGGGAAAAGTTTGTTTTTATTCATTTATCTGAAACCTCCTGTGTTTGGAACGGAACACCAGCCATGCATACCAGCTTTGCTCAACAATATGCGCAAGCGGTTGCACAACCTACGAAATAAAGGTAACATAGATAGACAAATAATTCAATGGAGATTTGAAAAATAAAATTAAATTGTGCAAAATATACAAAAGGCTGCCAGGAGTGACGATTGATACAATATTGCTTGAAGCACTCGAAGATTGGCTTAAATAAAGCTGTTAAAACAATTTTACAAAACGGAATATTGTTGCTCAAAATTGCGCAGTTTGACATATCCTACAAGACGAGACGAAATGACCTAAAGGGCTGTCGGATGATGGAAAAATCATATATAATATTAAGTAATTGGGGGATGAACGGACTAGTATAAAGAGTGTGGAAAAGGAGGAGCTATATGAGAAAAGATATGCGCAGAAGATTATGCGTTGGTGTGGTGACATTTTTTACGGCAATCGCAGTAATGGGAGGTGTCCGATATAGTGCATTTGCCAGTGATTATCATGCAAATGAAGACAGCATTGAGGATGAGGCATTGGTGGAAGAGACAGTTGACCTGTCGGATACACTGCAAAAGGGTGGACTTGGAATATCGCAGCCATCCGGCGATGTTGCGACTCTGGCATCCACATATGATAAAGATGCATTTGATGCCCGTCTGGTGGAGGCATTCAAGAATTACGAGAGCAGTGTAGATGTGTCTGACATAGGGATAACCCGTGATGAGGCGTACAACGGAGGGATAAATACTGTCATAAATTCACATCCGGAGATTATTGGCATTGCGGGCACATCATATTATTATAGTTCGAGTACAAATCTTGTCACAGAGATTGTCATTACATACACTTCAAACGCAAGAGAAGAGCAGCAGAAACTGGATGCTGCGATCAATGAACTGAACAGCAGGGTGGACATAAGCGGAATGACTGATGAGGAGATAGTTCTTGCATATCACGAGTATCTTACATCCACAGTTGCCTATGCATATGCTGCATATCTGCAGGGATCTTTAGGCGGAGCTCACGAGTACGATATGTATGGAGCACTGGTAAATCACAGCAGTGTGTGCCAGGGGTATGCAGAGACGATGTTTTATCTGCTGAAAAAGGCAGGATTGTCATGTGCCATAGCATCAAGCCAGAATATAAATCACGCATGGAACATAGTGAAGGTAAACGGAAAATGGTATCATGTGGATGCAACATGGGATGACCCGGTGTGGGATATGCCGGGAAGGTCAAATCACGATTATTTCCTTGTGAGCTTTGACACTATGAACAAGAATACATTAGTTAATCACACCAAGGATAGAACAGATATGGTTGTAAGTGCCCAGTGGGGAGATACATACACATCTGCGATAGATACAACATATGAGAGTGGTAAGTTCTGGAATGGTGTAAATAAAGCAATTTTATATAAGGATGGTTATTGGTACAGTATAGGAAGTGGGGCATCAGATACTGGCTACCAGATAAATAAGTATCAGTATTCAACAGGCACAAACAAAGTTATATATTCGGGCACAGCAAAATGGACAGCTCCAAGTGGCGGATACTATCCAGGTGTTTACGGATCAATATATCTTCATGGCAATAGTCTGTATTTTACAACGCCGGACAGCTTGAAAAAGATTGATCTGATATCTGTAGCGGCCAGCCCGGTAGAGATTTTAAACATACGGACAAAGTATAACAGTGCATCGGGAAGTAATCTGTATGCATTTGGAGAGCAATATGGCAAGGTTGTGTATTTCATTGCAGATACACCAAATCTGAAACAGACAAAGGATACGAGCGATTCTACAAAGTATAATAAAAACTATGAAGAGTACACACTGGATATTTGTATCAGTCATAATTGGGATGCCGGAGTAGTGACAAAACAGCCAACATACAAGACAGAGGGAACCAGGAAGTACACCTGTACAAACTGTGGCGAGACAAAGACCGAGACTATAGCCAAGCTTGTATGCACCGAGCATGCATGGGATGCCGGAGTAGTGACAAAACAGCCAACATACAAGACAGAGGGAACCAGGAAGTACACCTGTACAAACTGTGGCGAGACAAAGA